>Ga0308416_1000583_pt1 | contig 12682 bp, 11 predicted proteins | sample HotsprSampleOS60_FD_203468 | JGI IMG/M metagenome (GOLD analysis project Ga0308416, IMG submission 203468) | Hot spring phototrophic mat microbial communities from Octopus Spring, Yellowstone National Park, Wyoming, United States - 20090730_OS60 ... | reverse complement strand
ACCAGAGGAAATGCTGCCGGTTCACCTTCCGGCCGCCGGCTGCCTCGTACGCCTCGATGAACGCCTCCCGCGTGCCGACACCGGCGATCGGCAGCCTGCCGCCGAACCGCCACGACTTCACCGCCAGCCACCCGAGGTCCTCCATCGGGTCGCCCCAGTGCGCCAGCTCCCAGTCGAGGATTCCCTTCACCCCGGTCTCGTCGAAGATGAAGTTCCCCAGCCGGAAGTCGCCGTGGACCAGCACCAGCTCCGACGGCGGCGGCAGGTGCTGCCGGAGCCACCGGATAGCCAGCTCGAACACCGGGTGCGGGTCAAGTTCCGCCGTCCGGTAGCTGGTCTCGTAGTGGTCGAGCTGCGCCTCCGCCGAGGTCTTCCCCTCCGGTGGCCGTTCGAGCCCCGCCAGCTCCGGGTGGTCGGCCTCCCGAATCGCGTGGATCCGCGCGAGGTCCCGCGCCAGCTGGTACGGCACCACCTCGCGCGCCTTCGCGTACTGCTCCCCCCGGATGAGCCGCGCGCCCAGCGTCTCCCCGGGCACCCGCCGCATCACGAAGAACTTCACCGGGAACGTGTCATCCCCGTCCCAGAGCGGCTCCGGCACGGTGACCCCGGCATCCCACGCGGCTTTAATCAGGTGGTACTCCAGCTCCCTCCCGGGGATGGTCGGCGCGCCCGGCACCGGGTCTGCACGGAGGATGCCCTCGATGCGCCCCTGCGGCGTGTCCGCATCGAACGACCACGTCTCCCGGGAGGCGCCGCCCGAGAGCCGGGCCAGGTTCGACACCGTGACCGGGCCGCCCGTCCGTGCGGCGATGAACCGCTCCAGCCCCTGCTGGACCTCCTCCTTCTGCACGGCCCTACTCGACCTGGTCGAGGTACTCGCTCAGGCCGTAGCCCTTGCGCTCGCCGTCGAGGAGGTACTCGGTCATCCCCTCGCCGATGTGGGTGAACTTCCCGGCCCGGCGGTTCCGCAGGGGAATAAACCCGCGGACCGTGCCCTCCACCCGGTGGGTCTCGCCAGCGTTACTGTCGCCCGCAGTGCCTTGTGGTAGTTCGTGTTCTCCTCGTACTCCGTCTCGAGGTCGATCTGCTTCACCGGGATGATGGTGTCCGGGCCCTTGTGGAACACCCCACCGACCCGGTCGCCGACAATCGAGAGGACCATGCCCAGGTCGTCGCCGAAGTTCCCCGTAATCCAACGGTAGCTCGGCGTCGATTGCCAGTATCGCGGCCCCCAGGAGTGGTCCCGCAGCCCGTGCCCCGTGATCTGGAGCACCGGCCCGTCCTCGACCTGCAGCGTCCCGGTGACCCGCATGTGCTGCTCGTAGTGCGCCCGCGCGAACTCGTTCTGCGCGCCGGCTCCGCCCGGCTCGGCCACGTGCCCGTAGATCGGTCCGACGCCCTCGTGCACCAGGTCCAGCCGAATCCGCTTATGCGGGTTCTCCTTGAAGGCCACGCTCGGCTCCCGCATCTCCCGCGGGTCCTTCAGGTAGACCACCGAGCCCTCATACGTCGTGCGCAGCCGCTCGCCCGGCTCGAGCACCTCCACCTTCAGCCCGCCGGCGTTCCACCCGTCGTTGCTCGAAATCTGGGGCCGCTTGTAGTTGAAGAGCGCGGAGCCGTCCGGCTGGTAGACGATGACGGTAACCTCGGCGTACCCCTCGTTCGCGCGATTCCCGATGCGCAGGAACCCGCCCATTTGCTGCTGGCGGTCGAAGAAGTTGAAGTAGACCGACTCGTTGAAGTTCTCCTCGGGGCCGAGGGGATGGGTGAAGTCGTCTTCCGGCCTGATGTTGCCGACGATGGTGACCATACGATGCCTCCTGCCGATGCTGTCTCCCGGCGAACGCGGATCATACCGGAGTACCGCCCGGCCCGCTCCTACTGCGTGACCGGCGCCAGCGTCCGCAGGTAGTTCACGAGGTGCCAGATCTCCTCGTCGGTCATCCCCTGCTCTTTCCACGCCGGCATCGCCGTGCCCGGGATGCCGTTCGCGATGAACCGGTACAGCTGCCCGTCCGGGTGCTGCGGCACGTGCACCGTCAGGTCGAGCGGATACGGGTTCAGGTTCAGTCCCGGGGGCGGGACGCCGGTCCGGCCATGACAGGCGATGCAATTCGCCTCGTACAGCGCCCGGCCCTTCGCAATCGAGTCCGCGTCGGGAAAGACGGGGTTGCTCGGCAGGCCGGCCTGCGGCTCGTGGGCATGCACGCCGAACAGCAGCAGCACGCCGAGCCCGAACCCCGCCAGCGTGCCCGTGCTCGCCGCCCGGCCGGCAATCCGGTGGAGCCGCCGCGCCTCCCCCCGGGCCAGCGCAGCGCCCAGCCCGGCCAGCAGCAGCACGAGCCCGCCGAACTGGTTCCAGCTCAGCCCCGCCGTCGGCAGCGCCCACCGGCCGCCCGTGGTGGCGCTGCCGCCCGCAAACGCCCCGGACGGCCGGACGTCGAAGAACGTCCGCGCGTCGTCTGCATCCGCCCGCCGGACCTCGAGCTCCACCCGCCATCTCCCTTCGAGCGGGAGGTACGGCCCCTGTCCGCTGAACTCCCCCGGCCCGTCGGGCGAGAGCACCAGCGTCGATGGGCCGAGCGACTGGTCCTCTTGGTACCGGAACGTCAGCCGTACGAACTGCGCCGCTGCGGGTGCTCCGCCGGCGTCCGCGAGCCGCACGCGGAACGTGTTCAGCCCGGTCTGGTTCGGGTCGACTAAAAGGGTGACCCGGAGGTCGTTCGCCGGCGCGGTCATCTCGAACGGCCGGCGCTCGGGCTCGATGACAATCGAGCGGCTGGTCGTGGTCTGGCTCATCAGGGCGGCGGCGCCCACGACAAGCAGCCCGGCCGCCAGCTCCGCCGCCGCAGTCAGCATGAACCGCCGCGGCTCACCCCGCCGCTCCTCCATCAGCCGCATGCGTCCACGCCGCGCGTTGTACAGCGCGACCCCGAGAAGGGGGATGACCAAGGCGAGCTTCGCCAGCAGCACGAGCCCGTAGCGCGTCTCCGTAAGCTTCGAAACGCTATCGATGTGGACCAGCGCCCCGAGGAGGCCGGTCGCCAGCAGGAGGAACACCATCGCCGAGGCCAGCCGCGTGAACCGGCGCATCAGCGCGCGCCACGGAGCATGCCGCTGCCCGAACCGGGCGGCAACGACCGCCCCTGAAACCGCCCCCAGCCAGGCCACGGCAGCGCCGGCGTGCGCCGCGTCGATCGCCATCGCCCAGCCGCTCCCCGGGACCGCGGCCGCGTGGCTCGTCGCCGTGAACGTCCAGAGCGACCCGCCGACCGCGCCCAGCAGAGCCCACGACGCGGCCCGGGGGTGCCGTGAATGCAGCGCAGCAGCAGCCCCGGCGGCAGCCGCCAGCGCGGCCCGCGCCAGCCAGTACCGCCCGAAGCGGGTGTCGACCATCGCCTCGGCCGCCGGCAGGCCGCTGTACGTGTCCAGCAGAAGGGCCAGGCTGAGTCCGGCCGCCCCGATCGCCGCACCTGCCCCGAGTAGCGCCGTTCCGCGCAGTCCCCGCCGGGCGCCGGCCGGGGCTTCGGGCCAGAGCAGCGTGACCGTCGCCGCTCCCGCCAGGAGAATCAATCCGAGCAGGGCCAGGGACCGCACCGCCGTCCCGTCGGCCCGGCCCAGCCGGTCGGCGCTCGAACTCCCGCCGCGGACCAGGTTCGTGCCCCCAGGCACCGAGCCGTCCGGGTTCAGCACCGTGAACGGGTACGACCCCGAGAGTGCGTGCCCGTCCACCAGCGACACGTTGTTCCAGACGACGTTGTAGATGCCCGGCTCGAGCGCGGGCAGCGTCGCGCGCATCCGCGACCCGGTCACCAAGGTGTCGCCGATGGCGACTTCGCGCCCCGTGGCGTCGAGCAGGCGGATGCGGCTCGCCCGCCCGTCGATCGGCTCCGTGAAGTCCAGGATGACTTCCTTTGGCGGCTGCCGCAGGAAGGCGTTTGCGGCCGGCTCCGAGGAGCGCAGCGCAGCATGCGCCGCGGCCGGCTGGCCGCCCGGCGGCCAGAGGGCAACGGCCGCCAGCACCGCGAGGAGCAGCGCCAGGGTTCCCCGCCTCATTCCCCCCGCCTGCTGAGCACCACGCCCGCTCCCAGTCCGACCACGAACAGCCCTCCGCCGACCGCGGCAACCAGCACCCAGCCCACCTCGCCGCTCCCCCCGGCTGCGGAGATGCCGGTCACCCCCGCCGGAGCGGCCGGCCCGCCGCCCAGCAGCGTCTCCTTCAGCAGCTCCCGCCCCGGGCTCGGCGCGGCCGCCGGGTCGACCCGGAAACGGAGCTCTCCGGTGGCCGTGTCGCCGTCGTCCGCGCTCAGCGTCCGCCACCGCACGGTGTACGCGCCCGGCGGCAGGTCGGCCGGCAGCCGCACGCTGAGCCGCCGACGGTCGTTCGGGTCGATGACCGCTGGCTCGCGCGTGACCTCGTTCCCGCCGGCATCGTACACGTCGATGTCGTTCGCACCCGCCTGCCGGGCCATCTCCTGGGTCATGACCAGGACGACCTCGGCCGGCGGCGCGTTCAGCACCGCTCCGTCGCCCGGGCTCGCACGCTCTGGCTCCGCATGTGCGAACGCCGCAGCGAACCACCCAACGGCAGCGAGCCCGGCAGCCGCAGCCGCAAGCCATCGCATAGCCACCAGTCTAGGCCCACGGTACCGCTGCACAAGCGAACCGGCGGACACCTGCGTCTGTCTTGACCCGCTCCTGACGGACCGGCCCGGCGAGCTCGCCGGGCCGGCCGAAGGGGAAGCGCGTGATGCGCCGGTCAGCCGCGCGGCAGGCCCAGCCCGCGGGTCGCGATGATGTTCCGCTGGATCTCGCTCGTCCCGCCCGCGATGGTTGACGACACCGTCTGCAGATAGCTGCCCGGGGCGCGGCCCTTCATCGGCGCCTCCCTGCCGGTCAGCAGCGCCGAGGTCCCGAGCAGCTTCATCGCGGTCCGTGCAATCCGCTGGCTCAGCTCCGTGTTGAACAGCTTTGCGATTGAGGCTTCGTGGTTCGGCACGCGGCCCGCCGCCTGGATGCTGATCACCCGGTAGCTCAGCATCTTCGCCGTCGCGGCTTCGATCCACCGGTCCGCGAACTCGGAAGCGAACGCCGCGCTCGCGCTCGCCGTTACCGGCTGACCGCGGTGTTCCTTCCAGAACCGCAGGTAGTACTCCAGCGTCTGCCGCTGGCCCACCGCGTTCCCGATCGACGAGCGCTCGAAGTCGAGCGTCGTGGTCCCGATGTACCACCCGCGGTTGATCTCGCCGACGACGTTCCGCGCGGGCACCCGCACATCCTCGAAGAACACCTCGTTGAACTGGTGCCCGCCCGCCATGTTGATGAGCGGCCGTACGGTGATCCCCGGGCTCTTCATATCAACGAGGAAATAGGTAATCCCGCGGTGCTTCGGCGCGTCGGGGTCGGTCCGGGCCAGCATGAACATCCAGTCCGCGTTGTGCGCCCCCGACGTCCAGATTTTCTGCCCGTTGATGATGAAGTCGTCCCCGTCGCGGACCGCGCGGGTTTGCAGGCTGGCAAGGTCGGAGCCGGCGCCGGGCTCGCTGTAGCCCTGGCACCACTGCACTTCGCCGCGCAGGATGGCCCCAAGGTGCTCCCGCTTCTGCTCCTCGTTGCCGTGGATGATGAGCGTGGGGCCGATCATCGAAACGCCCATGCCCCCGACCTGCGGCGCCCGCGCCTCGGCGAACTCCTCGTTCATGATGAACTGCTCCATGACGCCGAGCCCGGCGCCGCCGTACTCCTTCGGCCAGGCTGGCGCAATCCACCCTTTCTTCGCGAGCTTGTCGCGCCACTCCTTCAGCACGCCGCCCCGCTCGCGTGCCAGCTCCATCGGGTTCGCATCCGGGTCGATCTTCGGCCGCTCCTTCTCCAGGAACTCGCGCACTTCGGCGCGCCATGCCGCCTGCTCGGGGGTGTCTCGGAAGTCCATCGCCTTCTCCTGCCGTGTCGTTGAGGGGCTGCGCGAACACTAGCAAACGGCAACCCTGACGTAAAGGGAAAGGTCATCGGCGGCACGCAAACGCCGTGCAGCCGCGTTCCCCGGCGCGTAGACTGCGCACGCATTCGCATCCCCAACGAAAGGACGCCCGCCATGAAAGTTGGTTCTGGATTCGGCGGCACTTGGCTCACCGCTGTCCCCGACCAGGCGCGCCACGCCGAAGAGCTCGGCTACGACTTCGCCAGCACCCCGGAAACCCAGCACGACTCCATCCTCGCGGCTACCCTCGCGGCCTACACCACCGAAAAGCTCGAAATCCAGACGAGCGTCACCATCGCCTTCCCCCGGAGCCCCACGGTTCTCGCCATGGAGGCCTGGGATATTCAGCACCTCAGCAAGGGCCGCTTCGTTCTGGGCCTCGGCTCGCAGGTGAAGGGGCACAACCAGCACCGCTTCAGCGTCGACTGGCCCGGCGCCCCGGCCACCCGCATGAAGGAGTACATCCGGATGCTCCACGCCGTCTGGGACTCCTTCCAGGACGGCAAAAAGCCGGAGTTCATCGGGAAGTACTACCACTTCACCCTCATGACCCCGAACTTTAATCCGGGGCCCATCCCCTACCCCCGCCCGAAGGTCGGCCTCGCCTGCGTTGGCGACGCGATGGCCCGCGTGGCCGGCGAAGTCGCCGACGTTGTCATGCCCCACGGCTTCATGACCGACAAGTACATGCGCGAAGTGGTCCTCCCGAACGTCGCCATCGGCCTGAAGCGCTCCGGGCGGACCTGGCAGGACATCGAAATTGCCGGCGGCGGCTTCACGGTCTTCGGCGAGACCGAGTCGGAGATCGAGCAGGGGCTCGAACGCCTCCGCCAGCCGATTTCGTTCTACGGGTCAACCCGCTCCTACCACGAGGTGTTCGAGGTCCATGGCCTGAAGAGCCTGGGCATGCAGTTGCACGAGCTCTCTCTGCAGGGCAAATGGGACGAGATGCAGCGCGTCATCCCCGAGGATGTCCTCCGCGTCTTTGCCCAGACCTCCACCTACGACAAACTGCCCGAGTTCGTGGCCAACCACCGCGAATACGCCTCGCGCATCACGCTGCCCCTGCCAGCCTCCACCCCTGAGCAGCGCGAGCGCGCGAAGTACATCATCGAGCAGGTGAGGAAGGTGCAGGTGCCCCGCGTCCCCCGCGGCCTCGAGGACCTCTCCGCCATCCCCGACCGGCCGAAGGCGACCGCCTGACGGCCCATCCCGGCCCGGCGCCTGCCGCGTAGGATCGGTGCATGCCCACGCGATCCTGGCGCTGGGCCGGTGCAGTGCTGCTCACCCTGGCGGGCGCGGCGGCGCTCGCCTTCGCCGCCTTCGACCGCGCCGGCGAGTTCGCCCTCATCGAACGCCCCTGGGAGGCCTCGGCGCTCAACTGGGCGGCGCTCCTCGGCCTCGCCGGCGCCGTGCTCACGCCCCGGTCCGGGTTGGCTGCAGGTCTCATCGCTCTCGCGGCGGCTTGGGCCGCCCTCGTCATCAGCCGCCTCGGCGAGGTTCCGAACCTGGTCCTCGTTGGTGCAGCCCTGCTCGCCCTCGCCGGCCTCCTGGCGCTCGCCAGGTCGCTGCGTCGGCGCCCCCGCCGGACGCTCCTGGTGCTCGCGCTGGCCGCCTCCGCGGTCGCCCTGCTGACCGTCGCCGGCATCCGCATCCATGGCGTCTACCTTGGTCCCACGCATCCGTCTTCGCCCCTCCGGCCGCAGCCCGTGGACCTGGTCGAATGGGCCTGGGCAGGCGCCGTTACGCCGACCTCGTTCGCGGTGACCGCCCAGCTGGCGGAACCTGCGCGCGCCGCCGACCCCTCCGCGCTCGCCCTCGTGGTTCGCGCCGCATCCGATGGCGCTGTCGTCGGCCGGTTCGCTCCCGCCCGGATCAGCCCGGCCGGCGTCGCCCGGTTCGATGCGGCAGGGCTCCAGCCCGGCACAAGGTACCGCTGGGCCCTCGCCGTCGACGGCCGCGAAGACCGGTACCGCACCGGCACACTCCGGACGTTCCCCGTCGGCCCGGCCAGCTTCACGATTGCGTTCGGAGCCTGCGCCTCGACCGGCTCGAACGGCCAGGTCTTCGACCGCATCCGCGAAGCGGAGCCCCTCCTCTTCATCCACACCGGCGACTTCCACTACGCGGATATCGACACCAACGACCCGGCAGCAATTCGCCGCACCTACGCCCGGTCGCTGCGGGCACCCGCCCAGCAGGCGCTCTGGCTCACTGCACCCGTCGCCTACACCTGGGACGACCACGACTACGGCGGGAACGACGCTGACCGCACCACCGCCTCGCGCGACGCCGCCCGTTCCGTCTACCGCGAAATCGTGCCCCACTACCCGCTGCCTCTTGATGGCCCGATCGCCCAGGCGTTCACCGTCGGGCGGGTGCGCGTCATCCTCACGGACAGCCGCTCCGAACGCGCACCCTCCGGCGCCCCCGACGGCCCTCGCAAGAGCATGCTCGGCGACGTTCAGCTCGCGTGGTTGTTCGACGAACTCCCTCGCGCCCGCGACACCGCGGCGCTCATTGTCTGGGTCAACAGCGTCCCGTGGATCTCGTCGTCGGCCGGCGGCGACGACTGGGGGGCCTACGCCGAAGAGCGCCGCCAAATCGCCGACTTCATCGTCGAGCACGGGATCCGCAACCTGGTGATGCTCAGCGGCGACGCCCACATGCTCGCCGCGGACAGCGGCGCGAACAACCGCTTCGCCGCCGGCGGCGCCGGTCCGGGCTTTCCCGTCTATCACGCCGGCGCCCTCGACCGGCGCGGTTCGGTCAAGGGCGGCCCCTACAGCGAGGGCGCCCGCCCCGGCGGCGGCCAGTTCGGCCTCCTCGCTGTCGACGACCGCGGCGACGCCATCGAAGTTACCTTCAGCGGCCGCAACTGGCGCGGCGAAGAACTCATCCGCCACGCCGTCACGTTTGCCGTCGAGCCGTAGCCGGCGCCCGGCGCCCGGTGTACGCTCCGGCCGTGCCGCCCACCGTCCGTCTTGTGAACCAGCGCACTGGCGAAACGGTCGCCGGGCGTGTCAGCATCGCCGATTCCTTCTGGAGCCGCTTCCGCGGCCTCATGTTCCGCCGGCCGCTCGAGCCCGGCGAGGGGCTGTGGATTGAGCCCTGCTCCTCCATCCACATGCTCGGCATGCGGTTTGCAATCGACGCCGTCTTTCTCGACCGCGACGGCCGGGTCCTGAAGGTCGCCCGCGGCGTCCGCCCATGGCTCGGGCTGGCAGCTGCGCGCGGCGCCCGGGCGGTCATCGAACTCCCCGCCGGCTCCGCTGCCGCCATCCAGCCCGGCGATCGCCTCGAGACGGTGCCAGCTTCCTAGCCGCTCTCGCAGCCGATGCCGTCGCCGTCGCTGTCGAAACGGTGCGGGTCCGGCGGCCGTACCGGGAACCTGCGGTAGGGGATATTTTTGCAGTCCAGGTCGGGCGGTGGCGGGGGAATGCAGACTGTCGGGTACGACGGGTCGCACCGTCCCGAACCGCCCGGCGGGGATGTCGGCGTAGGCCAAGGCGGCCTGCTCGTGGCCGTGGGCGTCGGCTGGGGCGGACGCGGAGTCGGCGTCGCCGTCGGGGGCGGAGGCGGCGTGGTCGGCGTCGCAGCCGCCTGGCCGGCCGTGCTGGGGTTGCGGTCGGTGTCGGGGTGGGCGAAGGCCGCGGACGTGTGACGCCGGGTGCCGTCGGCGTCGCGGTCGGGGTCGGTGTGGCAGCTGGCGTCGCCGAACGGCTCTCTGCCGGCGCAGCGCCGACGGTCGCCTCACGCTGCCCGGACGCAGTGCCGGCCGCGCCTGGTTCCGTCTCACCGGCGCCGCCGCAGGCTGCAGCGACCAGTGCCAGGGCGCCTGCCGCCATAACGAGGCATTCCTTCACGTCATCAATCCTAAGCGCCATTTCAAGCCGGCACGGCCGAAAAGAACGAGAGCGGGGCGCTCAGCAGGGCGCCCCGCTCTGCGAATCCGCGCGGTGAGGCCGTCGCTACTGCTGGACCGGCGTCTCCTTCGAATTCCCCCACTCGGCCCACGAGCCGTCGTAGACCTTGTTCCCCTTGCCGAGCCCGACCAGCCGGAGCGTGAACAGCGAGTGGGCCGCCCGCACGCCGGTCTGGCAGTAAGTGATGACCTGGGTGTCCTTGGTGATGCCGACCTTCGCGAACTGCGCGCGCAGCTGGTCCGCCGGCTTCCAGACCTTCGGGTCCGTATCCGTCAGCGAGGCCTGCCAGTCGAGGTTCACGGCGTTCGGGATATGGCCGCCCCGTGCGGCGCGCACGTCTGCGCCCGTGTACTCCGCCTGCGTCCGGGCGTCGAGGATCACCACGTTCGGGTCCGGGTTTGTCGCCTTCTGCTTGACGTAATCCAGCGCGCAGATCACATCGGGGTTCGGCTTCGCGACAAACTTGGCCGGGGTCGGGTTCGGCACCTCCTTCGTCACCGGCCGCCCCTCCTTTTCCCACTTCGCCCAGCCGCCGTTCACCACGCGTGCCTTCGGGTGGCCGTAATAGTCGAGCACCCACCACAGGCGCGTCGCCCAGAGTCCGGTGCCGTCGTCGTAGATCACGACCTCCTTACTGGTGTCGATGCCAAGCGCCCCGGCCTTCTCAGCGAAGAGGCTCTCCCTGATGACGTAGAGCTTCTCGTCCGGGTCCTTCAGCGCAGCCTGGTCGTACCAGACCGCACCCGGGATGTGGCCGGCCTCGTATGCCTCCTTCTTGCGGATGTCCACGATGACCAGCGAGGGGTCGCCGAGCTTCCCGGCCAGCCAGTCGGTCTCAGCCAGCAGGTCCGGTTCGGCGTAGCCGGCCGGCTGACCTGCGGTGTCGGCGCTGGCCGGTCCACCGCCAGTCGTGTCGTCATCGTCGCCGCCGCACGCCGCCGCCAGCGGCAGCGCCAGCAGCACTGCGAGTGTCAGCCCCAGCAGGGGCAGCCGCCGCAATGAGTCCAACATGTTCTCCCTCCTCGCGTATTTAGCTTTTCGAGAGTTCCGCGGCGCGCCGCGCGATTTCCGCGAGCGCCTTTTTCTGGTCGATCGTCCCTTCGGCCGGTTCGAGTCGGATGCGCCACGTTCCCCGGCCAACGGGCTCAATCGTCGAGCGGTAGTTCAGCTTTGCCCCTTCCCACGGCACGGTCGAAAGCGCCGGGGCGTGGTCGGTCAGCACCTCGAGACACTCGCCCGCCGGCAGCTTCGTGAGCGCCTCCCGCGCCTTCATCGCCGGGTAGGGGCACATCTCCCCCCGGACGTCCAGTTCCATCGTTCCCTCCTTGCCCATCGATTACGGGAGCCGCCGGATCAGCGCGACGCCGACCCAGGCGCCCCCGAAGAGCGCGACTCCATAGACCCAGCCGGCCAGCGCCAGCGAGGGAATGGACGAGAAAAACGCCCCGATGGTGCACCCAATGGCAATCACCGAGGCATACCCCATCAGCAGGCCGCCCGCCGCGGCCTGCACATATCGGCTCCGCTGCCGCGGCCACCGGAGACGGAACTCGCCCGAAAGCACCGATGCGGTGAACGCCCCGGCCACCAGCCCGAGCATCGTCGCCGTCCGCACCGTAAACCACTTCTCGGCCCCGCCCGGCGTGCAGCCCGCCAGCAGCTCGCTGCCCTTCAGCGGCAGCGCGCCCGCATCGAACCAGCCGAGCACGTTGTTGGCCCAGAGCGAAATCCCGCCGGTTACACCCAGCGGCACCTGCAGCCCGAGCGCGAACACCGAAATAACCGCCAGGGCGACCGCCCCGGTCGTGTAGCTCCACCCGTGGCCGCCCCAGACCCGCTCCCAGCCCTGGCGCAGCTGCTCACGCAGTCCGAAGGCCGGCTCCGGCGGCGGGGCAGGGAACTCCGGCATCTTCGGGGTGCGCGACTCCCACCACAGCACGAGGACGTACAGCCCAGCCAGCGCCGCCAGTGTCAGCGCCAGCGCCGCCGGGTAGCCGCCCAGTTCGGCCGGGAGCCAAACGGCGGTCCGCTCGCGGATGTCGTTGTCGTACCACCAGGCCCACTGGCGGTTGGCGACGATGGTACCCGCGACGATGCCCGCCATCGCCACCCACGAGGCCACGTACCCTTCGCCCATCCGCCACAGCGACCCCGAGACGCAGCCGCCCGCCAGCACCATGCCCACGCCGAACAGCACGCCGCCCACGACGGTCGCAATGCCGACCGGCTGGATGTGCGGCCCGGCCGGTGCAATGCCGAACCCGGGGTCCGGCGCCAGCCGTGCCTCGAGGAACACGAAGCCCACAGTGGCAACGGCCAGCCCGACCAGGATCGCCCGGAACAGGCGCCCGTCCCCGAGGAGAATCAGGTCGCGGAACGCCCCGGCAAAGCAGAGACGGCTCCGCTGCAGAACCACGCCGAACGCCACGCCGATGAGCCAGAAGGCGCCGATGGCAAAACCCCGCTGGTCGAGCAGGAGCCAAACAGCCGCGATCGCCCCGCCCAGGGCGAGCGGCTTCACCGCGAAACGGGAAGCGGTCGAGGGAGCGGAAGGGGCGAGTGTTGTCACGCCGTGTAACGTAACGAAGTTGAGCTACTCAGTCAACTTCGATCGCCGATACCGCTCGGCCGAACCCTCGGGCGGTGTTCCGCACGAACACAGGGAGCAAAACTGTATGGCCGGAGGAAAGCGGATTCTTGGGCCGTAACCCATGCAGGAACGGAATCAGGTGGTAGCAGGGGGGAGGCTCGAACTCCCGACCTCACGATTATGAGT
>Ga0308416_1000582_pt1 | contig 12690 bp, 11 predicted proteins | sample HotsprSampleOS60_FD_203468 | JGI IMG/M metagenome (GOLD analysis project Ga0308416, IMG submission 203468) | Hot spring phototrophic mat microbial communities from Octopus Spring, Yellowstone National Park, Wyoming, United States - 20090730_OS60 ... | reverse complement strand
GCGTAAGCGTGTAGTAGATTGAGAAATTTTCGGCTCGCTGAAGAGCACTGAAACGCGTCCGCAAGCGACACGCAGAGCGGAACGTCCCGATTGAGAAATTTTCGGCTCGCTGAAGAGCACTGAAACTTTGTTGCGGTAATAGTTCTCGCTTCAGTGACGTTTGATTGAGAAATTTTCGGCTCGCTGAAGAGCACTGAAACGTGCGTAAGGCGGGTGAGGTGTCACAACACAGTATAATTGAGAAATTTTCGGCTCGCTGAAGAGCACTGAAACCGGGCGAGGTTGGGCGTCAACCAGTCCCCCTTCCCGATTGAGAAATTTTCGGCTCGCTGAAGAGCACTGAAACGGCGCGTCGCTGTCACAACACGTGATTCTCTTTTAATTGAGAAATTTTCGGCTCGCTGAAGAGCACTGAAACTTCAGGCGATGCAGCGGGCGGTCGCTGTCACAACACATTGAGAAATTTTCGGCTCGCTGAAGAGCACTGAAACTTGAACACTAGCCAGTGTGCAAGGGCGCTTGCGGTATTGAGAAATTTTCGGCTCGCTGAAGAGCACTGAAACTCGATGACTCCGCGTTCGCCTCGCCGCTCGAACTGGATTGAGAAATTTTCGGCTCGCTGAAGAGCACTGAAACTCCAGCAGGCGAGCCATATCGATGTTCGCCCGCACGATTGAGAAATTTTCGGCTCGCTGAAGAGCACTGAAACGCGCGCGCCGCGCCGCGCCAACACAGTGTACGGCGCGTCGATTGAGAAATTTTCGGCTCGCTGAAGAGCACTGAAACCAACCGCCGTCACAACACCGCATCTTCTTTTATCTATTGAGAAATTTTCGGCTCGCTGAAGAGCACTGAAACCAAGTTGCCCGTGCGTCGATAGCGCGAGCCCGCGGGCGGATTGAGAAATTTTCGGCTCGCTGAAGAGCACTGAAACATTCGGTTACACCTTCGCCGTCACCCCGTTCGTCAAAATTGAGAAATTTTCGGCTCGCTGAAGAGCACTGAAACTTGTCGTTACAGAAATAAACCCCGCGCTTGCGAGGCGATTGAGAAATTTTCGGCTCGCTGAAGAGCACTGAAACGCGCCTGTCCAACGTCGATAATGCGGTACACATCGATTGAGAAATTTTCGGCTCGCTGAAGAGCACTGAAACGATCTGATGATGTCGCGGCTGATGTTGCGGTCGCACGATTGAGAAATTTTCGGCTCGCTGAAGAGCACTGAAACTTCGTCACCCCGCGCACGTGCAGCGTCGCATCGAAAATTGAGAAATTTTCGGCTCGCTGAAGAGCACTGAAACAGTACGGGACGTGCAACATCAACAGGTCCTGACGATATTGAGAAATTTTCGGCTCGCTGAAGAGCACTGAAACTTGGACTGTCGTATCGCCGTCGCATTATGTCGGGAATTGAGAAATTTTCGGCTCGCTGAAGAGCACTGAAACTCTCCAGGTAGTCCTTCGCCATTTTCTCAATGGCCAATTGAGAAATTTTCGGCTCGCTGAAGAGCACTGAAACCGATGCAAGGGTATCGCGCTGCAACGCCTTTCCAAGATTGAGAAATTTTCGGCTCGCTGAAGAGCACTGAAACCCCGCAACTATTTTCGACATCACGTTGCGCATCTTTATTGAGAAATTTTCGGCTCGCTGAAGAGCACTGAAACACGAAATCGTCGAGCTGTCGATCCCGGTCGACTGGAATTGAGAAATTTTCGGCTCGCTGAAGAGCACTGAAACCGGTCAGCGCCTGCCGCCCGCCAATCCGTTTCGACATTGAGAAATTTTCGGCTCGCTGAAGAGCACTGAAACACACCACGCTGTGTTACTATCTCGACGGCTGGACCGATTGAGAAATTTTCGGCTCGCTGAAGAGCACTGAAACAAGGCTTCACAAAGCCCGGGGACGGAATCGAACCGTCCCAATTGAGAAATTTTCGGCTCGCTGAAGAGCACTGAAACCGCGTCATCCGGCGCGGGCGCGTTGGCGATGCGCTCGATTGAGAAATTTTCGGCTCGCTGAAGAGCACTGAAACTTCTCCTCTGTCCACGTACTCACCGAGCCTCTCGGCTATTGAGAAATTTTCGGCTCGCTGAAGAGCACTGAAACGAAACGAGACGACGGCGGGCGCAACGTCGGTTACGATTGAGAAATTTTCGGCTCGCTGAAGAGCACTGAAACGGAAAGTGACAACGTCACTCAATCTGTCGTATTCGATTGAGAAATTTTCGGCTCGCTGAAGAGCACTGAAACTTCAGTATCGCACTCCCAAAAATCAGCAGCGGGATATTGAGAAATTTTCGGCTCGCTGAAGAGCACTGAAACCGCGGGATCGCTCATCCTCGCCGATCTGTCGTACATTGAGAAATTTTCGGCTCGCTGAAGAGCACTGAAACGTGATATTTCGTCCCCCCCGTGCCGGGACCTACTGGCTCGATTGAGAAATTTTCGGCTCGCTGAAGAGCACTGAAACTCATCTGCAATACCAGTGGTATGCAGAATTGACGATTATTGAGAAATTTTCGGCTCGCTGAAGAGCACTGAAACAACGAAGGCGAATACGTGCGCGTTGAATTGCAACTATTGAGAAATTTTCGGCTCGCTGAAGAGCACTGAAACACGCCGACGGAAACGCCGGGGACGCCGACGGTCACGCGATTGAGAAATTTTCGGCTCGCTGAAGAGCACTGAAACAACTCCGGTTGTTTCGCCTTTCCGACGACAACCTCGATTGAGAAATTTTCGGCTCGCTGAAGAGCACTGAAACACGCTTGCTGTCGCGTCGAACGGCGAAACGCAATCTATTGAGAAATTTTCGGCTCGCTGAAGAGCACTGAAACTCAACGACGGCGCTTCACACAACAACTTCGCTTCCGAATTGAGAAATTTTCGGCTCGCTGAAGAGCACTGAAACTCCGTAACGCGCGGCCGCGAGGCGCAGTTGCGCTTCGATTGAGAAATTTTCGGCTCGCTGAAGAGCACTGAAACAAGGGGAAGGGGGATTTCTGGCGCATCCATCAGAGATTGAGAAATTTTCGGCTCGCTGAAGAGCACTGAAACAATCCGCCAGTAGCGCGTCGACGTTGACCGTCACGCCGATTGAGAAATTTTCGGCTCGCTGAAGAGCACTGAAACCGCTGCTGAATGACGGCGCGATCAGCGCCATCGTCTGATTGAGAAATTTTCGGCTCGCTGAAGAGCACTGAAACGCGGGGTTTCTATTTGTTCAGCAGAGTCACAACACTCGAATTGAGAAATTTTCGGCTCGCTGAAGAGCACTGAAACGTTGCACTGCGTCGGAGAGCGTATCCCCCAGCGTGACGATTGAGAAATTTTCGGCTCGCTGAAGAGCACTGAAACAGTAACTTTCGAATATGGCCATATTGAGAGTTCGTAATTGAGAAATTTTCGGCTCGCTGAAGAGCACTGAAACGTGCGCCCAGCGCTTCAGCGCGCATCTGCTGCTGGCAATTGAGAAATTTTCGGCTCGCTGAAGAGCACTGAAACACCGGCAAGCGGTTGGAGTGGCGGATGAACTTGTCAAATTGAGAAATTTTCGGCTCGCTGAAGAGCACTGAAACGTTCTGGCGGGCGCGGCTGATGGCGACGCGGCTGGATTGAGAAATTTTCGGCTCGCTGAAGAGCACTGAAACGTTCTGGCGCTCGCGGCTGATGGCGACGCGGCTGGATTGAGAAATTTTCGGCTCGCTGAAGAGCACTGAAACCCCGGCGCGGTTCGCGGTTCCGTTGGGACGCGACCAAATTGAGAAATTTTCGGCTCGCTGAAGAGCACTGAAACTCTAGATCGTAGATGACAAACGCGCCCGCTGCGCGATTGAGAAATTTTCGGCTCGCTGAAGAGCACTGAAACTCCCAAGGCTTGCTGACGCTCTGGGACGGGGCTAGATTGAGAAATTTTCGGCTCGCTGAAGAGCACTGAAACTCCAATCGCTTAACTTTGACTGAAACGATCATTGGAAATTGAGAAATTTTCGGCTCGCTGAAGAGCACTGAAACGATAGTGCGCCCCTTGCGCTCGACGCGGCTGCCCGATTGAGAAATTTTCGGCTCGCTGAAGAGCACTGAAACTTTTCCATTAGTGCAGGACCGTTCAAGCCCATGCGATTGAGAAATTTTCGGCTCGCTGAAGAGCACTGAAACGATCAGGGACAAGCGCCATTTCATCACCCCCTTTCTGTATTGAGAAATTTTCGGCTCGCTGAAGAGCACTGAAACACGAGTTAACCCACCCAATGATACCGTTATGAATTGAGAAATTTTCGGCTCGCTGAAGAGCACTGAAACACTTGGACTGCGCTCCCCACGTCCACGCGTGAGCCGATTGAGAAATTTTCGGCTCGCTGAAGAGCACTGAAACGCTCACCTACGCCGACATGCGCGCGCGCGATATCTAATTGAGAAATTTTCGGCTCGCTGAAGAGCACTGAAACCGAGTTGACGCCTGAAGTAATCGCGCGTCTGGTGCGATTGAGAAATTTTCGGCTCGCTGAAGAGCACTGAAACCCCACCAGCGCGCTCGATTCAACGTTCGGCGCTTGATTGAGAAATTTTCGGCTCGCTGAAGAGCACTGAAACGCTGTCCGGTCAGGCGCTGGATTGCTTCAGCTTTCTCCAGATTGAGAAATTTTCGGCTCGCTGAAGAGCACTGAAACAGACTAGATGTAGCATCTTTCCCTCCTTTACGGGTAGATTGAGAAATTTTCGGCTCGCTGAAGAGCACTGAAACTCGGCGCTGATCGGCGATGCGATTCACGCGCATCTTGATTGAGAAATTTTCGGCTCGCTGAAGAGCACTGAAACTTGTCGCGGGGCAGCCAAGTTCGTGTTCCTTCCCAGAATTGAGAAATTTTCGGCTCGCTGAAGAGCACTGAAACCGTCGGAGGAGTTTGCGGAATACCTCGGTGTCGAACCGATTGAGAAATTTTCGGCTCGCTGAAGAGCACTGAAACCCATCATCGCGGTAAACGCCATCACGCCGAGTACTATTGAGAAATTTTCGGCTCGCTGAAGAGCACTGAAACGAGTGTTGATGATCTTTCCTGGGATGGCTCACTCGTCGATTGAGAAATTTTCGGCTCGCTGAAGAGCACTGAAACAGCCCAATCGCTACGATCGTCAGCTGCGCAACAAGATTGAGAAATTTTCGGCTCGCTGAAGAGCACTGAAACTGTGCTTGTGTTTGTTGTCTCTGGCCTCCCCTATCATTGAGAAATTTTCGGCTCGCTGAAGAGCACTGAAACTTGGAAATCTGTTTATTTGTTCGGAGGAACGTAAATTATTGAGAAATTTTCGGCTCGCTGAAGAGCACTGAAACACGCATGTACCAGACAGCAGCGCCGAACGCACACAGGATTGAGAAATTTTCGGCTCGCTGAAGAGCACTGAAACCTATAGTGCGGATCCCGGTTACGAGCAGTTGATGAAATTGAGAAATTTTCGGCTCGCTGAAGAGCACTGAAACAAGGCAGCTAGGGATGAGCGCTATTTTCATGATCTATTGAGAAATTTTCGGCTCGCTGAAGAGCACTGAAACGGCGCATCTGCGATTTGCCTGCCCCGGTGCTGGCGATTGAGAAATTTTCGGCTCGCTGAAGAGCACTGAAACCCATGAGGGTTACGGGAAACCGCACAAAGTTGAGCACATTGAGAAATTTTCGGCTCGCTGAAGAGCACTGAAACCTCCACAAGATACGCCCCCTCCGGCGCTTCACGACCGATTGAGAAATTTTCGGCTCGCTGAAGAGCACTGAAACCCAGAGCGCGATAGAAGACCCGCGCTGGGCGACGGTATTGAGAAATTTTCGGCTCGCTGAAGAGCACTGAAACCGGTAAGGTTAGGGCGCGTAAGAATACAGAAGTGCGATTGAGAAATTTTCGGCTCGCTGAAGAGCACTGAAACTTTGGTGCACACACGGCTAGCGCAAGCGTATAGTAGATTGAGAAATTTTCGGCTCGCTGAAGAGCACTGAAACAAGCGCCAGATTCGGTACGCTCAATGGCGCTACCGCGATATTGAGAAATTTTCGGCTCGCTGAAGAGCACTGAAACCGTGACCCTGCAAGCGAGGAGCACGCGGTATGAGGAATTGAGAAATTTTCGGCTCGCTGAAGAGCACTGAAACCGTCGAGGGCGATCATCAACAACGCGCGCAGCACTATTGAGAAATTTTCGGCTCGCTGAAGAGCACTGAAACTCGCGCTTAGGGTGCGAAGGAGCTTCAGGTTCGGGATTGAGAAATTTTCGGCTCGCTGAAGAGCACTGAAACGGACGCCCACGAACGGGTTGAAAATCGATGTGGCCGCAATTGAGAAATTTTCGGCTCGCTGAAGAGCACTGAAACAGCGACGTGCTGAGGCGCAAGCGCAACGTCTAGCGTTATTGAGAAATTTTCGGCTCGCTGAAGAGCACTGAAACGGCACGGGGCGACGGCGGAAATGTCACAACACATTGAATTGAGAAATTTTCGGCTCGCTGAAGAGCACTGAAACTCACAACACTGTCTTCTCTTTTATTTCTATGCAGTATTGAGAAATTTTCGGCTCGCTGAAGAGCACTGAAACTGGTGCGGCTCGCCGATGCCGGTTGTCCACCGGACGATTGAGAAATTTTCGGCTCGCTGAAGAGCACTGAAACATCTGCGACTTGCAAACTGGTCACGGGTCGCACACTATTGAGAAATTTTCGGCTCGCTGAAGAGCACTGAAACCCGATGCTGTCGTACAGCAACAGCCAGCCGCGCACGATTGAGAAATTTTCGGCTCGCTGAAGAGCACTGAAACCCGATGCTGTCGTACAGCAACAGCCAGCCGCGCACGATTGAGAAATTTTCGGCTCGCTGAAGAGCACTGAAACACGGCCGTACCCGCCCGCAGCGCCGTTCCGCGCCTAAATTGAGAAATTTTCGGCTCGCTGAAGAGCACTGAAACTCCTAATCATCCACATACTCCATACCGCAACTATCGATTGAGAAATTTTCGGCTCGCTGAAGAGCACTGAAACAGAGCGCGGGAGCGCGGCCGGAGCCGCGCCCACGGCGATTGAGAAATTTTCGGCTCGCTGAAGAGCACTGAAACAACAAATAAACAGATTTCCAACGGCAAAGCGTCACTTGATTGAGAAATTTTCGGCTCGCTGAAGAGCACTGAAACTCCGGCCCAGGCGATGCCGTCTGTTCCCGCCTTGCGCATTGAGAAATTTTCGGCTCGCTGAAGAGCACTGAAACCAGAGGATCATATCGCGCGTGAGCTTGCGCGCATCAATTGAGAAATTTTCGGCTCGCTGAAGAGCACTGAAACTGAGCTCACACGGGCGCCGGAGGCTGGCCACCAGCAAGATTGAGAAATTTTCGGCTCGCTGAAGAGCACTGAAACTTGTGATAACAAAGTAATCAGCGCGTATCATACGCCTGTATTGAGAAATTTTCGGCTCGCTGAAGAGCACTGAAACTTTATATAGGCGCGCCTACTTCAGATTTACGTTTGAATTGAGAAATTTTCGGCTCGCTGAAGAGCACTGAAACATCAGCAAAACAGCAGGCTCTCGCTTGCTACCAGGCATTGAGAAATTTTCGGCTCGCTGAAGAGCACTGAAACGCGCGTCTTCACGCGGGCTTCTTCGAGAAGACGTTGCAGATTGAGAAATTTTCGGCTCGCTGAAGAGCACTGAAACACGCGGCAAGCGGATGATCGGACAGACGCCTCATCATTGAGAAATTTTCGGCTCGCTGAAGAGCACTGAAACCGAAGCGCGTGAGGTGCCCCACACGCCCGGTCGAAGATTGAGAAATTTTCGGCTCGCTGAAGAGCACTGAAACGCGCGACCAGCAGACGCTCAGTCTCATCAACAACGATTGAGAAATTTTCGGCTCGCTGAAGAGCACTGAAACTCTTCGCAGCTGCGACACGCTGTAGCGCCACGTTTCGATTGAGAAATTTTCGGCTCGCTGAAGAGCACTGAAACCAGCGCCGACGGCAGCAGCACCAGCCCGCCGTCGGCGATTGAGAAATTTTCGGCTCGCTGAAGAGCACTGAAACACGCAACCAGCAACGACGGCGGGACAACGACGGGGTATTGAGAAATTTTCGGCTCGCTGAAGAGCACTGAAACACGCCCGGCTCTGTTTCACTGAGCCAGGTGTAGGGATTGAGAAATTTTCGGCTCGCTGAAGAGCACTGAAACGGCAGAAACGTTCGCTCGCCTTCCCAAATCCGATAGGATTGAGAAATTTTCGGCTCGCTGAAGAGCACTGAAACTCCAGACTGCGCTTGCGGCGGTGCGTCAGGCGGTGCAGATTGAGAAATTTTCGGCTCGCTGAAGAGCACTGAAACGACGGCGTCGCGAACTGCATCAAGAAAATCCGCGACGATTGAGAAATTTTCGGCTCGCTGAAGAGCACTGAAACGCGTGAGTTGATACTGCCGTCCAATCGCCTCCTTCATTGAGAAATTTTCGGCTCGCTGAAGAGCACTGAAACGCCCGAACGTGGCCTGCAACGCCTTGACTGCCTCGCATTGAGAAATTTTCGGCTCGCTGAAGAGCACTGAAACTAGCAGGGTCGGCGACGCTGCGGGTGTTCGTAAATAATTGAGAAATTTTCGGCTCGCTGAAGAGCACTGAAACTCGCCGCGCGGGATGTTCAGCAGATTGGGTTCGCCGCAATTGAGAAATTTTCGGCTCGCTGAAGAGCACTGAAACCGGCGCTTAGACGACAGCCGTCACAGCATCTGTCTTGATTGAGAAATTTTCGGCTCGCTGAAGAGCACTGAAACGCGCTTGACTTCAAGCGCCGCAATCGGCTGACCGCCGATTGAGAAATTTTCGGCTCGCTGAAGAGCACTGAAACTGTGAGCTTGACAAGCCACGGCATCGCAACTTATGCGATTGAGAAATTTTCGGCTCGCTGAAGAGCACTGAAACGTTATCGGTTATCGGTACTATGATCGGGTGCTTGATAATTGAGAAATTTTCGGCTCGCTGAAGAGCACTGAAACGGGATCTTTAGGCTCTCGCTGGCGCGCCAGACTGGATTGAGAAATTTTCGGCTCGCTGAAGAGCACTGAAACTAATTTTGAGGATTTTGTCTTCCGGCGCGAATTCTTGGAAGAATTGAGAAATTTTCGGCTCGCTGAAGAGCACTGAAACAGCTCTCCAATGCAACGGGCGGATACTCCCACGCAAAATTGAGAAATTTTCGGCTCGCTGAAGAGCACTGAAACAATCGACCGCGCGACGCAGGTTGTCGCTGAGGTCGATTGAGAAATTTTCGGCTCGCTGAAGAGCACTGAAACGTACGCCGCGTCATTCAGCGCGTGATACGCGCGTACGATTGAGAAATTTTCGGCTCGCTGAAGAGCACTGAAACTAGCGTCACAACAACTGTTGATGACGCGCTGCTGAATTGAGAAATTTTCGGCTCGCTGAAGAGCACTGAAACTTTCTGGCGATCCCCAAGAGCGAGAATCCTTCGATGATTGAGAAATTTTCGGCTCGCTGAAGAGCACTGAAACTGCAAGCGAGGAGCACGCGGTATGAAGAGCGGGTAGGATTGAGAAATTTTCGGCTCGCTGAAGAGCACTGAAACCGGATTCTGGCGGGGAATATGTGCGTATCGAATTACATTGAGAAATTTTCGGCTCGCTGAAGAGCACTGAAACGATAGTTTGCCTTACAATCCGAATACGGTTGCAACATTGAGAAATTTTCGGCTCGCTGAAGAGCACTGAAACAAACGATAGTATCGCGCGCGGCTTGCATTTATCTCAAATTGAGAAATTTTCGGCTCGCTGAAGAGCACTGAAACGTCGACTGCACCCGTTGGGTCGATGTCGACGACGACGATTGAGAAATTTTCGGCTCGCTGAAGAGCACTGAAACAGGAGAGATCGTCGCCGGACGGCGGGGGAGTGACGATTGAGAAATTTTCGGCTCGCTGAAGAGCACTGAAACATAGTGCGTTGTCTTTGAGTTCGACTCACTATACGCTAATTGAGAAATTTTCGGCTCGCTGAAGAGCACTGAAACCTGTATGTCGGTAATGAGTTCGATCATCGCTTGAAGATTGAGAAATTTTCGGCTCGCTGAAGAGCACTGAAACCGCCGCTTGGACGGCTCAATTCAACGTCGTCTATCTATTGAGAAATTTTCGGCTCGCTGAAGAGCACTGAAACTGTAGCGTTGGTTGTGTGATGACATTCCAGACAAAATTGAGAAATTTTCGGCTCGCTGAAGAGCACTGAAACTCGGGACGGGCGTCTCAATTGACATAGAGGGATTTGCATTGAGAAATTTTCGGCTCGCTGAAGAGCACTGAAACTCTCGTCAACCGCGACACCGGCGAGATGGAGGAATATTGAGAAATTTTCGGCTCGCTGAAGAGCACTGAAACCGCTGCGCGTCAGCGGCTTTTCCGACGCCGCGCACGATTGAGAAATTTTCGGCTCGCTGAAGAGCACTGAAACCGCGACGTAAGGCTCTGCGTCGCTGGGATCAAGCGATTGAGAAATTTTCGGCTCGCTGAAGAGCACTGAAACGGCGGCCGAAGGCGACACGTGGCGCTACAGCGTGTCGATTGAGAAATTTTCGGCTCGCTGAAGAGCACTGAAACTGTCGCTGTAGCCGCAGACGGCGATGCGCAGCTTGGGAATTGAGAAATTTTCGGCTCGCTGAAGAGCACTGAAACTCCTGAGGGCGTTGCGATACCGGTTATCGGTTATCATTGAGAAATTTTCGGCTCGCTGAAGAGCACTGAAACGCTACGCCGAAAATAAAACACATTGACAAACTGTTCATTGAGAAATTTTCGGCTCGCTGAAGAGCACTGAAACCCGCACCCAGCGCTCCACAAGATACGCCCCCTCCGGATTGAGAAATTTTCGGCTCGCTGAAGAGCACTGAAACTCGCTTGCGCCATCACGACTGCATTCCCTCCTTGGCATTGAGAAATTTTCGGCTCGCTGAAGAGCACTGAAACTCGCGATTTCGATCAGCGTCGGCAGCAGCGTCAAGATTGAGAAATTTTCGGCTCGCTGAAGAGCACTGAAACAATATGTCGCTGCGCTCGCTGAACGACTGCGTAACGTTCATTGAGAAATTTTCGGCTCGCTGAAGAGCACTGAAACAGCGGTTGGGTTGAGATCGTCCACATCGCGCCGGTGATTGAGAAATTTTCGGCTCGCTGAAGAGCACTGAAACCCTTCTATGCGCTGCTGCTTCCCCTCAATACTGACGATTGAGAAATTTTCGGCTCGCTGAAGAGCACTGAAACGTACCGCCGCGCAGCAGCGTACTGCTGCTGCTTCACCAGATTGAGAAATTTTCGGCTCGCTGAAGAGCACTGAAACTACGGAGAAGTCGTTGAAATGCACGAGGTCGATGAATTGAGAAATTTTCGGCTCGCTGAAGAGCACTGAAACAAATGGGGTTGATACTGCTCTGGGATGTGCGTCCCGATTGAGAAATTTTCGGCTCGCTGAAGAGCACTGAAACTTCCCCACGCCGTCGCCTCGGCTATGCGACCGTCCAGATTGAGAAATTTTCGGCTCGCTGAAGAGCACTGAAACCCTTGCGCTCTACGCGACTGCCCGCAGCCGCGCCCGATTGAGAAATTTTCGGCTCGCTGAAGAGCACTGAAACAGTACGTATAAACGCCGCGTTCAGTATCGCACTCCCAAAAATTGAGAAATTTTCGGCTCGCTGAAGAGCACTGAAACTGCGGATCAACATCGATTGCTACCGTATCGCGCGGCATTGAGAAATTTTCGGCTCGCTGAAGAGCACTGAAACGCGCTAAGTCAGGAATCCCCCAGTCACCGACACGAATTGAGAAATTTTCGGCTCGCTGAAGAGCACTGAAACAGGAAAGATCATCAACACTCGGGGGAGGGGTGACGATTGAGAAATTTTCGGCTCGCTGAAGAGCACTGAAACGAGGCGCGCGTGCTGAAGGTGACGTCGGAAACAAGCGATTGAGAAATTTTCGGCTCGCTGAAGAGCACTGAAACACGAGCTGATCAAACAGCATCGGCGCGCCGACGGCGATTGAGAAATTTTCGGCTCGCTGAAGAGCACTGAAACGCGCGGGAGGCGGACGATGAGCGTCAGCGGGAAAACAATTGAGAAATTTTCGGCTCGCTGAAGAGCACTGAAACACACACACCCAACGGGATCGACGCGAGTCTGCTCAAATTGAGAAATTTTCGGCTCGCTGAAGAGCACTGAAACCATCATAAGAGGAGGATGATATGACCAACCCGGCAGAATTGAGAAATTTTCGGCTCGCTGAAGAGCACTGAAACTGCGCAGGTGCTCCATCAGCGCCCCGACTGCACTGAATTGAGAAATTTTCGGCTCGCTGAAGAGCACTGAAACGCGCGCGGCGGAACTGATGGTCACTGCGTTCCAAGATTGAGAAATTTTCGGCTCGCTGAAGAGCACTGAAACGTCGGTTCCGGGTTTATGGCGGGAAGCGGCTACGAATTGAGAAATTTTCGGCTCGCTGAAGAGCACTGAAACTATCAACGGGAAGGCGACGCGGGAGACGATCGAAACAATTGAGAAATTTTCGGCTCGCTGAAGAGCACTGAAACCGGAACTCGACTGCGTAGTCGCGCGCTACGCAGTCGATTGAGAAATTTTCGGCTCGCTGAAGAGCACTGAAACGGGAACGCCGAGA
>Ga0308416_1000580_pt1 | contig 12695 bp, 15 predicted proteins | sample HotsprSampleOS60_FD_203468 | JGI IMG/M metagenome (GOLD analysis project Ga0308416, IMG submission 203468) | Hot spring phototrophic mat microbial communities from Octopus Spring, Yellowstone National Park, Wyoming, United States - 20090730_OS60 ... | reverse complement strand
CTAGCGATAGCACTGTTCAAACGCCCAGCGAGGATGGGTCGTCCTGACAGCGTTGATGACCTGACCCAGTTTGCTCGACCACGAGTTTTTCTCAACCAGCGCCATCGCCTTGTCGAACATCTGCTCCATAAGGTAGATCTCCACCCGCTCATCGACATTGGTGGGTGTCAGTTCTACCGCTTGCAGCGCCCGCTCACGATGACGATCCCACTCGTTCTGCAACCACGTTCGTAACCAGCGATAATGCTCTGCCAGGGGATAAGCGCCAAGTGCAATCCAGCCAGTGTGAAGAGCAAGATCACGAAGTCCGTGGCGGGCTGCTTCATCGCGCAACCATCGGGCGAGACCTTCTCTTTGGCGGTGCGGTGCATTCAGGGTCAGCCCATGGGTTCCCAGATCGAGCGCCTTTTCGACGTCACCACGGTCGATCAGGATTTGCGCGATGGCAAGAATGTCGCCGGGATCGGTCAGGTACGCGCGCGCTTCCGCCACCGCTGCTTCACGTCTGCCCAGCGTCACGAGCATCTTCAGATAATCGAGGAATCGCCGCTCAGCCCGCGCCAGGTTGAGATACCCCTCATAGCGGTCACGCGCTTGCAGGATGCGGAGGCGAATAGTCACGAGTTTGTCGGCGAACCTGGGGAGATCTCCCTCCCAGATGCCATGCTCGCCGGGGTGACCCTGCATTGCCGCGACGAGAGACGGATAGCGCCAGCCCTGTTCAGCGGCCGTAGCGGTGATCAGCAGCGCATATCCGCCGCCCAGAGCATCGTTCAACGTCTGCAACGTTTTTGCCCAGCGCTGGCTTTCCTGCAGCTCAAGGTCGGCGCGGAGCAGCGCTTCAGCCCATAGCTCGCCCCACGTCGCCAGCGTATCGCTGGCGAACCCAATCACATCACCCACGGAGTCGTGGTCGATCCACTGGCATCCATCCAGCCAGGCAATCGTTCACGCCTCCAGAACGGCAAGCGCGCTACGTGCGTCGTCCGCTCAAAAGATCGCCAACGATCTCGATTGCGGGCATCAATGCCTCTCCCAGATCGATGACATCTTCATAGTAGTCACCGGTATCGTAGTCTTTGATCAGGAGACGCATATCGGCTCTGATCCGGCGTTGCAGTACTGCCAAATCGACTGGCAGAGACGCAGCGGCGCCTGTGGACAGAGTTGCGAGCGTCGCCAGCAATTCCTCAACATCGTCGATCAGGTCGGGATGCACGGCAACCAGTTGCACCACGAGTCTGGTCAGTTGTTCGGCGTTCAACGGGGCAAGCAAGCTGGTCAGATCTGGTCGCTGTTCCACCTGCTCGGGTCGGTTGAGCAGGTACAGCAGAGTCGCCACAATGTGCTTGCAATCGCCGCCCCAGTCATACGGGCAGGTGCATTCGGCGTTGATGATGGCACCCTGCTCGTCGAAGCGAACAGTCACACGGTACAGTTCGTGGTGAGAACCGACGACCTGAGCAGTAAGGACTCCCTCCCGCCAGACGACCTGACGGAGTGCTCCCCGCGCAAAGTACGCCTGCCCGCGTGTCCAGGATTGCGCTCCGGCGCGTTCGCGAATCTGCTGCTTATCCAGATCCGGCAATCGTGATACGTCAACTCCTCTGGGCACAACCAATGGGCATGCTTCCATACTGGACTGTACCACGTCGTCCGGGAAGATGGGTGTGACCGCGCCGTTTGCGCTCTGCAGTCTCCCGACCATCGTCTACTCAATTCACCACAACCGGCGAGCGATGCTTTGCATGGGAGGTATTCCGCTGCGCCGTGCGCTGGTTGTATGCTATAATGCCTCGTCGAAAGAAAGGAACAGAGCGCAACCAGGGTTCAAGACCGATGCGGTGCCCCTACTGCCAGCATCCCGACAGCGACGTCATCGACACGCGCAAACTCCACAACGGCGAAATGATCCGCCGGCGGCGCAAGTGTGAAGCATGTGGGCGACGTTTCACCACCTATGAGCGTGTCGAGATGGTTAGCATCACGGTTGTCAAAAAGAATGGCGAGCGCGAGCCATACGACCGTGAAAAATTGATGCGCGGCGTGCGCACCGCATGCTACCGTCGCCCCGTTCCGGCGCAGGCGCTCGAAGCGCTGGCGAACGACATCGAAGCCGAACTTATGGCGCGCGACGAGCCGGAAGTGCCGTCGTCGCTAATTGGTGATATGGTCATGCGCCGGTTGCGCGCTATCGATGATGTTGCCTACATTCGTTTCGCCTCGGTTTATCGTTCGTTTGCCGACATTGGGAAACTGCGCGAAGCAGTTGACGAATTGCTGGGGCAGGGACATTGAAAGAGACGGAACAGATGAGCATAGACGTGTCTGATCAGCCAAAACCATCGTCTCCTGAAGAACGCCGGGCGAATCCCATCATGCGGTTTTTCGGCGAACTGAGTGCCGGGCTGCGGGAGATCCGCTGGATTATAGTGCTGCTATACGGAATCGCTGGCGGCATGCTGATGCCGCTGTCACTTACGGTGGGCGGGTTCGCTGGATTCCTGGCAGGCATCGTACCGGTTGGCGTCGGGTTGCTGCTGGCGCGGAATGTTCCCAGTCATTATGCGATGCATGGATTCCTGACCGGTGCGCTGGCATCGCTGGTGGCAGCCGCAACCCTCTGGTTCTTTATTTTTCAGACCCAGTTCGGCGTCGATGGGGCAGGCATGGTCGAACCAGGAACGCCGCCGTGGGACGCCTGGATGGTGCTTAGTGGCTTCTTTGGTTTTTCGCTGATCGTCTTCTGCACCTTCGGCGCCAGCACAGCCGGGCGCATTGAAGAGCGCAAACGTGAACTTCGTGAAGAGATCAAACAGCGTGGCGGCGCCCTCGAACGACCGGGCGCAATTCGTGAGCCGGACGATATCCGCGGGCTATCGCTACCCCAACTTGGCTATTATGTCAACAATCTGTTCAAAAAGCAGGGGTTTACCTTCAAAGATTACCGCTTCGTGCACAAGGACAAATATCTCGATATCTGGATGGAATATAAGGATGAACCCTGGCATTTGCGCCTCTCGGTCGCCGATAAAGTGACACCTGGGGCAATCGAAAGCCTGATCCAGGATATGAAACGCGAAGGGTGCTCCAAAGGGGTGGTTATTACCTCGACCGAGTTTACCCCCGGCGCGATCAAAGCGGCAAAGGATCGCCCAATTGTGCTGATCGACGGCGCAACGTTGTATCAGATTGCCGAAAAGTGACCGACTGATTCGGAGCAGTTCGATGCAGATTTCTCTCAAAGACAGGATCGCGGTGGTCACTGGTGGCTCGCGCGGGATTGGGCGAGCGATTGCGATGACCCTGGCCGCTGCTGGTGCAACGGTCGTCGTCAACTATCAGCGCAACGCCGCTGCAGCCGATGAAACCGTTGCTGCAATTATCGCTGCCGATGGCGCAGCGATCAGCGTTCAGGCGGATGTGAGCGTATCTGCCGATGTCGAGCGACTGTTCAAGACCGTGATCGATCAGTATGGTACAGTCGATATTCTGGTCAACAACGCTGGCATCACTCGCGACACACTGCTGCTGCGCATGAAAGAAGACGATTTCGACACCGTTATCGACACCAACCTGCGCGGTGTCTATCTTTGCACGAAGGCTGCCCTGCGACCGATGACCAGGGCGCGCAGCGGGCGCATCATCAACATCACGTCCGTGGTGGGACTGATCGGCAATGCAGGGCAGAGCAACTACGCCGCTGCAAAAGCCGGGATCATCGGCTTCACCCGCGCGGTTGCACGCGAAATGGCGTCGCGCGGCATTACGGTCAACGCAGTGGCGCCCGGCTATATCGAAACCGAGTTGACTGCCGGGCTTGGCGAACAGGCGCGTGCCGCCATTCTCGAAGCCATTCCACTAAGGCGCTTCGGCACGCCGCAGGACGTGGCCAATCTGGTCTGCTTCCTGGCATCCGACGCAGCCGCATACATCACCGGTCAAACATTGACTGTCGATGGCGGCATGGTCATGAACTAGCGTTGTGCTTGACGGTGAACCTGAAAGACGGTAGAATACCGCGTCGAAGCGCATGCACGGGGAGGAGATACGCATTGTGTCGCAACCGTCGGGACAAGTGACGGCCGCTGCGCCTGTCCTGCTTGCGCTGGTACGCGCCGCTCTCCGCGAAACGCCAGGCATCGTCCGACTGGCGGGTACACCGACTGTCCGGGAAGGACCAGCGATCACCACTGGTCCAGGTGCAGCGATTGCCTTCGGCGCAGCGGGAGTGGTGGTCGATTGTGCTGTGGTCGTCGCTGCAGGGGTGCGTCTGGCAGAGGTGGCGGCGACTGCGCGGGCTGCGGTTGCCGCTGCACTGCGGGAGTTGGCTGGTGTGGACGTCGCTGCGGTCAACATTGTGATCGTGGATGTCGCTACGGTAGAAAAGACACGCGACAATGGCTAGTTTACGTCGCCGGGTGCGCGCAATCGCGCTACAAATTCTGTTTGAACTGGATGCGACCGACCATCCGCCAGATCAGGTCGTAGCGCGTCGCCTTGAAGAGGAGCGCCTTCCGCCGGAGGGTGAGCGTTTTTTGCGGCGTCTGGTCTTTGGTGCATGGGAGCATGCGTCGTACCTGGACCGTATTATCGAAGAAACTGCGCCGAACTGGCCCGTCAGCCAGATGCCCGGCGTCGATAAAGCTATTTTGCGAATTGCGCTCTTTGAGGCGCTGATCGATGAAGAGGAAAAAACGCCGCTGAAAGCGATTATCAACGAGGCAGTGGAGCTGGCCAAGCAGTACGGCAGCGATAATTCAAGCCGTTTCATCAATGGCGTCCTCGGCACGGTTGTCAGTCGCTATCGCGAGCGGCGTAAAGGATAGGCTTGCATTCGTCACATCATCCGCTCATCATGGCTGTTGAAAGGAGAACATGCATGCCCTCGCCCGAAATGGAGTCTCGGCTCAAAAAAATCGTCGCAGAACAACTTGGAGTTGATGAAAGCAAGATCGTGCCAGAGGCGCGATTTACCGAAGACCTCAACGCTGATTCGCTCGACCTGGTAGAGATGATCATGGAACTCGAAGAGGCGTTTGGCGTCGAAATCCCCGATGAGGATGCCGAGAAGATCATGACGGTGCAGGACGCGCTGAACTATATCGAACAGAAGTTGCAGGCGGCCTGAGCATGTTTGTATCGAGTTACGCCACGGCAGGCCGCCCCATTCTCCGGTTCAGTGATCTAGTCTGGTGTTACGGGGTTTGCCGTGGCGTTGTTGTGCATATCGGGCTGCACGTGGTGCAGGGAAGCAGACGATGGAACTTTTAGGAGTCGGTCCTGGCGAAATCTTGCTGATCCTGGTGATCATGCTGCTGGTCTTCGGACCGGAGCGCCTGCCTGAGTTCGCGCGTCAGGCCGGTCGGTTCGTGGTACGGGTGCGCGACTGGATCCAGCGCTCGCCAGATGCGGCGCTCGTGCTACGTGCGCGGGCGGAACTCGAGAGCGAGTTGCAGGCAATCCGCGCTGAGTTGACCCGCGAAGTCGAAAGTGTGCGGCAGGACCTGCAAAGTGTACGCTCAGACCTGGTGGAAGCTGGCAAGCTGGTCGAGCAATCGGCACAGGATGCTGTCGCCATGCCGAAGATCGAACTCCCTAAAGCTGCTGCTCAACTCGCCGAAGCGCCATCGATTGCACCACCTGCATCCGACTCGAACGCTCCCATACCCTCACTATCAGTTCAGGAACCAGAAAGCGCCGCCCTGCCAGAGTTCGATGTCGATCCAGGTCCCATCGGCGCGCGCCGCGCGCGTATTGCCGAAGTCGCGGCAGCGCGGCAGACTGCCACGACACCGCCAGCGCCAACGATTGCTGGCGGCGAGACGGTCGCGCGCGGCGCGCGCATTGAGTCGCCTACACAACCGGCGCACATCGTGACCGACGACTCGCCATTTGCCGCCGATATAGCTCGGATTGATGACCTGAGCCGCCAGGTGGCGTCCATTGCAGAAGAACTTGCCCGCCTGCGTATGACCTTGCTACAACGTATGGCGGAAGAGAAACGCCATCAGACGCACACCGATCCCGTATCGCCGGGCGAAACCGTCGCGCTCAACGGAGCGCGTGATGCTGAAACGTTGCACAACGGCGCAGTATCGTCGGAACATGACCAGGCGCTGCCTGATACTACCCTGGCGCTGCCGCGCAGTGTCGAGGCGCTGCCCTGAGCGTGTAAACATATGGAGTTCTCGTCGACCCAACTGATCATTGTCGTCGGCGTCCTTACGGTACTCATCCTCTTGCCATTGCTGGTCATCCTGCTGGTACGCGTCTTCATTAAAGACGAAGTTCCAGTGGACGGCGAGGAGGCAGTGTCGAGCCTGACCGAGTTCACCAGTATTGGCGATATATGGCGCGCATTTGTACCTCATCTGGTAGAGCTGCGTGATCGGCTGGTCAAATCGCTGATTGCGATTGCCATTGGGACGATAATTGGGTTCTGGATTGTGAACAGTCCGGTGTTGCTGGGTGAACCGCTGCCAGTCTTTTTGGTGCGCCACCTTGCACCGCCCGGCACGCAGTTGCAGGGTATTGATACCGGTGAGGTGTTCTTTGCATATATGCGTATGGCACTGGTGGTCGGCATTACGCTGGCCATGCCCTTCGTACTCTATCAGATTGTGGCATTCTTTCTACCTGGCCTGCTTCCGCACGAAAAGCGCGTGCTGTTCATTGCGCTACCGTTTGTCACCGAACTGTTCATTGCAGGTGTTGCGTTTGGCTGGTTCTTTACCGTTCCGGCTGCGCTCGGCTTTCTCCTTGGTTTTGGCGTCGATGGAACGACGATCATTACTCAGCCCCGCGTTGATAGTTTCATTGGCACCGTTGCGACGCTTCTCCTCTGGAATGGCTTAATCTTTCAGTTGCCTGCAATCGTGTATGTGATGGCACGCCTTGGCGTTGTCACTGCCGCGCGCCTGGCATCGACGCGACGGTACGCTATCATTATCATCTTTATTATTGCTGCGTTCATCACCCCTACTGGCGACCCCTATAACCTGCTACTGCTTGCTATTCCCATGTATCTGCTATACGAATTAGGGATTATTCTGGCGCGTTTCGTTCCTAAACGCCGGGCTGCTGACGAACAGGCGACAGCACCCTCAGTCGGGTAGCAGTCCCTTACTCGCCTGCGATCGGCTGCTCTTCCGTTTCAGGTTCGTGTGCTACAATGTGGTGAATAGATTATGGATTCAGTGTCGCAGGGTATTCCTCTGCAACCAGATGTGCACCTATGACAGTTGACATTCTTCCTGTGGCAGGACCAGTTGCGCATCTGCCGCCACCTCCCGGCGGACGGTGGACGGTGGCAGATTACGAGCGCCTGCCGGATGACGGGCAGCGCTACGAACTGATCGATGGAGACCTGCATATGGCGCCAGCCCCGAACCCGGAACATCAGACTGCGAGTGGGCTGATCTTCTATCACCTGATGCAATGTGTGCAACTTGCGGGGCATGGCCGGGTCTTCACAGCGCCGCTCGATGTCGAACTCAGTCCAGTGACCATTGTTCAGCCGGATATCGTGGTTATTCTGAACGGCGGGGCGGCGACGATCACCACGCAACGGATCGTGGGACCGCCAGACCTGGTGGTGGAGGTGGTTTCGCCTGGCACTGCCAGTTACGACCGGCGCGAGAAGCGCGATCTGTACGCTGCCGCCGGAATCCGCGAATACTGGATCGCCGATCCAGGGCATCGCGCGGTTGAGTTGCTCACCCTGGTCGGCGGAACGTATCGCGCCGAACACGTCTATCGCGGACGGGCAGTCATTCCAAGCCAGGTCATCCCCGGCTGGAACGTGGCGACCGACCTGCTGTTCGGATAATCACGCGCGTTGCAGATATTCGGCAAGCAACCCGTGGAAAGACCATATCCCTGTGACTGGATGGCGTCTATGACAGTTGACATTCTTCCTGTGGCAGGACCAGTTGCGCATCTGCCGCCACCTCCCGGCGGACGGTGGACGGTGGCAGATTATGAGCGGCTGCCGGATGACGGGCAGCGCTACGAACTGATCGATGGAGACCTGCGTATGGCGCCAGCCCCGAACCCGGAACATCAGGCTGCAGCGTTGCGCATCGCGCACCACTTTTTCATGTTCATCGAATCGGCAGGACACGGGCGAGTCTTCACAGCGCCGCTCGATGTCGAACTCAGTCCAGTGACCATTGTTCAGCCGGATATCGTGGTTATTCTGAACGGCGGGGCGGCGACGATCACCACGCAACGGATCGTGGGACCGCCAGACCTGGTGGTGGAGGTGGTTTCGCCCGGCACTGCCAGTTACGACCGGCGCGAGAAGCGCGACCTGTACGCTGCCGCCGGAATCCGCGAATACTGGATCGCCGATCCAGGGCATCGCGCGGTTGAGTTGCTCACTCTGGTCAGCGGAGCGTATCGCGCCGAACACGTCTACCGCGGACGGGCAGTCATTCCGAGCCAGGTCATCCCCGGCTGGAACGTGGCGACCGACCTGCTGTTCGGATAATCACGCGCGTTGCAGATATTCGGCGAGCAACCCGTGGAAGTGATGCACACCATTCTCACGGAGCACCGAAAAGCGCCCCACATTGTACGAACGAGACTTCAGACGTTTCTGCACTGCTTCGCAGATCTCGATATCTTCCTTCTGCACCGTGTCGCTAAACTTGAAAGAGCGATGGAACTCCTCGGCAACCTCAGGACGATCAACATCGAGAACATACCACTCGAAAATCGTCAATGTTCGCTCGTGTCCCAGCGGCAGAATGATGTTGATCTGGAGATTGTCCGGATAGATATTGAGCATCAGGTTGGGAAAGATCCAGTAGTAGAGTGCCTGCGCGGGTGCGCCTTCTTCCAGATGCCGCCGGTAGAGCGAATCGGGATTTTCGCGGATCGGTGCGTGCTGCTTTGAGTAGTAGCGGAACGTCTCGACGCGGTACTGTTTGTAATCAATTTCCTTGAAAAGACCGGGGTGGGCAACCGGAATGTGATACCCTTCCAGATAGTTATCGACATACACCTTCCAGTTGCAGGCAATTTCGTAATCTACCCGCTTGTAGAACCCCATGCGCTCCAGTGGCATCCTGGAAGTCTCTTCGGGAATAGCGCCGAGCACCTCACGCAACGGCGGCGCCTGCATGTCAAGGTTCACAAAGACAAATGGTCCCCACGTATCTACCTGCACCGGACGCAAACCATAATCCGCCCTGTCAAAATCTTCTACTCCCTCGAATTCTGGTGTCGAGCGCAGCGTCCCATCGAGGTTGTATGTCCAGGCGTGGTAACTGCATTGAAGGGTTTTGCGATTGCCGCACCCCTCGGCGACGGAGCCAGCGCGATGGCGACAGACGTTGTAGAAAGCGTGCAATTTCCCAGCGGTATCGCGGGTCACCACCAGCGGCTCGTTGATAACCGAACAGGTAAAGTAGTCGCCCGGATTACGAACGTGCTCCGTCCGACCAACAAGTTGCCAGGTGCGCCCAAAGATACGCTCTTCCTCGATTATCAGCATCTGCGGATCGATGTACCAGCGTGCCGGAATCGTCGTGGCGCGCGCCAGGTCTGGCTGAAACGTGTAATCGCTCAGGTTCATTGGGTTGCTCCATTACAGTATTGCGGAGAGTGCAGCAGGATACTGTGAGTCTAATCCAGGAGCGGTTGAGTTGTCAATTGGAGTTTTGTCACGATAGGGCTTTTCAAAGTTCTCATCTTATGCTCCCAGGAGGGCGAACGCCAATGCGGGCTGCGCGGCAATCGCCCGGTGCGCATCGGGAATGGACCGATTGTTCAGCTGACGCAGGAGCGTGATGGCGCCGTTCCGAATACCGCTCACCCTATGCCCGACCTTCCGCCTGTGCACGCGGTCCTCATCATCCGTGACATCACGCACCCGGAAGACCCGGTTGTCCATCTCCAATGGGCCTGCAACCGGGCAAGCGCTTCCGCCGGGGTCAACGACCAGGGAAACGCCGCGCCAGCAATCCAGACGTGGCCGCGCGTTGCTTCCCGTCCGGCGCGCCAGCGCGTCCGTTCCAGCCGCGCCGCTGCGCGCCGGGCCGGGCACACGCCTGGTCCAGATACCGGCTGCGGTCGCCGCACGACGCCATCCCCGGCGCCCGGCGCGCGACCCGTCCGTGGCGTGTGACCGTCTGCACGCGATCCGGCGCCCGCGCGTCCGGCACCCGATCCAGGGCACGAGAGCCTCGTGGAGGTCGGGCTGATTGGGCGTGATGAGCCCGATGGAGCTCCCTTGTTTTCCACCACCTTCTGCACGAAGAGCGGACGCAGCGGACCGGCGTCGGCGCTGATGACCGCGCCCGCGAGCGGAAACGCTTCCAGGAGGGCGAGCGCCGCCGCCCGTTCATCGCCGTCCGGCACGGCGCGGTGCGCCCGGACCTGTCCCATAGTCACCCCAGCCGGGGTCGCCACCCGGAGGGCGTCGGTTGCGTCCCGCGTGCTCCTACGGCGCCGTGTTCCATCAATCGCCAGATCGCGTTCTGCTGGCGAGAGGGGGAGCAGCGCCCGCTCCCGTTCCCCGGCGGGCGTCGTGCGCCCTGCAGACCAGAACGTCGCCAGGCTCGGAGCCCGGCGCGCGGCGCGCACGCCGAGGGCCGGATGGGTGAGCAGGTTGTCCTGACGGGCGCGCGCCCAGAGCCGCATCCCGCGCACCCCCCAGTCCCCCCTGCGTGCGAGGGTTCAAGGGCGGACAGAAAATATGTGCGATGCATATTCCAGCAGCATCAGAACGCCACGGCAGGAAGGTTTGGAACCCGCCCCTGCCAGTGCAGTGCGTAGGGGCGGACAGCAGAGCGGATTGCGCATTGCAATGCCAGAAAACGTATCTTTGCTCAAACGTTCTGTTCGCCCTTATGCGAGGGGGGGTCGGGGGGTGCATGGCCGCAAGCAGCACGATGGCAAGGAGGCTGACAAGCGGCGAGTGGCGGCCGCGGCGACTGTGCGGGTCGGGGATCGTCGTGAGCGCCTGGATGCCGTGCATTGTCGTGTCCCTCCCTATCGTTGCAGCGAAGCGGCGCGCGTGATACCAAAAGATGAAAACCCTGAAAAGCCCTATTGTCACGACGCAGGAGGCTCTGCATTCCCGTGCGCTTTTGCCCCTCATCTCCCCAACCCCCTTCTCTCCTTGTGGGAGAAGGGGGCGTTTGGGCATCATGATAGCTGAAACTGGAGATGGCACTCAGAGGCTTGCCAAAAATCTACCCGTGTAATTGGACTTGCCCGAATAACGCGCCAGGAACAGCCGGGGTACTCAGAGGCTTGCCAAAAATCTACCCGTGTAAGGGTATTGCGGGGGGAAGACGGCAGATGGGGAGAAGGTAAAAGCACGAGCAGATCCAGAAAACCGGTTCCATCGGTCGAAGGCCCCTTCTTATGAAACAAAGTATCAGTTTCTGTCGCAAGCTGTGACAGTGTCGTGATATAATGGGCGCCTGCTGCGAACTCATCGATAGGCAAACTCTTTATGAGTCCTATATGCGAATACGACGACAGCAGTGTCACCATACGCATTCCACAGAGCCGCATCAAACAGGTCGCATCTTTAGCATGAGTCGACAGATTGCTCATCTGCGAAGTTTATTTGTTCCTTTCCTCCTTTACCTCGCACTGGCGATTTTGATGACATGGCCACTGGCGCTGTATCTGACCAGAGCCATTCCCGGCAACGCTTTTGATTCCTGGCAGAATATGTGGAATTTGTGGTGGTTGCGCAGAGCGCTGATTCACGGCGACAATCCGTATGTGACGCCGATGCTCTACTACCCCCAGGGCGCCAGCCTGTTGCTGCACACCCTCAACCCCATCAATTTTCTCATCACGCTGCCTGTCACTTTTACCCTTAACCTGACCGCTGCGTACAATACCGCCATTCTGGTGTCGCTTGCGTTGTGCGGACTGTGCACATATCTTCTGGCACTCGATGTGACCGGCAGTCGTCCTGCAGCTCTGATCGGAGGTGTGGTCTTCGCATGCAGCGGTTATCTTCTCTCACAGGTTGCAGGGGGGCATACTCATATGGTCGCCGCGTGGCCTTTGCCTCTGGCAATGCTGGCGCTACGCCGCACAGTTCGCAGCCCGTCCCTGCGTAACATGCTCCTCGCCGGTTTGGCACTGGGATTGAATCTGCTGGCAGACTGGCAGTATTTTCTCTTCATTCTTATCTGGACAGGATGGTATGGATGCTGGATTATTGCAGCACCCGAACACCTGGGACATCTGTATGCGAGGGCGCGATTTCTGGCGCGTTTGAAGTTAATCGCGCCTCTGCTCGGTGCGTTTGTCGTCGCACTTGCTCTGGCATCACCATTGATTGTTGCAACAGCGCTCGCGTCGCTGGAGGTGCCAACTGCCGCTACTGAGGGGGGACCGAACTTTCGGCTGAATCATTCGGTTGACCTGGCAGATCTCATCATTCCCAGTCAGTTGCATCCGCTCTGGGGAACGTTTGCGGAGCAGGCGCAATCGTACAAAGTTGAGTTGCACATTCAGAGCAAGACAGCCTATCTTGGTGTGATCGCTCTGGCGCTTGCGGTTTTGGGGCTCCGCGCTGGACGTGAGCGTGCGTTTTGGGCAGCGAGTGTTGTCATGTTCATTCTGCTGGCGATGGGGCCACGTTTGCAAATTGCTGGCTGGGATAGTGGTATTCCCCTGCCCGCCACCATCCTTTTTGAACTTCCATTTATCGGCAT
>Ga0308416_1000579_pt1 | contig 12698 bp, 10 predicted proteins | sample HotsprSampleOS60_FD_203468 | JGI IMG/M metagenome (GOLD analysis project Ga0308416, IMG submission 203468) | Hot spring phototrophic mat microbial communities from Octopus Spring, Yellowstone National Park, Wyoming, United States - 20090730_OS60 ... | reverse complement strand
AGTACCCGAAAAGTCGTTGCCACGCACATTGTTGTAGACCCAGTTCGGATGTCCAAAGGATGCGCCTGTAAGCCCCGACTGAGTATTCTGAAACAGGTCGCCAGGCGCAGGGTTTTGCGAGTAGACAATCACAGTTGCTTGCGCGAACGCCGAAGCCGCAACGAGTGCGGCGCAGAGACCCAACATTAGTTTTGCATTCCTCATTGTTTACCTCCGATTAGTGTGAGAGGTTTGCTCTGTTGCAAAGAGGTTCTCCACACCTTACGAGGGAGCCAAACGCGGGTTCAACCCCCTCCGCGTTCAGGCGGAGCCTTGCGGAAAAGTGGGTATCGTTGCAACAGAGCATGAGAGGTTCCCTCTCCGCGCTTAATAGACTCAAAACAGCGCGGAAATCGGACACTGAATCAGCAAACAGCGTGCCAAATGGGGGATAATTCGCCTGTGAGGAGTGTCAGATTCGGTGTTGGGTATGTTCTTTGGCTAATGGTGTTCCCAAAGTCTGGATAGCGCGCCTGAGAGCCGCCACGGGCGTGTTACAGGCCTCCACCCCAACCCTCCTCGCCCGCTGATAGGGGTACATCGTTTGGGTTCACTGTGTGCAGGGCGGCTACGCTTTTTCGTTGCCCTCACCCCCAGCCCCTCTCCCACAAGGTGGGAGAGGGGTGTAGGGGCGAATGGCTGTTCGCCCTGCCGCTGTTTTCCCCCTCTCCCGCGCGGCGGGAGAGGGGGACACAGGGGGTGAGGACAAAAGAGCGTGCTTGCCTTGCTGCAACTGCGCACGGAAAAATCGCGCCCACTCCAGAGATTCTGTACCTAACGGCTGTACCCTTATCAGGGGTTGGGGTGAGGGCGCGATGTCTAAGTCTCTATGCAAAGACACTTATTAGCAGGAATCAATCGTCGCGCGTCCAATAGATGGATGGGCACAGTCGCCCAAACGAAATGCTTGGAGGGGATACGATGGCACGTTTGTGGATGATATGGCTCACAGCACTGACAGGGGGCTGGCTGTTTGTAGGGGCGCAAACAGCGACTCAAATACTCGACCAGACGACGAAGACCTATGCCCAGCTGCAGTCGCTTCGCTTGGAAGTGCGCAGCGAAATGAGTACTGTAATGGTTGGTCCAGGCGGTGAGATGCGTTTAACCCAGAAAGTCACGCAGCAGGCGCTGGCAATGCGTCCTAACTACATCCGCATGACAGCGCGATACGACCAGCAGGGACTTATCGAGGGTGAAATGGGCATCTTCAGCAACGGGAAGGATTTATACCTGCAGAACCCCTCTTTCCAGCAGACCCTGAAAAAAGCCGCGCCTAAAGCGCTGCGCGACATCTACACGGACGAGAACCTGCAACAGGCGAACTACATGCTGGCGGGCTTAGACCCGATATATCTGATGGCGTATGGCGATTGGCGCAAGATGGCGGGGCAGCCGCGTTTGGCAAGGCGCGAAAAGTTGGGCAACCGCGCCGTCTACAAACTCAGTGTGCCTATCAAGGCGCCCCCGATGTTTCAGTCTGCATTAGAGACAACGGCGCGAACCAGTGCGTACCAAGTCCTATGGATCGGCGTCCAAGACCGCCTCATCTGGCAATCGCAAGTGGTGATGAATCTCTCGCAAGGTGACTTGCGCATCTCGATGCGTATTACGGAGCGGTACGCGCGCCAAGAGCGGAACCCGCGCCTGCAGCCGACCGCGTTCGCCTACAAACCCCCGAAGGGCTTCGAGATTGTCTCGGAGTTCAAGATGCCCGATTTTGGGGGCGAGACCAGCGCGTTGAGGGGGCAGCCTGCGCCTGAGTTCGCGCTGAACGACCTGCAAGGCAAGGAAGTGCGCCTTGCCGACTACAAGGGCAAAATCGTCGTGCTGAACATCTTCGCCCACTGGTGCGGTCCATGTCGCAAAGAGGCGCCTGAGTTGGAGAAAGACCTCTGGCACGCCTACAAGGCGCGGGATGTGGTCGTGCTGGGCGTGGCAACTTGGGCGCAGGATAACCCCGCCGAACGCGCCGAAGAGTTCGCCCGCGAGTTCAAACTCACCTTCCCCGTGCTGGTGGACGCCGAGAACAAGGTCGCCGAGATGTATCGGGTGCGCGGCGTGCCCACGACCTTCATTATCGACCGCGAGGGCGTCGTGCGCGAGTTCGTGGTCGGGGCGGATGTCACGAGCATCAAGCGGGCGGTCGAATCGCTATTGAACGCGCCGTCCACGCCGCCAGCGAAGAATTAGACAGTCCGACATGCCACAATAGCAGGAATCGGCAAAAGTGCGCTATAATTGTTTGTGAGGAGACGAGCGATGACGCCGAAACAGCCGAATCGGGACGAGTTGCTGCAGATGACGCGCCGCTACTTTTTTAAAGTGTGCGGCTACGGGGTGGGTGCGCTCGCGCTCAACGCGCTCATGCAGCCGCAACTGTTCGCCTCGACCAGCAAGAACCCCCTCGCGCCCCGACAACCGCACTTCAAGCCCCGCGCAAAGCGAATCATCTTCCTGTTTATGGCAGGCGCGCCCTCACAGATCGACCTGTTTGATCCCAAGCCCATGCTGCAGAAATATCATGGGCAGCCCTGCCCTGAAGACATCCTCAAGGGCGAGCGGTTCGCCTTCATCAAGGGCACGCCCACGCTGCTGGGGTCGCCCTACAAGTTCCAAAAGCACGGGCAGGCGGGCATTGAGATCTCCGAACTGCTGCCGAACCTCGCGAAGGTTGTAGACGACCTGTGTATCATCCGCTCGATGCAGACCGACCAGTTCAACCACGCGCCTGCGCAGATTTTCATGAACACGGGACACCAACTGCCTGGGCGTCCCAGCATGGGCAGCTGGCTGACCTACGGGCTAGGCACGGAAAATCAAGACCTGCCAGGCTTCGTGGTGCTGTTGTCGGGCGCGAACCGTCCCGACGGCGGGCATGCCTGCTGGAGCAGCGGCTTTTTACCCACGGTCTATCAGGGCGTGGAGTTCCGCAAGCAGGGCGACCCCGTGCTGTACCTCTCCAATCCCGACGGGGTGGACGCCGACGCGCGCCGCGCCGTCATCGACGCCGTGAACGACCTCAACCGCATGAAACTGGAACAGGCGGGCGACCCCGAAATCGAAACGCGCATCGCCAACTATGAACTCGCCTACCGCATGCAGACCAGCATGCCTGAGCTGATGGACATCAGCAAAGAGCCTGAGTATATCCACCAACTGTACGGCACGACGCCCGGCAAACCGTCGTTCGCGAACAACTGTTTGCTGGCGCGGCGGCTAATAGAGCGCGGCGTGCGCTTCGTGCAGCTGTACCATCGCGGCTGGGACCATCACGGATCGAGCGAAGGCGACAGCATCCCCAGCGCGCTGCCGCGCCTGTGCCGCGAGGTGGATCAAGCCTCTGCCGCGCTGATTATCGACCTCAAGCAGCGCGGGCTGCTGGAGGATACGCTGGTCATCTGGGGCGGCGAGTTCGGGCGCACGCCGATGAACGAAGGGCGCGGCGGCTCGACCTACCTAGGACGCGACCACCATCCCCGCGCGTTCACCGTCTGGATGGCAGGCGGCGGGGTCAAGCCCGGCACGGTCTACGGCGCGACCGACGAACTCGGCTACTCGGTGACCGAGAACCCCGTGCATGTGCATGACCTGCACGCCACCATCCTGCACCTGATGGGCATCGACCACACGCGCCTGACCTACTGGTATCAGGGGCGCAACTTCCGCCTGACCGATGTCTTCGGGCGCGTGGTGGAGGGGATTATCGGGTAGCAACGAACAAGAGGCGCGACTGAAAACGCAACCGCACGCTAACCGACCCTCGAAAGGAACGCAGGCGGGAAAGCGTGTCAGCGCACCCCGCCTATCCGTTTATACGATGCCAGACCCTCCTCTGAATCCTTTACTCCCTCCTGCGCCTCTAACCAATCGGAAGCAACGCAAACGGCTTCCGAAACACTATCCTAACAGGGAGGTATGACGATGGCTACACTGACCAAAACGGCGATTACCGTTGCAGAGCTGGATGAGATGATCGAACGCGGCGAATCGTTCCTGCTGCTGGATGTGCGCAATCAGGACGAGTTCGAGCGTTGGAAAATAGAGGGGCGCAACCCCTTCGAGACGGTGCATATCCCGTATTTCCAGTTTATTGAGGACGAAGGCGGGAGCGTAAACCGCGTGCCGAAAGGCAAGCTTGTTGTAGCGGTGTGCGCGAAGGGCGGCTCGTCCGACTATGTGGCGGGCGTGCTGCGCGAGCGCGGCTACGAGGCGGTCAACCTCGAAGGGGGCATGATTGCGTGGGGCAACTACTACCGCGTGCGCCGCATCGAGGCGGTCGAGGATGTCGCGCTGTACCAGATTATTCGCGTGGCGCGCGGCGACCTCGCCTACGCCGTCGTGAGCAACGGCGAGGGCATCTTGATTGACCCGACCCGCCACACCGAGCAATACACGAACCTCGCTGAGCGTGAGGGCTTCAAGATTGTCGCCATCTTCGACACGCACGCGCACGCCGACCACATCAGCGGCGGTCCAAAACTCGCGAAAGAACTGGGCGTGCCCTACTTCATGCACCCGTATGACGCCATCCACCCGATTGACATGCTGCCCGCGACCATCGAGTACGAGTATCTCAAGGATGGCTTCACCTTCCAGTTCGGAAACGCCACGCTGAAGGGCATCCACATTCCTGGACACACGTTGGGCAATATGGCGTTCCTCGTGAACGACCGCTACCTGTTCACGGGCGACTCCATCTTCATCGTGTCGGTGGCGCGTCCCGACTTGGGCGGGCGCGGGCAGGAGTGGGCGCCGATTCACTACGAGTCGCTCTACAAGAAGCTGCTCGTGCTGCCTGATGAGACGCTGGTGTTCCCTGCACACTTCGCGACCGCGAGCCGCGAAGGGCGACCCGACGGAACCTTCTACGACACGCTGGGCAACATCAAGCGCAACAACCCGCGCGAGTACCTGTCGCCGAGCAAGGAGGCGTTTATCGAGTTCATGCTCAGCACGCTACCTGTGTTCCCGCCCCAGTATGTGGACATCAAGCGTGTGAACGCAGGGCTGCTTGTGCCCGACGAGGAGAAGGCGCAGGAGCTCGAGCTGGGCAAGAATGTCTGCGCGCTCGCAGACGCTTACTAATACCAATCGCGCGGGCAGAGTTTACAATTGCCCCCCTCCTGCAGGTTCCCCTCGCGAAGTGGGGGGAACCGAGCCGTACACCCGTTCGGTTCCCCCTGCGCGCAGGGGGAACCTCAAGGAGGGGGTCCTCAATCTTGTTGGACAGGAGGTAGACAGCGATGGCAACACAGACAAATTCTGTAGAGACACAAGTAGAGAAACCGAACTGGCTGTTGAACGCGCTGTTTGGTGTGCCGAACTGGGGCGGGGTGGTGAGAATACTACCAGGTTTTCTGCTCGCGGTAGCGATTATGCTGGTCGCCATCCCGCTCACGAATAAGATAGGCGCGTGGGTGCTGAGCCTGCAGGGGATTGACCCCACAGGCAAGTCCAGCCCGATTTCTGCCGTGCTGACGGCGATCGTGATTGGCATCCTGCTGCGCAACTTGTTGCCCTTGCCCAAGGGCATTGAGGCGGGCATCCAGTTCAGTACGACCAAAATCTTGCGCTTGGGCATTATCTTGGTCGGCATCAAGCTCAGCCTGCTGGATGTGTTCAAGCTGGGCGTGTGGGGCATTCCAGTGGTTGCGGCGGCGATTTTCGGCGGGCTGATTTTCATCGCGTGGATTAACCGTCGCCTGAACCTACCCGAGCGGCTGGGCACGCTGATTGCCGCAGGCACGGGCATCTGCGGCGTGACGGCGATTGTGTCGGTCGCGCCTGCGATCAAGGCGGAGCAGAAAGAGGTCGCCTACGCCGTGGCGAATATCACGCTGTTCGGACTGCTGGGAATGTTCCTGTACCCCTACCTTGCGCCGCACATTCTGCACACTTCCGAGCAGATTGGGCTGTTTCTGGGCACGGCGGTGCATGAGACCTCGCAGGTGGTCGGCGCGGCGCTGACCTACAAAGAGGTCTTCGACGACGAGACCGTCCTCAAGGCAGCGACAGTGACCAAACTCACGCGCAACCTGTTTTTGGCGGTGGTCGTGCCGCTGCTGGCGTACCTGTACCTGCGTAATCAGATGGCGGCAGGCAACGGCGCGAGCGGTAAGATTAACATCGCCAAGCTATTGCCTGCGTTCGTGCTGGGCTTTATCGCGATGGCAGTGGTGCGCTCCATCGGCGACGCGCAGGTCGCAAACGGGCTTGCCTTCGGAATCTGGGACGAGGCAGGCTGGAAGGAGTTCACCAAAGCCGTCGGCGAGACTTGGGGCTCCCGCGCGCTGGGCACGGCGATGGCGGCGGTCGGCTTAGCCACCTCGTTCCGCGTGTTCAAGGGCGTCGGGCTAAAGCCGTTTCTGGTCGGGCTAATCGGCGCGCTGATTGTCGGCGTCATCGGCTGGGCGATGGCGCTGCTGCTCGGCGGACAGGTGAAGCTGTAGAAACGAAAGCCGAATCGGCAGGAGGCATGGGGCGTCATGGCGAACAAAGCGCCATGCGTCCCATTCGCTGCTCTGCGCCTGGTCGGGCAGGGATTATTGGCAACCCCAGCGATATGTATGGGGGCACGGTCATCTCCACGGCTATCCCCTTGCGGGCGCGATGCACCTTGGAGCCTGCTGCGCGCCTAACCTTCCAGTCGCCCAAGCGTCTGGTCGCGCCCGACACGCTGGCGTTGGCGGGCGACGAGTTCGATGTCTCTCGCGTGGCGCTGCTGGGGTTGGGCTTCACGGTCGAGAGTGCGCCCTTCGCGCTGCGCATCGAGACCGACATCCCCGCGCAGTCGGGGTTGGCAGGCTCGTCGGCGTTGCTGACGACGATAGTCGCGTGCCTGTTGCGCTATCGCGGCGAGGCGTGGCGTGCGCCCCACGCGCTGGCGGAGCGCGTGCGCCAAATTGAGGCGCAACTGTTGCAAGTCGCCTGCGGCTATCAGGATTTCTACATGGCGGTGTGGGGCGGGCTGAACCTGATGGAGTTCCGCGACAAGCAGGGGCTGGGCGCCGACCCCGCCGAGCCGTGGGCGACGGTGGAGCCGCTGATGGGCTACCTACGCGGCGCGTCGCTCCCCCTCTGGCTGGCGACGACGGGCGGCGCACGCTTTTCGGGCGCGGTGCATGCGAACTTGCGCGCCCGCTGGGAAGCAGGCGAGCGCAGCGTAGTAGACGGCATGCAACGCCTCAGCAGACTGGCGCGGGAAGCAAAGCACGCGCTTCTCGAGCAGGACTGGACGCGCCTCGCGACTCTAATGAACGAGAACTACGCGATTATCCGCAACTTAGGCGGGAGTGGCGAGAGCCTTGACCAACTGGTCGCCTGCGCGTTAGAAAGCGGCGCGCTGGGCGCGAAACTGGCAGGCGCAGGCGGCGCGGGGGGCACGATTATCCTGCTGACGCTTACGCCCGAAAAGACGCTCCCCGCCGTGCGCGAACTCGCAGGGCAGATAATACCGATTGCACCGTGCGCACCTGGAATTCTAATGGGATGAGGGCGCTACTCGTTATCTGGGCGAAAGTGCCACGGGTAGCAGCCGTCGTACCAAGCGTAGAGCGGGAAGCCGCGCTCGCCGTAGAGCGCGAACGGGTCGCGTCGCCAGTCGGTGCGTGCGGGCTGCACCTGACGCCCCAGGGGATGCCAGCGCACGGAGCCGTCGGCATACGCGAAGACTGCCCCACGCGCATGCATCCACATCGAGCCGCTGGTCGGCGGGATGTAGCCAAACCGCGTGAACTCGTCGCCGTAGAGCGTGTCGCCGACCACAGGCTCCGCACGGCGCGTCGGGCAGCGACGATACCGACACGGCTCCACAGGGCAGAACAGGTACGGGCTGGTGCGTGCAAACCCCAGCACGGCGACCTTGCCCCGACCCTCCCACCAGAGGATGACCTGCGTCGGTCGCTCCACCTGCGCCAGCGGCAAGCCGTGGAGCAGCCCGTTGTAGGAGTATGAGACGGGCGCGGGAGGCTTGACAGCGTTCGCGTAGTCCGCCTCAACGCCTCCACCTCGCGCCTGCAACACTGTCGCCGACGGACAACGGTAAATCTCAAGGCTCTTGATGTACGGCTGCAAGGCGTGCGACCAGTGCGACTGGAACGCGCGAATCAGCGCGGGGTTCGACGCCTGCGACGGACGCCAATCTACAGGCACGGGGTACTCGCCGTCATAATAGCCGCCCGAAACTTGCGCCAGTCCCATCGGGAAGGTCTCGTCGTGGTCGTTTAGGTACAAGTGAACCGCCGCTGCGAGTTGCCGCTGATTGCTGACACAGACCGTCTGACGCCCCTTCTCGCGCGCCTCCGCAAAGACGGGAAACAGAATCGCCGCCAACACCGCGATAATCGCAATCACCACCAGTAATTCTATCAGTGTGAATCCGCGTGTTTTCATAACATCCCCCAACGATTGTGTGCCTGCAAAATACGCTGTTCGAGGCGCTTTTCCTGCTACTGATACCAATCGCATAGTCAAAATTCACAAAAATGAGTATTTGAAGACCCCCTCCTCGAGGTTCCCCTGCACGCAGGGGAAACCAAACACGCGCCCTGCCTGGTTCCCCTCGCGAAGCGGGGGGAACCTGCAGGAGGGGGGGCAATTATGAACTCTGGCTGCATAGTTGGATTACAGCGGTTTCGGTGCGGGATCGGGTGCAATCGCCGTCTCGCTGGCGGCGCGGTGGCGTTCGATGCGCTGGATGATGCCCCAATCGGCGCGGAGCCAGTGGTCGCCGTAGGGCACAGCGTAGGCGGGCAGCGACCCTTGCCAGAGGCGGAGTTTTTCGGCGTGCGCCGCTTGCGCCGCGTCGGGCGCGAGTGTGTGGTCGCTCTCGACGCGGCTGCCGTCGGGGTTGTGCGCTTCGGGGCGGTCGGGCAGCTCGACGCTCGGCTCAGGCAGGCGCACCTCGCGAAAAGCATAGGCGCGCAGCGTGCGCGTCTGCAAATCCAGCGCGAGGAACGGGCGTTCGGGACTTGGCTCATAGCCTGGCTCAATCGCAACCAGCCCGCTGCGCAGCCAGTGGGGCAGCGCGAACGCCGCGAGTTCGCTCAGCGCGAAGCGCGGCTGATACTGCGCGCCCACCAATGCCACGCGCCACCGCTTGCCCGCGTCCAGCCGACTGCACATGCGTATCTCGTAGACCTGGTCGGGGACGAGAAACGCCAACGCCTGCAGCCCCGCGTGCATCACCAGGTGCGCGAACGCGCCCAGCGCTTCCAACACGCGCTGCCCACGCGCAGGCTGTGGCGGCAAACACTCCTGCCACGCCATGCGCTCGAAGTAGACCCTGCCGCCCCGACGCTGCAGCAGCCACACTTCCGAAGGGGTCAGCACCAGCGCGACATGCGCCGCCCGCCAAGTCAGCCACAAGTGATAGCCAATCACCAAGCCCCCAACGGCAAGCAACGCGCCCAGCAGCACCTGCGCCCAGCCCGAAAGCGACATCAGGCGCACCAGACTCTCTGGCTCTTCCCATAGCGCCCAGCCCACAAGCGGCAGCATAATCAGCAGTCGCCAGCCGATGTTGAGCCAGAACTGACGCCCCGTCAGCGGTCCCCAGCGGATTCCGATTGCCTCATACGGGTCGCGCTGGCAGCGCGCACACCGCTCCTGCAACGGGTCGCACGCCGCCCCACACACCGAGCAGCCCACCTGCGGCACGATGTACCCTGCCCCGTTCACAACCAGAGAGTGTACCTCATACTGGGTATACTCTCAGCGCATCAGGAGCCGACGATGAAACTGCACGAGTACCAAGCGAAACAGATTCTAAGCGATTTTGGCGTTCCGACGCCGCAAGGAGAGGTGGTCAGCACGCCTGCAGGCGCGAAAGCGGTCGCCGAGCGGCTGGGCACGCCCGTTGTGGTCAAAGCGCAGGTGCTGATGGGCGGGCGCGGCAAGGCTGGCGGCATCAAACGCGCCCAAACGCCCGACGAAGCCGCCCACGCCGCCGAAAGCATCCTCGGCAAGCGTCTTATCTCGCCCCAGAACCCGCAGGGGCTGGTCGCCGAGAAGGTGTTGGTCGAGGAAGCCGTCGAAATTGCTCGCGAGTATTACATTGGCATCACTATCGACCGCGCGTTGCAGCGTAATGTGCTGATGGTCAGTATGCAAGGCGGGATGGACATCGAGGAGGTCGCGGCGCAGCATCCCGACGCGATTGCGACTGTCGCAATCGACCCGCTGCTGGGGCTGACCGACTACGCCGCGCGCGAGGCGCTCTATGCGGCGGGCATCCCGCAAGAGCAAATCCGCCCGCTGAGCGCGCTGCTGCACGGGCTGTACCGCGCCTACATCGCTGTCGACGCGAACCTTGCGGAGATTAACCCCTGCGCGGTGCTTGCCGACGGGCGGATTATCGCCGCCGACGCGAAAATCACTATCGACGAGAACGCGCTCTACCGCCAGAAGCGACTGGAAGCCCTGCGTGAGGAGAGCATCGAAGACCCAATTGAGGAAGAGGCGAGCCGACGCGGGATTGCCTATGTACGCTTGGGCGGCGACATCGGCGTGATTGGCAACGGCGCAGGGCTAGTGATGTGTACCGTCGACGAGGTCGCGCGGGCAGGCGGGCGCGCTGCGAACTTTCTGGACATCGGCGGCGGCGCGAAAGCCGACCGCGTGCGCCAAGCCGTCGAACTCGTGCTGATGGACCCGAATGTCAAGGGGCTGCTGTTCAACATCTTCGGCGGCATCACGCGCGGGGACGAAGTGGCGCGCGGCATGCTCGAAGCGTTCGAAACGCTGCAGGTGAACATCCCCGTTGTGGTGCGTTTGGCGGGCACGCACGCCGACGAGGGACGCGCCCTGCTACAAGGTACGCCGCTCATCCCTGCCGAGACGATGCAGGAGGCGGCGCGCACGATTGTCGAACTCGCTCGCGGGGTATAATCGGAGCCGTGCGCTTCTGGCGACCGCATAGAGCAGGCGCGCGCCTGCCGATCCGGAACAAGCACTTAGCGGCGCAAGCCCTCACCCATCGCTCACATACCGAAGGCGAACTGCTCGCCAGCAACGAACGGCTCGAACTCCTGGGCGATGCGGTGCTGGGCTTGATTGTCGCCGAGTACCTGTACCAGCACTTTCCGCACTGGGATCAGGGGCATCTGTCCAAAGCGCGGGCGAGCATCGTGCGGGCGAGCGTGCTGTGCGAGGCTGCCAAACGCGCGGGGCTGCCCCAACTGCTGCGCCTCAGTCCCGCCGAAGAGTCGGCAGGCGGACGCGAGCGACCCTCCATCCTCAGCGACGCCTTCGAAGCCGTGCTGGGCGCAATCTACCTCGACTCGGGCTACCGCGCCGCGCGCGACTACGCGCTCCAACACCTCAAGCCCGAACTGGACGCGCTGCACGCAGGTGAAATGCCCGTCCAAGACTACAAGTCGCAACTCCAAGAGCGCACGCAAGCATGGTGGCGCATCACGCCCACCTATGAGGTTGTGGAGGAATCGGGCACACCCCACAATAAAACCTTCGTCGTGCAGGTCAAACTGCGCGACATTATCGCTGGGCAGGGCATCGGCTCCAGTAAAAAGCAGGCGGAGCAGAACGCCGCCGCCCAGGCGTTGGAATTCACAGAACAAAACAGGAGGCACTTGGATGAAACCTTCGGCTGAAATCGGCGTTTTCGGAGGCTCTGGCTTCTACTCGTTTCTGGACAAAGTGGAGGAAGTCAAGGTAGACACCCCCTACGGCGCCCCCAGCGACACCGTGGCTATCGGCGAGGTGCACGGGCGGCGCGTGGCGTTCCTCCCCCGACACGGACGCAAACACTCCATCCCCCCGCACAAAATCAACTACCGCGCGAACCTGTGGGCGATGAAGGAACTCGGCGTGCAAGCCATCATTAGCCCCTGCGCTGCAGGCAGCCTGCAACGACATGTCAAGCCAGGCGATTTTGTGGTGGCAGACCAGTATGTCGATCGCACGCACGGGCGCGCCGACACCTTCTACGAGGGTCCCACGGTGCACCATGTCTCACCTGCCGACCCCTACTGCCCCGTGCTGCGCCAAATCGCCATCGAGGAAATCCGCGCGCACGGCATCCCCGTCCACGAGCGCGGCACGATTGTCGTCATCAACGGACCCCGCTTCTCCACCAAAGCCGAGAGCCGATGGTTCACCTCGATGGGCTGGGAGGTCATCAACATGACGCAGTACCCCGAGGCGTACCTCGCGCTGGAGTTGGCGATTCCTGTGGTGAACATCTCGCTGATTACCGATTACGACAGCGGGCTGGTCGCGGAGGGTGAGGTCAAGCCCGTCACGGCGGAAGAGGTGATGCATGTGTTCCACCAGAACGCCGAGCGCATCCGCAAGGTGATTTTCGGGATGATTGCCAAAATCCCGCCGAATTTCGACAGTCCCATCCGCCACACGCTGGACTATGCGAAGGTGACGGTCTGAGCGGGGCTTAGTCCCTGAACGGTGGAACTTGCTGCCGACAGCGGGCGCGGCTGCTCACTCAAACAGCGACGGGGTGCGGTTCTGCACGCGCTTGCACGCAATATCGACATATTCGGGGTTAATAGGGAGTGGGGGGATTCTGCACGCGCAGGAATTCGTGAACTCTGGCTCGGCGATTGGTATAACACCAACGCATCTTTGGTAAACCGCCCGCGCTTTTCCAGTTGAGGCAGTTTGACGCCAGATGCAACAAGATA
>Ga0308416_1000569_pt1 | contig 12789 bp, 14 predicted proteins | sample HotsprSampleOS60_FD_203468 | JGI IMG/M metagenome (GOLD analysis project Ga0308416, IMG submission 203468) | Hot spring phototrophic mat microbial communities from Octopus Spring, Yellowstone National Park, Wyoming, United States - 20090730_OS60 ... | reverse complement strand
AACGAGCTGCAGCGGCACGTGAAGTCCATCGACAACGCCCTGCAGCGGGTGAAGCGCAAGCTGGAAAAGAACCTCGAGCAGGACGACTAGGGGCGTGTGCTGGAGGAGCCCCCGGGCACCGGCTAGGGAGGTCCCCGGAACCCGCGATTTCCCCGAGGCCACGTGGTCCGCATCCCTTGCCCCCGCTGTGGCGCGGACATCCTCCGCCTGACCCCCACGGATCCCGGGGAGCAGGTGCGGTGCCCGCGCTGCGGCCACCGGTTCGAGCCACAGGAGGAGAGCTGGGTAGACCCGGAGGACGCCTGAGGGCAAGCCGCCCTCGGGGGAACACGGCGGGGGTCCACAACCGTCGGGGTTTAACCCCCGATCTGGATCATCACCCGCTGCCTGGGGTACAGCCGCTCGGCCAGGGCGTGCCCGAAGGGGCGGCGGAAGGCCGCGGCCCGGAAGATCTCCCGCAGCTCCTCGTACGAGGCGCCGCGCCGCAGGGGCGTGAGGAGGTCTTCCTCGTCGTCCCGCAGCAGGCACAGGCGCAGCTTGCCGTCCGCGGTCAGGCGGAGGCGGCCGCACTTGGCGCAGAAGGGCTCGCTGATGGGGCTGATGAACCCCAGGGTACCCGCCGCTCCCGGGATGCGGTAGGTGCGGGCCGGTTCGTCCCCGGACAGGTCCAGGGGTTCCAGGGGCCCGAAGGCCTCCTCGATCCGGCGCACGGTTTCCTCCGTCCGCACCACGCTGCCCTCCGCGAAGTCTGCCACCGCTCCGAAGGGCATGACCTCGATGAACCGCACTTCCCACGGGTGGTCCAGGGTCAACGCCGCCAGGGGCACCACCGCGTCCTCGTTGAACCCCCGCACGACCACGGTGTTGAGCTTCACGGGGCGCAGCCCGGCCGCCTCCGCGGCCCGGATCCCGTCCAGGACGTCTTCCAGCCGTCCCCCCCGGGTGATGCGGCGGAACTGCTCGGGGTCGAGGGTGTCCAAGCTCACGTTCACCCGGCGCAGGCCCGCTTCCGCCAGCGGCGCCGCCAGGTCCCGGAGCCGCACGCCGTTGGTGGTGAGGGCCACGTCCCGGATCCCCGGGATGGACGCGATTCCCCGCACCAAGTCCACCAGCCCGGGCCGGACCGTGGGTTCCCCGCCCGTCAGGCGCACCTTGGACACCCCGAGCTCCGCGGCGATCCGGGTGAGGAGGAGGATCTCGTGGTCCTGCAGCAGCTCCGCGGGTGGGCGGAAGGCGATGCCGTCCGCGGGCATGCAGTACACGCACCGGAGGTTGCACCGGTCCGTGAGGGAGATGCGGAGATCGCGGATGGGGCGGCCGTACTGGTCCAGCAAGGCGGCCTCCGGCGGTCCGTCGCACCTTATTATACCCGGGGGCGGCAAAGGCAGGCCGGAGGTGTGAGGATGAAGGGGATCACGGTGGACCTCCAGGGCAAGGTAGCCCTGGTCACGGGCGGGGGAACCGGGGTCGGTAGGTCCGGGGCCTTCACCCCGGCCCGCGCCGGGGCCGCGGTGTCTTGCCTAGCCGTGGACCGCGACCGGGCCCCCCAGAGGGCGGCGCCCGTCGGGGACCTGTGTTCCGGGCTGTCCGGGGGACTCACGGCTGCTGCCTGCCCCCTGGCCCTGGGGTGGACCGCGCCATGAGGTCTGTGCCCTTCCACCCGGGGCAGAGGGCGGAGTTCCGGCGGACGGTCACGGAGGCCGACCTGGTGAACTTCGCGGGCGTGTCCGGGGACTTCAACCCCCTGCACACGGACGCCGTGTACGCGGCCCGCAGCCGGTTCGGCCAGCGGGTGGCCCACGGGATGCTGCTGGGTGCGTGGATCTCCGCCCTCCTGGGCACACGCCTTCCGGGGCCCGGGGCCATCCTCCTGTCGTGCGGGCTCCGGTTCCGGAGGCCCACCCGCGTGGGCGACACCCTGGTGGTGTGGACGGAGGTGGCGTCGGTCCGGGAGGACAAGCCCATCCTCCACCTGCGGGTGGGCTGCACCAACCAGGAGGGCGAGACGGTGGTGGAGGGCGAGGCTGCCTGCCTGTGGGAACCGGTGGAGGAGGGGTGATGCACCGCAGTACGGTGCTCTTCCTGTTGGTCTTCCTCCTCGGCGGGGCCCTGAGTCCCGGAGGCGCCCAGGAGCCGGTCCTCCTGCACGAGGTGCTGCCCAACGGCCTGCGGGTGGTGGCCGCGGAGCTGCCCGGTTCCCCCGCGGTCACCGTGGACGCGTGGGTGCGGGTGGGCTCCCGGGACGAGCCAGACGAACTGAACGGCGCCGCGCACTTCGTGGAGCACATGCTCTTCAAAGGCACCCGGCGCCGCGGGCCCGGGGACTTCGCCCGGGAGGTGGAAAGCCTGGGGGGCTGGGCCAACGCTTCCACGGCGTGGGACTACACCCATTACTATGTGGTGGTCCCCTCGGGAGCCTTCCGCGAGGCCCTGGACATCCTGGCCGACGCCCTGGCGAACGCCGCCTTCGACCCCCGGGAGGTAGAGCGGGAACGCACGGTGGTGCTGCAGGAGTTGAGCCTCATCCACGACACCCCGGCCCGGTACGCCGTCTTCAAACTGTACGAGACCGCTTACACCGTGCACCCGTACCGGAGGCCCGTGGGAGGGTCGGTGGAAACCGTGCGGCGCATGACCCGGGACCAGCTGGTGGGTTTTTACCGCGCCCACTACGGGCCGAGGAACGTGACCGTGGTGGTGGCGGGCGGCGTGCCTGCCCGGCGGGCCGTGGAGGAAGCTCGGAGGGCCCTGGGCGGGTGGCGGCGCCCCGTGGCCTCACGCCCCGTAGCACCCCGGGAGCCTCCCCTGGACCGGGTTCGTCGTGCGGTGGAGCTCCGGGACGTGCAGGTCACCACCCTCGCCATGGGTTGGGTCGGCCCCGATGTGCGGGACGAGGACCACTACGCGGTGGACGTCCTGGTTTTCGCCCTGGGCCGGGGCAGGGGAGCGCGGTGGGTCCGCAACCTCCGGGACCGCCGGAGGGTCGTGCAGGCGGTGTCCGTGAGCTTCCCCACCGCGAAGGACCCGCCCCTGTTGGTGGTCACCGCGGCCACGCAGGACCCGGAGGAGTCCCGGGCCGAACGCGCGGTCTTGGAGGAGGTACGGGAGCTGAGGGAGCGGGGCCTGTCGGAGGACGAGCTCCAGCGGGCCAAGACGCTGCTGGAAGCGGAGGTCCGGGCCGAGCTGCACACCAGCCGGGGGACGGCCGCCAGCCTGGGGTTCGCGGCCACGGTGGCGGACCTGGACTACCACGGGACGTACCTGGACAACGTGCGGGCCGTGACCCGGGACCAAGTGCTGCAGGTGGCGCGCCGGTACCTGGACCCGGAGCGGTACGCGGTGGTGGCGGTGCGCCCCAGGAGGAACCCGTGAGGTGGGTTGCCCTCGGCGCGGCCGTGCTGGTGGCCCTGGCGCGGCCGGCGCCCGCCTCCCAGGAAGTCGGCGAGCCCGTGTTCTGGAGGCTCCGGAGCGGGCTGCGGGTGTTGGCGCAGGAGCTGCCCGCGGCCGGGTTGGTGGCGGTGGCGGTGCTGGTGGGAGCCAGCCCCAGGGTGGAGGAACCCTCCCAGGCAGGGATCTCTATCCTGACCAGGGAGGTGATGCTGCAGGGCACCACCCGGCGCGGCGGCCAGGACCTAGCGGAAGCCCTGGACTCCCTGGGCGCCAGCCTGCAGGCCCTCACCGGGCCCGACCACACGGAGTGGACGGTGTTGGTGCCCTCAGAACACGTGGACCAGGCTCTGGAGCTCCTGGCGGAGGTCCTCACGTCGCCCCGTTTCGCCCCGGAGGACCTGGAAGCACAGCGGAGGGTGAGCTTGGTGCGGCTTCGGCAACAGCGGGACCAACCCCAAAACCGTGCCGCGGAGCTCGCGCAGTCGGTGCTGTACCCCCACCACCCCTACCGGAACCCCTTGCTGGGCACCCCGGAGACCGTGGCCCGTCTGACCCGGGAGGACCTGGTCCGCTACCACGCCACGTTCTACACCGCGCCCAACACCGTGGTCTCGGTGGCCGGGGAGCTGCCCGCGCCCGTGGCGGTGGCGAAGGTCCAGCGGGCCTTCTCCGGCCTGCGCACTTCGGACCTGCCCGCGCGGGTGAAGCTCTTGGACTCCGTGGAGGGCGCCCTGGCGCACCGGCCCACACGGCGGCGGGACGTGCGGGAGACCCAGCAGACCGCGGGAGCGTGGGTGGCGGTGGCTTATCTGGGCGTCTCCGTGCGCCACCCGGACTGGCCCGCCTTGCGGGTTGCCGCCACGGTCCTGGGAGGCGGGATGGCTTCCCGGCTGTTTCAGGCGGTACGGGAAAGGGAGGGGCTGGCGTACGCGGTGGGGGCCGGCTTCCCGGCCCAGCGGGGCCCCGCCGCCGTCACCTTGACCGCGGGTGTGGACCCGGCCACCGTGGACCGCGCCCTGGGCGCCATGCTGCGGGAAGTGGAGGACCTGCGGGCGCGGCCGCCCGCGCCGGAGGAGGTGGCTCGGGCCCGCCGCAGGGCGGCGGGCTTACACCTGCTGGACCACGAGGACCTGCGGCGGCGCGCCTTCTACCCGGCGTGGTACGAACTGGTGGGTGCAGGCTACCGGTTCGACCGGCAGGTGACCGAGCTGGTTTCGCGGGTGACCCCCGCGGACGTGCAGCGGGTAGCCCGTCGCTACCTGGAGCATCCCGCGGTGGCGGTGGTGGGACCTGTACTCCCTTAGGAGCTTGAAAAAGACCGTCGCGAGCACGAACCAAAGTCCCAAGCCATCTTTGGGGTGGGTCTTAGGTTGGCCGCGCCCAGCCGGACGGAGTTCCTGCGGCTCCTCCACAGGGTGGAGGAGGAGGTGGCGGAAGCCCGGCGCCTGTGGGCGCGGCCCCGTGCCCGGAGGCGGGCCCCCTGCTGTGGGTGCTGATCCACACGGTCTTGTCGCACCAGACTCCCGGGCCCCGAACGTACCGGGCCAGCAGGCGGGTGTGGGTGCGTTACAGGTCCCTGGAGCAGCTGGCCCGGGCCAGGCCGGAGGAACTAGAACCCCTGGTACGGGAGGTGGGGTTGGGGCGGTTGAAGTCGGCGCGGTTGGTGGCCCTGGCACGGGCGGTAAAGGCGCGGTGGAAGACCCTGGCCGCTTTCGCCGCGGTGCTGCGGTCCGCACCCCTGGAGCAGGCGTGGCAGGCCCTTCTGGACCTACCTGGGGTCGGGCCCAAGTCCGCGGCCGTGGTGCTCTTGTTCCGGTACCGCCGGCCCAAGTTCCCCGTGGACACCAACATCCTCCGGGTGGCCCAGACGCTGGGCTGGGTGGACGGGCGAGACCCGGAGGCGGTGCGGCTCCTGGTGGAAGCGGTGCTGGGACCGGACCCGGACCTGTTGCTGCGGGCACACGCGGACCTCCTGGCCCTGGGGCGTGCCACCCAGCGGAGCCGGAGCAGCGAGCTGTGGGAGCGGGTGTGCGGGCGCCCGTTGAGGAAGGCCCGGGGATCGGTTAGGATTTAAACGGATTTCGAAGTTCCGGAGGTGCGGGTGACGGACCGGCAGGTGGTGCGCGTGTTCCGGGCCCTGGGAGACCCGACCCGCTACCGGATCGTGCGGCTTCTGGCGGCGCGGGAGGAGGTGGCGTGCCGGGAGCTGGCCAAGCGCTTCCGGCTGAGCGCCCCCGCCCTGTCGCACCACTTCCGGGTCCTGGAGGAGTGTGGGCTCCTTCGGGTCCGCAAGGAAGGCCCGTACCACTACTTCCGGCTCAACCGGGCGGTGCTGCGCCAGGCTCTGAGCCGGTGGGGGAGGTGGGAGGCGGAGTGACCCCGTGTGAAAAACGCCGGCTTTATTTCCATGCTTTGCAAATTCCAAAAAAGAAGAGGAGGGAGTAGCATGGACGTTCTGTTCCTCGTAGGGCGCGTGGTGGTCGGCCTCTTCTACCTGATGAACGCCCTCAACCACTTCCGGAACGTGCAGATGCTGGGCGGGTACGCGGCCAGCAAGGGGGTCCCCGCGCCGCAGGCCATGGTGGTCCTCACGGGGGTGCTCCTGCTGGTCGGTGGCCTGTCCATCCTCTTCGGCGCGTACCCGACCGTGGGCATCGCCGCGGTGGTGGTGTTCCTGGTGGTGGTGGCCTTCTGGATGCACAACTTCTGGACGGTCCAGGACCCCATGCAGCGCATGGGTGAGATGGTCAACTTCAACAAAAACCTGGCGCTGGCGGGAAGCGCCCTCATGTTCCTGGCCATCCCCCAGCCCTGGCCCCTGAGCCTGGGGTGGTGAGGCGGGAGCTGGGTGCTCCCGGCGACCCCGTGGCCCTCCGCCCGGGGGAGCCGGAGTGGTAAGCTGGGTGGGGGAGCCGGCGTAGCTCAGCGGCAGAGCGGCGGATTTGTAATCCGCATGCCGGGGGTTCGAATCCCCCCGCCGGCTCCAGCCGAGACCCGCACAGGATAAGGGTTTTAAGCTACCCGCCCCCGCGGGGGGTCCCCTGGAACGGGCCGTTTGCCAACAAATGGTCAGCACTCAGGAGCGGGGAGGGCGGCGACCGAGGATGCCCCGCTCGACCTTTCGCAAGACCTCCGCCTGGGTGCTCGGCGCGGGCCACGCGCGAGCGAGGCCCTCTCGACTGCAGAGCCCTGTAACCGGCAGGGTGGAGCGTTGGGGTGTCTGAAAGATCGTGGATTTTGCTTGCATGGACGGGCGCGGTTGGTAACAAATGGCTTGGGGGGTGATTCGGAAGCGATCGGAATGCCCCAGGGGATCTGAGGCGCGGGGGAGCCCAAAGCCACACCCGTTCCGAAGGAAATCGACCACCTATTCCGAGGGAAAGCGACCACGGATTCCGAGGGATTGCGACCGGCTGAGGCCGGGGCGGGTTGGCGTCCCGGGCCAGGGCTGGTGGTCGGCAGTCTCCGAATGGCCGAGAGAGCCCGTCTAGCGGCGCTCTGAGGCCGGTCCCGGGGGCGAGGCGGCCGGGGGATGGGCCTCCCCGTGCGGAAATGGCCCAAAAAGCAAGGGGGAGGCCAAGGAGTCCGGAACCCACAGGTAGCCCAATAGCCCCCCGTAGCGGTCCCTCATCTGGACGTCGAGCTCCAGCCGGACCCTGGTCCCCGGGGGAGCCAGGCGCGAGGCGAAGTCCCGGCTGCGCCGTCCCAGCTCCAGCAGCTTCCGCAGGGGGATCCCCAGCCTGCGGGCCTGGTCCCGGGCGCGGTCGTTCGGGGCGACCTCCGGGGCGTCGATCCCGATGAGCCGGACGGTCTCCGTCCTGCTGGCGAGCACGACCCGGAGGGTGTCGCCCTCGTGCCAGGAGAGGACCGTAGCCTCCAAGGGCGCCGCTGATCCTGGGGCCAGAGGGAGAACAGCCAGCAACATGGCCGCGGCCCATGAACCCATCAAGCCGGCTGCGCCGGCCCAGGTCACTTCCGGCCCTCTGGACGCTGCGCTGTCACGGCGTCAGCTGGAACTCGGTCAGCTCATACTCTTCCTGGTAAGTGCCACTCTTCAGCGACCCTCGAACGTACCCGCGGACAGCAGGGGAGATCCATTCTTCCCATACTTCGTGTCCCAGGGGAGTGCCCTCGGAGGACAGCCAGCGGAAGATCCAGTAAAGCCGGAAGGCCAGGACCTGGCCCTGCGGTCCGGGGATTTGTGCGGCCTCCCTCACCTGCACGAACACCGTGGCACGGCGCCGAATCCAGCTCCCCCGCTCCAGAAACTCATACGCGCCCTCCGATTCCCACTGCGCTCCGACGGTCAGCGGCCATCGGAGCCACTGAACTTTATCCCTCCTGACCACGCGCCCCTGCTCGTCAAGGATGGCGACACGGTTCAGTTGCATGTCCCGCACATGGGTCCTGCGGGACGTGCGCCTCTGCCCCTGGCTGGTTGTCCACTCGGCGTCGCGTTCTATGTAATATGCGGGCGCGCCCTCGAAGTCCGCGATGCGGGCCACACGTACGGCCGTCCGGCCATTCTCGCCGCGTGAGTTCTTCCAGGAGTACACCCAGCGGTCTCCGGTTTTCAGGACCGGCAAGCCCATGGCCTGCTGGTCCTGTGCGACCCCGGCCTGGGGCAAGAGGAAAGCCACAAGCAGCAAGAGGTAGACTGGTGCCGCACGCATGTTCCCGCCTCCCTGGAGGAAACCGGTCGTCCGCTCCCCGTTGCTATTATTGTGGACCGCTGCGTCGACTACCTGACAAGCAAAACCGTCGTCGGGCTTCCCGGCAGGGATCAAGACCTCGGCCTGCACCGCCGCGTGCGAGCGGCCTGGCGGCCGTCGGGCAGCCTCACCGCAACCGGCAGGGGCCGTCATCCAGGGTGATCCGTTCCGGGGTCAGTGCGGCCCCGGGTCCGGCCCGCCAGGAACCGGATCGACACCAGGGCCTCCTGCTGGCAGGAGGGGCACTCCTCCAGGTGCGGAGGATCTCCGGCCGCACCGGCGTGCCCGGGGCGGCCTCCCCGACCTCCTGGGGTTCGGGCAGGAGTAGTCGGTCCCGTTCATGGTGACCACCTTCATGGGATAGACGGAGCCGTCGGCCCCCTTCCTCGGGGGTGGCGGGAGCTGACCCCTCAATCCCCGAGCACGGCGCCCCTTTGCGGTTATTGCTTGCCGTGGCACGACACTTCTGGTACACGTAGCCGCAGAAGTCGGCAGCAGTGGTGGAAGGGTGCCAAGCGGGATTTACACCTGGCGGTGGCGAGCAGCTTTGCTGCTGTGGGCGGCCGCCCTGGTGGGTCTTCCGATAGGCGGACTGTACTCACAACCTACGTGCGCGGACCCGCGCGCAGCGGTCTCGTCCTCCCCAGAGGACGAATACGCCTGGATCGCGCTGGGCCGCTGCCTGCTGTCCGCGGGACTTCTCGAAGATGCCATTGAGGCGTTGCGGCAAGCTGTCCAGGTCGCGCCCGGAAACATCCAGACGTACGACGAGCTCGGGATCGCATACGTACGTGCGGGCCTGCTTCGTGAGGCGTGGGAGCTGTACCGGCGGGTGCAGGATCACGGCCTAGCCACCGGGGTCCACCAAGCCCTGGCTGAGGAGTACCTGAACGCGGGAGAGTGGGAGAAGGCGGAGATAGAACTGCGGCATACCATCGCCCTGCGCCACTACGACCGCAGCACCTTGGATCTCTGCCGGGACCTGGCCCTTCGATATCTCGCCATGGGCAACCGGACGGCCGCCAAGTCCCTGCTCACTCTGGTGTTCGACCTGAGGCCAGAGGACCAACGGACCCTGGAAGCCCTCCAGGGGCTCCTGTTCGAAGAAGGTGCGCACGACGAAGCGGAGGCGCTGCAGCTGCGCTACCTGATTCACCAGTACGAAACCCGCTACGCCATTGCCTCTGCCCAGCTGCGCCGAGAACGAATCGAGACGCGGATCCGACTGGCGGAGCTGTACGTGAAGCTCGGCCGGCTTGAGGCAGCCGCCCGGGTGCTGGAGGACGCGATAGAGATAAACGGAGACGTAGACGTGCCCGCCGCAGTACGCGCCCGGTTGCTCCTGGCTTCGGTGTACTGCAGGCTGGGGCGGTCGGAGCAGGCGCGGCGCCAGTGGGAGCGCGTGGTTCAGCTCGAACCGTCCAACCAAGAGGCCCGGGAGCAAGTGGGCCGGCCCGAGGGGGAGCGCTGCCCTTAGCGAGTCCTCCAACGGCGGCTCGACGGTCTGGTGGACTTACCCTGCTTTTGCTGAAATTCTAGCGCAGGGGGGAGGTACCCTCAAGGGGTGTGGAAAAGCTGAGGGCGGTGTACCCTCCTGGTAACGGAAAAACCACGGGCTATGGGCCCGAGGAGGGAGGACACCGCCATGCACCAGCGCAGCACACACCAGGCCAGGTGTGGAGCGTCTCCCAGGTGGGGATTGACAGCTGCACCAAACCGCTCCAAGATCGACATAGATGTGCGGAGAGGGGAGCTGGTATGGCGGCAGGCCGTTTCCTACCCCTAAATGGTACAGCCCAACACCTTGCCCCTCGGCGTTCCTCGTTAATTTTGTTTGCAGTTTTGTTTCTCACCGGCTGTGGGGGCGGGATTACGAACGTGACGCCACCACCGCCGCCTCCGGGCGGAAATCCGGCGATCGGAGAGCCCCACCAGTACACAGGTGGGACGATCGCGCTTCGGCAACAGGCGACCAGAGCCTATTTCGTGGCAGTGAACCAGGTCGAGACCACGACACTGGGGTCCTACAGCCTGGCAGCGGTGGGCACGGCCGCGGTCACGGGCCGGAGGCCCTCGGTTGATGCCGATGTAATGGGTAACGAGTGGCGTCTTGTGGAGACGATGAATAGGGTCGCGGATCGCCTGCCCATTCCGCCCCGCCCCTGGGCGGCGGTGATTCGTCCGGCATCGGTAGGCTCGCAGCGATCCTTCTGGGTGTGTGTGAGCGGCGGATGCAGGTGGGCCGACGGCGGGCAGGCCCAAATCACCGCGACCCTCCAGGCCATCGGGTCAAGGTCGCTGATCTACGTGGACAACCGCGACCTAGCCACGATTCCGATCTCGCGCGCCGAGTTGATCCGGAACGTTTTTGACGGAGAGATATGGCCTCGGGTTACGGCGGTGTTCGGAAAGCCGATCAATCCCTACAACCCCGCGCCCGGGGATGGACCGACGATCATTCTGTTCAGCCGGAGTGTCCGTGAGTACGGATACTCCGGCTACTTCCGCGCCATCAATCTCTTCTCTGATAGCGACGCCCAGCGGTGGGGATACCGCAGCAACGAAGCCAGTATGTTCTACATGGCTCACGACATGATTGACAAGGTGATCCACGGCGTCAACGCCCACGAGTTCCAGCACCTGATCAACTACAGTCAGAAGCGGTTTGTCTACGGTGCAACGACCTCCGAGAGCACCTGGATCAACGAGGGCCTATCTCAAATCGCGAAGGATATCGCCGGTCACGGATACCAAACGAATACCCAGCAGGGGGCGGCCTCGGCGTTCTTCGCGAATGCCGATCTGGTGTCCTTCCACAACTGGGGCCATGCGGATGCACCAATCGGTGCGTACTATGGAGGCGCGTGGCTGATATTCCGCTACTTCGCCGACCGGTTCGGCAATGCCGCGCTGAGGAACCTCGTCCAGACCGCTCTTGTAGGTGTACCCAACGTGGAGCGGGTGACCGGCGAGCCGATCGGCAGGACCCTCGTGTACAATGGCGTCGCCATGCTGGTCTCCACGGAAGGTCTCGGCATTACAGACCCACGATGGACGTACCAGAGCCTGTCGCTGGTCACTATCGGCAAGATCTCGTACGGGGCCATCGGTGCCAAGACAATTCGGTCACTGGGGTTCAACTTCCTCGCGGTCTCGAGCGAGGGACAGCCCGCGATCAACGTGACGGTCACCGCCGGCAGTTCTACACCGTATGTGGGGCTCGTGCGGTGAGCAGACGCCCCGGGGGGACAACACGTGGAAGTGGGACAAAGGCTGCTCGCGCTGGCGCTCCCATGCCTTCTAGTAGGTATCCCTGACGCTGCTCAGCGGGCGCCTTTATTGTACAGACGAGTTTCCGTCGAGCGGATCCTGGCTGCTCCGCAGCGGTATGTCGGCACCCTGGTGCTCACGTCCGGCCGGTATGAACCCGTGGGGGAACCCCGGCGGTTCGTGGAGGGGATCATTGTGGGCCCCTCGGGGGCGCGGCTGCGCGTCATGGGCCCGGTATTCGATTGGATCCCCCAGGCGCTCTCGCGTGTGGAGATGTGGGGACGCGTTCAGCACGACCACCTGGGCCCATACCTGGAGTTCTTCAACGGCCGCTCGGCGAACCAGACAGACCGGCGGCCCTACGTGATGCCGCCGTTGATTCACGGGAGTACCGTCACGCTTGTCGCCAAGCTCAGACAGGTCGGAAGCGATCCGTTTGTGCACTGGATTCTCGAGACGGAGGATCGGAGGACGGTCGAGGTCCTGGTCTTTCCTCCCGAGTTCCAGCCGCTGGGCGGACTTATCGTTGAGGCGACGGGGGTCGTGCGGTCGGGGGGTATCCCCCCTGTGATCGCTGGCCTCCGTATCGAGAGGATCAAGGTTCTGCCCGGACCGGGGCCGCTGCCTCTTGGAGGCTGACGGGGATGTTGAGGAAGTCGGGACGTTGCTACATGCCGAGGTGCTCACCAATCTGGGAGGAGGCCCACGCGACTAGCGGTTGTTGTAGCGGCGGGGCGGACGCGCATCGCGCTCGACGTTCTCCCGGACGGGTCGCCGGCGTTCACTCTTTGGGGTGCCGCAGGGCGGCCGCGCACCGTGTTCACCCTTCTCTCGGACGGGTCGCCGGTGTTCGCACTTCAGGACGCCGCATGGCGGGTGCTGTTCCAGGCCCCGTAAGCCTGCTGGAAGCGCGGGCCAGCGCCGGGCGGGCAAAGCAGGCATTGCTCACCGCCGTTGGACAACAGCACTCCTGGTACAAGGAGGTGAATGCCATGAAGCTCTTTGGACTGCGCGGCGTGGCACTTCCCGTTGTCGCGATCTCCATGACATAGCGAGTCTTCAACCTGAATCCGGCGTGAAAAGGGCACTATGGCCCAAAAGAACAAGGGTACAAGTGCAAGAGGAGATGCCACGCAGGCGTTCACAGCAGCCGCGAGTTCAGGCCCAGAGAGCAACAAGCCGGCTCGTTAGGGTTAAGGGGACCTATGTCGACCCGGTTCTGTGGACCAAGCTCAACCTCAAGCTCGTCATGGAAAACAAGACCCTGCAGCAGTGGGCGCAGGAGGCCATCGAGGAGCTCGGGTGGGCTGGGCCATGCGCCAGGATGCCCAGGCGGAGTTGGTGGTGGACGCTTTGGAGATGGCGCTATGGAGACGGCGACCTGCCCCGGGTTTAGTGCACCACTCCGACCGCGGGG
>Ga0308416_1000554_pt1 | contig 13098 bp, 19 predicted proteins | sample HotsprSampleOS60_FD_203468 | JGI IMG/M metagenome (GOLD analysis project Ga0308416, IMG submission 203468) | Hot spring phototrophic mat microbial communities from Octopus Spring, Yellowstone National Park, Wyoming, United States - 20090730_OS60 ... | reverse complement strand
GCAGACGGCGGCGCTGCTGCTCTACCCGCACCGTCTCGATCTGACGCCGGTGCGGCTGAATGCGTACGCGCCGCTGGACTATCTGCTGCTCGACGACGGGCAGCCGGTCGCGGCGCTGGAGGTCAAGTGCCGGTCGGTGCGCTCTGATGCGTATCCGACGACGATTATTCCGCAGTCCGTCGTCGACGCGGCGCGTCGCTTGACAATCCCGACGTATGCTGCTATCCTCTTCACCGACGGACTGGCAGTATTCGACGTGCTGCGCACGCCCTCAAGCGTTCGCTGGTTGCGCACGCGGCGCGGGACGTTGCGGAAGCACCGCGAATACGACATCTCGGAAAGGATGGTACGAATTGAGGAAGTACATCAACGACAGAGACGAAGCGTTTGATGCGGTGCAAGCGCTGCTCGAATGCGAAGCGCTTGCGTTCGACATCGAAACGCAGCCGTTGTTTCGGTATCCGCGAGATCGGACAAAGACGGCGTACCGGTCGTATTTCAACTACCTCAAACGCAACCGCTGGGGACTGACCTACGATCCCGATCCCGACGACCTTCCCGACCCGCTGCCGCCGCCGGTCGATCACCTCGCCGAGAAGCAGCGTCTTCAGCGCCTCCTCGACGACGCCCGCGCGAAGACGTGCGGGAGGACGACCGCCAACCGGCGCATCAACGATCTGGAGGACGCGCTTGCGGCGCTCGACGACGAGGTTGTTCCGGCGTGGGTGATGCGCCACGTCGCCCGGCTGATCCGGAGTGACGACTACACAAACGACCCGGTGCGCCCCGGTCTCGACCCGCGCACGTCGCGCGTCTTTCTGGTGCAGTTTGCAACGCCGGATGGCGACGCCTTCTGCTTCAACGTGCGGCGCGTCGGGCTGGATGTGTTCCTTCCGATCTTCGAGCGTGCGCCGCTGGTCGGCGCGAACCTCACGTTCGATGTGCAGTTCGTACTGCACACCACCGGCGTTTTCCCGAAGGTTGCGTGGGATGTCGTTGTAGCGGATCGCGTCATCACGCTCGGTCTCGACCTCTCACACTCGCTCGCCGCCGTCGCCGAACGCTGGGTGGGCGAGACGCTCGACAAGAGCGTGCGGGAGACGTTCGGCAGCCCGCACGCGCTTGAGCCGAACCCGGCGCAAGTCGAGTACGCGCTCAAAGATGTCGAGGTGCTCTTCCCGATCTACAATCGTCAACTTGAGCGCGCGAAAAAACTCGAAGTGACGGAAGCGGTTGAGTTGTTCGTCGGTCTCACCGTTCCGACCGCCGCCGTCGAGTATTGCGGGCTGCGCATCGACGCCGCCCGGTGGAACGAACTCGCCGACGAAGCGGAACGGCGGCTGCGCGCTGCGTCGGAGGAGTTCGCGGAGTACCTCGGCGTCGAACCGGAGGATTTGACAAAGCGCGAACTCGTAAAGACGACGGCGAGAATGCGCGGGATTGACATCGCCTCGCTTGACAAGCAAGAGTTGGGCGAAGTCGAACGCGAGTACGAAGACGATCCGGAGCGGCGTCGGTTTTTCGATCTGTACCGCCGGTGGTCGCACTGGCAGAAGCGGGTGACGACCTACGGGCGTTCGTTCCTCGCGCATATCCACCCGCTCACCGGGCGGATACACCCGCACTTGAAGATTGCGGGCGCGGACACCGGAAGGTTCGCGTGCGGCGAGCCGAACTTGCTGAACCTCCCGCGCGGCGAGGGGGACGATCTCGATTACCGCAGCGCGTTTCTCGCGCCGGAGGGGTATGTGTTCGTCAACGCCGACTACGCCGCGATGGAGCAGCGCATCGCCGCCGATCTCTCGGAAGACCCCGCGCTACTTGCGTTGTTCCGGTCGGGCGGCGACAACCACAGCGTCACCGCGGCGCTGATGTTCCACCTGCGGCGCGGGGATGTCGACGAGCCGCAGCCGACGACGCTGACGTTCCAGAGCCGGCCGGTTGAGGGATACATCATTCCGGCGGCGTGGGACGCGCAGCGGACGGTGCGGTTTGTAATCGAAAGCGGGTTGATGGAGAAGATCGGAAAGACGTACAAGAAGACGACGCGCCGGGTCGCAAAGACGGTCGCCTTTCTTTATTTCTACGGCGGCACGCCGGTCGGACTGGCGAAGAAGTTGCACTGCGAACCGGGCGAAGCAGAGCAGTTCTTCAAAGATTTCAAAGCCGCGTACCCGGTGTTGTCGCGTTGGTTCGCCGACTGCGGACGCGCGCCGTTCGAGCAGTCCGCCCGACGCGCCGACGGTTCGACCGCCGGATACGTAACGACGTATGCCGGCTTGCGGCGTTGGTTCACGCTGCCGAAACCCGCAACGAGCCGCGCCGACGAAAAGCGTGTTTGGCGCGAACGGGGAATTATTACGCGCCGGGCGATGAACCATCCTTGTCAAGGCGGGAATGCGGTGATTATGGCGCAGGCGATGGCGGACGCCTTCCGTCTCTGCGTGCCGCGCGAGGGCGAGGTTGAGGCGACGTTGGGGATCGAGCGGATGATCGTCGCCCCGATCTACGACGAGGCGCTGGCGATTGTGCCGGAAGCGCTGCCGGAAGAGGACGCGCAGCGCTGGCTGGAGCAAACGATGCTGAACGCGGCGCAGCGGTATATGACGCAGTGCCCGTCCGCAGTCGAAGCGAACCCGATATCAAAGAATTGGAGGAAATACTGATGAGCGACTTCTTTGGAGTAAAGATACAACGGCGACAACCGCTCGTTGACGCCATCCGCGCCGCCGTCGCCGCGAAGCGCCGTCCGGTCGCGGCGCGGGATCGGGTGTATGCGAGCGAGATTTCCGGCTGTGACCGGCGCATCACCTTTGCGTTGCTCGGCTGCGAGCCGGACGCGCCGCGCGGCGATAGTCCGTCGGCGCTCATCGGCGACGCAATCCACGCGCACCTCGAGGCGCTGCTGGTCGAGGCGTTTCCGGGGCGCGTCGAGACGGAAGTGCGGGTGGTGGGCGGCGCGGTGTCGGGGCGGATCGACGCGCTGCTGATTGAGGAAGACAATATGCTGACGGTGATCGACATCAAAACCGTCAGCGCACGCGAGTGGGCGGCGCGGTCGAAGTTGGAGGAATACGTCGACCAGATCAGCGTCTACGCGGCGTTGACCGACGCGCAGACCGGCGTGGTGCTGTTGGTCAATAGAGACACCGGCGAGATGGAGGAGATGCGCTTCGAGATCGACCGCGCCCGCGCAGAGGCGTTGCTCTACAAGGCGTTGCGACTTCAGTCGCTGGCGTTGGACGGGTACATCGCAGAGGCGGTCGCTTGGGGAACGGAGGAGTGCCGGTGGTGCCCGTTCAGAAAACGCTGCGAGCCGCTTGACAAAACGGGCATTCTGAAGTATACTGCGAACTAAGGCGATTGCGCCGAAGGCGATAGAAAGGAAGTGGAAGGTATGTTCAAGGAACTGATCAGCAACGGCAATCACAGAGAGCGACCAGAATTGAACGGCGCGTACATCGGGCGGTTTCTGGGCGTCAAAGAACGCCAGCGCGCAACGTTCGAGACGAGGCTTAGCCCGGAGCCGGTGATGGAAGACGCGTTCGTCTTCGAGTTTGAGGTTAGGGACTTTGAAATAGAGGAGCCAATTCGCGTGTCAAAGTGGGTGCGCAAGCCCGCGCGGCTTGACCACCCGGGCAAGAGCGGCAAAGCCACGAACCTGTATAAGGTTCTGGCTTGGCTCTATGGCGTGTCGGTGATGACCGACGAACAACTCGCCAACGCGGAAGAGTTTGTGCAAAACGCGATTGGGCGGGAGTACCAGTTGACGCTGGAAACCAAACCCAACGGGTGGTGCGAAATCGTCCACATCGCCCCCGTCCGCGCGCGGATGCGGAAGGAAGAAACAATCGATGAAGTCCCGTTCTGAACCTCGTTGGAAGAGAAAGGAGCGCGAGGCAGTCAAGGCGTTGCAAGCCACATTCGGGCGGGTGGGCGATCCGTCGCTTGCCCGCCTTTTGACGCCGACGGGGCGCGTTGGGCACTTGACGCGCTTCGGAGTGGACGGGTTCGTCGGCAACGAACCCGGGTTCGTAGTTGAGGTGAAAGCGAGGCGAAAGATGTTGACGAAACCGACGCTTGATGCGTTATTGCAGACCATCGACCGCGCCGCGCGCTATGAGCGCATTCCGCTGTTCGTTCTGGTCTTCGGCGACGATGTGCCGACCCGAACCGAAAACGGCGCGCGGGTGGATCGGGAGTGGGTAATGATGCCCCGGCGGGTTCTTGATGAACTGCTGGGGAAGGAGAGCGCGAATGAATGACGCAGATGAACGCTTTGTGCGCCGGTACGCGCACCTGGCAGCAGATGCGCCGCTTGACCGTCACGCCGCGCGGGCGTTGCTGCGGCGCGCGCTGGCGGATCGGGAGGCGTTGGCTGAGTTTTTACTCGAACAATACACGCCCGCGCTGCTCGGTGAGTTTATCTTCCGCCACTGGAACGACGCCATCAACGACGCGCCGGAGAGCGCCGCGCTGCGTCTGGCGTCGGTGGTGAAATGCGCGCTGGAACGGATCGAAGACGAGGACGACCGGCGGGCGGCGGAGTGGTGGTTCCGGCTTGGGTTGGTTCCATCAACGCGCGTGTTGCGCCAATTGTGCAAGGGGATCAACGATGAGCGATGACGATCTGCGCGCTGCGGTGCAGTTCTTCGCCGAGCGACTGCGCGGCGCGGATTTGGACAAAACGCAACCGGAGGAGTCGGACGAGACGCAATCGCCCGCAGAGGGGGTGATTGCTGCGCGACTGCTGCGCTGGACGCGCACCAAATTGCGCACCGACGCGCGGGCGGTCGCGGCGTTGATGTTGCACGTCGGGTATCGCCCGACGTTCATCCGATATTTTCTGCGCTACCACATTCCGGAGATCAACGAGATCGCAACGGTCGGGGAGATGTATATCGATCCCGGCGCAGCGCCGGAAGCGCGTCTCGGGCTGTGCTGGCGTCTGGACGAGGACGTACTGACCGTCTACATCGATCTCCACGCGGCGGCGCAGCGGCTGCGCCAGCCGTACCGCGACCTCGCGGCGGTGTGTCTGAAGTGGGGGTACGTGCACGAGACGGTTGTACAAATGTTAGCAAAAGCGCTAGAAAGGAAACCTCGAAATGTGGTGGAAGATTGAGGAAATCCCGGAGCAAGAGTTGGAGAACTGGGCGAACGAAGTCGGGCGTTTCGAACGCGCCGCGAAGCGTGACGTTGCGGTGCGCGCGGCGGGGGCGTTCGTCATCTACGACGTAGACGGGAAATTAGGCTACGTCGCCGGGCGTGAAGCGCCGGACGGGGCGTATCTCGTTGAGCGTTGGGTGCGCGGCAAGCGGGGGTGGACGCTGTATGAATGATGTCATCGCTTGGGTTATTGCGGCGGGCGTGATATTCGCGCTCGTCAACAGCAACGTTGCGGACGGACTGCTGAGCGCGCTCGATCTCAGCGACAACCTCAAGCGTGCCGTCGATTGGGCGCGCGGGGTGCGCGGGGTTCCGGCGGGCGTGGCGTCGGCGTGCTTTTTCATCCTCGCATACGTCTTCGGCGCGCTCGCGTACCGCTACGACCTCGTACCGACGTGGCGGTTCATTCAGCCGATCGCCAACGACGTGCTGGCGACCGGCGCGGAGTGGCTGACGCTGTTCGCGCTGTTTCTGACGTTGCTGCCGACGCTGATCGAGTTGGCGACGGTCGGGCTGGTGCAGCGGGACATCAAAGCGCTCCAGTGGATGGTGTATTTCTTTGTCTTTTTTGACATCGTAACCGACTACCGCGAGGCGGTCGCGCTGGTTGACGTTTGGCAGCGCGGCGGGTTGTTCGCATCGCTGCCGGGCGCGTTGCAAGGCGCGGCGGCGGTGATGGCGAAGGTCGGCTGGACGTTCGCCGCATCGTTCGCGTTTGAGTTCCTCGCAATTCTGTGCGCGACGACGGCGTTGTTGCTCGCCGCGAACGTGCGCGCGGCGAGCGGCAGCGGCAGCGGGGGAGGCGGACGATGAGCGTCGGCGGGAAAACCGTTTTTCTGATGCTGTTCGGCGTTGCGGTCGCGTTCAGCGTTGATCCGATTGCGGGGGTATTCGCGTTCCTCGCGATGCTCGCGGCGACGAACCGCGACGCGGCGGCGCGTGCGTATCACGCACTGAACGACGCTGCGTATCGGGTCGAGCGCCAACTCGAACAGCGCGGCTGGCTGCCGACGGCGCCGGCGTCTGTCACAACACCGTCTATAAATAAAGAAGAAGCAGGCGTTGTGACGGTTGATGAGACCGCCGAGGCTGCGGCGACAGTCGCATCCGCCGCTGCTGTCACAACACCTCATATAAATAAAAGAGAAGCACGTGTTGTGACGCTTCCTTCCCCATCACTGTTCAACCCCGCCGACCCGCGCCCGGCGCGGTTCGCGGTTCCGCTGGGGCGCGACCGGAACGGACGTTTCCGCTGGCTGGACTTCGGGCGCGACGCGCTGCACGTTGGGCTGTACGGCACGAGCGGCTGCGGGAAGGATCACCTGCTGCGGCTGTGGTTCGCCGCGTTGCTCAACGAGCGCGAGGTGCGGTGGGCGATCCTCGACGGCAAAGGCGACTGGTTGACGCCGAACCTCGCCCGGTTGCCGCAGATGTTATTCCCGCCCGCCGGGGGCTACGGCGACGAGGGACAGCAGCGGATACTGAGCGCGATCGGTGCAATCAACGAAGAGGCGAAGCGCCGGTTCGGATTATTGCTGAGTACGGGCGTGCGCAGCGTCGAGGAGTACAACCGGACCGCGCCCGATCCGCTGCCGCTGCTGATCGTACTGGCGACGGACATCATCGATGTCGTTGACGAGACGGAGCGACTGCTCATCGCGCTGGTGAGCAAGGCGCGGGCGTTGGGTATCCGCGTGATCGTCTCGATGCAAACCCCGACGGGAAAGCGGTTGGAGTGGCGAATGAATCTCTCGACGCTGATAGCGGGCGCGCTGGTGGACGGCAGTCAAGACGCGCCCGCGCTCGGCGTGCGCGATCCGAAGGCGTTGCTCTACCGTCCGTCACAACTGCCGCCGCCGCCCGGCGAGCGCGGATTATTCGTTGTGCGTCACAACAACGAGCAGTTCCTTATCCGAACACCTGCGCTCGTCGGCGACTTCGACGCGCTGGTCAACGCGCGCAATGATGCGGCGCTGCTGGAGACGCTGCTGGTCAGTGCTGTCACAACACCTCATAGAAATAAAAGAGAAGATGCTGCTGTGACGGTTGATGAACAGACGCCCATCCCTCGGCTTTCTAATGCGCGGGGACGGAACGAGGGGGCGGATTTGGCTTCGGCAAGCGCGGGGACGGGGGTTGACCCGTCCCAAGGCGTCGGCAAGCGCGGGGACGAAATAAATCCGTCCCAAGGCATTAGGACGCCCGGGGACGGCTCCGCCCCCGTCCCAAGGCTTTCTGATGCCTTGGGACGGAACGTATCCGTCCCCGTCCCCGACAGTCCCGAACTCGCAAAAAGCGCCGAAATCGGGGAGTTTGGGGGGTTTTCTGGGCGTGGGGACGGGGACGAAATCGAATCGTCCCGCGGCTTTGTGATGCCGCAAAACGTCCCTAGCCCCGTCCCAGAGCATCAGAACGCCCTGGGACGGGCTGAAGAGGCGGATAGGGCATCAGCAAGCCTTGGGACGGGCGTCGATCCGTCCCCGTCCGTCGAGGGAGATGGAGACGACGCATTGCTGGCGGCGCTGGCGGCGCTCCAACGCGCGGGCGTCAGTCGGGAGCAGGCGCGGGCGCTGGGCGCTCGGTTTCGCAATGACGACTGGGCGCGCGCGGCGCGGTTGAACGGTGGGGATTGACAACGGAAAGGAGAATGTAGATGGAAGAGATCGAACTCTGGTGCGGCATCCGCGGGAACACGTTTCGGAGTACGCAGAAGGTATGCTTTGTCGGTGAGTTCCTCGCCGTCGTCGATGTGGCGCGTACGGACGAGTGGGTAGAGCGTTGTGCGCTCTACCGCATCGAGGATGGGCGTGTCGTGGTGCACCAGTTGCGCCTGTCTCTGCTCGATGACGGGGTAGATGTCGCCGAGGCGTACGTCCTTCCCGCGCTGGACGCGGGCGAGGGCGCTAAGGAACAGCGGTAAGCAGCCGTCACAACACGCTATAGAAATAAAAGAAGAATGCGTGTTGTGACGGTAGAGGAGGTGCACTGCGTGAAATTCCGCATCCTCGCAACGTTAGCGGTGCTGCTGCTGAGCGCACCGAGCGCGCTGGGCGTTCAGCGCGCCCTCGCCCCGACACGCGGGGAATCGGCGGGCTGGCTGGCGGCGGTGGGAATCGAGTTGGCGTATCTGTCGCTGGCGTTTGCGGCGTTTGCCGATCCGCAGCGTCGGCGCCTGGCGGCGCGCGTGGCGCGGGCGGCGGTGCTCACCGCGATCACGCTCAACGTCCTCGCCGACTACGCCGCGCGCGTCCCGGCGGGGCTGAGCAGCGCTGCGCAGTTTCTCGCAACGTTCGACGTTTTGCTGCTGGCGCTGTCGGTGCTGGAGAGCGCGCCGCTTGCGACGCTGGCATATACGCTTGCGACGTTGCTGCACAGCAGTGCGCAGCAGCATACTGCTGATGCTGCTCAGCATATGCTCCAGCATACTGCTGATGCTGCTCAGCATATGCTCCAGCATACTGCTGATGCTGCTCAGCATATGCTCCAGCATACTGCTGATGCTGCTCAGCAGTATCAGCACCAGCACCAGCAGCAGCATCAGCACCAGCAGCAACACCAGCACCAGCAGCATCAGCACCAGCAGCATCAGCACCAGCAGCATCAGCACCAGCACCAGCACCAGCACCAGCACCAGCACCAGCACCAGCACCAGCATCAGCACCAGCACCAGCACCAGCATCAGCACCAGCAGCAGCATCAGCACCAGCACCAGCACCAGCATCAGCACCAGCAGCAGCATCAGCATCAGCATACTGCTGAGCATCAGCAGCCGCGTGCTGCGCTGCCGTATCGCTGCCCGCGCTGCGATGCTGCGCTGACGCAGCAGCAGTACGGGGCTGCGAAGCGGTACGGGTATTGCGGGAAGTGCAAGGGGAAATAAGAAACCCCATCCGTTGCCGGATGGGGTTTCTGGGTTGCGGCGGGGCGTCTACTGAATGACGCCCGCTTTCTTCAGTACAAACCAATACTGCTCTGCTGCGGCTTCGAGATCGGGATACTCGAAGATTTCGGCTTCTACGTAATGACCCTTTCGCTCGACGAAGAAGACGACGATACCTTCGTCCCACCGGATTATGCGATACTGGATGTCCGCTTCCTCGTCCTCAAACCGAACCGCGCCGATTTCCTCCGCGTCCTCATACGTCACTACTTCGTAATCGTTCTCTTCGTCCCAGTTCCAGTGCCGGTACCCTCTCCAAATACGGATGGTTGCCATCTTGAGCCTCCTCGTTGTGTGTGTTATCGATTACGTCTCTACTATACCGCACTTCCCGCCGGTTGTCAAGCCCCAATTTCGCGGAAATCCGGCGAATTTCCCGCTTGACAACCGGCGCGGGGCGTGGTAGGATATGAGTGTAATCGATTTCACCGAGTCTGAGGAGGTCGGCAATGCGGGTGAATGTTTGGCACGGCTGGCGCGCCGTCCACAACGGAAGGGATGTCTCAAAGTGGGGATGGATCGAGTTCGACGGCGAGCCTTTGGGTTCGCTCGTCGTTGAGGTCGACGAAGACCGCACCGACGAGCGGGCGTTCTATCGGCTGCGCGACGGTCGTATCGTCGTCGCCGAGCACCGCTACGGCGACTGGGAGAAGGGAGGCGTCGATTACGGGGTAGTGTCGGTGTACGCCGACCTCGACGACGCCGCGCGGCGCGGCTGGTACGAAGACCTCGTGCGGATCGGCGCGTATGACGCGCCGTCGCGCGAGTTGGACGAGTGGTTGAGCCGGTACGAGGAAGAGGAAGAATGATTACTGTGTGGGAAGGTTACGTATCACCGCGCAGTTCGCGTGTTGTGCTTGTCGTCTTCGACGGCAAGCGGCTTGGCGGGCTTGCGGTTCCCCTCGACGAAGCGACCGTCGAGTTCACGTTCTACCGCGCCCGCGGCGGGCGCGTCGTCGTGCACGAAGCGCGTCTCGGTCACTGGGGCGCAGGGCGCGCGTATGACGAGGCGTTTGTGCGGGTCTACGGCAGTCTCGACGATGCGTGCGCGCACCTCAACATCAACAAGCGAGACATCGACCCGCGCCGGTGCAATGCCAACTCCCGGCGCGTCAACGCGCCTGATGCGTCGACGATGGCGCTGGAGCAGTTGGTGGGCGCTGGCGAGGTAGGCGGTGCGGGGTGACGTAGTAGAGCGCCGGACGTTCGCCCGGCGCTCTTTGTTTGTCTTGAAAGTCGGGTATTGACAAACGGTGCGGGTTGTGGTAAAGTGTAGTCACGGTAATCGATTTACTATAGAGAAAGGAAGAGATGCTATGCCCGGCACAGAACTTTCCAACTTTCTCCGCGTCGCCCTCGACATTCAGGCGACGCCGTACCCCGGCGTTCACGTCGATGACGGCGTGATACTGGCGACCGACGGCGTAATGCTGGTCTCCAAGAAGTATAATGACCCGGTGTACCTTCGCGGTCGCGGTTCCTTATCACCGAAAGCCGCGCGGGTGCTGGAAGCGCTGGCGGAGGCGTCGAACATCGGAAGCATTGAAGTGAACGGCAACCGCGTAACCGCGACCGTGCAGACCACGCGGTACGATGAGAAACTCGGCGTGGAAGTGGCGGGCGGGTACTGCGAGGTGAAGTTGCCGGAATTCTACTGTCCGCGAGCGCCGGTCGCGCGGATGCTTGGGGTTTTGCACGACGAGAGCCGGGGTTGGCAGCAGATCGTTGAGAACCCGAACTTGAAGGCGCTGAAGGAGATGAGCGCGCGGGATTACGTCGCGTTGATAGACAACCCGCGCAACGGCGGCGAACTCTTCCGCCCGAAGGCGGACAACGACACGCATTGGTACAGCGTCGCCCAACTCCGGCGCGGACTGCGACTGTTCGGAAAGAACTCGCGTCTGAGCGTGCGGCGAAGCAGCAGCGGGTGGCTGGCGTTCGGCGACCAATGGGGTTACACCTTTGCCGTAACCCCATTCATCAAGCACAACTAGCGCCAACGCGAACGCCAGAACCGCCGGACGCGCGTCCGGCGGTTTCTGTTTGTTCAGCGCGTGTCACAACACATCATCTTCTTTTATTATATGCAGTGTTGTGACGGCGCGAGGGGTGCGGGGAAAAGAAGCCCCCGCGCAGGTGAGGAGCGGGGGCGGGACTTGGGAGGGTTGTTAGTACGTCAGTAATTTCCTCTGCGTGGCGCGCCACGCGTCGAGCGCGTGCGCGGCGCGAAACGTTAGTTTCATATTCATCAGGATCGACCAATATCCGGCATTTGCCGCCTCGTCGAGGTCGGCGAAATCTAAAAGCGCCGCCTCGCTTTCGTCATCCAGGCGGTTCGACCAGTCGTGCTGATATATCAGCACGCGGTTGTTTTCGGTGAGGAATACGTGGTAGTTCGCGCCGCTCATACCGCTTGCGAAAACGTCGGCTTCGACGCCGATGTACTCTCCGATGAATTCAACAATCCGGTAATCTCCCTCGCCGAGGAAGTTTCGTTTTCCGACCCAAACACGGAACACTTCCATTTTGATCCTCCTTATGAGATAACCCCGCGCGGGTAGGGCGCGGGGGTTGCGGTTGGTCGGTGCGTTAGATAAGTCGCAGTTCCTCAAGAGCGTATCGCTGCTCGCTCTGCGCCGCTTCCTCTAGGCTGCGGAAGCGGAAGATCACGGCGCGGCTGGGTTCACCGATACCGTAGTTTTCATTCACAACGTTGATGATAATTTCTCCGCTCTCCGTCCTGTAGACGTAGTACGCTGCACCGGAAAACCCGTCGGGGTTCACATCTTCAAACCACCCGAGTTCCTCGGCGACAATCTCGATAACGGTGTACTTGCCGGTGTCGTCGCCTGGCAGAAACGTTCGCTCGCCTTCCCAGATTTTGTACGTCTGCAGCATTTTGTGTGCCTCCTTAGGACTAAGTTCTTATCGATTACGGTTATACTATACCACACCCCGCGCCGGTTGTCAATACCCGATTTTCGAGATTTTGCGGGCTTGACAGCCCGGCGCGCGCGTGATATGCTAAGTGCGTAGTTGATGTCTAGACGGGAGGTCTCTGATGAGCAAGCGACGTTTTGCACCAAAGCCCCAACCCGCGCGCGAGGTCGTCATTGCGGAAGACGCCGACTACCGCATCCTCTACGACCGCGAGACGCGGGATTTTGCGGTCGAATACCGCGGGCAGCCCGTCGGCTGGCGCGCGACCGAAACCGAAGCGCGGCGGCTGGTCGAGGCGCTGCGCTACGAGGACGCGCGGCGCGGCGAGTAGAGGAGGAAAGTAATGTTTCGAGACGTTACGATCATCAACGGTCCCGTCCTTCGGGACGGGGTTGCGGACTACGAAAGGGTGCGCATCAAGGCGCGCCCGCTCGGTCGTCCCTACACTTGGGATAACGGGCGGGCGTGGAACCCCCACACAACGAACGGCGGCTTCATCCTCGTCTTCGAGTGTGAGGACGGAGCCGTCTACATTCAGGAGATCGAATGGGAAGTTGACCCGTATCCGGACGCAACCCCAGACCCGCGCACCTACTACTACTACGAACGCTACGCTTCGCTCGCCGAAGCGCGGGCGGGCGGGCGCGGGTGGTTGATAGAGTACGCGCCGGGAACCGAATAACCCCCGCCCCGCCGTCCCCACACCCCGCCGACGCCTGCGGGGTTTCTGTTTGTTCAGCAGCGTCACAGCACGCGATCTTCTTTTATTATACGCAGTGTTGTGACACCCGCCGCACCACCTGAAAGTAGTACTCCCCCGCGCCCGCTGTTATTCCATCAGTAGTGTCACAACACTCTATAGAAATAAAAGAGAAGCAGGTGTTGTGACACCCGCGCCCGCTCCGCAGATCGGTGTACGAAAAAGCGGGGCGTTTCCGGTATAATAAGAATGGAGGGGCAGAGAGCGCCCCGCGGGAGAGAGGAGTAGTAGGAGGGGATCGCGTGAACCTTCCCTTTTCACAACCGTTGGATAAAATCACCTTCGGCGC
>Ga0308416_1000553_pt1 | contig 13103 bp, 9 predicted proteins | sample HotsprSampleOS60_FD_203468 | JGI IMG/M metagenome (GOLD analysis project Ga0308416, IMG submission 203468) | Hot spring phototrophic mat microbial communities from Octopus Spring, Yellowstone National Park, Wyoming, United States - 20090730_OS60 ... | reverse complement strand
TTTTTTCAGATTTGCGCGAAAGCTGTCAAGAATTCGGGCGTCTTCAGGGGAGGGACGGTTGGGTAGAATCAGGGCGTATGTTCCGACTCAGCACGGCGTTCGAACCGCGCGGCGACCAGCCCCAAGCGATTGCTAAGCTCGTAGAGGGTCTCCAGCGCGGTTATGAGTTTCAGACGCTGCTGGGGGCGACGGGCACAGGCAAGACCTTCACGATGGCGTCGGTAATCGCCGCTGTGCAGCGCCCTGCGCTCGTGATTGCGCACAACAAGACGCTCGCCGCGCAACTGTGCCAAGAGTTCCGCGCGTTCTTCCCCGACAACGCTGTCCACTTTTTCATCAGCTACTACGACTACTACCAACCCGAAGCCTATGTGCCCCAGTCGGACACCTACATCGAGAAGACCGCCTCCATCAACGACGAGATTGACCGCCTGCGCCATGCGGCGACGCAAGCCGTGCTGGAACGGCGCGATGTGATTGTGGTCGCCAGCGTCTCCAGCATCTACGGGCTGGGGTCGCCCCAAGAGTACCTGCGCAGCATCGTCACGGTCAAGCGCGGCGACCGCCTTGACCCACGCGAGCTGGCGATGCGCCTCGTGGAGCTGCAGTATGTGCGCTCCGACATGGTGCTGGGACGCGGGACTTTCCGCATTCGCGGCGATGTGATCGATGTGCAGCCCGCCGACGAGGAGTATATCACGCGCATCGAGCTATTCGGCGACGAGGTGGAGCGCATCACTGAGTATGACCCCCTCAAAGGCGAAACCATCGCCGAGCTGGAGCGCGCGACCTTCTTCCCCGCCACGCACTATGTGACCCCGTGGGACCGAATGGACGCCATCACCGCCCAGATTCGCGAGGAGCTGGAAGCGCAGGTCGCCTACTTCGAGTCGCAGGGACGACTGATTGAGGCGCAGCGCATCCGCCAGCGCGTGGAGATGGACTTGGAGATGATGCGCGAGCTGGGCTACTGCAACGGCATCGAGAACTACTCGCGCTACTTCGACGGGCGCAAACCGGGCGAGCCGCCCTACACGCTGCTGGACTACTTCCCCGAAGACTACCTGCTGTTCATCGACGAGTCGCACCAGACGATTCCGCAAATCCGCGCGATGTATAACGGCGACCTGCAGCGCAAGCGCACGCTGGTGGAGTACGGCTTCCGCCTGCCCTCCGCGCTGGACAACCGCCCGCTGCGCTTTGAGGAGTTCCTGCAGCGCGTGGGGCAGGTAATCTTCGTCTCGGCAACGCCTGGTCCGTTTGAGCGACAGGTTAGCGAACAGATTGTAGAGCAGATTATCCGTCCCACAGGGCTGTTAGACCCCGAAGTGATTGTGCGCCCGACGCAGGGGCAAATCGACGACCTCATCGCCGAAATCCGCCAGCGCATCGAACGCAACGAGCGCACGCTGGTCACCACCCTCACCAAAAAGATGGCGGAAGATCTCACGAACTACCTGCAGGAGCTGGGCATCCGCGTGCAGTACCTGCACTCGGATGTGCAGTCGCTGGAGCGGGCGGAGATCCTACGCGACCTGCGCTTGGGCACTTACGATGTGGTGGTCGGGGTGAACCTGCTGCGCGAGGGGTTGGATCTGCCCGAAGTGTCGCTGGTGGCGATTCTGGACGCCGACAAGGAGGGCTTCCTGCGTTCCGAGACCTCGCTGATTCAAACCATCGGTCGCGCCGCCCGCAACAAGTTTGGGACGGTCATCCTGTACGCCGACCGCATCACAGGCTCGATGCAACGCGCCATCGACGAGACCAACCGCCGCCGCCAGATTCAAATGGAGTATAATCAGCGGCACGGCATCACGCCCGAAACGGTGCGCAAAGAGGTGCGCGAGACCGTGCGCGCCTACAAGGTCGCCGAAGAGCGCGAAACCTACCAGATTGTGGACACCGACCGCGTGGCGTTTGAAGACCTGCCGCTGGTCATCGACCGCTTGGAACAGGAGATGCGCCAAGCGGCGAAGGCGTTGGAGTTCGAGCGCGCTGCCATCTTGCGCGACGAAATCCAGCGACTGCGCAGGATTCTGGAAACGAGCATCGTATAACGACTCAAGATTTCGGCGGAGCCTGCCGATAATAGGTGTGGAGTAAGCCGAGGCAGTAAAAGGCAAACCTGTAGCGATGCAGGGGCGCAAAGCCTATGGGTCTGTCGCAGCAGCGGCAGATAGCCAGGTTGCCTGCTTCTGGCTTGCTGGAATCTCAGCAAGACAGGAGGCAGATAATGCAAATCTCGCTTGAGGAGCTGCGGAAGGTTGCGCAGGCGTACCGACGACAACGGGCAGTGGTGCAACCGTTGGAGCCAGTGCCCACGCCGTTTGTTGCGTCCGAGGCGGAGGACAAGCGGCTGGCGCGCGAAATCGCCCGCACGCTGGTTGATACTCCCGACATCCGCGAGGAGCGCGTGCAGGAAGCGAATCAGTCGCTGCACCACACGCCCCCCGCAAAAGCAATCGCCGCCGCAATCATGCGCCGCGCGATTGCCGATAAAATCACGCGCTAATCGGTGGTCGCTCTACAAGCACGCCAAGGTCGGCGCAGAGAGAACCGTTGCCCAGCCCGCTCGCGCCGACCAACGGTTTTAACTCTCGTATAATCCGCGCTTGAACTTCGGAGAACCACCAGTTTTTTTGTAATAAGTGCCTTCGCGATATGATTTCGACATGCGAGCGGGGCAGACACGGGGGGGGGCTGCCCCTACGGGTATCCTTTATCAAGCGATGAGCGCGATAGGGAAGGTGCTGCTTGGACTGGGCGCAGTGTTGGTAGTGGTGGGGCTGCTGCTGATAGGGCTGGAGCGGCTGGGCGTGCGCGGCTGGCGGCTGCCTGGCGATATTGTGATTCAGCGCGACGGCTTCTCGTTTTACTTCCCGCTGGGCACGAGTATCCTAATTAGCATCGTGCTGACCCTGCTTTTGACCTTTTGGGCGTGGCTGTCAGCGCGCGGACGATAGCGATGGACGCGAGCCTGTTCGACTACGAACTGCCCGAGTCGCTGATTGCGCAGGAACCGATGGAGCCGCGCGACCATTCGCGCCTGATGGTGCTGCATCGCGCGTCGCAAACGATTGACCACCGCCGCTTCTACGAGTTGCCCGAATATCTGCAGTCGGGCGACACGCTGGTGCTGAATGACACGCGCGTATCAGCGTGGCGATTGCTTGGGCGCAAGCCGACAGGCGGTCAGGCGGAGGTGTTGCTGCTCCACCCGCTCGCCGATGGTCGCTGGCACGCACTGGCGCGCCCTGGTCGGCGTCTTCCTGACGGCAGTCGCGTGCAGGTGGGCAATCAGTTAGAGGTGGTCATCGAGGGCAGGCTGGAGGGCGGGCTGCGCCTTGTGCGCCTGCACAGCGACGAGCCGCTGGAGCAGGTACTCCCCCGCGTCGGGCAAGTGCCGCTCCCGCCCTATATCCACAAGCAGTTGACCGACCCCGAGCGGTATCAGACAGTGTACGCGCACGCGCCTGGCTCCGCCGCCGCGCCCACTGCAGGGTTGCACTTTACGCCCGCGCTGCTGGAACGGCTCAAGGCGCAGGGGGTACAAATCGCCTTCGTCACTTTGCATGTGAGTCTGGACACCTTCCGCCCCCTGCAAACCGCACAGGTCGAGGAACACAAAATGCACGGCGAATGGTACACGATTAGCTCCGAAGCCGCCGCCGTGATTAACGCCACGCGCGGGCGCATCGTGGCAGTGGGCACGACCTGCGTGCGCACCTTAGAGAGCGCGGCGGTCGGACGCCGACAGGTGCGTCCAGGCTCCGCCGAAACGCGCCTCTACATCACGCCTGGCTATGCGTTCCAGGTGGTCGAGGCGCTTATCACCAACTTCCACATGCCGCGCACGACGATGCTCGTGCTGGTGAGCGCGTTCGCAGGGCGCGAGTTCGTGCTGCAAGCCTACCAAGAGGCGGTTCGCGAAAAGTACCGATTCTTGAGCTTCGGCGACGCGATGCTGATTCTATAGGGTACACTACGGCAAGTGGCTCTTGAGAAAAGGCGGATACGCCTATACACGGATGGCTCATCGATAGGCAACCCTGGCGCGGCGGGGATTGCTTACCTGCTTAAGGACGAGTCGGGCAACACGCTTGCAGAAGGGCGCGAGCCGCTGGGCACAGCGACTAACAATCAGGCGGAGTACCGCGCGTTCCTGCGCGGGCTGGAGCTGGCGCGCCGCTTGGACGCATGCGAAGTCGAATGGTTCTCGGACAGTGAACTGCTAGTGAAGCAGTGGCAAGGAGTTTACAGAATCAAAGACGCAGGGCTACGCCAGTTGATGCAGGAGGCGCGTCGGCTGGCGCAGGGAATGCTTATCCGTCCCTATGCCGTGCCGCGCAACAGCTCGCCCGAAATGGCGCAGGTCGACCGCTGGGCGCGCGGGGTCGCGGAGGGGGAACTGGAGCCGATTGCGCCGTCCCTCTCCCAAGAGGCACCCTCCGTGCCCTCCCCCAGAAGTATGCCTGCCCAGCGCAAAGGCTCGAAAAAGGCGCAACGCCAGATGGGACTGTTTTCGCAGGACGAATGAGCCAACTGCGCTCACGCGAGAGAAAAGCGGTCCGTAAACCGCAAAACTCCTGTACTTTCAAGCAGGAATCCTCTGCATGAGACCGTATATAATAGCATGCCCCGACACGGGGTACAATTGCAAGGGGCTTCGTTCCCTCATTCCAACGAAGGGAGGCTTAACAATGATGAACCGATGGCTGATGAGTACGCTTGGCGTAGTTTGCATAGCGGGATTGGCGTTGGCGCAACCGCGCATCGTCATCAACGAAATCGCCTACGACGATACGGGCGTCGATGATGTGGAGTTCGTCGAACTTTACAACGCGGACATCGTACCCGTGGACATTTCGGGATGGATTTTGGAAAGCGGTGACCAGTTAAGCGGCGATAACAACCCCGACTACACCATCCCCGGCGCACCCGGTAGCGGGACAGTGGTATTGCAGCCCGGTCAATTCTATGTGATTGGCTCTGGCAATGTGCCGAATGTGAACCTGATTGTCGGCGCGAACGACCTGTTCGAGAACGACAACGAGTGGACCGTTCTCAGGATGCCCGATGGCACAGTGGTCGACGCGGTTGCTTACGAGACGAACAAGCGTCCCGACCTTACTGCGTGGGTGCCCGCAGATATTATTCCGCAGGTGGGGCGTGGCATCTGGGGCAACTACATCACCTTGCAGGGCACTGCCTCTATAGATAACACCTTGCTCTCGCTGCAGCGGTGGAAAGATGGGCTGGACACCAACGACAACGGGCGCGACTTCGGGCATATGCCATAGACCCCCGGCGCGTCCAACAACACCACGCCCACCCCGTTCAGCGATACCTTCAACGCGCGGAGTGTGTACGACCTCGTGCCGAACCTGAGTGGTTCGTTCCGCGCACCCCGCGTGATTGATCCCACCCAATTCGATGTGCCACCTTACAACACCACCCCCAACCCGAACGCCATCCCCGCTTCGCCCGATGGTGGGAATGCGATGATTGCGTGGGACTGGGCAGGTGGCGGCAACATGGCGACCTCCACCTTCGCCTTCCAGAACCGCGCCGGCTACGACCTCTACATCTACATCGACACCACCTTGCCCATTCCGGGTGAGCTGGAGGCGTGGATGATTGGGCTGATGGGCACCTGTGACCCCTTCTTCAATATCCCCTTCCGCTGTCTGGCCAACGCCAGCGGTCCTACGGGCGTCGGCTGGCTGTTCAAGCGCGCCAACAGTGACCCGAACGATCCCGTGGAGGTCAAGCTGCGCCTGGTGGACGCAGGTCCTGGTGGCGATAGCAATCCGGGCTGTGGCACGGCGGGCACGCAGCAGTGGACGGTCTTCGGCGAGATTGACCTCTCGCAGGCGGTGTCTGGCTGGTATCGCCTGCAGCTGGAGGTGAAAGGCGACAAAGTGATTGGTCGCTTCAGCGGCGGCGATATCGACACCACGATTGAAGGCACTGCCAGTGCGGGCACCTGCATCGGAGCGTTCTATATCGGCTACCGCGAGGCGTACACCACTGACCAGTTCGCGAACCCCGTACGCATCGACGCGCTGAACCTCTACATTCCAGTGGATGGCGATGTGGACGGCAACGGCTGCGTGGACGACGCCGACCTCCTAGAAGTGCTGTTCGCGTAAGGTGATTTACTGCCCGAATGTGCCACAGTGTTGGGTCGACGGCAACTGCCCGAACCCGTTCAACACTTCTGGGTTCAACAACGGCTATTTTTATGACCCTGCACGCACGCGCGGACGCTCCAGCTACTACTACCCTAACTACGATTTGGGCGCGTTCCGATTCACGGGCTCCCCACCTGAAGAGGCGAACCGATTGGCAGCGGAAAACATGATTTGGGGGCGTCCCGACGACGCGCTGGATGACCGTGTGCGCGTGATTTTGGACAACTACATGTACGAGCAGCGCCATATTCAGGGCGGCAACATCGCCACGATGGTGGTTGTTCACCCCAGCGGCGCAGCCAAAGTGTGGAAGTGGCAGCAGTAGGGCGCCTATAGGCAGGTGGACAAGGAGCGGGCTGGGTACACTTATGCCATGCGTGGGCTGTGCGTGGCATTCGTTATTGGCGTCTGGCTGCTCCAAGGGCAACCGCCACAAGAGGGTCAGGGGATACGCTTTGGCAAAGTAGACATCCGTTACGATATTTTGGTCTCCACACGCCGTTTCAAGGGCGACACTTATGAGGTGGAGGTGCGGGGCAGGCGCGGATCGCCTGTGAAGGTGGAGTCGCCTGAGCAGTATTTCACGATGCGTTGTATGCAGTTGAAAGCCACGCTGGGACCTGACGAGCGGGGGCGCCTCGTGCTGCGCACGGCGGAAGCGACGGGGCAAGTGGAGTTTGTTTACAACCGCCCGCAGCCGCTGAGCAAACTCAACGGCACGGCGCAGCGCGTCCGCTACGACGACCAGAAACGCACCGTGACGCTGGAGGGCGATGTGTCGCTGGACGGCGAGGACGAGTTTTACCTCATCCGTTGGCGCAACAACGAGCGCATCGTAGTCTACTTGGAAGAGGAGCTGCAGCGCGTGGAAGCCAAATCCAAGGAGCGCGACGGCGTTCCCCTCGGCTCGATGGTCATCGAGCCGAAGGGGAGACAGACGCCGTGAGCGCGTTTATGCATCGTCTTGCTTTTTGCGGGAGCGTTTCGGCTTCGGTTCGGCTTCAGGGGCTTCGTCGGTTGCCGCCGTCGCGTCAGGCTCCATCTCTTCGAGGCTCAGCGTGTCTTGCACGGGGGGCGCGCTTTCCGCTGCCAGCTCCTCTTTGAAGAGCGTTTCCAGCGTCGGCTCGCGCGTTTCGACGGCTGCTTTCGCCTCTTCGGCGCGCGCGCCCCACTCGAACTTTGGCTCGAAGCGCGGCTTCACATAGCCTGTACCCGCAGGAATCAGCCGCCCGATGATTACATTCTCCTTCAAGCCGACGAGTTCGTCCACCTTGCCGCGCACGGCGGCGTCCGTGAGCGCTTTGACCGTGCGTTGGAACGACGCCGCCGACAGGAACGACTCGGTCTGCTGCGCCGCTTCCGAGACGCCCAGCAGCACCCACTCGGCAGTGGCGGGTCGCCCGCCCTCGGCGATGACCTTGCGGTTGGCGTCCTCGAACACGAAGCGGTCAACGGTCTGTCCCGGCAGGAAGTAGGTGTCGCCAGGGTCAATGATGCGCCGCTTGCGCAGCATCTGGCGGATGATGACCTCCAGGTGCTTGTCGTCGATGTCGACGCCTTGCGCTTTGTAGACCGCCTGAATCTCTTGGATGAGGTACTCTTGGACGCCGCGCACGCCGCGCAGGCGCAGCAGCTCGTGCGGGTTCAGCGGACCAGGCGTGAGTCGGTCGCCAGGCAGCACTGGGTCGCCTTTGACCACCTCCAGCGACCCCAAGGGCGGTACCAGTACCGCGTCCAGCACCGTAACCTCTTGCACGCCCGCCGCTTCTAAGCGCGCGAGGTGCGAGGCTCGAATCTCTTCCATTTCTTCGAGAATGACCGCGCCCGATTTGGGGTCTTCGATGGTCTCCAGGCTCATCTTGCCGACCAGCAGCTCGCCGACGGGCAATTTCGCTTTGATAACGACCCAGCGTCCGACGGAGCGGGTAATCTCCACCACCTCGCCCTCGTAATCGACGGTGATGGCTTCGCCTTTGGGTTTGCGCGCCTCGAACAGCTCTTCCACGCGGTTGATGCCTGTGTTCGGCGGCTCCTGCAGTTTGGCGAGTCGGCGCAGCGAGTCGCGGGTGCGCTTTTCAAGTTTCTCCTCGCCTTCGCTGGTCTCGTCGGCGGTCAGCAACGGCACGGGTTTACCGAGCAAGTTCGCGGCGACCTTGAGCAGCACTTGTTTCTGGTCTTTACTGAGGTCGATGGCTTCCTGGATTGCGCCGCGCTCTTCCAGCTCGGTGGCGGTCAGGGCGCGTGCGCCGCCGATTTTGAAGCCCGCGATTTGCTGTCCCGCGCCCGCGACGCCGCCCGTGTGGAACACGCGCATCGTCAGCTGCGTGCCTGGCTCGCCAATCGATTCGGCGGCGATGATACCGATGGCAGTGCCCAGCTCGATGGGGCGCAGCGTGCCCATATCCAGCCCATAGCACTTCGCGCAGACGCCTTGGCGCGTGTTGCAGGTCAGCGGCGAGCGGATGGGCACGCCCACGCGGTCATGCTCGACCCACTCGTAGCCTGCGTTGAGCCACAGGTCGCGGATTTCGTCGCGCCGCGCGTGCAGGCGCTCCAGTGCCTCTGGAGTAATCAGGTCATATGGCTCCAGCAGCGGCTCGCCTGTAATGGGGTCGCGCAGGGGCTGGTCGTCGTCAGGGGTGAACAGCTCCCCTTCCTCTTTGTTTGCCAGCTCGCGCAGCGTTTGGGTGAAGCGTTCGGTCGCCTGCGCCAGTGCGTCAAGTTCGGTTGCGACCGCTTCGGGGATAATCGCGTTCTCGGCGACGAGGGGTTCGCCCGTGATGGGGTGGCGTAGGTCGCGTCGCGCCGTGCGTCCGCGAATGCGCTGGAACAGCGTCTCGATGAGGTCGCCTTCGCGCTCGATGCGGCTGACGACGATGCCTTCTGGGGTTCTGCAGTCGTGTTCGCGGATGACCACATCCTGGGCGACATCGCACATGCGTCGGGTAAGGTAGCCTGCGTTCGCGGTTAGCAGCGCGGTGCTTGCCAGCCCGCGCCGTGCGCCGTAGCCCGACACGAAGTATTCCAGCGTGGTCAGCCCCTCTTGGAAGTTATGCTGCACGGGCAGCTCCTCGACCAGTCGTTCGCCGCCGGAGCGGAAGTCGAACCCGCCCATCATCAAGCCGCGCATGCCGACCAGCTGCGCCAGCTGCTTGGTGGAGCCGCGCGCGCCCGAATCGGTGATGATAAACAGCGGGTTGTCATCGCGCAGTTCCTGCATCATGACTTTAGAGACCTCATCGTACACGCGCTGCCACAACTCGATTTTGCGCTGGCGTTTCTCGTCTTGGGTCAGCTCGCCGCGATCGTAGAGTTCGTCGATTTTGCGCGCTTCCTCCACGGCTCTTTGCAGGATTTCGTCGCGTTGCACAGGGACTGCCATGTCGGTCAGCGCGAAGGTAATCCCGCCGCGCAGCCCCCACTCGAAGCCCAGCGCCTTCAGGTCGTCCAGGAAGCGCACTGTGCGCGCGTGCCCGCAGGTCTGATACACCGCGCGGATGACTTCCGAAAGCGTCTTCTTGTTGTAGACCCTGTTCAGCCATTCAGGAGCGTAGCGCAACTCGTCGGGCATAATCTCTTGGAAGATTAATCGCCCGACGGTGGTCTGGACGAATTCGGGTTCGTTCGTGTTGGGGCGCACGAGGCGCACCTCGATGGGTTCGTGCAGGCGTACATCTCCGCGCTCGAACGCCAATCGCGCCTCTTCGGAGTTCGCGAAGCGATGGCGCACCTCCTGCTGGTGCTGCGGGTCGTTCATCGTGAGGTAGTACGCGCCCAGCACAATATCTTGCAGGGGCGACACCACAGGCGAGCCGTCCGCGGGCTTGAACAGGTTGTGCGTAGAGAGCATCAGCGTGCGTGCCTCCGCCTGCGCGGGGAACGACAGCGGCACATGCACCGCCATCTGGTCGCCGTCGAAGTCCGCATTATAGGCGTGGCACACCAACGGGTGCAGCTGAATCGCCTTGCCCTCCACCAGCACAGGCTCGAACGCCTGAATGCCCAAGCGGTGCAGCGTGGGCGCGCGGTTCAACAGCACGGGATGCTCTTTAATCACCGACTCCAACGCTTTCCACACTTCGGGCAGTTGGCGGTCGATGGCGTTCTTGGCGTTTTTGACATTATTCGCGAGCTGGTCGCGGATGAGGCGCTGCATCACGAACGGTTTGAACAGCTCCAGCGCCATCTCTTTGGGCAGCCCGCACTGGTGCAGTTGCAGCGTCGGTCCGACCACAATCACGGAGCGTCCCGAATAGTCCACACGCTTGCCGAGCAGGTTCTTGCGGAAGCGCCCCTCCTTGCCCTTGAGCATATCGGAGAGCGACTTGAGCGGGCGTCCGCCCGATCCCGTGACGGGCTTGCTGCGCTTGCTGTTGTCAATCAGCGCGTCCACCGCCTCTTGGAGCAGGCGTTTCTCGGAGTTGAGGATGCTCTTGGGCGCGCGGATTTCCATGATTTTGCGCAGGCGGTTATTGCGGTTCACGATGCGCCGATAGAGGTCGTTGAGGTCGCTGGTGGCGAACCGTCCGCCGTCGAGTTGCACCATCGGGCGCAGTTCGGGCGGCAGCACGGGCACGGCTTCGAGGATCATCCACTCAGGGCGCGTCTTGCTGTTTTTGAACGCCTCGACGATTTCGAGCCGCTTGATAGCGCGGGCGCGGCGCGTGCCCTGCGTCTTGCTGATTTCCTCGCGCAATTCGCGATCCAGCTTTTCGAGGTCAATCTCCCTAAGCAGTTCGCGGATAGCCTCCGCGCCTTGTCCGACGCGCACCAGCGGGCGCAGGTCGCGCTGCAGTTTGCGTGTGCCTGTAATCAAGAGTTGGTCAATCGCCTGCCAACTGCTCTCGTCCAGCAGTTCGTATTGTTGGAGCTTGGCGAGCCGTTCGATGGCTTTCTCCAGGTCTTGGAGCAGGGCGGCGCGCTCGCGGCGCTCACTCTCCTTACGGCTTTCATAGGCGCGCACGCGCTCGGCAATCTGCTGTTCGGTGTAGGTGTCGCGGTTCTGCTCCAGTTCACGCTTCAGTCGCGCGTCGAGTTCTGCAAATACGCGCTCGATCTCGGCGTCGAAGTTGCGCTTCTCTTCCTCGACCATCCGTTGCAGGTCGCCCAGATTCTGCTCGATGCCTGCGCGGTCGATGTCGATGACCATGTAGTTCGTGAAGTAGATAACCTTCTCCAGTTGGCGTGGCGAGATGTCGAGCAGCAGTCCGAGCGGGCTGGGCGGCTGCCCCTTGAGGTACCACAGGTGGCACACGGGCGCGGCGAGTTCGATGTGTCCCATCCGTTCGCGGCGCACGCGGGCGCGAGTGACCTCTACGCCGCACCGCTCGCAACGGATGCCCTTGTTCTTGACGCGCTTATAGCGCCCGCAGGTGCATTCCCAGTCGCGGGTGGGACCGAAGATGCGTTCACAAAACAGCCCGTCGCGTTCGGGCTTGAAGGTGCGATAGTTGATGGTTTCGGGCTTTTTGACTTCGCCGAATGACCACGCCCGAATATCGTCGGGCGAGGCGAGACCGATTTTGAGCGCCTTGATGCGCGAGATGTCCGCCATACGATTTTCACCTCACAGACTGCTGTCCGTCAGCGCGCTGGGCTGCAGGTCGCCCAGTTGCGGTTTCGGCTTGGGTTCGTCGAGCGCGTCGAGGTCTTCGAGGCTGCGCAGGTCGTGTGCGACATCGTTCTCGTCGATGATTTGCACCTTGAGCGCAAGCGCGCGCAGCTCGTTGACCAAAATTTTGAACGATTCGGGCACGGAGGGCTGGATGACGGGCGCGCCTTTGATGATAGCCTCGAAGGTGTGGATGCGCCCGTTCACATCGTCCGACTTGATGGTGAGCATCTCCTGCAGGGTGTGCGCGGCGCCGTAGGCTTCGAGCGCCCAGACCTCCATCTCGCCCAGGCGTTGCCCGCCGAACTGCGCTTTGCCGCCCAGCGGCTGCTGCGTAACCAGCGAGTAGGGTCCGATAGAGCGAGCATGGATTTTCTCCTCCGCCAGGTGTTCCAGTTTGAGCAGGTAGAGATAGCCGACGGCGACGGGGTTGCCGAACGGCTCGCCTGTGCGCCCGTCGCGCAGAATAACCTTGCCCGTTTCGGGGTCGAAGCCTGAGCGGTCGATGGCGCGTTGGCGGATAGCGTCTACGAGCGTCTCCACGCTGGGCGGCTTTTTGGTCGCGAGCGCGAGGCGTTGCGCGAGGCGCATGCGCTCTTCGTCCGACGCGGCGGCGAGCGCGTGGCGCACCGCCTCAATCGCCTCGTCGAAGGTCGCGCGGTAGCCCCACGCGACGGGGTTGCCCGCGGCGTCGTGGAGGCGCAACTCGTGGTCGAGCAGCACGCGCAGCGCGTTCCGACGCAAGCGGTCGGCAAGGATGCGCATCTCCTGCTTGATTTCGTCAGGCGTCGAGCTTTGGAACACAGGCGTGCGGAAGCGCACGCCCAGCTCTTTGGCGACCAGCCCCAAGTGGAACTCCAGAATCTGCCCGATGTTCATGCGCGAAGGCACGCCGAGCGGGTTCAGCACGATGTCGATGGGCGTGCCGTCCATTAGGAAGGGCATGTCCTCGACCGGCTGGATTTTGGAGATGACACCCTTGTTGCCGTGCCGTCCTGCCATCTTGTCGCCTTCGGTGAGGGGGCGGCGGGTGGCGACGGTGACGCGCACGCGGTGGCTTACGCTCGGCGGCAGCTCGTCTGGCTCCAACGGCTTGAGGGTACCTTCGCAGCGCGGGCAGGTTTTCACCTCCAGCGGCTTGGAACGATGGAACAGGCTTTTGCAGCTGGCGCATTCGTACTTGAATCGGGCGAACTGGGCGACGCGCACCACATAGCCGCGCTCGCCGTGCGGCAGGCGCAGCGACACATCGCGCATCTCTTCCGCCTTGCCGCCGAAGATAATCCGCACCAGCTTCT
>Ga0308416_1000548_pt1 | contig 13133 bp, 15 predicted proteins | sample HotsprSampleOS60_FD_203468 | JGI IMG/M metagenome (GOLD analysis project Ga0308416, IMG submission 203468) | Hot spring phototrophic mat microbial communities from Octopus Spring, Yellowstone National Park, Wyoming, United States - 20090730_OS60 ... | reverse complement strand
TGTGCTCAGCACCTTGTATGTGGGGCACTCCGGACTAAGATGTAATATCCTTCGATGTAAGCGCCTCTGCGCTTGTAATCGGAGGTGGCTACCATCCCAAGATGGCATCAGCAGAAAGCACAGCACGCACGAGAAGCGCGCAAGAGGCGAGGATGACGCATGCGGTCAATCACGAGCGTCGCATATCAAGGTGAGCCAGGCGCCTATAGCGAGCAGGCCATCTTCGACTTCTTCGGCCCGCAGGATGCGGTGCAACCGGTGCCGTGTGCGACATTTGACGACGTCTTCGACAGCGTGACGCTCGGCAAGTGTGACTACGGCGTGGTGCCGGTGGAGAACTCGCTGGGCGGCAGCGTCCATCGCAATTACGACCTGTTCATGCGCCACGCCCTTCACCTGGTCGGCGAGGTGATTGTGCGCGTGCGCTGGTGTCTTTACGCCCTGCCTGGTGTGGGGCTGAACGATGTTCGACGTGTGATCTCGCACTGGCAGGCGCTGGCCCAGTGCGAGCGCACGCTCAGCCGGCTGTTGCCCGCCGCCGAACGCGAGCCGGTCTACGACACCGCCGGCAGCGTGAAGATGCTGGCCGAGTCCGGTCGGCGGGACACAGCGGCCATCGCCGGCCGGCGCGCCCGCGACCTCTACGGGTTGCCGATCCTATGCGAGGGGCTGGAGGACGACCCAAGCAACTACACGCGCTTCGTGGTGCTCTCGCGCAGCCCTGAGCTGCCTCCACAGGCCGGCGCGACGCTGGCCGCAGCGCACGAATACAAAACCTCGATCGTCTTCGCCATGCGCAACCGGCCAGGAGCGCTCTATCGCGCCCTGGCTGCCTTCGCTTTGCGCGACATCGATCTGACCAAGATCGAGTCGCGCCCACTTCAGGGGTCGCCATGGGAATATGTGTTTTACCTGGACTTCGTCGGGCGCGCGGACGATGTAAACTGCCGGCGCGCACTTGACCATTTGGGCGAGTTTGCGACAATGCTGCGCGTCCTGGGCAGCTACCCACGGGCCAGCAGCCCAGAATAACGAGGGAGAGTGACCATGAAGATGATCTTGGCCGTCGTGCAAGCCGATGATGCGTCGAAGGTGACGCAGGCGCTGATCGAGGCCGGCCATCGCGTCACGCGCATCGCCACTCAGGGCGCGTGGTTGCGCCGCGAGAACGCCACACTGCTGCTGGGGGTGCAAGATGAACACGTCGAGGATGTGTTGAGCATCCTGCGGCAGACCGCCCGTCGGCGCACGTCTTACATCAGCACGCCGCGCGAGGCGCCTGGCGCCCTCAACGCGCAGGTCATTGACGTAGAAGTGGGTGGAGCGACCGTCTTCGTCCTCAACGTCGAGCACTTCGAACAGGTCTAGCACCTCACGACGACTGGGCCAGGCGCGCGTATTCCTCTTGGAGGCGCAGCGGCAGGCGCTGCACGATGAGCGAGGGGGCGCGCAGGTTAAAGTGGAAGATGTCTCGGTTGATCTCGGCCACCGCTTGCTCGAACTGAGCGCGCGCCCGTAGCCAGGCCTGTTCCACCCGCTGGCGCTCGGCGGGGTCGTCGCTGGCGGCAAGCCGCTGCTGGCGCCAGAGATAAGCACGGCGCAACGCGTTGCGCGCCGCGGCCACCTTCTCGCGCAGTGCCTTGTCCTCTTCGATCCAAGCCGGCAGCGCATCGTTAGCCTTCAACAGGCGCAAGCCGAGGCGCTCTTCTTCGGGAACATGCGCGTCGTCGTCCAGGTCCAAGCGACCCTTGCGCGGCAGATCGTCGAACGCGCCGGCCTCACATGCAGCCTGCCATTTGCGCTCAAACAAGTGGCTGAAGTTCACACCGCTGATTGTAACCAAGCCGGCAAGGGCGAGGAGAAGCTCCTGAGGCGGGGAATGCGGGAGTGAGCGTCATCGCGCTCCTGTGGGGCGCCACAAACAACGTATGGCCTTCTGGATCCTTCGCGGCGGGCGATGCGCTGGCCTTTGACCGAGCGCAGCGCAGTGATAAACTGGTTAACAGCATCAGGGAAGCAACGATATGGCCAAACAACGACGCACAGCCCCCGCCCGCCAAAACGGCGCGCCGACGAGCCACAAAGTCACCATTAACGACATTGCCAAGCGAGCCGGCGTTTCCAAAACCGCCGTGTCGTTTGCCTTCAACAGGCCAGGGCGACTTGCGACGGAAACAGCCCAGCGCATCTTGGCGATCGCCCGCGAGATGGGCTACATGCCTAACCCGGTTGCGCGCAGCCTGAACACGCGCCGCACGCAAGCACTAGGGGTCATCGTGCCCCAAGACATCCCTGCCGTCCTCAGCAATCCCTTCTTTGCCGAGCTGCTGAGCGGCGTCGGCGAGGTCTGCCGGACAGCGGACATGTCGCTGGTGATCGTGCCACCGATTCGCGGCTCTTTGGTGGAAGCAGCTTACGCAGCGATGATTGACGGTTGCATCGTCACCGGGCTGAGCGCCGGCGACCCCGTCGTGCGCGCGCTGCGCCAACGCCGCATCCCCTTTGTCATGCTCGACGCCGATGCGCCGGAGGACATCGCCTGCGTGCAGGTGGATGACTATCGAGGCGCTTACCTGGCCATGCAGCACGTTCTATCGCTGGGCCACCGCCGGATCGCTATCGCTACGTTTGAGCCATTTACCGGCCGCGTCGAGGACTACCACGGCACGCTGCGCCACCGCTTCGAGGGTTATCGTGATGCGCTGTTGGAAGCCGGCCTGGCGCTCGACCACGAGCTGATCTCGGTCGTCGCGTGTCGCTGTAGCCTGGATGGCGGCCGCGAGGCATTCCGCGCCTTGACTCACCTGCGTCCGCGCCCAACCGCACTGGTCGCGCTGAGCGATGTGATCGCGTTTGGGGTCATTGACGCGGCCCATCAAGCCGGCTGGTGCGTGCCAAAGCACCTGAGCGTGGTGGGCTTTGACGACATAGAGACCAGCCAATTGCTGTGGCCTGCGCTGACCACAGTGCGCCAGCCCACGCGCGAAAAAGGCCGCCGTGCCGCTGAGTTGTTTCTCCAAATGATGCAGGCCGAAGGTTCAGATCCGCCGCCGCATATCAAGCTGCCGGTGACGTTCATCGTGCGCGAGAGCAGCGCGCGCGCACGCGCCGCGTGAGATATGCCCTGGCAAGCCATCGCTGAGCACCAAGCCAACCACGCCCCCGCCATCCGCTTCGAGCGCGGCGAGGTCATCACAGTCACCCACCGGGATGCGCGCTTCCCTGGTTGGTGGTGGTGCATTGACAAGCACGGGCGAGGCGGCTGGGTGCACGAGCGCTTCTTTGAAGAAGATGACTATCGCTTTGTGGGGCGCGAGGATTTTGACGGCCACGAACTCACCGTCTCTCCCGGCGAGCAAGTCGAGGTCCTGGAGATATGCGAGGGGCGGGCGCTGTGTCGAAACACAGCCGGCGAGGTCGGTTGGTTGCCGCTCGACGTTCTCGCAGAGAGCCGGTGAGGCGCAGCAGAAACGCACAACGTCTCTCGGCACATCCCGCGCCCGCTTACACGCCGGCGCAGCGCCCTCCTCTACTACCTATTCGCTCGCTCCCCGGCTTACGGGAAACGGGCTGCTTCACCCCAAAGTTGGGCATTCCCCACCGGCAAGATCGCGTTAAAATATAGGCCTACGGAGAGGTAGCATAGCCCGGTCTAATGCGCGCGCCTGGAGAGCGCGTGGGCCTGAACAAGGCCTCGCAGGTTCAAATCCTGTCCTCTCCGCTTTTTTATTCCCCTAACACGCTGTTGACGAAGTTCGGATGGCCGCGCAGGAACGCGGCGGCGTCGGTCGCTCGCCTGCCCTCTAACTGCACGCTGATCAGGCGCAGCAGGCCGCTGCCGCAACGCACGTACACGCGCTCGCCGCGCACGATGACGGTTCCGGCTGGTTGCTCGCCGTCAGGCTGAACATCGTCCAACGCTGCGCGCAGCACTTTAAGCCGCTGGCCTTGCCACGTGGTGTATGCCCCTGGCCAGGGCGTCATCGCCCGCACGTGGCGTTCCAGCACCTCAGCCGGCCGCGACCAGTCCATCCGACCGGCCTCTTTCTTCAGGCGCGGAGCGAAGGTGACCTGCGACTCGTCCTGACGCTGAGGGGTGAGCGCGCCGGCCAGCCAACGCGGCAGCGTCTCGACCAACAGCGCGGCTCCCAGCTCCGCCAGACGCGCGCTCAGCGCGCCGGCGGTCTCGTCTGGCGCGATCGGCGTCTCACGCTGGGCGAGGATTGGGCCGGCATCCAGCCCTGCCTCCATCAGCATGATCGTCACACCGGTGTGCGCGTCGCCGGCTGCGATCGCCGCGCTCACCGGCGACGCCCCGCGCCAGCGCGGCAGCAGCGAAGCATGGACGTTGACACACCCATGCTGGGGCAGGTCCAGCACCTCCTGGCGCAGGATCTGACCAAAGGCGGCCACGACGATCACGTCTGGAGCCAAGGCGCGCAACTGCGCTACCACCTCCGGAGGCTTCAGCGAGGCCGGCTGGAGCACGTTTAGTCCATGCTGTTGGGCGAACTGCTTGACCGGTGATGGGCGCACGTGCTGGCCGCGGCCGGCAGGTGCATCGGGCTGGGTGACTACCGCGACCACCTCGTAATTCGCTGCGAGCAAAGCGGCCAGCGACGGCACGGCGAATTCTGGTGTGCCCATGAAGATCACTCTGGCCATGTCCCAATTTTCGTCTATTGCGCCTGCACATTTCACGGCGAAGGGCAAGGCCATAGAACGCTGCAGCGTGGCCAAGGTCGCGCGGGCCAGGCGACGCAGCCGCTTAGATGGGCCTTGTCCTCCTTGAACGCCCTCCGCACATTAGCCTTACAATCCGCCCTCGATGCTCAACGATCTGCACACTGTGGAGATCTTCGCCATCGGCAACGAGTTGCTGGCCGGCCAAGTGCTGGACACCAACACGCATTGGCTGATTCGCATGGTCACCGGCGCCGGCGCTCGCGTGATGCGGACAGCCATGCTTCGTGATGACTATGACCAGATCGGCGAGGAGCTGCGGGCAGCGTTGCAGCGCGGGCCGCGGCTGATCTTGACCACAGGCGGACTTGGCCCCACCGAGGACGATCTCACCTTGCGCGCCATCGCGCGCGCGCTCAACCTCCCGCTGGCAATACATCCGGAAGCGCTGGAGATGGTGCGGCAGCGCTACGCGCACCTGGCCAAGATTCGGCCTAACTACAGCGCGGAGCTGAACGACGCCCGCCGCAAGATGGCGCTATTTCCGCACGGCGCTATCCCCATCGCTAACCCTAGGGGCACTGCGCCGGCGATGGTCCTGGATGTGCCCTCTCAACATGCTGACGGCATCACGACGATAGCGGCATTGCCCGGCGTGCCCACCGAGATGGAGGCGATCTTCACCACGTCGCTGCGCCCGATCCTAGAAAAGGCCATCGGCGCCGGCTGCTATGTGGAGCACACCATCGTGCTGGACAAAGGCGACGAATCGCGCATCGCCGATCTGCTGCGGACCGTCCAAGAGCACCATCCGGCGGTATACGTGAAGTCGCGCGGGCAGTGGCTGGACGATGGCCTGCGCTTGACCGTCGTACTCTCGATCAGCGGCCTGAACCCCGACGCCGTGCTCGAAGAGATACGTCGCACCGAGCAAGAGGCCATCGCAGGCCTCACCCAACTTGGCTACACCATCCTGCGCGTCATAGAGTGAAGATGCACGTTGCTTGGCGACGTGAGTCAATGGGAAGCGTTCCCCTATAATCCCATGAGCTACCCAAGGACGAAGGCGCGATGAAGCTACACGAATATCAATCCAAGCAAATCTTCAGCCGCTTTGGCATTCCTGTGCCGCAGGGCATCGTGGCAGAGAACGCCACCGAAGCCCGCAACGCAGCGCGCGAGATCGGGCTGCCGGTGGTGATCAAAGCCCAGGTGCTGGTCGGTGGGCGCGGCAAAGCCGGCGGCGTGAAGATCGCCCGAACGCTGGAAGAAGCCGAGGCAAACGCAGAACACATTCTCGGCCTGACGATCAAAGGGCTGCCGGTGCGCAAAGTGTTGGTGGACCCAGCGGTTGAGATCCTCAGCGAGATTTACCTGGGCGTCGCGGTGGACCGCACCATGCGGCGCGCCGTGCTGATGGCCAGCGCAGCCGGCGGCGTGGACATCGAAGAAGTGGCCGCTGCCACCCCGGAGAAGATCGTCCGCGTGCCGATTGACCCCTTTGTTGGCCTGCCGGATTACCTGGCGCGCGATGTTGCTGTGAGCATCGGCCTGCCGCGCGATCACTGGAACGAATTCATCAAGATCGCCAAAGGGCTGGCCGCCGCGTTCGTAGCCAACGACGCCTCGCTGGCCGAGATCAACCCGCTCGCTATCGTCAGCAACGACGGCGGCAGCCGGCTGCTGGGTCTGGATGGCAAGATGGTCATTGACGACAACGCGCTCTTTAGACATCCTGAGTTGGCTGCCATGCGCGACCCCGACGAGGAAAGCGAAGCTGAGCGCAAGGCCCGCAACGCTGACCTGAGCTTTGTCTCGCTCGATGGTGACATCGGTTGTCTAGTAAACGGCGCTGGGTTGGCCATGGCCACGCTCGACATCATTCAGCACTTCGGCGGGCGGCCTGCGAACTTCCTCGACGTGGCCGGCGGCGCGCGCGCGGAGAAGGTCGCCGCTGCGTTGCGCATCGTGCTCTCTGATCCAAAGGTCAAGGTCGTGCTGTTCAACATCTTCGGCGGCATCACCCGTTGTGACGAAGTGGCGCGCGGCATCGTCCAAGCCCTGGAGGAGGTGAAGACGCAAGTGCCGATGGTGGCGCGCATCACCGGCACGAACAAAGAGGAAGGTGACCGCATCCTGGCCAGCGCCAACCTGATCACAGCCAACAGCGCCGCCGAGGCCGCGCAGAAGGCAGTTGCGCTGGCACGCGCTGCCTGTTAGTGCTGTGCAGCGCACAGCCGCCCCCATGCGCACTGACGTTCGCCTGGCCCTGCCCTCGAAAGGGCGCTTACAACAGCCGACGCTGGACTTCTTGGCTCGTTGTGGTTTCGAGGTCAAACCCTCGGCGACGCGCGGCTACATCGGCCACATCCCCGCCCTGCCAAAAGTCACCGTGCTCTTCCAGCGGCCTCGCGACATCGTGACGAGCGTCGCCGGCGGCGGCGTTGACCTTGGCATCACCGGCTACGATGTGATCGCCGACGCCAACGTTGAGCACAGCGTGCTGGTGCTCCATGACGCGCTGGGCTTTGGCAAGTGTCGCGTGGTGATCGCCGTGCCAGAGAGCTGGTCCGACGTGCGCACCATGGCCGACCTCGCCGCCCACGCGCGCACCCGCGCTCACCCCCTGCGGGTGGTGACGAAATATCATCACCTCACCCGTCAGTTTCTCACTCAGCACTGTGTGCAACCGTTCGTGCTGGTTGAGGCTGAAGGATCGCTGGAAGTCGTGCCGGAGATCGGCTATGCCGACATCATCGTGGACATCGCCGAGACCGGCGCAACGCTTCAGCAAAACCGCCTGCGCGCCATCGAAGACGGGGTGATCCTACACACACAGGCGAGCTTGATCGCTCATCGCAACGCGCTCAAGCGCCCAGAAGTCATGAACACGGCCATTGAGCTGCTGGAATATTTTGAGGCTCACCAGCGGGCCGATGGTTACTTCATGATCTGGGCCAACGTGCGCGGCCAGTCTTGGGAACAGGTGGGGCAATTGCTCACTACGCGCACCACGCTCGGCGGCTTGCAAGGCCCAACCATTGCGCCAATTTATCCAAACCCGCAGAGCGCAAGCGCCAATCCGGGCGCGCAATGGTTCGCGGTGAACATCGTCGTCGGACGCAGCGAGCTGACCGAGGCCATCGCCCAATTGCGCGAGATCGGCGGCAGCGGTGTGGTGGTCACCCCTGTGACCTACATCTTTGAAGAGCAACCGACGCGCGTCGCCGCCCTCCGCGCGCTGCGCCTAGAAGAGGCCTAACACGATGTTGGATGTTGAATCGCTCATCAACCCCCATCTGCGGGCCATGCAGCCTTATGCGCCCATCGCGCCCTTCGAGATATTGGCCCGCCGGCTCGGCCTGCCCGCGGAATCCATCGTCAAGCTCGATGCCAACGAGAATCCCTATGGCCCGCCGCCTCGCGTGCGAGAGGCTTTGGCCCGCGCCGAAACGATACACATTTATCCAGATCCCGATCAAACGCTGTTGCGCGAAGCGATCGCCAGCTCGCTCGGCCTTCCTGCTGCCCACATCCTTTGCGGCGCCGGCGCAGACGAGATCATTGATTTGGTCGCGCGCGTCTTTGTTCAGCCAGGCGACGCCATCTTAGACCTACCGCCGACGTTTGGCATGTATCGTTGGATCGCCGACATCACCAACGCTGCCTATTACGCAGCTCCCCGGCGCGCCGACTTCTCGGTGGATGTAGCAGCAATCCAGCAACTCTGCGCGCGCGCCTCCTCCGCCGGGCACACGCCTAAGCTTCTCTTCATCGCCGACCCTAATAACCCTGATGGCTCAACCATTAGCGATGAGACACTGCGTGCGCTGCTGGCGCTGCCGCTTGTGGTGGTGCTGGACGAGGCCTATGTGGACTTCAGCGCCCAGCCGAGCCGAGCCGGATGGGTGTTGAGGCACACAAACCTTATCGTGCTGCGCACCTTTAGCAAACTGGCTGGCATGGCCGGCTTGCGGGTGGGCTATGGCGTCTTCCCTCTGGAGGTGATCAAGCATCTATGGAAAGTCAAGCAGCCTTACACGCCCAACGTCGCCGGCAGCCTAGGTGCGATTGCCGCGCTGAGCGACGCGGCATACTTAAATCAAACCGTGCAGGCGCTGGTGGCCGAGCGCGAGCGCATGCGCGAGCGGCTCTCTCACTTTGAATGGCTGCACGTCTTTCCCAGTCAGGCCAACTTCGTCCTCTGCCGCGTTGATGAGCGAGCGCCGCTGCCGCCCCATCCCCTCGACTGGCCGGCGGCGCGCCGGCTGAAACACGCGCTGGAGCAGCGTGGGGTGCTGATTCGTTACTTTGACCGTGACGGCCTGCGCGATTGCGTACGCATCAGCGTAGGCCGGCCCGATCAAACCGACCGACTGCTCGCAACCATTCAGGATGTCCTCTCTCCTACTAGCTCAGGTTGATGGGTTGAGGGCAGAAGTTGTCCGCGCTCACGGAGCTGGCCTATCGTGCGATACATCGCAGGAGAGGCGGCTTGCTTACGGAAAGAGACCAGTGGCGACTTGTCTGTAGAGCGCCACTGGGGTTTATGTGCTGCCAAGGCAGCGATAGCTCATCCAGCCTTCATTACTGCGTTGGGGTCAACGCGAATCCCTGGCCCCATCGTCGCGGCGAGGGTGATGCGCTTGATGTAGGTGCCCTTCGCTGCTGCCGGCTTAGCTTTGTTCACCGCGTTTAGAAAGGCGGAGAGGTTCTCGGCGAGCGCCTCCGGGCTGAAGCTGGCCTTGCCCACTGGCACGTGGAGGTTGCCAGTTTTGTCGAGACGAAACTCGACGCGCCCGGCGCGCGCCTCCTTAATCACCCGTGGGATGTCCTCAGCAGGGACGACGGTGCCGGCTTTGGGGTTGGGCATCAACCCGCGCGGGCCGAGCACCTTACCCAGCCGGCCGACCTTGCCCATCATGTCGGGGGTGGCAATCGCCACGTCGAAGTCGGTGAACCCGTCCTGGATCTTCTTGATCCATTCATCGCTGTCGGCCACGAAATCCGCGCCGGCCTCTTGGGCGATGCGTGCACCATCGCCCTGGGCGAACACCAGCACGCGGACTGTCTTGCCCAAACCGTTGGGCAGCACCACCACGCCGCGCACCTGTTGGTCTGCTTGGCGCGGATCTACGCCCAGCCGGACGTGGCACTCGACCGTCGCATCGAACTTGGTAAAGCTGGTCTCCTTAACCAGTTTCACGGCCTCGGTGGGGGGATATGGCTTGCTGCGGTCTACTTTTTGCGCCGCGGCTAAATACTTCTTGCCAGTCTTCGCCATCGCTCTACCATCCTCGCGCTACGCACTACGTAACACGCAATACGTAATACGCAATACGCAATACGTAATACGCAATACGCACCCACTACCCCTCCACAACCTCCACGCCCATGCTGCGCGCGGTGCCGATCACCTGCTTCATTGCACCCTCTAGATTCACCGCGTTGAGGTCCTTCATCTTCATCTCGGCGATCTCTTTCACCTGGGCCATGGTGATCTTGCCGACCTTGGTGCGGTTCGGCGTGGGCGATCCCTTCTCGATGCCAGCGGCTTTGCGGATCAACTGGGCAGTGGGCGGTGTGCCCAAGGTGAAGGTGAACGAGTTATCGGTGTAGACGGTGATTTTGGCCGGGATAATGTAGCCGGCCATCGAGGCAGTCCGCGCGTTATATTCCTTACAGAACATCATCAGATTGATGCCGTGCGGGGCCAGCGATGGGCCGATCGGCGGTGCAGGGCTGGCTTTGCCTGCCTCGATCTGAATGTTAACGACAGCTTTGATCTTCTTGGCCATGTTCAAACTCCTTGTGGTATGAACGAGCAGGAATGCTCTCCCACGTCACTTACATCCGCTCAACTTGTAGGAAGTCCAACTCGACGGGCGTCTCCCGGCCAAAGAACGACACCAACACGGTGACTTTGGCCCGCTCGGTATCTATTTTGTCCACGATGCCCACAAAGTCGGCAAACGGGCCGTCGGTGATGCGCACCTTCTGACCGGTGCGAAAGTTGACCTTGATCTTGGGAGCTTCAGCCTGCATGCGCTGAAAGATCTGGTCAACTTCCTGCTGGCTCAACGGCTGTGGACGATTGCCCATCCCGACGAAGCGAGTGACGCCAGGGGTGTTGCGCACCACCTGCCACGTCTCCTCGCTCATCTTCATCCGCACCAGGAGGTAGCCGGGAAAGACGCGCCGTTCCACCGTCTGGCGCTTGCCTTCGCGGACCTCGATCTCGTCCTCAGTGGGCACGACCACTTCTAGGATGCGGTCGGCCATGCCCATGGACTCGATAAGCTGCTCGAGGTTTTGCTTGACTTTGTTCTCGTAACCAGAATAGCAGTGAATAACATACCATAGCGGCTCGTCCGGCGAGTCCACGCCTTCAGGCATGTAGGGAGCAGCATACCCGCTCCCGTCGCCGGGGTCCGGCAGCCGCTCGGTTGACTTGCGCGCTGACTTCGCCGCGCTTTTGCCCGTTCGTCCGCGCTTGCGAGATGGACGAGCGATGATTTCTTCGTCCTCAGTGACGGCAGATGCGGTGACGTCCAGCGACGTCGCTTCGTTCGCCGGAAGCGCTGTCGAGTCGCCTTGATCAGGCGATGTCGCTGCGTCAGAGATGGATTCACCCTCGGCAGGGACAGCCGCGAGAGCCGGCTCCACTGCAGGACGCTGTTCGGACTCGTTCACGGTCTCCATGCTAGAGTTAGACAGAAGATCACCGTTGGCTGCGGTTGGCAAAGGCAATAAGCACAATAATGGACGCCACGATCACGATGGCAATGGCGATGGCGATCAAGTTCGAGACCAAGATCTCCTCGATCAGGCGACCAAAGAGCAGGTCAAAGATGCCCAGCAGCAGGGCCATGGTCACGGTGACCACCAGCACAACGATGGTAAGGTTGCGTGCTTGTGCTCGTGTGGGCCAATGGACCTTGCGCAGTTCGCCGATGGTCTCACGACCGAACTCGCGCACAGGTTCCAGCAGGCTTAACCCGCTCGTCTTCTTCTCAACGACATCTTGATTGGCCATGGTCCGCTCTGAGCGACGAAAGCGCTCCTTCCGAAAGCGCCTCGTTCGTATGAACAGGGCAGGCAGGACTCGAACCCGCAACCGCTCGATTTGGAATCGAGTGCTCTACCTGTTGAGCTACTGCCCTTTGCGGGAGGGCGCGCAGCCGATTGAACCGCGGCCAGCGCGCCGCTCGTGCTTTACTCGAACACCTTGGTGATGGTGCCTGCGCCGACGGTCAAGCCGCCCTCGCGGATGGCGAAGCGCGAGCCTTGCTCCAGCGCCACCGGCGCAATCAGCTTCACCCGCATCGTCACGTTGTCCCCAGGCATCACCATCTCCACCCCCTCCGGCAATATCACCTCCCCAGTCACGTCCATCGTCCGAATGTAAAACTGCGGCCGATACCCGCTGAAAAACGCCTTGTGCCTCCCACCCTCGTCCTTCCTCAGCACATACACCTGCGCCTCAAACTCGCTGTGCGGCTTGATGCTCCCAGGCTTCGCCAGCACCATCCCTCGCTCCACGTCATCCCGCTCTATCCCGCGCAGCAGCACCCCGCAGTTGTCCCCGGCCTCCGCCTCGTCCAGCGCCTTGTGGAACATCTCCAACCCCGTCACCACCGTGCTCCGCGTCTCGCGCAGCCCCACGATCTCCACCGTGTCCCCCACCTTCAGTCGCCCGCGCTCCACGCGCCCGGTCACCACCGTCCCTCGCCCCTTGATGCTGAACACGTCCTCAATCGGCATCATGAACGGCTTGTCCACCTCCCGCACCGGCGTCGGAATGTATTCATCCACCACCCGCAGCAGCTCCAAAATCGGCGCATACTCCGGCGCGTTCGGGTCCTTCGATGGACTCTCCAGCGCCTTCAGCGCGCTCCCCCGCACGATCGGCGTCGTGTCCCCAGGATACCCATACTTGTTCAGCAACTCCCGCAGCTCCAGCTCCACCAGCTCCAGCAGCTCCGGGTCATCCATCATGTCCACCTTGTTCAGAAACACCACGATGCTCGGCACTTCCACCTGCCGCGCCAGCAGCACGTGTTCGCGCGTCTGCGGCATCGGCCCATCCGGCGCCGCCACCACCAAAATCGCCCCATCCACCTGCGCCGCACCCGTGATCATGTTCTTGATGTAGTCGCGGTGGCCGGGCATGTCCACGTGCGCGTAGTGCCGCTTATCAGTCTCGTATTCCACGTGCGAGATCGATATCGTGATGCCGCGCTCGCGCTCCTCGGGCGCTTTGTCTATCTGGTCGTAGGCCGTGAACTGTGCCTGCCCCTTCAGCGACAGCACCTTCGTGATCGCCGCCGTCAGCGTCGTCTTCCCGTGGTCGATGTGCCCCATCGTCCCCACGTTCACGTGTGGCTTCGTCCGTATGAACTTCTCCTTGGCCATGTCTCAGCTTCTTCCTGAATTTGGATGGTTACGTG
>Ga0308416_1000532_pt1 | contig 13397 bp, 10 predicted proteins | sample HotsprSampleOS60_FD_203468 | JGI IMG/M metagenome (GOLD analysis project Ga0308416, IMG submission 203468) | Hot spring phototrophic mat microbial communities from Octopus Spring, Yellowstone National Park, Wyoming, United States - 20090730_OS60 ... | reverse complement strand
TAGCACTCCGATTAGAAGCTCTCCGCTCCTCCTACAGCTTAGCTGCTAAGTTTTTTCGGGATGAGCGCAGTCGGTTTATTTTTTCGTTTCATCCGCTTTTTATTGGGGGTGATCCATTTCGGGCCCCGGCTGTTTATCAGATGATTCCTTACTTGGAAAAGGCTGGGGGGGTGTGGTATGTGCGAGGGGGCATGCATGGGCTGGCCCAAGGCCTTGCTCGCCTTTTTACGGACATCGGAGGAAGGCTCCTCCTCAAAACCGAAGCCCAACGCATTCTCACCCACTCGGGAAAAGTAATAGGCGTCCGAACTTCCCAGGGAGACCTACCCGCTGACCTCGTCGTCTCCAATGCTGACTTCTTTCACACGTACTTTCGGCTCATCGGCCAAGAATCGCTCCCTTCCATAGCCCGCTGGCGGCTGCGCCAGTATCAGTATGGCATGAGTGCCTTCCTCATCTATGCCGGTCTAAATCGCACCTATCCAGATATTTTACCTCATCATACGATTGTTCTGGGGCCGCGCTATCGGGGGCTGGTAGAGGATATTTTCCGGCGAAAAGTTTTACCCTCCGACTTTTCGCTTTACTTACATGCGCCTACGCGCACGGATGAGAGCTGGGCCCCTCCAAACGGCGAAAGCTTGTACATTCTTTCCCCCGTTGCTAACCTCCAAAGCGGTATCTCCTGGCAAGAGAAAGCCCCTGCCTATCAAGAAAAGATTCTCACCTCTCTGCAGGAGCGCCTTCTGCTGGGCCTTCAAAATACTATTCAGACGCTCTCCCTTTATACGCCAGAGGACTTTTTGCGCGATCGGCATTGTACTTGGGGTTCGCCTTGGGGCATTGAGCCGCGGCTTATTCAGACCGCTAACCTCCGCCCCCCTAATAGGAGCTACTGGATAAAGGGTTTGTACCTGGTAGGCACTAACACCCATCCCGGCGCAGGCGTACCCGGCGTTATTCTTTCGGCTGCTGCTACGGCCGAGGCCATCCTAAATGATTTGGGCCTACCCCTCCCCACACCCGCTCCCGTGCTCACCTATGAGTAAGGTACTGCTCTTTTGGAGCTCGGGCAAAGACAGCGCCATGGCCTATCAAAAACTCACCGCCGAAGGTTATGTCATAGCCGCTCTGGTAACGACCACCCGCCCTGATGGAACCATTCCCTATCATGAGGTGCCGCTTCGCGCCGTCATGGACCAAGCCCGAGCGATTGGCCTACCCCTGTGGCGCCTGCCACTCCCTCACCCCTGCCCCAATACCATCTACGAAAACCTCGTGGGCGAACTCCTTCGCCAGGCCCGCCAACAGGGCTTTACCTATGTGGCTTTCGGGGACTTATTCTTGACAGATATCCGCACTTACCGCACCCAGCTCGTGGAAAAGTACAATCTAACTCCCCTTTTCCCAGTCTGGCTCGAAACCCCACAAGCCTCCCTCGCCTATGCGCAAAGCGTTATCCAAGGGGGCCTCAAAGCCATCATCACCAACGTGGATAAAACCAAACTACCCCCCCAACTCATAGGTCAGCCCTATGATGAGGCCTTTTTAGATCGTTTGCCCCCTAGCATAGACCCTGCTGGGGAATATGGTGAGTTTCACACCTTCGTGCAAAAAGCGCCTTTTTTTAGATTTTCGGTTCACCTATCGCCCCTCCCGGTGCCCGTCTAATGAAGGCCCCCCTTCTTGTACCCACTGAAAAAGGCTTATACGTGCCGCTGGGGGATTTTTATATTGACCCTGTGAAGCCTGTGCCGCGGGCTGTAATTACGCATGCCCATAGTGACCATGCTCGCCGAGGAAGCCAGGCCTATTTGTGTAGTGGGCCTACGGGGCCTCTTTTGAGAAGCCGCTTAGGTAGAGTCTCTATCCAGACTTTGCCCTGGGGCGAAAAAATCACCATCGGCGAAGTGCAAGTGAGCTTACATCCCGCTGGCCATATCTTAGGCTCCGCCCAAATCCGAATAGAACATCGGGGCTATGTCTTTGTCGTAACGGGAGATTACAAATCGGCACCCGATCCTACCGCTGAGCCGTGGGAAGCCATCTCCGCCCATGCAGTCCTATCGGAATGTACCTTCGGCCTACCCCTCTATCGCTGGCCTAACCCCAATAAGGTCATTACCGAAATAACTACCTGGTGGGCCGCCTGCCAAGCCCATAAACGTATCGCTATTCTCCTCGCCTACTCCTTAGGCAAAGCGCAACGTCTTTTGGCCAGCTTACCCGATATAGGCCCTCGCTATGTCCATCCCAGCATAGCCAAGATGACAGAGGCCTACGAAGCCCAAGGAATCCGCCTCGGTCCTTGGAGGCCCCTCCCGCCAAATGGAACCGTAGAGCCCGGTGCCCTCCTCCTTTTGCCCCCCCAAATAGACCCCCAACGACTGAGCACCTTCGCTCCCTACGAAATAGGCGAAGCCTCCGGTTGGCTCCTTCTGCGCAAACACCGCCGCCAACCCCACCTCCATCAAGCTTTCGTCCTTTCCGACCATGCCGACTTTGACCAGCTCGTAGAATGCCTAAAAGCCACAGGCGCCGAAACCTTCTACTTTACCCACGGCTACAGAGAGGCCATGCAGAGTTACTTTGCCGCCAAAGGCTATGAGAGTTACATTTGGCCGGATGGACGCCCCTCCACCTCTACCCTCTTCCCGCCCGAAAGTAGTCTTGAGCCGTACCGACCGCCTGGGGGACCTCCTCTTGACCATCCCCGCAGCCAACCTCCTCTCCCAAGCCCGACCTGACTTAGAGATTGTCTTTCTCGTGCGACGTTATGCGGCGCCCCTCCTGGCCCATCACGACCCGCCTTACCCAGCCTGGATCTTAGAAGAAGCTCCCCCCCTTGACAAAGCCCAAGCCATAGTGCATGTCTATCCCCGCCTTCATTTAGCGTGGCGAGCTTTTCGGGCAGGCATCCCGCATCGGATTGGAACCAGCCGCCGATGGTATCACTGGCTCCTGTGTAACATTCGTCCCTCCGTAGCCCGCAGACACAGCTTCCAGCACGAGAGCTTACTCAACCTTTATCTCCTAAAATCTCTCTTACCCCCTTCCGACTGGCAGCGCATCCAGGGCATGCAGCTGGAAGACCTTCTCCCTTACCGCGCCCGCCTTAGACCCTCTACCCCCCTGCCCACACCCCTACAAGAAACCCTCTCGCGCCATCCCTTACGCATAGGCATCCATATAGGAGGATCGGGCGGCGCCCCCTTCTGGCCCACCTCCAGCTGGATAAGCCTCGTGGAAATCCTTCGCCGCCGCTATCCCGAAGCGCTATTCGTCTTTACAGGGAACGAGGCAGAAAAACCCCTCATAGAGCCCATTGCTGAGCACCTACCCCCCACCCAAGCCCTGCGCACCGAAGGACTCCTCTCTTTGCCTCAGCTTATCACTCTTATCAGTCAGCTGAATGTATTCCTCAGTGGGTCTACGGGACCGCTCCACATAGCTGCGGCGCTGGATGTGCCAACTCTTTCGGTCCTTCCTGCTACGGCTGCCATGGGGCCTTGGCGGTGGAAACCGCTCTCTCCCTATGCTCAGGTCTTCGCTCAGAAGGAAGTCTGTCGTCGGTGCACTTATCCTCGCACCTGTTTATGCTTGGCCCGAATAGAGCCCCTGCGCCTCGCCGACGCGCTCCCCGCGGCTCTCCAACTCAAACGCCCCCAACTGAGCCAGCAACCATAACCTCGTACCAACCTCCTCCTCCCCCCTATCATAACGACACCAAAGCGCCTCCACCTTCCCCCTCGGAATGCCCCAGCGACTCTCCAATAGCTGCGCCTCAGTCATCGCACGCATCCATTCTCGCAGAGGGCCCTCACGCATCCACACCCTCAGCGGCAGCGCAAAACCCCACTTAGGCCGCTCCACCAAACGTTCAGGTAAGAACTTCCGCAATATGGCCCGCAAAAGCGGCTTATACTGCGGCACAGCTCCCCGAGCAGGATATTTATACTCCGCAGGTAAGCGCCAAGCCAATCCCACCAGGTCTCGGTCCAAAAGCGGCACCCGCACCTCCAAACTATGCCGCATGGAAGCCCGATCCACCTTCATCAGAAGGTCTTCGGGTAAGTAGTAGAGAAACTCCCACGCCGCCTGAGCCAAAAACGAACTCTCAGGAAGATGGTCCCGCTCAAAAAGCCATCGCACCTCCTCCCCTCCACAAAAACCCAACCCCTCCACCTCTTCCCAACTAAAAGCATCCTGCTCCTGCGAAAAGAGATGACTTTGAAAAGTAGGCTCAGATTTACCTAAAAGGCGCAAGAGCCGCCGCGCCTTCCGAGAGGGGATATAAGGAGCCAGCCTTTCTACCCACGCCGGCAGAAGCCGAGAAAAGACCCGGAGCTTTCGCGCTATCTCATACCGCCGATAGCCCCCAAAGAGTTCATCCCCTCCATCCCCCGCCAGAACGACCTTCACCTGTGAAGCGGCCAAACGCGACACCAAATAAGTCGGCACCGCTGAATAGTCCCCAAAAGGCTCATCATACCACCGGGGCATTTCCATAAGTAGGGGTAGCGCTTCATCTAAGGGGAGCACAGCCTTCTGAAGGGGAATATCCAGCGTCTGACTTACGCCTTCCGCATAGGGAAGCTCATTGTACTTGGCTTCGGCAAACCCGATAGCAAAGGCCTGTATCTCCTGGCCCGTTTCTCTGGCAAAAGCCGCTACCAGCGACGAGTCCGTCCCGCCACTGAGGAATAGCCCTACGGGCACATCGCTCACTAAGTGCGACCGAACGGCTAAACGGAGTTTCTCTTCTACCGCCTCTACAGCTGCTTCCCACGAAAGGGGCAAAGGCTCTTCCCTCCACAGCCGCTCCCTTGGGTAATAAAGCCGCTTCACCAAACCCCGGGGAGTTACCATCCACACTTCCCCGGGCCGCACTTTATAGACGCCCTTGTATGGCGTGAGGGGTGCAGGAATAAACCCTAAGTGCAGGTACAGCGCAATGGCCAAGGGCTCCATTGCAAGGTCAGGTAGCCATGCCCGAAGCACCTTAAGCTCCGAAGCAAAGTAGAGTCCCTCTCGCCGCTGAGCTACATACAAGGGCTTAATTCCAAAGGGATCTCGCACCAGTAGGCACTTCTCCTCGGCCTCATCGTACAGCGCAAAAGCAAACATGCCCCGCAGGCGCCTTAGCATCTCCTCCCTGTGCTCACGATAAGCCCACAGGATCACTTCTGTGTCGCTGCGGGTTCGGAGGGGGTATCGGCCTTCGGCGGCTAAGGTTTGAAAGTTATATACCTCTCCGTTGTACGCTAAGTGGAGATGTTCCAAGTGAAAAGGCTGGTGGGCCGCTGCGCTCAAGTCCAGGATGCTTAGGCGGGTATGGGCTAAGCCTACTCGCCCATTGGGAGAAACCCACACGCCCTGCGCATCGGGTCCCCGATGCCCCAGAAGCCGACAGCCTAACCCCAAGTCTGGCTTTTCCCCCCCTACCTCCCACAAATAATATCCCGCTACCCCGCACATAAACGCCCTTTCAGGCCCTATCCACCCTATTTGTCCGCCTCCCCAAGGACGGGGTCCACAGAGCCAATCAGCAATACGGCATCCGACACCATGGCTCCTTCCAGGAGCTTTTCCAAAACTTGAATATTAGCGAAGGAGGGAGACTTGATTTTGACGCGCCACGGGATGCCCGTCCCATCTGAGTAAATGTAGAAGCCCAGTTCGCCCTTGGGGGCCTCAATAGCATGGTACACTTCTACCCCTGCTGGCGCCCGAGGCCCCGTGTCCGTCATCATAAAGTCATGAATCATCCCCTCCATGGAGAAATAGACCTCATCCTTGGAGGGATAGGCGTACTTGGCGTTGTCCAGGCCGATGGGCCCCTTAGGGAGTTTGGCCAAAAGCTGCTCAATGATACGGGCACTTTGCTCCATTTCGGCCATGCGCACATGGTACCGCGCCAAAATATCCCCCTCCGTCCGAATAGGCACCTCAAAATCTACCTCGTTATACACCAGGTAAGACTCGTACAGCCGCACATCATAAGGCACGCCCGAAGCCCGCAGGTTCGGCCCTGTAAAACCATACGCTATAGCATCCTCTTTGGAAATCACTCCTATACCCTCCACCCGACGCAAGAAAATCGGATTTTTATCCAGCAAGCGCCGCCAATCCCGAAGTTCCTTGTAAAAGTTAGAGACAAATGCCTTGATCATGCTCACGGTTTCCTCCGTAATATCGTACTGAACGCCTCCGATCCGACAGTGGCTCACGGTAAAGCGCACCCCCGCCAGCTTGTCAAAGATGCTGTAAATCTTTTCCCGCTCCCGAAAAGTCCAGAGGAACATAGAGACGGCGCCGGCGTCCATGACCATGGTTCCCAGCCACAGAAGGTGTGAGGAGATACGGGCCAGTTCGCAGGCGATCGTTCGGATGTATTGGGCGCGGGGCGGCGCCTCCACCTGCAAGAGCTTTTCCACAGCTAAACACCAGGCGACATTATTGGAGTAGGGCGAAAGGTAATCCATGCGGTCGGTATAAGGCATAAACTCTTGGGGGGTCTTGTATTCGGCGATTTTTTCTATGCCGCGGTGGAGATAGCCGATGTCAATTACGGCTTTGACGATCCTTTCGCCGTCTAAGAGGAGCACAGCGCGAAGCACGCCATGGGTGGCGGGATGCTGAGGTCCCATGTTGAGCACGACTCGGGTGGAGAGGGGGTCGCTCTCATCAATCTCCACCATCGTGTGCTTGTCCTCTAAGCGCTTGTAAAGGGCTTTCTGATGCTTGGGCCAAAACTCGGGGCGGACCTGCTCCGCCAGACTTACCTTTTCCATAGTGCGAAGCTAAACAAAATCGGTGGGCAGTTATTTACCCCTTATCCTCCCGAAGTAAACCGCCCAAAGCGCGGATGATCCCGCACCACCCGAAACACCGGATTAGAATTCAGCTCCCCTCTGAAAGCCGGTTGAAGCGCCACCGCCCGCTCAAAATGCTGCGCCGCCTTATCAGGATACCCCTTGTACGCATACAATAGCGATAAGTTGTAATGCGCCTCGGCTAAGTTTGGATCCAGCGACAGCGCCTGCTGAAAGTCTGCCTCCGCCTCCAAAAGCCGCAACGCCTTCATATAAGAAACCCCCCGATTATTATAAGCCACTGCTAATCGCCCATCCTCGGAAATCACTTTGGTGTTATCGGCAATCGCCCCCGACAGCCACCCAATATAGTCCATCACAATAGCCCGATTGATATAAAGCGAGCGATCATTCGGCGTGCGCGCAATGAGGTCGTTATACCGCTCCAACATCTGAATAGCCTCCTCCCGCGATACCTCATAAATCCCTTGGGTGCGGTAAGCCAGCGCCGCTATATTGTAAATAGGATTACTTCGGTCCAGGCTGGCGGCTGCTTCTATGTCTCGCACAGCACTTTTGAGGTCGTTGAGCGCAAAGTGATAAGTAGAACGCATCGCTAAGAGGTTCGCCGTGCGATTGCCCCTCGTATCTATAAGCGTGTTTAGGATACCCAGATTACGGCGGGCATCCACCCCTGAACGAAACCGACTGATAATAAAAGTTTTCGTCGCTACATTGTAAAGTTCAGGAGCTAAAAGCGGCAAAGGAGCATTGTAACGTTCCACATACATCTTATCCGGCACATAGGTGAAAGAAAAAGTAACCAGCGCATGCCGACAGAAAGGTAGGACCTTTTCCCGAATCTTGGGCCAAGCTGGTAGCTTTCGGAGTTCTTTTTCTCGCTCGTCCTCATGAATAGGCTTTGCGCTTATTTTCAGGATGGTGTCCCGTTCTGCCTCGGTAAAGTCCGCCGTCTTCACCAGAATATCAAAGCGCTCCCAGTCTTCGCCTTTGCCTGCACCTTGAACGGGAATATCACGGCCGATGCGCTCCACAAAATTCTTCTTTACATCCTCCGCCACGGCTTCCATTCGGCCCTGAGACAAACGCTGATTAAACTCTACCCGGGCATCAGGCGAAGCATAACCATCTATCTGAATCGCCTGAACCTGATACCCCATTTGCTCATACTTCATCACATACTGCATGATAGCATCGGTCAGCTCTTTCTTGTTGAACCTCGTAGAGGCAATGGGGAAAATCAAGTCTAACGTTCCTTGGAAGCCTTCATACCGATATTGCTCATCCCGAATCGGCAAGTCGGGTAGGGACGCCTTAAGGCCCGTTCGTACCTGGGCCCATGGCTGCGCCGTACAACAAGCAGGGGACGTAGGCCCAAACGGATTCTTCCGAGAGTCGCAATAAACCTTCGCTATCTTACCATTATTATCGAGCTTGACGATGGAAAAGTAAAGACTAACCTGCTTCCCATCTAAATTCTTCCCTCCCAAAGGCACCTTGTACACGAAAAACGGCTGACTATTAGCCTTATAGTACGTTTCGGTGATAATAAGCTCTCCCACTGTGCCTTGGGGGTCGGCTTCTTGGTTAGCGAGCTGAGGCGGCGCCGCATAATCCACCCGCACTATAATCGCCACCCCCTTCTGAAGGTACTTGCCATACTCTAAGTCGTTAGCCAGCCGAAAATATAGCGTATCATTAGCCTGAATAAACTGCCCGGGCTCCACAAAAAGCGGATCAAACTGGCTATTATCATACTCCGAGACTCTAAGGGTGGTGGGATCGTTGTTGGCATCCAGCGTGGCCTGTAAATCTTTCTTGAAGGTAGCGCAGGTATTTTTATAGGTTTTGCCGCCGTACTTGGTCTTGTTGATGAGGTCTTTGGGGCCGCAGGCCGAGATAAACAGCCCTATCAGCCCAGCCGTTATCCACCTTTGCCTAAACATACCTTGCAAAGTTAGGAAGAGAATCATAAACTTTTCAAAGTCGCTCAATAATTGTCGCTATGCCCATGCCGCCTCCCACGCACAAGGTGGCTAACCCATATCGCAGATGGCGCCGCTCCAGCTCGTCCAGAAGGGTCCCCACCAGCATCGCTCCTGTGGCTCCTAAGGGATGCCCCATTGCGATCGCCCCCCCACACACATTTATTTTCTCTAAGGGTATTCCGAGCTCGTCTTTGAAGCGCAGGGGCACCACCGCAAATGCTTCATTGACCTCATATAAGTCTATATCGTCTGGGGAGAGGCCTGCTCGGCTTAGGGCCTTACGAGCGGCTGGCGCCGGCCCCAAAAGCATAATCGTCGGCTCTGTCCCCACCACCGCCCAGCTCACTATCCGGGCCCGAGGCCTTAGCCCATAGCGCTTGGAAAGCGCCTCACTTCCCAAAAGCACCAACGCCGCCCCATCCACGATCGCCGATGAATTCCCGGCATGATGCACATGCTGAATCGCCTCTACCATTGGATACTTTTGAAGGGCCACAGCATCAAAGCCCCCTTCTCGCCCTATCCACGCAAACGACGGCTCCAAAGCCGCCAGCTTCTCTACACTCGTATCCGGCCGAATATTCTCATCCCGCTCGAGTATCACCCGCCCCAATACATCCCGCACGGGAACTAAACTTTTCCGAAAATAGCCTTTTTCGGTCGCCTCCCAAGCCAGCCGATGAGACCGAACCGCAAATTCATCCAGGACCTCCCGACTATACCCGTACAAAGTGGCTATCAGGTCTGCCGATGCCCCCTGCGGAATGAAATGCCCCTCAAATGCCACCTGGGGATCTAAATACCAGGCGCCTCCATCCGACCCCATAGGCACGCGGCTCATGGACTCCACTCCCCCTGCCAAAAAAGCTTCCCCTATCCCCGCCCGAATATAGGCCGCAGCCTGATTGACCGCCTCCAAACCCGAAGCACAAAACCGATTTAGCGTTACCCCCGCCACACTCTCCGGCAAACCCGCTGCCTGCGCCGCAACCTTCGCCAAGTTAGACCCCTGTTCCCCTACTTGCGTAACACACCCCAAAATCACATCCTCTATCGCCTCCGGCGGCAAACCCGAATGACGTTCCAAAATCGCCTGAATAAGCTGCCGAACTAATTCTACAGGCCGAACCTCATGAAGACGGCCTTCTTTCTTACCCCGCCCACGGGGGGTTCGCACCGCATCATATATGTATGCCTCAAACATAATCTTCTCGCCGAATGCCTAGCCGCTTCATCCGAGCATGGAGATTGGGCCGCTGCATCCCCAAAGCCTCCGCCGTCCGAGTGATGTTAAAATCATGCTGCCTTAGGTGATGCAGTAAGTACTGACGTTCCATCTCGTCCAGAAACTCCTCCAAGCTTTTCCCTTCCAAGGGTACGGAGGGGGAGAGGGCTTTGCTTTCTTCCCGGCGTGCCCAAGCAGGTACGACATAAGCCCCTACATCTTCCACCGTGATTTCGGGCCCCGCAAAAATCACCAGCCGCTCCACCGCATTGCGCAGCTCCCGCACATTCCCCGGCCAAGGTAAGCGCTTAAGCGCCTCCAACGCCCCCGCCGTAAAAACCTTAGGAGGCAGCTTATACTCCGCCAGAACCTCCTCCAAAAACGCCTGCGCCAAAATCGGAATATCCTCCACCCGCTCCCGCAAAGGCGGAACCCTTATCACCACCACACTTAGCCGATGATACAAGTCCTCCCGAAACCGCCCCGCCTCTATCTCCGCCAGTAGGTCTTTATTCGTCGCCGCTACTATCCGCACATTGACCGTAATATCCTTCTCGCCCCCCACCCGCCGAATCTTGCCCTCCTCAATCACCCGCAGAACCTTCGCCTGCGCCGCCAAAGGCATATCCCCAATCTCATCCAAAAACAAAGTCCCCCCCTGCGCCTCCTCAAACCGCCCAATATGCTGCTTTATCGCATGGGTAAAAGACCCCTTCTCATGCCCAAAAAGCTCACTCTCTATCAGCTCACTCGGTATAGCCGCACAATTCACATCCACAAAAGGCCCTTTAGCCCGATTACTTTTAAGGTGTATCCACCGGGCTACCAGTTCCTTTCCGCTGCCGCTCGGCCCCTCAATCAGCACCCGCACATCCAAAGGCGCCACCCGATCTATCATCTCCCGCACCCGCTGAATCGCCTCCGACTCCCCAAGAATCTCCCGCACCTTCAAAACCTTCTGCGTAAGAGCCCGATTCTCAGCTACCAGCTGCCGCTTCTCCGTCGCATTGCGAATCAATATCTCCAACTTGCTGAGGTCTGGCGGCTTCTCCAAAAAGTCAAATGCCCCCTTCTTCGTCGCTTCCACCGCCGTCTCAATAGTGGCATGCCCCGAAAGCATAATAAACTCCACATCCGGACGCGTCTTTTTCGCCCAGTCCAAAAGCTCCATCCCGTCTTTCCCCGGCATCCGTACATCACATAACACAATATCAAACGCCACCTTCTCTAAAAGGCGCTGAGCCTCTATGCCATCCCGCGCTACCTCCACCACATGCCCATCATACCCCAATATCTCCGCCAGCGTCTGCCGAATATCCGGATCATCATCTACTACCAGGATCCGAGCCATCAGACGGTCATCAGTTCTTGCTCCTTCGCCCCCGCTAAGCGATCCACTTGATCTATGTACTTTTTTGTGAGCTTATCCAGCTCTTCCTGACCTCGCTTGACAAAGTCCTCGGCGACTCCTTTTTTACCGAGCTGTCTAAGCTCTTCCAGGCGGTCGCGGCGAATATTGCGTATAGCTACCCGGGCTTCTTCGGCTAACTCATGCACTTGCTTGACCAGCTTCTTTCGGATTTCTTCTGTCAGCGGCGGAAAAATCACGCGCAGGACATTCCCATCCGCAGCGGTTTGAAGGCCCAAGTTGGCTTCGGCTATAGCCTTTTCTATGGCTTTGACCATCTTGGGTTCGTAGGGCTGTACTAAAAGCGTCCGGCTATCGGACACCCCGATCGTCGCAATGTGCTTGATGGGGGTGGGCGCCCCATAATAATCTACCCGCACAGGCTCTAAAAACGCCGGCGAGGCCTTCCCCGCCCGAACCTTCCCCAAAACCTCCTCAAAATGGGCCAGGGATTTTTTCATGTGTTCTTCGGCGTCCCTTAGGACGGCCTGTATCTCTGGTGTCATGCAGGCAAAGTTACACTAACCTGCGCCTGCCCCGAAAGCCTCCTCATACCCACGTCGCCTTAGCTCACACGCTGGACACACCCCACACCCATACCCCCAAGGATGAAGCACCTCCCGCACACCACGATAGCACGTATGGGTCTTCTCCCGAATCAGGTCCAGCGCGCCCTCCTCCGCCGCATACCGCCATAGGGCCGCCTTATTCCACCGCAGAAACGGCACATGCACCCAGTAGGGCTCGTCTAGCGCCAAACTAATCGCCCGCTGCGCCGCCTCCAAAAACGGCCCCCGACAATCCGGATAGCCGCTGTAATCCACCTCATTGGCCCCAATCACCAGGTGCCGATACCCCCTCGGATATCCCCACACCGCCGCTAAAAGCAAGAATACCAGATTGCGCCCGGGCACGAAAGTCGTCGGAAGGCCCCCCTCCCCTACCTTGATTTCTTTTTCACTGGTGAGCGCCGACTCCACCTCTAAAAGCCCCCACAACGGCCCTATATCCAAAATCACCTGCTGAATGCCCAGCGCCTCCGCCACCGCCCGCGCCGCCTCTAACTCCACCACATGCCGCTGCCCATACCGAAAAGTTATCGCCACATACGGCCCCTCCAAGTTTTTGCGCATCCACAGGGCCGCCGTCGCCGAATCCTGCCCCCCACTCAAAAGCACGATGGCGCCCATGCTCAGTGGCCTTTTTGGGTTTGGCGCTGGGAAGGGCCCCGCCGCCGTCGCCGTCCCGATACGGCCTTTTCCACCTCTCCCCCTTCCCCATCAGCCCCCTCGCCTGAAACTTCTGGCGCGCCAGCCCCAGAAAGCTGGGACTGATACCAATCGCACAACTCCGTAAAGGGGCATTCCCCGCACTTGGGCCGCCGAGCCAAACAGTGATACCGCCCAAAGAGTATCAGCCAATGGTGCGCTCGCCCCAAGTAGGATGCCGGAATGACCCCCATCAGCTCCTGCTCTACCTTCTCTGGCGTATTCCCCTTGGCCAGCCCCAAGCGCCGACTGACCCGAAAGACATGCGTATCCACAGCAATCACCGGCGCCTGAAAAAGCACCGACGCAATCACATTGGCACTCTTGCGCCCAATGCCCGGAAACGTAGCCAGCTCCACCGGGTCCTCCGGAAGCTTCCCTCCATAACGTTCCATCACCGCCCGGGCCAAGGCCACTAACCGCTGCGCCTTGCTATTCGGATACGAAATAGAGCGAATGTAGGAGAAAACCTCCTCGGGCTCAGCCCGAGCCAGCGTCTCAAAGTCCGGAAACCGCTCAAAGAAGGCCGGCGTCGTCTGATTGACCCGGACATCGGTGCACTGGGCCGAAAGGACTACCGCGACCGCCAGCTCATACGGATTGCGATAGCGCAGCTCGGTCGTAGCCGCCCCGTACCAACCCTCCAAAACCTGAAGCACCCGCTGCGCCTTC
>Ga0308416_1000522_pt1 | contig 13545 bp, 15 predicted proteins | sample HotsprSampleOS60_FD_203468 | JGI IMG/M metagenome (GOLD analysis project Ga0308416, IMG submission 203468) | Hot spring phototrophic mat microbial communities from Octopus Spring, Yellowstone National Park, Wyoming, United States - 20090730_OS60 ... | reverse complement strand
TTCCTGGAGGTGTGGGAGGCCCTCCGCCAAGGGGACCTGAGGGGAGCCCTGGCCCGCTACCGGGGCCCCCTCCTTCCCCAAAGCCAGGCCCCCGGGGTGGAGGCCCTCCGCCTGGAGCTGGAGGAGGCCCTGAGGCGGGCGGTGCTGGCCCAGGGCGATGGGGAAAGCCTCTTCCTCCTGGCCGAGCGCCTGGGGGAGGACCTGGAGGTCTGGGAGGCCCTCCTGGAGAGGCTACCCCCGGAAGACCCCCGCCTTCCCCTCGCCCGGGCCCGGGTGGCGCGGCTCCGCCGGGAGTACGGGGTGTGAACCGGGAGGGAAGCAGTCGGGACTCCAGCAGGCCAGGGAAGGGGCGGGACCAGGGCCTCTTAGAAGGGCCAGGAGAAGCCATCCCACGAGGAGAACCCAAGGCCACCTGTGCCTCATGCTTCCAGGGTGCCAAGGGGGAGGTTACGCGGGGAGTCCAAGGTTACGCGAGGTTACGCAGGGGCCATCGTTGGGAAGAGCTTCCACGTAACCTGGACGTAACCTCCCCCCTGCTACCCTGGGGCTAACCCGTAAGGGGGTGGAAGAAATGCACGAGAGGGGTTTACAACTTCCAAAGGTCGTAGGCCAGCAGCATGATTTCCTGATGGTTGCCATTGATACAGGCAATTTTATATTGGCTTACGAGGAGGACCTCGAAGAAGGATTAGGCTCGGAATACGAAAGGCTTTGGGTCGAAGACGTGCCCCTTGTCCTTGCCAGCGACGCTAGCGTTGTCCTACGCAGAGAGCGGTTCGGGGGAATACTCTACGGCTTTAAGAGGGGCATTTTTCTCAATCAGGAAGCCTTCGACCTTGTTAGATCCTTTGTAGTTGCTACTAGGCCATCGCTGGCCCTCAAGCAAGTTCTCAAAGAAGGAGGCTTAAGTGAAATTACCAAGGGATTTGTAGAGGCAGCGGGGCATTTAATCCTTTACTTGATTGCCGAGGGATACCTTCGCCCTTCTCAAGAAGGGCTGGAATCTAAAGCTTTGTTCCTAGACGATCAACACTTCTCCGATGACCGGTACTATAGGCCTCTATCCATGGAAATCGAGCTCACGAATAGGTGCTATAGGCGTTGTGCATACTGTGCATACGAATCCGGCCCTGAACCCAAAATACCTCTTCGGGAAGAGCTGACTTTCGATGAGTGGGGATATATCTTGGATTCCATAAGAAAGGAAGGGGTCTTCTACCTTGAATTCACAGGAGGTGATCCACTGAGTAGGCCAGATGGATTGGAGATCATCCGCCTAGCGGACGAGCTAGGGTTTAGCGTTCAAGTTAACACCGACTTGTCCGTGTTGCGAGATAGCGACTTAGATAAGATTGCGTCCACAAAAAATCTGAACTTCGTGGGTACCACTTTAGACGGATCTAGTCCGGATAGCCACGATTTGCTTCGGGGTAAGGGGGGATTTAAGACTACCTTGCGGCAGATAAGTCTCATTGCCAAAGCCGGTATCCCTCTGGCTGTCTTCACGGTAGTTCACAAGAAGAACTACACTGAGATTAGAAAGATAGGTGAAATCGCAACACAAAACAACGCTATGTATGGGATTGCGCCCATGTATCCCGCAGGGCGCGGGGCAAGCTTGAATCATCTCGTTCTTAGCCAGGAAGAGTGGGACTTCGCTGTAGGGGAATACATGGACATGGTTAGATTAGGTGCGATTAAGCCCCACCAAAGGCTGTGGTATAAGCTTTCTAGAGAACTTAGATCGGAAAACCCGGCCCGCGATCAGATATGGCTTACCTCTAGGGGTAATCGTGCTCTTCGCGTAGATCCGAGGGGTAATGTCTACGTTTCTGCCAAATTGCGTGAGTGGCGGCCCAGGTATTCGTTCTTCGGCAACCTTCTAACGAGCACTTTAGCCGACATTTGGGAGAATTCGCCTCTACTGCAAGAGCTACGGAAAATACCTGTTCAACCGAACTTCTTTGATGCCGTGGACATTCGGACTATCCCCAATTACACCAGCGAAATCCCTCTAGCTGATGGCTCAGCGTCCCAGCATGGCTAAGGATTTAACTCCGCCCTCGGGTACCTTCTCCTTCTTCCTCCTCGCCTTCCTTCTAACCCTGACCGGCCAGGGCCTGGTGGTGGCGGGCCTATGGCGGTTCCTGGAAGCGGGAGCCTCGGGGCTACAAACTTCGGTCCTCACCCTGGTTCAAGCCTTAGCGAGCATCCTGACCCCCTTTCTCCTCCAATCCTGGCTTGAGACCAGGCCCCAAATGGTGCTCCGCCTCCTCGCCTTTGGCCTTGGGGTAGCGGCCCTCCTCGCCCTGGGAAGCCCTGGCCTTAGCACCTTTCTTCTCCTTTACGCCGCCTTGCTCGCCCTCTTCCTCTTCCTTACGGCTGCTCTGGCCATCTACGGCGTTTTACTGGGAAGCGCCCTGCCCCGCCTCTTCCCTAAGGAGGCCCTGTCCCAGGCCAACGCCCGCTGGGAAATGGCCAATACCTTGGGCCTGGTCCTGGCCCCCCTCATAGGGGGCTTTGCCGTGGACCGCCTGGGGCCCTACGCCCTTCCCCTCTTCGCCCTTCCTCTGGGGGTGGCCCTGGTCCTCCTCCTGGGCCTGAAGGCCCCTCCTCCCCTAGGCCCTTCCGAAGGGAGGCGGAAGGCCTTTGGGGGTGTACCCTTGGGTGTTCTCCTCCCCGTTGCTCTACCTGCCCTTCTCCCTGCCCTGGCCCTCACGGGGGGCGGGGTCCTCACCGCTCTTCTCTTCCACGACCTCAAGCGGCCCGAGGGGCTAGGTATCGCCTGGGCGGGCTTTAGCCTGGGGGGCTTCCTTGTGGCCCAGGCCCTTACCCGCGTCTCCCTCCCCCCGGTCCTTGGCCTCCTCGGGGGGCTTGGCCTCCTGGGCCTGGGCAACCTGGGGAACGGCCTCCTCCCTTACCCCCACCTCCTCCTCGGGTCTTTGGTCTCGGGGGCGGGGGTTTCCGTGGCCCGGATCGCCTTCCGGACCTTCCTCCAGCGGCTTGCCCCCCCGGAGACCCTGGTGGGCCTCTTTGCCTACGTCAACGTCCTCACCCAGACGGCCCGGGTCCTGGGCTCCCCCTTGGGCGGGGGGCTTGGGGACCTCCTGGGGCCCAGGGGGGCCTTCGTGGCCTTTGGGAGCGTTTTCCTCCTGGCCTCCCTTCTCTTTCCCCCTCTCCTCCGCCTCTCCCAAAGGGTTCTCTCCCCTCGTGGTGACGCCGAGGGGCGTGGGTGAGGCCCTCCTGGGCTCCACGGGCGGTATTCCCCTGCTGCTACTCTGGGGCTAACCCGTAAGGGGGTGAATGGCGATGCTCAAGGAGGTGCAAGAGGTCAGGGTCGGCGGCCGGACGCGGCGGGTGTACGTGCGCCCCTTTGCCATGCCTGCTCCATTACAGGTGGGGTCATCTGGATGGTGGAAGGGTTCGCTCTAGAGGCTTGAACCCGGTCTGGAAACTGGCCTTTCTTTCCGAGGCCCTGGGCGACCTGGGGGCCGCCCTGGGCTTCAGCGCCTTGAGCCTGGAGGTGGCCCGCACGGGGGAGGCCTTCTGGGTAGGCCTCTTCGCTGCCCTCGGGTACTTCACCCTAGGCCCTTTGCTCCTCCTGAGCCCCCGGCTGGACCGGGGAGACCCGGTGAGGGCCCTCCTCCTCCTGGCCCTTCCGTTCCCTCCTTTCCTCGCGGGGGGCCTGCTCTATGGGTTTGCCGTCGGGGTCACGGGCGTCCACCTGCGGGCCGTGCGGGGGTGGTTGCTGCCCGAGGAGGCCCTGGCGGGGAGCCTGGCCGCCCTGCGGGCCCTGATCTACGGGGCGGGCGCCTTAGGGGGAACCCTCTCGGGGGTCCTGGGGGGGATCGGCGTGACCCTGCCCTTGCGGGTGGCCCTGGCCTCCTTCCTGGCCTTCTACCTCTTCGCCCTTGGCCCGCTCCATCCCAGGCGCCTGGAGGAGGTAGAGGCCATGGGGAGAGCCTCCTAGCCGGTGCGAAGAGGGCTTGGTCTTATCGCTAAGCTTGTTTCCCGCAAGGCTGACCCTCCCCTGAGGCCCGGGTGGACCGGCCCTACCCATGGGGGTGGGGGGTAACACTACCTTGGAAGGGCGCAGATGGGCGGAGGGGGAACGGAGTCTCGGGAAAACGGCGGGAGGATTCCTGAGCCGCTTTGGCGTGGGGGTTTGGGCGTATCCCCTCAGTTTGTGGTGGTCCCACATTCCGCACCCCCTTCACTCCAGCAGGTAATATCGCCCGGCCCCCAGGAGGCGCGCCGCGGTCTCGTGATGGGGAGCCAGGTTGAGGACGAACCACCTGCCCCCCAGCTCCACCAGTCGGACCCACATAAAGAGTTGAAACACCCAGCGCAAGGTGGGCTTGGCTGTGGGTCTCCCCTTCTGGTCCGGCAGGCTGGACCCCGCCTCCCAAAGCCTCCGCCTCAGCGCCCACTCCCCCAGGGCGTACACCAGAAGGGCCAGGGCCATCACCATCCCCAGGGCCATCACCCGCTCGGGCCGCTTCAAGAAGGTGCTCTCCGCAAAGAACAGGGGGTCCTTCAGAAACCGGAACCCCCGCTCCACCGTCCGGGCCTGGTCCTTGTACCGCCTCAGCACCTCCTGAGGGGGAAGCCCCTCCCGGTCCAGCACGTTCGTGGCCAGGAGGAATCGCCCCAGGCCCCGCCTCGCCCGCTCCAGCTTCTCCTGATCCACCTCCAGGCGGGCCCGCAGGCGGTAGACCACCGCCAAGGGTCGCTCCCCCTTGCGCGGCCGGCCCACCCGCTCCCATTGGCGTTCCTCCTGCACTCCCAGGTAGACCAGCCGGTGCGAAGGAAGTCGGCCGCTGGCCTCGCTCAGGGCCCGCCGGGCGTCCGCCTCACAGGCGAAGGTCCGAGCCGTCAGCCGGCCCAGGACCTTCCGCGCCTCCCCTTCGGCCCGCGCTATCCGCTGCTGGAGGCTCGCTTCCTCCATCCTGGCCCGCTCCTGGCTCTCCACCAACAGCCAGCGCTGCCGCACACCCCCGTACTCGCTCTCCACCTCCAGCCCCCGGTAGCCCGGCAGCAGAGGCCTCCAGGCCTCCTGGGGTAACTCCTCGCGTAGCAGGACCTTGGCCTCCTTTAGGGTGGCCGGCACCCGCATGACCCAGGAGAACCCACGCAGGGCCCCCAGGTTCTCCTGGCTGTAGCTGGCCCCGTCCAGCACCACCACCTCCCCCAGTTCCAGGCTCTGGCGGTAGCGCGCCAGCAGGGGAACCAAGGCCTCCTGATCCGACTGGTTCCCATCCCCAGGAGCGAAGAGCAGGGGAATCCCCCCGGTATCGGCGCAGATCAGGTTCATCACCCACTGCTTGAGGTCTGGGCGGTGGTCCCGGCTGTAGCCGTGGGTGAGGCGGATGACCAGGGGCTCGTCCCCCGTATCGGTCTGGCCCTCTTCCCCGCTCCCGTACACCCCGTGGACGTGAAAGCTGGTGGAGTCCACGTGAAGAGCCCGCACGGGAAAGGGAAAGGCTCTGCGGGCAGATTTAGCCACCTCCACGAACAGCTCGGTGACCCCGGCCGCGTACAGGCTGTCCAGCATGCGGCCCATGCGGTCGTCGTTCAAAAGTTCGGGGGTGATGCCGGGCCCCAGGAGCAGCTCGGTGGGCTTGCCCTGGAAGAAGTGGCCGAAGAGGTAGAGGGGAGAGGTGACGAAGCCCAGGGCGTTCAGTATGGCGGCCTTGAGGGCCATGCCAGTGGAGACCTTTTCGCCCGGCCTTGGGCCCACGAACCGGTCTACGGTCTGTACCAGTCCTATCTGATCCAGGATGCTGGCCACCAGGCCCAGGTGGCCCAGGTCGTACACCTGTAGGTTGGGTGTGGTTTCCATCCCAAAATCCTAAGGCCAAGGGAGAGGGGTGCGGAATGTCGGCCTCGGAGACGGGAGGCTCCTTCCCCTCACCCTCTACGCCCTGGCCATGAGCTTCCTCTCCGGGTTGGCCCTGGCCCTCCTGCCCCTCATGGCCCTGGCCCAGGGGGCGCCTCCCGTCCTCTACGGCCTCTACCCTTGGGGCCTCTCCATAGGGGGCTTCCTGGGAAGCCTCCTGGCGGGAAGGATCGGGCCTTGCCTCGGGGTCTGGGGCGGGCACGGGTTGAGGATCCTGGGGCTTGCCCTCCTCCTCCTGCCCTTTCCCTTCGGGCCCCTGGGGACCTTCCTCGCGGGGATGGGCGGCGCCTTGGGCGGGGTCCACCTCCGGGCTTACCGGCAGCGCCTCGCCCCGGAGCCCCTCCTGGGCCGGGTACAGGCGGGGTCGGTGGCCCTCCTCTCCTCAGGAAGCCTCCTCGGCATCCTCCTTGCTGGAGGCTTGGGGAGTCTTGATCCCCGCACCCCCCTCCTCGCCGCCCTCCTGGGCCTCCTTCTCCTCCTGCCCTTGGCCTTGGGGCCCCTGGGCTGCAGGCGGCTCCTCGCCTTGAGGGAGGGGAGGTCCCCCTGAGTCTTCCCCTTCTCCTCTTCCTCGGTCCCTGAGCGGGAAGGGGGTGGACGGGCCAAGGTAGATCCGATTCCCTAAAGCGGACTGGCTAACCTGGAAGGGGGTGAAGGAGATGCCCAAGGCGGTGCAGGAGGTCAGGGTCGGCGGCCGGAGGCGGCGGGTCCACCAAAAGGCGAAAAAATGTTCGCTTGCTCTATCTCCGGCCTCCGGCGGGGTGGTCTGGGTAATGTGAGGAGGTTCTCTCCACTTGAGGCATAGCGCGTCGGTCTTGGCCGAGGCCCTGAGCAACCTCGGGGCCTCCTTAGTTCTTCCTGGGGCCGTGGGAGGCGCTGCGGGCCTACCTTCCCCGCCTGGACGGGGAGGTGTTGGAGGTCTCCCGGGGGACGCCCAGCCTGGAAAGCCTCTTCCTCAGGCTCTTTGGGCCCGCCCCTAAGCTAAGTGGAGACCGATAGATCAGGGCTCCACTTCTGTTCCCCGTACCCAACAGGCCGAAACCCCCGCCGGTGGGCGGGGGGATAAGGGTGGGCCCTTCGGGATAAGGGCATCCCTGAGGCCCGGAGATTCCACGGCTTGAAGGCCCGCAGGCCCTTTGGCCGCCGCCCGCCCTCCTCCCCGCGGGGAGGGAGCGGACTTCCCCGTCCTTCACCCGCCGAGGGTGGGGCAGTCCCCCGGGGGTTCCCTGGCGCGACCCTCCCGGCCGCACCTACGCCCGGGACCGGGCGAGCCCGTGAGGTGGGCCAGACCTCCCTGTGGCGGCGCACCGCCCTTGGGCCCCTTTCGGCACCGGCTCCACCGCCCGAGGTGGGGGGTGAGCCTTCGCTTCACCCGCCAAGCGTGGCCCCAGCCGCCCGGCTGGAACCACCACCCCAAGCCACCGGCACCTACTGGCCAGGCCTACTGGGACGGCGAGCCCACCTGGCCCGGGACGGCCGTGGCTGTGGCGCTTTGGTGGCCACCCACCCTCCCTTGAGGCCGGGAGCGGCCGGCTGGGCCTCCGGGATCCCGGCGGGGAGTCCCCTCCCCCGTGGATCCTTTTGGCCCTCGCCCTTCCTTCGGGGCTCCACGCCCCGCAGATTCCGATACTCCCCTTCCGGGGAGGCCTTTTTCCCGTTGTCGGGGGAGAGCCCGAGGCTCAGGCCCTCCCCCCAGTTGGCGCCGAGGCCGGCCCTGAGGGTGGAAGCCCCCAGGGTGCCGGTCCAGGCTTTCGGCCCGCGTAGACGAGATGTCGCCCTCCGCGACACCGCCGGGCAGCAGGTACCCCGACGGGAGCCGCTTCGGTCAGCCTATTCGCCTGGTCTCCCCCTCTGGTGCGGCCGCTTATCTCTCTGAGCCCTCTGGGTTTCCCCGTACAGCTCAGGTTTCGCCGGCCTACGCCTTCCGCCATCATCCGGGTCCCCCAACCCGTCCGGCGGCTCGCGCCCAGAGGTTCCCCCGTTAGCCCGCCCCTACTCGGACGTGCGCCCTTATGACCCGCCAACCCTGTTGCGGTAACCGCACCCCCCACCCTACGAGGTTCCAAGCTCGGATAGGGGGGCCAAGGTATGGCGGGCGCTACCCGTGGGCTCACGGCCTGTTCCCCATAGGGGGTGTCGCACCCCCATGTACAGACCCGAGCTATGCGCGCGGCCAGGAGTTTCGGCGAAGCCTCCCCTCCTGTGCCCCTCCCTCCAGTCGCCCTCGGGAGGCTGGGAGCTCACACTCCAGCCGGGTTTCCCCGACCCCCCACGTGTACTCGTGGGCCTCAGCGCTGGGCCTGTGGGGCACCGGCGATCGGGTTCCTTCTTTCCCCGATCACCGGCGGCGGGGGAAGGCATAGCCCCCTACCCCGCTTTCGGGACGGACAGCCGGAGCATCGCAGCCCCGACCTTTCCGGGTCGCCCAACATCTAGCCCTGGGTCCCCCCAGGTATGGAGTGAGGTCGAGCGGAGGCCTCTCGGCCTCCACGCGCCTCGTTGAGTGCGGGGCGAGCCCCCATTTCCTGAGGCACCCCGCTTCCCCGGCAGCGCAACGTGTGTGGGGGAACACAACGTTGCGCCCTCCGGCCCCGGCACCACCCAGGAAGTAGGTCCACCCCCACCCTACCGCGCCGGCCCGGCCGGGTCAAGGCCTGCCGCCCAAGGGAACCTCAATAAGGATGCCTTTATGCCTCCCCAACGCTTGCAAGGAAGGGCTTTCTCGCCCTTGACGCCACCGCCACCCCGCGCTACCCTTTGAGCATGCCCGACCCCGCCGACTACCGCCTCTACCGGAGCCAGACCGCGGTCATGGCCGCCATCCGGCAGGCGGTGGCCAAGGGCTACCGCTACTACCTGGTGGCCACCACCCCGGAGGCGAAGGCCCTGGGGGCGGTGGCCAAGCTCCACGAGCGCCACCGCATCCTGCTTTCCCCCGAGGCCAGGCGGGCCAGGAAGGAGGCCGGGCTTCCCGTGGCCCAGCTCTTCCTAGGCCCCGAGCCCCGAGGAGGGGTGTGGCCCTACGCCCTCTTGGCCACCAAGCGCCTGGAGGGGGAGGAGATGCGGAGCGCGGAGGGGAAGAGGCCCCTGCAGTGGGTGGCCTGGCGGAAGGAGGCGTGGCTTCCCACCTACGAGCTCAGGAGGGACCCAGACACGGGCCGCTGGACCTGGTACCTCACCGAGGCCTTCTACCGGGAGCTCCTGGAGGAGGCCCTGCACTATGCCCGGAAGGGGGACTGGCCCAAGCTGGTGGGCCACCTCAAGACCCTGGGGCACCTGCCCATGTTTGGGGGCATCTTCCACCAAGTCCAGGACATCCGCCGGCGGGTGCAGAAGCTCTGGGGGGACACCCACCTCCGGAGCCCCGAGGGCCAGTGGAAGGCCCCCCCGTGGCGGAAGGCCCTGGAGGACTGGCCAAAGCGCCCCCTGGCCGCTTCCGTGTATCTCTACGTGGACCCGGAGGTGGACGGCCCCCGGCCCAGGACCCTGGGGGAGTGGTGGGAGGCCCGCCGAAAGGAGGGCGCGTGATCCGAGGCCTCGCCCGGCTCCTCCGGGACGTGGCCCGGGGCCTCCCCGACCCCGAGCGGGACCCCGACCTGGGGCCCTTCTACACCGACCTACGCCTGCGGTGGAAGCGCGACCCCCGGGAGCTTCCCCCCGAGGCCTGGGAGGAGGGCCTTTTGGAGCTCCTCGCTGAGCGCATCGCCGAGGGGTGGGACCGGCACGGGGCCCCTTCCGCGGCCCGGACCCCGGAGGGGAGGTGGGTGGGCAGCTTCGAGGGCCCCGGAGGGGCCTACGCGGTGGAGGCCGCCACCAAGCGGGAGGCCTACCGCCTGGCCAGGCGGGAGTGGCTTCGGAGGCTTCTTGGGGGATAGGCTCGGCCCATGCCCTGGGAGGCGCAGGACGAACGCCCATCCTCCCGTAGCGGGAGAGGGCCGGCTCAGGCCTGCCCGGGGGCGCTATACTTGTATAGCGATGGTGGTCGTGCGCCTGCCCAAGGAGATCGAGGAGCGCCTCACGGCCCTTGCCCAAAAGACCGGGCGGAGCAAGAGCTACTACGTGCGCCAGGCCCTCTTGGAGTACCTGGACGACCTCGAGGACTACTACCTGGCGGTGGAACGCCTGGAGTCCCGCCTCCCCGGCATCCCCCTGGAGGAACTGGAGCGCCGCCTTGGGCTACAGGATTGAGTTTGACCCCCGGGCCGCGAAGGAGCTGGAAGGGCTAGACCGGGAGGTAGCCCGCCGGATCCTTCGCTTTCTGCGGGAGCGCGTGGCCGCCCTGGAAGACCCCCGGAGCCTCGGGGAGCCCTTGCGAGGGCCGGAGCTGGGCAGGTTTTGGAAGTACCGGGTGGGGGACTATCGCCTGATCTGCCACATCCGGGATCGGGAGGCCACCATCTTGGTGGTCCGGGTGGGCCATCGGCGGGACGTTTACCGCTGAGCCCGCTTCCTTCGTTTCCGGCCCCCCTTCTCGGGCGGGCGCCACGGGCCGGCACGGGGGCCTTGCCCCCAGGGTGAGCGCACCCCCGCTCACCGCTCAGCGCCCCGGTAAACGCCAGGCGCTTATCCTGAGCGCCCCCTGTAGCGATGAGCGCTCAGGGCGTGCTAGCCTCAGGCCATGGGACAACCCGAGGAACTCCTCTTCCCCGCCCTGGCCGCGGAGGCCCTGGGGGTCAGCCCGGCCACGCTGCGGCGCTACGCCCAGGCCTGGGAGAAGGCCTTCGGCCCCCTCCCCCGGGCCCCGGGAGGGGGACGCCTGTGGCCCCGCCCCGCCCTGGCCCGGCTGAAGGCGGCCCGGGAGCTGGCCCAAAGGGAGGGCCTGCCCCTGGAGGAGGCCCTCCTCCGGGTGGAGGGGGAGGCCCCCCTGGTGGCCACATCGCACCCCGAGGAGGAGGCCCTGGCCCTCCTCCGGGAGGTGGTGGCCAGGATGGAGGCCTTGGAGGGAGAAGTGCGGGCCCTCAAGGAGGAGAACGCCCGCCTGAGGGAGGCCCTTAGGGCCCTGGAGCCCCCGAGGAAGCGGCCCTGGTGGAGGTTCTGGGGGTAGGGGCCGACTGCGGAGAACTCACGTGGCGCCGGTAATATGAAAGCAATCCCCCGGGTTAGGACCCGGAGGACCCAGCTGCCCGGCTGAGGCCTCCATCCTAACCCGAGGGGGGGGAAGGAGGCAAGCAGGTGACTTACCACATAAGCAAACATTTCAGCGACCCCACCCTCAACGCGGTCTACCAGGCCTGGCAACGGCATCGGGATACCAACCCTCAGGGTGCCCTCCGCGTAGTGGAGACCTACGCCCAGGCCCACGGCGTGCCGGTCCGGGACCTCCTGGCCCGCTTCGCCGAGGCGGAGGCCCGGGAGGCCTCCCAGGCCCCTCAGGCGGCCCCAGAGGTCCTTGGAGGCCCCTCCGGGGAGGGGGCGGGTACTGCACTACCCCCCCTCCCTTCGGAGGCCGCTACGGCCCTTCAGAGGCCGGAGGAGGGGCCTTCCGCCAGCCACGTCCAGGACGCGATTCCCGCCGTGCAACAATCTATAGGAGATCCCCTAGGGGTGGATTCTTCGGGACTACCCCTAGGGGGGGACCTCCGTTATCCTGCCCCTGGGCTTCAGGGACTCGAGGAGACCCGTTATCCAGTAGATTGTTGCACGCCGCCTCCGCCGGCCAGAAGTAGGCTCCAGGACTGGGTTTCTTGGGGCCGGGACTTGATTGAAAACACTCTAGAGGAGGCCCGCCGGTCCGGGGACGCCGAGAGGGCGGCCGCCCTCGAGGAGCTCCTGGCCCTCCTAGAGGGGAAGGGCCTCGCGGCCGGCCCCGTGAAGCTCTTCCTCCTCCTGGCCTACCTGGGCCGCCGCTACCTCCGGGAGAAGTGGGGCAGGAAGGCCTCCAGGACAGCCTCTCAGGTCAGCTACCACCTCCCCAACGACCTCCTGGCGGCCTACATCGGGGTAGACCGCGTAACCGTGTGGCGCTGGATGGAGCTCCTGAAGGCCGCCGGCCTGGCCGACTCCCGGCGACACCGGTCATGGGCGGTCATCAACGGCACCCCGGGCGTCTACACCACCGGAAGCGTCTGGTTGGTGCGCCTCAAGCCGGGTAGGGTGCGCTGGACCTACGAGGACCTGGCCCACCCCTGGCGGGATCTGGAGGAGGACCGCGAGAACGGGCGCACCGCCTTCCGGGTCCTGTGGCCACAGCGCAAGGGGAAGAGGGCCAGGCCCTCCCTGGAGCTCCTGGTGCGCTGGACCCTGGGGATCCGGGAGGCCCCACCCCCCGAGGTCCTGCCCACCAAGCGCGACCCCACGGACATCGCCGAGCTCTTCGCCCTCACCGACCTGGACCCCCAGGAGCGGCCCGACGCCATCCAGGCCCTGGCGGAGCGCATGGCCCACAACCTTGGGGACCCCCACTCGGTGAAGTTCTACATGCGGGTCCTCTGGCGCGTGGTGGAGGGCAAGGTCCCCGCCACCGCCGTCTCCAACGCCTACCGGGCGGCCTACGCACCCATCCGGCAGCGCCTCCACGGCGAGGGCCCGGGCCAGGTGAGGCGACCGGGAGCCCTCTTTGCCGCCATCCTCCTCCAGGTGCCCGGGGTTCGGGAAGCGCTGGCGGCGTAGCCCCCCAGGCCTCGGTCAGCTCTGGGTCAGCCCTGAAGGGGCTATCTTTTGGGCTGCCAGGGGTGCATCCCTACTGGCTCTCTTGCCTATCTAGGCTAATTCCTTCCTAGGGGATTGACAAGGGCCAAGGTGCATGCTACCTTGGAGGTTATGAGAAGAAAAAAGACACACCAAAATTTCCCTCAAAAAAGATTTCTCTTAGGCAGAAAGTTCCGTTTAAAAGGGAAAATTAAGATAACCAAGCTTTCACTTGCATTGAGATTTATCCTTTTAGAGCAAAATGAGTTGCCAAAAAATCAAAATTGCAATTTAAAGTCTGATTTAAAAGAGAAGATTACGCTAATAAAGCGGATAAATAGGCTTTTGCGCAGGATTAAGTTTTTGCGTAAATCTAACTTTTACTCTTTAAGTGATAAATCTCAGACAAATGAGGTTTTACTTGAATCAGCATTTCGCCGTCTTCTTATTTTCCTCTTTCTTTATATTCTCCTTCTTCCTTTTGCCTCAGATATTTCCTCAGCGTGGCAAATATGGCAGTTATTACAGCAGTTGTTGCAGTTTCTCTTTGGATCAGGTCCTGGTTGAGCTCTGCGGCGGGTGAATGGGCTTTCCCTGCATACCCTTCCACCCCCGGGAGGCCCCTCTCCCCCCGCCTCTCCTTGCGGGGTTTATGCGGGGATCCCTGGGGATCCGCCGCAACTCTATGCGGGCCGGCCCCCGCTCCGGGCCCTTCCGGAGCCTTCCCCTGCGCGAAGGTGAACTTTCGCGAAGGGGCGCGGGGCGGTGGTCTAGAATGGATCCATGACCAACCCCCTGTCCCAGGCCCTCGCCCTCTTGGAGGAGGGGAAGGACCGGGAGGCGGAGGCCCTCCTCCTCGCCCCCCAGGAAGGCCCCCTGGAGGCCGAGCGCCTGACCCTTTTGGGCTTCGTGGAGGCCCGCAAGGGGAACCTTCGGGCCTACCGCGCCCTGGCCCTGGAGGCCGCCCGAAGGGCCCAGACCCCCCTCACCCTCTACCACCTGGGCCTGGCCCTCCCCCCGAG
>Ga0308416_1000510_pt1 | contig 13659 bp, 10 predicted proteins | sample HotsprSampleOS60_FD_203468 | JGI IMG/M metagenome (GOLD analysis project Ga0308416, IMG submission 203468) | Hot spring phototrophic mat microbial communities from Octopus Spring, Yellowstone National Park, Wyoming, United States - 20090730_OS60 ... | reverse complement strand
ACCGGGCCGCCGCCTACCTGGCCCTGAGGGTGGGGGTGGACCTGGAGGACGAGGCGGGGCTTTTGGCCCTGCTTCAGGCCAAGAGGGTGCGCCTCCTGCCCGATAGGGAGGGGAACCGGGTCCTGGCGGATGGCGAGGACCTCACCCCCCACCTCCACACCGAGGCGGTGGACCGGGTGGTCTCCCAGGTGGCCCGCCTCCCCGGGGTGCGGGCCTGGGTGAACGCCAGGCTAAAGGAGGTGCCCCCGCCCTTTGTGGCCGAGGGGCGGGACATGGGCACCGCGGTCTTTCCCCAGGCGCCCCACAAGTTCTACCTCACCGCCCGTCCCGAGGTCCGGGCCCAAAGGCGGGCCAAGGAAAGGCCTGGGGACTACGAGAAGGTCCTGCAGGACCTCCTCCAGAGGGACGAAAAGGACCGGGCGCAAAGCGCCCCCGCCCCCGAGGCCCTGATCCTGGACACCAGCGAGATGGGCCTCGAGGAGGTGGTGGCCAGGATCCTGGAGCATCTTTAAGGATTAGCCATGGTGCCCGGGGCCAAGGCCAGGCCGGTCCACGAGTTCCTCAACATCGTCCTCTTCCGCCCCCTGGCCCACCTGGTGGTGCGGGCGCTTCTTCCCACCCCGGTGAGGCCCCACCACCTGGTCCTCTTCCACACCCTTCTGGTCCTCCTGGCCGCCTTTTTGGTCCTCGTGGGCGAGGACCTCCCGGCCGCCCTCCTCCTGCAGGTGAAGACCGTTCTGGACAACGCCGATGGCCAGCTCGCCCGCCTCAGGGGCGAGGTCACGGAGCTGGGCCGCTACCTGGACACCGAGCTGGACTTTCTCGGCAACCTCTCCCTCTTCCTGGCCTTGGGGGTGCGGACGGGAGCCTGGGGAATGGCCCTTCTGGCCTTTTTGGTCTTCACCCTGGTCCAGTCCTACGACTTCAACCTGGAGAGGCTTTACCGCCTCCACCGGGGGCTTCCCCTCCCGGAGGAGGCCCAGGACCCCAGTAGCCCCCTCCTTGCCCTTTTGCAGGGGGTCTACCGCCTCCTCTTCCTGCCCCAGGACCGGGCCATCACCGCTTTGGAGGGGTTTCTTCTGAAGTCCTTTCGTCTAGACCCCAGGCGCTTCTTTGACGAGGCCGCCCTTGCGGGGGTGGTGAATCTGGGCCTCACCACCCAGCTTTTCTTCATGGGCCTCTTCCTGGCCTTTCACCAGCCTGGGGCCTACCTCACCTTCGTCCTCCTTCAGGCCCTGTATCTTGGGCTTTGGTACCTATGGAGAATCCTCCGCAGTATCCCATCCCCACGGTGGGGGCCCTAGTGGAAAAGGAAGGCCGGGTGCTTCTGGTGCGCACCGCCAAGTGGCGGGGGCTTTGGGGGGTGCCCGGGGGGAAGGTGGGCTACGGGGAGAGCCTCGAGGCCGCCCTGAGGCGGGAGATCCGGGAGGAGGTCAACCTGGAGCTTGGGGAGATTCGCTTCGCCCTGGTGCAGGAGGCCCTCTTCAGCCCCGAGTTCCACAAGCCCAGCCACATGCTCCTCCTCAACTACTTCGCCAAGGGGGAAGGGGAGGTGCGCCCCAACCATGAGATCCTGGAGTGGGCCTGGGTGGAGCCTGAGGCGGGGCTTGGCTACCCCTTGAACAGCTTCACCCGGGTCCTCCTCGCCCGCTACCTGGAGGGAGCATGAGGGTCGCGCTGGTGACGGGAAGCGCCAAGGGGATCGGCCGGGCCATCCTCCTGGCCCTGGCCCGGGAGGGCTTCGCCGTGGCCGTCCACTACCGCACCTCCGAGGGCCTGGCCGAGGCCACGCGGCAGGAGGCGGAGGCCCTGGGGGTGCGGGCCATCAAGGTCCGGGCCGACCTCACCCGGGAGGAGGAGGTGGCGGGCCTGGTGGAGGAGGTCCGCTACCACCTGGGGGGGGTCGGGGTCCTGGTCAACAACGTGGGCGACTACCTCTACAAGCCCATAGAGGAGGTGAGCCTGGAGGAGTGGCGCTGGATCCTGGACACCAACCTCACCGCCACCTTCCTCCTCACCCAAAAGGTTCTCCCCCTCATGGTGGAGCAGGGCTATGGCCGCATCGTCAACCTGGGCTACGCCGGGGCTTCCAACCTCCTGGCCCGGCCCCACATCACGCCCTACGCCATCGCCAAGACCGGAGTGGTCCTCTACACCAAGGCCATCGCCAAGCGCTTCGCTACCGCCGGCATCACCGCCAATGTGGTGGCCCCGGGGGTGGCGGAGAACTCCATCTCCAAGCCCATCCAGGAGATCCCCATGGGGCGGCTGGCCCTCCTGGAGGAGATCGCCCGGGCCGTCCTCTTCTTCGTCCACGAGCCCTACCTGACGGGGCAGGTCCTGGAGGTGGCCGGGGGGTGGAACCTCTGAGCCCAATCTGCAACCCACATTCCGCACCCCCTCACCCAAGGAGGTAACATCGCCCTACCCCCAGCGGGCGCACCGCGGTCTCGTGACAGGGGGCCAGGTTCAGCACCAGGGGCCGGTCGTCGGGCCAGGCCAGGCGACTTGACCGGCAAAGAAGCGTGCACGCCGCAATACTTACGCATCCACTAGTTACTTCCATCATCTGCCTTGTTGCGGGGCGAAGGCATCTCTTCACGCTTCCGTAGCGTATAGTGACCTTCTTTAAGCCTTTCCTGAAACGCTTTTGTACTTGGTATACCGTTGCCCGAAAGTGCTATAATGTCCCTGTCCCGGGTATCCGGGAGGGGACCTTGAAAGCCAGTTTCTTCCCACGGGGACGGCGATATTCGCCTATGCGTTCTCCCTTGACCCCTCTTCCCAAGTCTTCCCATCGGCCTAAACCCCGCAAAACGCCCACCCCTTGGCCGATGCATATTCCAAGCTTCATCTTTCTCACAAACACCCCCTCCGGCGGTGCTGTCCAGAAGAGCATTCTTAGGGGGGTAGAGTTGCAAACCACTTAGCCCCGTAAGGGGATTGCGACAGCGAACGTGGGACAGCTTCTCATGGCCGTCCCACAGGGTTGCAAACCACTTAGCCCCGTAAGGGGATTGCGACCCCTGGCGAAGGCGAAGGGAGGGACTGAGGCTGTAAAATACGTGTTGCAAACCACTTAGCCCCGTAAGGGGATTGCGACAAGAGCCTCCAGGCCGCCTTCCACACCTCGGGGGTCCAGTTGCAAACCACATAGCCCCGTAAGGGGATTGCGACACGAAGGGGCTATCGTCCCCAAACTCGGGAAGCGGGGGAGTTGCAAACCACTTAGCCCCGTAAGGGGATTGCGACAGGAAGAACTCGATCCGAGCCCCCTCGGGGAGCTTGGTCGTTGCAAACCACTTAGCCCCGTAAGGGGATTGGTCTCATGGTCTTTGAGGCCGGGGAAGGCGTGCTCCGCTTCCCCCAGGACCTGGACAAGGCCCTAGGCTTGGCGGGGCTCTAGAGTGTCGGTATACTGGGGCCTAACGGAGGGTTTATGGATCGCCTCCTCGCTATCGCCCTAGGCCCGGTACAGGAGTTCATCGCCACGGCCCGGAGAACCCGGGACCTTTTCACGGGTAGCCGCCTCCTCTCCGAGGCCGCCTCCTGTGCCGCCAAGGCGCTGGCCAAAGAGGTGGGCGTGGAAAACCTCATCTTCCCGGCCCCCCAGGACGAGAACCAGCTGGAGAAGCTGGCCGAGGCCGGCATCCCCAACGTGCTCCTCCTTCGGGTTCCAGAGGGGAAAGACCCCGGAAAGCTGGGGGAAGCCGCTCTAGGGGCGGCCAGGGACTGCCTTTTTGACCGCGCGAAGCAGGTTTTCGCCCCCCGCAAGGCCCACCTTCTTTGGGACGAGGCCCTGAGCCAGGTGAAGGACCTGTTGGAAGGGTATTACGCCTACGTCCCCCTAGAGGACTACCCCAGATCCCGGGAGCGGCTCATGGCCCTCCTGGCGGCCCGCAAGAACACCCGGGACTTCGCCCCCGTGGCTTGGGGAAGCGCAGCCTACAAGAGCTCCCTGGACGGAGCCCGGGAAAGCGTCCTCCGCCTGCCCCAGGAGGGGGCGGACCGCCTGCGGGTCCGGCTGGGCCTGCGCCCGGGGGAGTACCTCTCGGGCCCGGACCTCCTCAAGCGCTGGTGGCAGACCCAGCACCCTTTCCTGAGCACCACCCACGTGGCGGCCCTGCCCTTCTTTGAGGGGGTCAGGAAGGCGGGCCAGGAGGGGGTGCTGCAGGATGCGCTAGAGGACCTGGCCCAGCTGGCGGGCGAGGAGGCCAGGGCGGGGAACCACCACCCCGTTCTGGAGGGCACCCCCTTCGCCCAGTGGGACGTCCGCCTCCTGTACGAGAGCCGCCTGGAGGAGTTTGCCGCTTTCGCCGAAGACCCAGGACTTTTGGAGAAGGCCAAGGCCCGCCTGAAGGAGCTTTGGCGGGCGCTTTCCCAAAGGGGGGTGAAGGTGCCCCCCGGGTCCTACTACGCCCTCCTCTACGCCGACGGGGACCGGATGGGGGAGACCCTGGACCGGCTCAGGACCCCGGAGGAACACCGGCGCTTCTCCAAGGCCCTGGCCCTGGGCTTCGCCGCCGAGGTTAAAGGCATCGTGGAGGCCCACGGGGGCGCCCTGGTCTACTCGGGAGGGGACGACGTCCTGGCCCTCCTTCCCCTCCACAAGGCCCTCATGGCGGCAAAGGCCCTGGCGGAGCGCTTCCAAAAGGTCATGGCCCCTTTTGGCGGGCCGGGGAAGGCGCCCAGCCTCTCCGTGGGCCTGGCGGTGGTGCACCATCTGGAGCCCCTTCAGGACGCCCTGGACCTGGCCCGCCGGGCGGAGAAGAGGGCCAAAGAAGGGGAGCCTAAGCGGAACGCCCTCTGCGTGGCCTACAGCCCCCGATCGGGCTCGGAGCGGATGGTGCGGGGCCGCTGGGACGAGGACCCTCGCCTCACCCGCCGCCTCCTCCGCTACGCCGACCTCCTGCGGGCCGAGGAGGTGCCCTCGAGGGCCGGCTACGAGCTCTGGGCCCTGGTGCAGGAGGTGGGCGAGGCCCTCCCCGGCGAGGCCCTGGTGGCCGAGGCCCTGCGGATCCTGGGGAGGAGGGCGATGGAGCCAAAGTACCAGGAGGAGCTTGGGCGCTGGGTCCAGACCGGCGAGGATGTGCGCCGCCTGGCGGAAGAACTCCTCATGGCCCGCCCCTTTGCCGAGGCCCTGGACCAGGCGGGCGTGCCCGTGGAAAGCCGGGAGGTGTGGGATGCTCATTGAGCCCAGGGATCCCCTCATCGTTCGGGACGGCAGGCCCTTCACCAACAACCCCGGGGCCAGGGCTAAAAGCCTCCCCTTCCCCCTGCCCCAGACCCTGGCCGGCGTCTACCGCACGCGCCGCGCCCTGTTGGAGGGACTCCCCCTGCCCGAGAGGGCCGAAGAGGTCCTCCGGTGGGGGCTCCGGGGCCCCCTTCTCGCCGAGGAGGGGAAGGAGGGGTGGCGGCTTCTCGTTCCCCGGCCCCTGGACGCCCTAAGGCTTGGGGGAACCGTCTACCCCCTCCGCCCCCTGGAGTTTCCTGAAGGGGCGAGGACCAACCTCCCCGAGGGGCTTCGCCCCGTGGGGCTTCCCAGCCCCTCCCTCAAGGAGAAGCCCACTCCCCTCGAGGCCTTCTGGTACTGGGAGAGTTTCCTAAAGTGGCTCCTGGAGGACGTCCCCGAAAGGTTTAGCCCAGAGGGCCACGGCGGCCCCACCCCGGAGGTGCGCACCCACGTGGCCCTGGACCCGAGCGCCCAGACGGCCCGGGAAGGCTTCCTCTTCCAGACCTCGGGGCTGGAGTTCTCTAGAAAGCTTCAGGGGCCTGCCCAGGGGGGGATTAGGAGGCTCGCCCTGGTCCTCTGGCCCGAAAAGGAGCTGGAGGGCCTCTTCCCCTTGGGCGGGGAAAGGCGCCTCGCCTTCTGGCAAAAGGGAGGCCCTGGGCTTCCCCCCCTGCCCGAGGCGCTGGTGGAGCGTTTGGCCCGGTCCAGGGCCGCCCGCATCCTCTTCCTCACCCCCGCCTTCCTGGAAGGGGCCTACCTCCCCAAGGGCGGGGCCTTCGGCGGGGCCCAGGTGGTGGCGGCGGTCGTAGGGAGGCCCCAGGTGGTCTCGGGCTGGGACCTGAAGGAGGGGAAGCCCAAGCCCAGCCGCCGGGCGGTGCCCGCGGGGAGCGTGTACTTCGTGCGGCTCCCTGAGGCCTGGGGCGAAGGGGAGATCCGGGCTTGGGCAGAAGGGATCTGGTTCCAGAACCTTTCCGATGGGGAGCAGGACCGCCGGGACGGGTTTGGCCTGGCCGCTTTGGGGGTTTGGGACGGGAAGCTTAGGCGCTGGGAGGGAGCATGAGCCGGAAGGTTCGGGCCTTTGAGGAGGCGTTGGCGCCCAGGCGCAAGGAGGAGAAAGGGGCCCTCCTGCGGCCCAACGGCGCGCGGGTCCTCACCTGGGAGCGCACTTACACCCTCATCACCCCCCTCTTCGGGGGCGGGGTGGAGCCCAGGGAGGCGGACCCCGTGAGCGTGGTGCGGGCCACGGATGTGCGGGGGCAGCTTCGCTTCTGGTGGCGGGCCCTGAAGGGTTGGCAGGCCAAGGGAAGCCTGGAGGAACTCCGAAATCTGGAGAGCGCCCTCTTCGGAAGCGCGGGGGAAGGCGGGGCTTCCCCCGTGGCGGTGGAGGTGGAGGTGCTGGGGAGAGGGGAGGACGTGGAGGTCGCCCAGTACGGCCGCGCCGTCCAGTGGTACCTGGGTTTTCCTCTACGAGGTGAAGGGGGATGGGCTCCGGTCAAGAAGGGCGTGGCCTTCCGCCTCAGGCTCCGCTTTCCCGAGCGGGTGAAGAGCCTGAACTTGGCCGAGGAGCTGGAGGCCGCCCTCTGGGCCTGGGAGACCTTTGGTGGCATTGGGGCGCGCACTCGGCGGGGGTTTGGGGCCCTCCTTCGGGAAGACGCCTCACCTCCGACGGAGGAGGAGATCCGGGAAGGGCTTGGGCGCTACGCCCGCGAGGAGGGTTGGCCTTACGGGGTGCCCCACCTCACCCCCCAGAGCCTGGTGCGGGTGGTGCCCCTCTCCTGGAAGGAGCTCGCCGAGCGCTACCAGGCCTTCCGCCAGGCCCGCCCCGGGGGAAACTCCCGGAGCCCTGGCCGCTCCCTTTGGCCCGAGCCCGACGAGATCCGCCGCCTCACGGGGCGGCACGCCCCCACGCACCCGCCCAGGCACCCCGTGCGCAAGTTTCCCCGGGCCCATTTTGGCCTGCCCATCATCTTCCACTTCAAGGACAGGGGCGACCCTCCCGATACCACCCTCAAGCTGCGGGAGGCCGAACGCCGGGCGAGCCCCCTCCTCTTCAGGCCCCTGGGGAAAGAGCAAAGGCCCTGCGTGGTGGCGGTGCTGGAAGGGGACAGGTTTCCGGAGGAAAAGCTCCTCTTGGAGGATAGGAACAGACGCACCTGGGAGGTGGACTCCTGGCTCACCCCAGAGGAGGCCGGGCGAATCCCCCCTCTAGGAGGCCAGGTGGACCCCGTGCGGGCCTTTGTGGAAAGCCTATAAAGGAGGTTCGGAGATGAAGCATGCTGCGTTGGTTTTCCTGCACGCCCTCTCTCCCCTGCACGCGGGGACGGGGCAAGGCATCGGGGCCATAGACCTGCCCATCGCCCGGGAGAAGGCCACGGGCATCCCCTACCTGCCGGGAAGCTCCCTCAAGGGGGTGCTTCGGGACCGGGCCGCATCCTGGGACCGGGACACGCGCTTCGCCGTTTTCGGCCCGGACACGGAGAGCGCCTCCGAACACGCCGGGGCGGTGCAGGTGGGGGACGCTAAGCTTCTTTTACTCCCCGTGCGCAGCGTTTACGGGGTCTTCGCCCTGGTGACGAGCCCCTACCTCCTGGAGCGCTTCCGCCGGGAAGCGGAGATGGTGGGGCTTGGTACCCCGGAGACCCTCGAGGTCCAAAACTCCGGGCAGGCCCTTCTCGCCCGGGGCTCCCGGGTCCTGGGGGATGGGGGCAAGGTCTACCTCGAGGACCTGGACCTTGAGGCCCGGGAGGAGGCGGGGGCCAGGGCCTGGGAGGACTGGCTTGCCCAGCGCCTGGAGGCGCCGGTGAAGGGCCGCCTCGTCGTGGTCCACGATGATCTCATGGGCTACCTTCTGGAGACGGCCACGGAGGTGGTGGCCCGCATCCGGCTGGACGACGAGACCAAGACCGTGGCTCCGGGCGCCCTCTGGTACGAGGAGAGCCTGCCCACGGAGAGCGTGCTCTACAGCCTCCTCCGGACGGAGGCCTCCCGGAGAAAGGGGCAGAATCTCCCTGCCGAGGCCATTCTTGCCATGGTAAAAGGCCTCCTGGAGGGACCGGTCCAACTTGGGGGCAAGGCCACGGTGGGCCGGGGCCTTTGCGCCTTCAAGGTGGTGGGAGGGCAAGCATGAGGACGAGGGCTCAAAGGTGGGCGGAGGATGCCTACAACCGGGTGAAGGCCCGCGCCCAGGGGGACAAGGCCCAGAAGTACAAGGACATGGCCCTCAAGTTCCCCGTCCTGGTGCGCCAGGCGGGGCTTTCCCAGGCCCTGGCCTTCGTGGCCTCCCGGGGCGAGGAGGGCCACAAAAACCTCGTGGGGGACCTGGCCCAGACCCTGGGCCGCGAGGGTCTGGAGGCCCTCGCCGAGGAGGCCCGCAACGCCGAGCTTCCCGCCTACCTGCGCCTCACCCGGGAGGTCCTAGGGGCGGCGGAGTGGTACAAGCGCTTCGCCCAGGCGCTCATAGAGGAAGAGAAGTAGCCATGGGTCGGCGATCCGCGCTTGAGGGTATCCGCCTCCCCCAAGGGAAGGAGCCCCACCGGGGCCTCTGGCTGGACAAGTTCCTGGTTTCCACCGAAAGGAAGGACACCGAGGCGAAGCGCTCCCTGGTGCGGGAGGTGGCGGGCATCCCCGAGCCCGAGGAGTACCAGGGCTTCTTCGGGCGCTACTGGAAGGCCCTCGAGGCCCTGGGCGCCGAGCTTCGCAAGGCCGAAACCCTCTCCCGCCTCGTGGTGGGGCTAGGGGGCGAGGGGGTGCTGGAGACGAGCCTCACCCTCCACCGGACCTACGGGGTGCCCTACATTCCCGGTTCGGCCCTCAAGGGTTTGGCGAGCCGCTACGCCCACCTCTACCTGGAGGGCGAGGCCTGGCGGCGCGACCTGGCCAACTTCCAGCGGGGTGAGGCCCAGGCCGCCCTCTTCGGTACCACGGAGGAGCAGGGCCTGGTGGTCTTCTTTGACGCCTTGCCCCTTCCTGGGAAGTGGAACCTCCACCCCGATATCCTCAACCCCCACCACCCCGCCTACTACCGGGGCGAAGGTGAACCCCCGGCGGACTGGGACAGCCCCACTCCGGTCCCCTTCCTTTCCGCCACGGGCACCTTCCTCCTGGCCCTCGCTCCGGCACCCGGGGTAGACCGGGAGGCGGCCCACCCCTGGCTTAGGGCGGCCTGGCAGATCCTCGCCTGGGCCCTAAGGGAGGAGGGGGTGGGGGCCAAGACCTCCTCGGGGTACGGGCGCATGGCCTTGGCCGAGCCTGGGGTCCAGGAGGCAGGAAGTGGCTCCCCGGCGCCAAGCTCGGCCCTCGAGGGCCTCCTTACCCGGGTCCGCTCCCTTTCTTACAAGATGGTGCCCCACTTTTTGACCTCCCAGGCGGAGGCCATCCTGGGCCTCTCGGCGGAGGAGGCCCAGGCTCTGCGCCAGGCTCTAGAAGGGAAGGGCTTTCTGCGCAACCGGGAGGACCTCAAGCGCTGGCTCAAGGAGCACCCTGATCTGAAGAGGGTTTACGCCAAGCTGGGCCTCGCCTAGCCTATTCCTGCCTCATCCCAGCAAGGGTAGTCTTCTCTTCCAGAAGCGCCCGCACTTGGTTGCAAACGTCTTCCACTCTCTGCGCGAGCTTCCTGGTACGGGCGGGATTTTCCCGCATCGCCGCATGGGCCACATCGTTCCGTAGGTCGGCAGTCTCCTCCCAGAGGGAGATCAGGCGGAGGGCCTGGGAATCCTCCGCGGTGGAGTCCTTCTTCTTTCTGATCTTTTTCTTGACGTTGAGCCACGCCTCAGCTAACTCACGTTCCTCTAGGGGGTCCCAGTTTTGCCGCACGCAGACGAGGGTTACGAGGAGCTCCCGCGCCAAGGTGATGGCTTGGGCATATCGCTTGGTCTGAAGGAGAAGGTGGAGCATCTCCCCTTGAGCCCTTAGGCCTTCGGGGCTAAAAGGGTCTTTTGCGGCTAGGGGCCGATACCTTTCGCGCATCCTCCCTAGCAGGAAACCCAGGGGCATAGAGCGGGGCAGTTGGGCCACGTCCTCGGAGGCGGCTTCCAGGTGCTTTAAAAGCTCTTGAGCCGAGGACAGCGCCTCTGCTACCCGAAGGAGGTCCAGGGCATCCTCAACTTTATCCAGGGCTTCCCCTATGCTGGCGAGCTTTTTGGCCTTCGGGCCCTCCACTTGGTAGCTGTGGCTATGTATCTCCCTCAGCAGTTCCCGCAGGCGCAGTCCCTCCCCGTGCTTCAGGAGGTCGTGGGTGGCCTGGGTCCACTCCATAAGATCTAGAAAGCCTGTTAAGTCAAAGAAGTTGCCCTCTGGCTTCGTAGGTTCATAGAATCCATACAAAATCCTGTGAACCCTTACCCCCTTGACCACTTGAAGAAACTGTACAGCGGCCAAGGCAAGGATGGGCTGGGAGCGGAAGCCGTGGGAAACGTCCATGATAAGCTCCGCCCCTTCGGGGATGCTGTCCACGATGGCGTTGAAGATTCGCCAAAGCTGCTCCTCGGTGTGCCCGGAAGGGATGGGCACGGGTTCGTACTTGACCCTCTCGGCCAGCGCTTCCTTGTGTTTCTCCTCCGCCTCCTCGGTCATTAGGACCTTGAGCACCCACCCTTCCTCCTCATAGCGCTTTAGGAGGGCCTCCTGGGTGTAAGGGGTGGGGTCGTCAGGGTACAACTGGCCGTCCAGCTGGTACCGGGTTGGGGCGTAGTTGCCCGTTCCCAAGAAGGAAAGGATAACCTTGCTCATGTTTTCGCCCCCTGCGTGGAGCATAGCAGGAACCTGACCAGCCTTCAACAAGCCCTCTGTTTAACCCAATCAAGGGAAGCCAGGTGAAGCCCTCTACGAAGGGGCTAAAGGCACACCCCTCTGGGACGGGGACGCTACACGCCCACTTACCTTTGGCGATAGGGCGGGCCTTTACTATACTTGTCAGCAAAATTGCGATGCAACTGGCTTTTCTTGCGCTTTGAAAATCAAAGCCCCCTTGCCAGGCCGCCTTTTGGCCCATATTTTGACCTGGTCCAACGTTGCGGTGTGTGCTATACTCCCCTTACCCGGACCTCCGGGTGAGGACCTTGAAAGCCAGTTCTTCCCTTGGGGATGGGCAATATGCGTTTCCCCTTCTCATCGGCCCTCTCTCCTGCGTGTGTTCATCGGCGCAAACCCCCGAAAACCCCCGTTATTCGCCCCATGCATATTCCAAGCTTCATCTTTCTCACAAACCCCCCTCTGGCAGCGCCGTCCAGAACGGCATTCTTAGGGGGGTAGAGTTGCAAACCACATAGCCCCGTAAGGGGATTGCGACCAGCGATATCGTGAACCGTCTCGGGGGTCTTGCCCCTGAGTTGCAAACCACATAGCCCCGTAAGGGGATTGCGACGGCTTGTGGGGCGTGAGGGAAGGGGGATAACCAAAAGGGTTGCAAACCACATAGCCCCGTAAGGGGATTGCGACCCCTTGGGAGTGAGTAGGTCACGCAGGCTGGGCACGCAGTTGCAAACCACATAGCCCCGTAAGGGGATTGCGACCCTTGTGGATCCAGCGGTCCCCATCAAGAGGCGATTGAAGCAGTTGCAAACCACATAGCCCCGTAAGGGGATTGCGACTGGGGCCTGGAGCGCTACACCTGGGCGGCCCTCCTGGAGGCGTTGCAAACCACATAGCCCCGTAAGGGGATTGCGACTCTTGGGACTGGCCGGAGGAGTAAGGAGGTGTGTGATGATAAGTTGCAAACCACATAGCCCCGTAAGGGGATTGCGACCGCAATGAAACCGGCGAGCTTGACCAGCTCTAGCGCAACCGTTGCAAACCACATAGCCCCGTAAGGGGATTGCGACACCAGGAGCCGGCCCACGTTGCCCACGAGCCCCCTAGCAGGTTGCAAACCACATAGCCCCGTAAGGGGATTGCGACCAATGAAGTTAGGCCGCCTGGCGAACCAGCTCCCGTCGGTTGCAAACCACATAGCCCCGTAAGGGGATTGCGACCCCAGGTCTTGCTGGTATGGACGCAAGCTTATCATCCAGTTGCAAACCACATAGCCCCGTAAGGGGATTGCGACCTATGGCCTCCTCGTCATGGGTTGGCGTCCCCATCAGCTGTTGCAAACCACATAGCCCCGTAAGGGGATTGCGACCCGGCCATGGTCCAGATGCTCATGCTGGCCCGCCAGGACGTTGCAAACCACATAGCCCCGTAAGGGGATTGCGACCGTAGCACCGGACAAACTCCTCTTCTACACACGCGTTGCAGTTGCAAACCACATAGCCCCGTAAGGGGATTGCGACAGCTGAGGGCGGTGGTGGTGCCCTCGCCATCGCCGGGGTCGTTGCAAACCACATAGCCCCGTAAGGGGATTGCGACTGAACGCGCCGGGCGCGACCATTGACGGGGTAACGCGTTGCAAACCACATAGCCCCGTAAGGGGATTGCGACGCATGAAGCTAGAAGACTACGGGGATTGCCTCATCGCGTTGCAAACCACATAGCCCCGTAAGGGGATTGCGACCGGCACGGGATGGGCCCGCATGGGCCTTCCGTGGACTCGTTGCAAACCACATAGCCCCGTAAGGGGATTGCGACATGCGGGTCTTACGGCCATAGAGGTCTTTTTGCAGTTGGTTGCAAACCACATAGCCCCGTAAGGGGATTGCGACGGCATACCCGAGTCCCCGTTCCGTCGGGGACTTGCTGGCCGTTGCAAACCACATAGCCCCGTAAGGGGATTGCGACTCGCTCTTCCTGACTTCTAGTATAGCTTCCTCCTTCCCGTTGCAAACCACATAGCCCCGTAAGGGGATTGCGACCGGAGGCGAAGGCCTCGGGCACCCCCGCGTAGTCCATGAGTTGCAAACCACATAGCCCCGTAAGGGGATTGCGACCGTCCCAAAGGTCGTGGGGGGTTACCCCTCCACGATGTTGCAAACCACATAGCCCCGTAAGGGGATTGCGACTGTCCATGAAAGCCCACGCAGAGCGGTAACGCTCCTGCAGTTGCAAACCACATAGCCCCGTAAGGGGATTGCGACTCCACATCGTCGCGCACGCCATCCGCCGGGATGGCGTAGAGGTTGCAAACCACATAGCCCCGTAAGGGGATTGCGACAGCAGACGCACGCCTTGCTCACCAAGCTTGGGCTGCCCGCGTTGCAAACCACATAGCCCCGTAAGGGGATTGCGACACCTCCTCCCGAACGCCGGGCTCGCTCCTCACGAAGAGGAGGTTGCAAACCACATAGCCCCGTAAGGGGATTGCGACGCCTACTCTGCTTGGGCTACCGGAATAGGCAACCCAAGGTTGCAAACCACATAGCCCCGTAAGGGGTCAAGTCGCGATTTTTGTGGGTTTTTCTTCCACGGCCCAAAGCGGGTCCATGTCCAGGTAACGCCGGAAAGCCCAGTCCTCCGTGGCCCTCAGCATCACCACCGTGGCCAGATTCACCAGGCTC
>Ga0308416_1000503_pt1 | contig 13746 bp, 13 predicted proteins | sample HotsprSampleOS60_FD_203468 | JGI IMG/M metagenome (GOLD analysis project Ga0308416, IMG submission 203468) | Hot spring phototrophic mat microbial communities from Octopus Spring, Yellowstone National Park, Wyoming, United States - 20090730_OS60 ... | reverse complement strand
CAGATGTTTCAGTGCTCTTCAGCGAGCCGAAAATTTCTCAATCTCAACGGAAACGGCAGGGGGGACGCGTTCTGCCGCAGTTTCAGTGCTCTTCAGCGAGCCGAAAATTTCTCAATCCAGGACACAGACGACGATTGGATTACACGCCGTCTCTACGTTTCAGTGCTCTTCAGCGAGCCGAAAATTTCTCAATACACCTTACACCGGTCATGATTGACCGTTGTCTCAAGTTTCAGTGCTCTTCAGCGAGCCGAAAATTTCTCAATCGACACAGACGACGATTGGATTACACGCCGTCTCTACGTTTCAGTGCTCTTCAGCGAGCCGAAAATTTCTCAATCAAGTAGGCATTACCTACCTGCTTGAGCGTTATCTTGTTTCAGTGCTCTTCAGCGAGCCGAAAATTTCTCAATCTGTACCGGGGATGCTTGACTGAAGGTGGCGTCACGAGTTTCAGTGCTCTTCAGCGAGCCGAAAATTTCTCAATCCGAGCACTTGCAGCGTCAAAGTCGCCGCATCACGCGTTTCAGTGCTCTTCAGCGAGCCGAAAATTTCTCAATCGCGCCGCAGACCGCGCGTGAAATTGTCGTCTCCAGGTTTCAGTGCTCTTCAGCGAGCCGAAAATTTCTCAATCCGTCCCGCACCGACGCCCAGCGCCCGCGGTGCACGCGTTTCAGTGCTCTTCAGCGAGCCGAAAATTTCTCAATCCGCGTCGGACGAAGCCGACCAGACCGCGCTTGGGGTGTTTCAGTGCTCTTCAGCGAGCCGAAAATTTCTCAATCACAGAAACCCCGTCGGAAACGACGGGGCTTCTGGAAAGTTTCAGTGCTCTTCAGCGAGCCGAAAATTTCTCAATCTAAGTGCGCGTGAATCGCATCGCCGATCAGCGCTGAGTTTCAGTGCTCTTCAGCGAGCCGAAAATTTCTCAATCTCGAAAATAGATCGCGAAGAATAAGTTGTAGGGCTGTTTCAGTGCTCTTCAGCGAGCCGAAAATTTCTCAATCTCTGTTCCGCAACGGCGCGCTGGTCGGCGTGGAGGTGTGGAGTTTCAGTGCTCTTCAGCGAGCCGAAAATTTCTCAATCTCCGCGAGCGGCAATCCGACTTCGCGCGCCGCAACGCGCGAGTTTCAGTGCTCTTCAGCGAGCCGAAAATTTCTCAATCCTACCCATACGCGATCGTTGAGCTGCTGCGCGTCCGTGGTTTCAGTGCTCTTCAGCGAGCCGAAAATTTCTCAATTCACATACGCAACCGCCAACTGGACAAGCGCAACGTTTCAGTGCTCTTCAGCGAGCCGAAAATTTCTCAATCCGGACAGACGCCGCACCCGTTCGCGGTCTACGCGAACGTTTCAGTGCTCTTCAGCGAGCCGAAAATTTCTCAATCCGTTGTTGTGACGCACCACAAACACCCCGCGCTCGCGTTTCAGTGCTCTTCAGCGAGCCGAAAATTTCTCAATCTTCGCCCGCTCCTTTCCGACCAGCTCATCAAGCACGGTTTCAGTGCTCTTCAGCGAGCCGAAAATTTCTCAATCGCTCAATCTGGAAGACTTTCTTCCGTCCGCCTGGACGTTTCAGTGCTCTTCAGCGAGCCGAAAATTTCTCAATTCCGATTCCTGCAGCGCTCCCCGATACAGCAACTTCCCGTTTCAGTGCTCTTCAGCGAGCCGAAAATTTCTCAATCGCTGATTGAGCACCAGGCGCTGGAGAGGGCGCGCGAATGTTTCAGTGCTCTTCAGCGAGCCGAAAATTTCTCAATCCTGAACGGGTTGCAAGCCCTATTGCGTCACACATAGGTTTCAGTGCTCTTCAGCGAGCCGAAAATTTCTCAATCTGGGCGGAGGAGTGACAGGCGCGAGCGTATAGCGCGGCAGTTTCAGTGCTCTTCAGCGAGCCGAAAATTTCTCAATGCCGGGAGATTGCCGGATAGCAGACGACTCAACGATGTTTCAGTGCTCTTCAGCGAGCCGAAAATTTCTCAATCGCCGCTGGCGGCGATGACGGCGCGTAACCGCGCTGTGTTTCAGTGCTCTTCAGCGAGCCGAAAATTTCTCAATCTCTAACCCAGTACCCGATGGCCCTGGCGTGCCTGGGTTTCAGTGCTCTTCAGCGAGCCGAAAATTTCTCAATCTGGCGTGGTGCTCCCCGCGGCGTTCGCATATTTTACCGTTTCAGTGCTCTTCAGCGAGCCGAAAATTTCTCAATCCAAGTCGGTTGAGAGTGGCCAGTATCCCCCGGAAGGGTTTCAGTGCTCTTCAGCGAGCCGAAAATTTCTCAATCCTGTCAAGATCACCAGGCGCGCAACTTGCCATCACCGTTTCAGTGCTCTTCAGCGAGCCGAAAATTTCTCAATCTAAAGCGGGGAAATGTGCGTCAGCGGAAGCATTGTTTCAGTGCTCTTCAGCGAGCCGAAAATTTCTCAATCCTTTCGGTTTAGAGACATATTGACCTACTAAATCGGTTTCAGTGCTCTTCAGCGAGCCGAAAATTTCTCAATCCTTGCCGCGATATCGATGTGTTTTTGCGCGAAATCTATGTTTCAGTGCTCTTCAGCGAGCCGAAAATTTCTCAATTGAGTACTGCATCTTTGTACGACGCGTCACGGCTTCGTTTCAGTGCTCTTCAGCGAGCCGAAAATTTCTCAATCATTGGCGGTAGTCGAGCGCGTTGTGCTGAAGCAGTTCGTTTCAGTGCTCTTCAGCGAGCCGAAAATTTCTCAATCTTGCGAACGCGTGTGGGCTTGAACGGTCCTGCGGAAAGTTTCAGTGCTCTTCAGCGAGCCGAAAATTTCTCAATCGTGCTGGCTTGGCGGTATGACATCGTACCGACGTGGGTTTCAGTGCTCTTCAGCGAGCCGAAAATTTCTCAATCGTCGCGGCGCTGATGCTGTGCGGTGCGAAGATAAAGTTTCAGTGCTCTTCAGCGAGCCGAAAATTTCTCAATTCATCCGGACTCGGCTGGTGGACGATTGTGCATGGTGTTTCAGTGCTCTTCAGCGAGCCGAAAATTTCTCAATCCTTGGGCGCGCGTGGCGCGCTGCGCGCCAGCCGCGGTTTCAGTGCTCTTCAGCGAGCCGAAAATTTCTCAATCGTTCATTTTGCGCCGGCAGTGTACGCGCCAGTACAGTTTCAGTGCTCTTCAGCGAGCCGAAAATTTCTCAATCAGTGTATTTGAACGTTGCGCAGTCGCTCTGACAGCGGTTTCAGTGCTCTTCAGCGAGCCGAAAATTTCTCAATTCACCTTCCACCGTCCGGTAGACGTAGTACGTGCTACGTTTCAGTGCTCTTCAGCGAGCCGAAAATTTCTCAATCATTGAACCGGACCGAGCCGAGCTCCTCGCCTTCGAGTTTCAGTGCTCTTCAGCGAGCCGAAAATTTCTCAATACAAAATCGAGCTCTGGCGCGGCGTGCGGGGGAAGGTTTCAGTGCTCTTCAGCGAGCCGAAAATTTCTCAATCGTCTACGTCGCTCTGCTGGTCAGCGCAGCCGACGGCGAGTTTCAGTGCTCTTCAGCGAGCCGAAAATTTCTCAATATAACGGGATGCTGTTGATTCAAGCGTCAAGCGCGTGTTTCAGTGCTCTTCAGCGAGCCGAAAATTTCTCAATCTTGCGCAAGATGACGGATGAGCGCACCTACCGGAGTTTCAGTGCTCTTCAGCGAGCCGAAAATTTCTCAATCGGATGGTGCGTGATGCCCTGGAGCACGGAGAAGAACGTTTCAGTGCTCTTCAGCGAGCCGAAAATTTCTCAATTCGTGCGCGCGCAGGCGCCGTTGGTCGCATGGGAGGAGTTTCAGTGCTCTTCAGCGAGCCGAAAATTTCTCAATTGCCGACGGCGACGGACAGCCAGGTGGCGCTGGGGCGTTTCAGTGCTCTTCAGCGAGCCGAAAATTTCTCAATATCTACGGAGCGCAATACAAGCAACGCGATACGAAGTTTCAGTGCTCTTCAGCGAGCCGAAAATTTCTCAATTTCTATCATACGAAGGGTTGTGACTATGCGTATCAGGTTTCAGTGCTCTTCAGCGAGCCGAAAATTTCTCAATTTGACGATCATGCGTATCCGTTGCATTCGATCCGACGCGTTTCAGTGCTCTTCAGCGAGCCGAAAATTTCTCAATTTTCACGTTCGTGGGTTGAGGACGCGCCAACGGGCGGTTTCAGTGCTCTTCAGCGAGCCGAAAATTTCTCAATTAGGGCAAAGATGCGTTCGGTAGCCAGTGTTCTCTTGTTTCAGTGCTCTTCAGCGAGCCGAAAATTTCTCAATTACACGCCGTACCAGTCCGAGAGACGCAACGCAAACGTTTCAGTGCTCTTCAGCGAGCCGAAAATTTCTCAATCAATCCACCGCAGCGCCGGGACGGACGGCATCGCCCGTTTCAGTGCTCTTCAGCGAGCCGAAAATTTCTCAATCTGGAGCAGATCGCCGCGCTCATCCCGCTGTGCGCGGGTTTCAGTGCTCTTCAGCGAGCCGAAAATTTCTCAATCAAGCAAGGAGGAGAACATGCATAACAACGATGACGGTTTCAGTGCTCTTCAGCGAGCCGAAAATTTCTCAATACCTCGTCGCGCCACGCCGCCCTCGGCGCGACGTAGGTTTCAGTGCTCTTCAGCGAGCCGAAAATTTCTCAATGCACCGCCAGCGCATGGCGGCGCTGCGCGCCAGAGGTTTCAGTGCTCTTCAGCGAGCCGAAAATTTCTCAATTGATGACCTCGTGACGGAACGCCCCCCTCCCCCGAAGTTTCAGTGCTCTTCAGCGAGCCGAAAATTTCTCAATGCGCGAGTCGTCGCGTCAGCCAGAGTCGTATTCGCGTTTCAGTGCTCTTCAGCGAGCCGAAAATTTCTCAATGAAGACCGCCGTCGCAAGGAGGAAAACAAACAACATGTTTCAGTGCTCTTCAGCGAGCCGAAAATTTCTCAATCGAGCCTGCGCGCCGACCCCGCCGCCGTCGCGCGGCAAACGTTTCAGTGCTCTTCAGCGAGCCGAAAATTTCTCAATAGGCGCGCCTGAACGCGCGCCTGACGGTGCGGGAAGGTTTCAGTGCTCTTCAGCGAGCCGAAAATTTCTCAATATTAGAGCCGTCAGAACGGGTTGTTTTCAAGAAACGTTTCAGTGCTCTTCAGCGAGCCGAAAATTTCTCAATTCAACGACCTGACCAAGCCCCGCGCCTGCAAGCGCGGTTTCAGTGCTCTTCAGCGAGCCGAAAATTTCTCAATCACGGTGTGATGCAGGTCTACCCGCCTCCGCCCGCGTTTCAGTGCTCTTCAGCGAGCCGAAAATTTCTCAATGGAAGCGGCGAAGAAGGAAGCGCTTGCGGTGTTGAAGGTTTCAGTGCTCTTCAGCGAGCCGAAAATTTCTCAATCCGCAAACTCCCGCAGCGCCCACGTGAGAATGATGAGTTTCAGTGCTCTTCAGCGAGCCGAAAATTTCTCAATTTGAAGACTACGTTGCGCAACTGCGGTTCGCTTGGGTTTCAGTGCTCTTCAGCGAGCCGAAAATTTCTCAATCGTGACTGCCGCAAACGTCGCCGACCTGCTCGCGTCCGGTTTCAGTGCTCTTCAGCGAGCCGAAAATTTCTCAATCGCGCTTCGCACACCTCGTACGCGCGCCGTCGGCGTAAGGGTTTCAGTGCTCTTCAGCGAGCCGAAAATTTCTCAATTGTGACAGCGCTGATGACCAGCCCGCGCCAGGCGCGTTTCAGTGCTCTTCAGCGAGCCGAAAATTTCTCAATATAAGTAAAAGAGAATGATGTGTTGTGACAGCGCGCGAGGTTTCAGTGCTCTTCAGCGAGCCGAAAATTTCTCAATCTTATTGTTACATCGCTAGTATACCGCCCGCGCGGCGTTTCAGTGCTCTTCAGCGAGCCGAAAATTTCTCAATTGAGCATTCTTGCGCGCGAGCTGCACAGTTACGCGCAAGTTTCAGTGCTCTTCAGCGAGCCGAAAATTTCTCAATTACCGAAAGCGGGCTTATTCTGATTGAAGACCAGATGTTTCAGTGCTCTTCAGCGAGCCGAAAATTTCTCAATCTGGGATGTGCGTCCCGACGAGCAGATGATAGTGGGTTTCAGTGCTCTTCAGCGAGCCGAAAATTTCTCAATCGGGATTGACATTGACTCGCTTGACAAGCAAGAGTTGTTTCAGTGCTCTTCAGCGAGCCGAAAATTTCTCAATTCCTTCCTCCTTCTCCTCCCGGAACCCCGTCGACAGTTTCAGTGCTCTTCAGCGAGCCGAAAATTTCTCAATGTTCCGCTGTTCCGGATGCGCGCGAAATGCGGAAATGTTTCAGTGCTCTTCAGCGAGCCGAAAATTTCTCAATTCAGTCCCGGCAACGCGATCGCGCGACGCTCATATGTTTCAGTGCTCTTCAGCGAGCCGAAAATTTCTCAATTTGTGACCGACAGAAGCGATACGTCGAGTGCGGATGTTTCAGTGCTCTTCAGCGAGCCGAAAATTTCTCAATCGGCAGGTGCTGCCGCGCTACGCGCCATCGTCAGAGTTTCAGTGCTCTTCAGCGAGCCGAAAATTTCTCAATTCGCGTACGCGCGAGCGCCGCTGACCAGCCCGCGCGGTTTCAGTGCTCTTCAGCGAGCCGAAAATTTCTCAATTACTGCACAACTTCGGGATTTTCCCGAAAGTCGCGTGTTTCAGTGCTCTTCAGCGAGCCGAAAATTTCTCAATCGCGCCGTAGACGGTTCCAGGCGGATTTGTTTCGAAGTTTCAGTGCTCTTCAGCGAGCCGAAAATTTCTCAATCAATTTTCAGATGCGGGTGCACCCGCCCGGTCAGCGGTTTCAGTGCTCTTCAGCGAGCCGAAAATTTCTCAATCGAATGAGATGAACATATATCCTTCCTCCTTTATACGGTTTCAGTGCTCTTCAGCGAGCCGAAAATTTCTCAATCGAAGTTCGCCGCAACGTCGATGCCGGAGCGCAGCGTTTCAGTGCTCTTCAGCGAGCCGAAAATTTCTCAATCAGACTGAATGAACGTCAGCGTCGCCTCGCCGACGTGTTTCAGTGCTCTTCAGCGAGCCGAAAATTTCTCAATGAAGCGCGGGCGCTGGCAATTCGCGCGCTGGCGGACCGTTTCAGTGCTCTTCAGCGAGCCGAAAATTTCTCAATTTTTCGGGATCAACCCGGTACTGACATATACAGATTGTTTCAGTGCTCTTCAGCGAGCCGAAAATTTCTCAATACGCTCGCGTTCGACATCGAGACGCAGCCGTTGTTTGTTTCAGTGCTCTTCAGCGAGCCGAAAATTTCTCAATCCAGCCGCAGTCCGCCAAGTGCGGGGATGATCCGCACGTTTCAGTGCTCTTCAGCGAGCCGAAAATTTCTCAATTATCAGCGGTGATGGCGCGCTGGTAATACGCGATGTGTTTCAGTGCTCTTCAGCGAGCCGAAAATTTCTCAATCGGGGTCAAACGTCAGACCCCAGCGGTTGCGTTTGGTTTCAGTGCTCTTCAGCGAGCCGAAAATTTCTCAATCAACGCACGCCGAGCGTCGGCGTGGCGCTCTGAAACGTTTCAGTGCTCTTCAGCGAGCCGAAAATTTCTCAATTGAACGTCGCGATCAGCATTCAGACGCCTTCCCGCGAGTTTCAGTGCTCTTCAGCGAGCCGAAAATTTCTCAATTTCAGCGAAACGGTTGTATCGCGGTGTACAAATAATGCGTTTCAGTGCTCTTCAGCGAGCCGAAAATTTCTCAATCGATTATCCAAACATCGTCGTCATCAAGTCGCCGAAGTTTCAGTGCTCTTCAGCGAGCCGAAAATTTCTCAATCGCCGACGCCGACCGCGCAGAGTTGTTCTACCGCCGTTTCAGTGCTCTTCAGCGAGCCGAAAATTTCTCAATTTGACCGTTCCAACTGACGATGTAGCGCGCGTTTAATGAGTTTCAGTGCTCTTCAGCGAGCCGAAAATTTCTCAATTTATCGTTCACCGGATGCGTCTCAGCGTCAGCGGCGAGTTTCAGTGCTCTTCAGCGAGCCGAAAATTTCTCAATTTGGCGGACGAAGCGGAACGACGACGGCGCGCCGCAGGTTTCAGTGCTCTTCAGCGAGCCGAAAATTTCTCAATAGTTGTTGATGGAGGCGTTCCCCGGTCGCGTCGAGAGTTTCAGTGCTCTTCAGCGAGCCGAAAATTTCTCAATCGTTGAATTGAGCCGTCCCTCCGGCGAGGCGTACGTGTTTCAGTGCTCTTCAGCGAGCCGAAAATTTCTCAATCACCTCGCGCTGTCAAGCGAGATCAAAACCGTCACACTGTTTCAGTGCTCTTCAGCGAGCCGAAAATTTCTCAATTCTGGCTCAACCACGCGCAGCCGGTCAAAACCGAAAGCGTTTCAGTGCTCTTCAGCGAGCCGAAAATTTCTCAATCTTGCGGCAGGTGCTGCCGCGCTACGCACCGTCTTCGGTTTCAGTGCTCTTCAGCGAGCCGAAAATTTCTCAATGATCCCGTGCTCGGAGTGATGGCGTTCACCGCGATGAGTTTCAGTGCTCTTCAGCGAGCCGAAAATTTCTCAATACGCTGCTGCCGACGCTCATCGAGCTTGCGACGGTCGTTTCAGTGCTCTTCAGCGAGCCGAAAATTTCTCAATCGCTGAACGCGACGCTGAACCCCGCGCGCTCAACAAGTTTCAGTGCTCTTCAGCGAGCCGAAAATTTCTCAATTCGAAGTTCGCCGCAACGTCGATGCCGGAGCGCAGCGTTTCAGTGCTCTTCAGCGAGCCGAAAATTTCTCAATTATAAGGCGCTGCGGCTGCAGTCGTTGGTGTTTGAGTTTCAGTGCTCTTCAGCGAGCCGAAAATTTCTCAATACGGTCTGCGCGGCGTCGCAGTGCGCACGCGCAACTGGTTTCAGTGCTCTTCAGCGAGCCGAAAATTTCTCAATCGGAACGCCCCGAACCCCGCGCGCCCAGTCGACCGCTGTTTCAGTGCTCTTCAGCGAGCCGAAAATTTCTCAATAGTCGTCCAATACCGCCAGCAGCATCTCTGTCTCAGTTTCAGTGCTCTTCAGCGAGCCGAAAATTTCTCAATCTGGGGTATTACGTCTGCTATCCTGTCTGCGACTACTTGTTTCAGTGCTCTTCAGCGAGCCGAAAATTTCTCAATGCCGCAGACCGCAATGCGCAGTTTGGGGTTGTCACCGTGTTTCAGTGCTCTTCAGCGAGCCGAAAATTTCTCAATCGACTGAGCGCTACGACATCAAGGCGCTCAATCTGGGTTTCAGTGCTCTTCAGCGAGCCGAAAATTTCTCAATCAATTGCCTTATCCGTCAACTCAGTTGCTCCCGAAGGTTTCAGTGCTCTTCAGCGAGCCGAAAATTTCTCAATTGCGGCTGGACGCTCGACAACACCAGCGACGCCGCGGTTTCAGTGCTCTTCAGCGAGCCGAAAATTTCTCAATGCGTATCAACGTCGCAACCCGCCGTTCGTCCATTCCGTTTCAGTGCTCTTCAGCGAGCCGAAAATTTCTCAATTCAACGAAGAAGATGATGATCTTATCTTCTTCGCTGGTTTCAGTGCTCTTCAGCGAGCCGAAAATTTCTCAATGTCGCTGCTGAAGTCCGGCGGCTGGCTGACGCGCGACGGGGTTTCAGTGCTCTTCAGCGAGCCGAAAATTTCTCAATGAAGCGGAGTGGAAAGCGCGGCGCGCGGGTTGGCGCGTTTCAGTGCTCTTCAGCGAGCCGAAAATTTCTCAATGAAACGTCAAGCGCGAATACGTCGATGGCGTCGCTTGTTTCAGTGCTCTTCAGCGAGCCGAAAATTTCTCAATCTCTCACTGGCGCGCCAGACTGGTGACCCGCCAGCCCGTTTCAGTGCTCTTCAGCGAGCCGAAAATTTCTCAATTCTGGTGGCCGGTGAAGCTGTCCTATGCACGGTCGAGTTTCAGTGCTCTTCAGCGAGCCGAAAATTTCTCAATCGCTGGTGGTCTACTATGAGGTGTCCGGCTCGCCGAGTTTCAGTGCTCTTCAGCGAGCCGAAAATTTCTCAATTGACGATTTCGGGCGATTGTGCTAGTATCGGTGCCAGTTTCAGTGCTCTTCAGCGAGCCGAAAATTTCTCAATGCCGTGTGGCTCGCTGCCGCGCGTGATGATTAGGCGGTTTCAGTGCTCTTCAGCGAGCCGAAAATTTCTCAATCTGGCGATTGTGACGATCGGGCTGGCGTTTCGCGCGGTTTCAGTGCTCTTCAGCGAGCCGAAAATTTCTCAATTCATACAGATAGCGTTGCATAGGAGACACCTTATACGTTTCAGTGCTCTTCAGCGAGCCGAAAATTTCTCAATCAATCGCCGTCCAGCAGCAGGTAATCCAGCGGCGCGTGTTTCAGTGCTCTTCAGCGAGCCGAAAATTTCTCAATCTACTGGCTGCAGCACACGGTAGTGCCTGCTTTGCGAGTTTCAGTGCTCTTCAGCGAGCCGAAAATTTCTCAATAATAGGGCAACGCGATTCGATCAACGGCAACGGGCGTTTCAGTGCTCTTCAGCGAGCCGAAAATTTCTCAATTTGTTGTGCCGCACAACGAATAACCCGCGCTCCCCAGGGTTTCAGTGCTCTTCAGCGAGCCGAAAATTTCTCAATCCAATGACGTTCTGCCATATCTGATGCGCTTTACTGTTTCAGTGCTCTTCAGCGAGCCGAAAATTTCTCAATTCGTCGCGTGGTCGCTTGAACCGCCGACATACGCCTCACGTTTCAGTGCTCTTCAGCGAGCCGAAAATTTCTCAATTTGAAGGACATCGATGATGAGCACTGGTACAGCGGTTTCAGTGCTCTTCAGCGAGCCGAAAATTTCTCAATCACCGGTCGCATCCACCCGCATCTCAAAATCGCCGGTTTCAGTGCTCTTCAGCGAGCCGAAAATTTCTCAATGTCGGGCTGGTGCAGCGGGACATCAAGACGCTCCAGGTTTCAGTGCTCTTCAGCGAGCCGAAAATTTCTCAATTTTCCGGTTGTGACCGGCGCATCACGTTCGCGCTGCTGTTTCAGTGCTCTTCAGCGAGCCGAAAATTTCTCAATTTGATTATCTCTGTTTGGAGGGGACGTGCATCCCTGGTTTCAGTGCTCTTCAGCGAGCCGAAAATTTCTCAATGAAGTACGTCTTCCGGCGTCGGCAGTAGTACGAGGGTTTCAGTGCTCTTCAGCGAGCCGAAAATTTCTCAATCTCCGGCAACGGACGCGAACGACCAGAACTCAACGGTTTCAGTGCTCTTCAGCGAGCCGAAAATTTCTCAATTCCTTGAGGCCGCAACGTCGATTTTCAACCCGTTCGGTTTCAGTGCTCTTCAGCGAGCCGAAAATTTCTCAATCCGCCTGAAGTTCAAGCGGCGCTGGCGGTGATTATGTTTCAGTGCTCTTCAGCGAGCCGAAAATTTCTCAATCAATCGTTTCCCGCGTTGCCGCGCCGCCGACGCGGTTTCAGTGCTCTTCAGCGAGCCGAAAATTTCTCAATCAGACTGAATGAACGTCAGCGTCGCTTCTCCTACATGTTTCAGTGCTCTTCAGCGAGCCGAAAATTTCTCAATTCGGGACGCACGTCCCGGACGAGTATCAGGTTCAGGGTTTCAGTGCTCTTCAGCGAGCCGAAAATTTCTCAATCAACCGTCGTTGATCTCGAAATCTGGCGCATCGACAAGTTTCAGTGCTCTTCAGCGAGCCGAAAATTTCTCAATGATATCCCGGCACAACACCAACTCGGCGTACGCGACGTTTCAGTGCTCTTCAGCGAGCCGAAAATTTCTCAATCGATTGAGTACTGTATCTTTGTACGACGCGTAACCGGTTTCAGTGCTCTTCAGCGAGCCGAAAATTTCTCAATCAGCACGTCGTTAGCGACCGGTTGGATGAACTTCCGTTTCAGTGCTCTTCAGCGAGCCGAAAATTTCTCAATCGATGGTAGAGACCGCGCGCGGGCATCGCCTGCGTCGGTTTCAGTGCTCTTCAGCGAGCCGAAAATTTCTCAATTTCCGGTTGTGACCGGCGCATCACATTCGCGCTGCTGTTTCAGTGCTCTTCAGCGAGCCGAAAATTTCTCAATCTCGGTCATCGCGGACCGCAGCAGCGCGACGTCAGCGGTTTCAGTGCTCTTCAGCGAGCCGAAAATTTCTCAATTGCAACAAGTTGCCTTGAGTTCGTTTGCGCCAGTTGATCCGTTTCAGTGCTCTTCAGCGAGCCGAAAATTTCTCAATCCGGACCGCGCCCGACCCGCTGCCGTTGTTGATTGTGTGTTTCAGTGCTCTTCAGCGAGCCGAAAATTTCTCAATTTGACAAACGGTGCGGGTTGTGGTAAAGTGTAGTCAGTTTCAGTGCTCTTCAGCGAGCCGAAAATTTCTCAATGCTGACCGGATGTACGCAGCGTGCTTGGGCAGTGCCATGTTTCAGTGCTCTTCAGCGAGCCGAAAATTTCTCAATCGGCGCGCCGTAGACGGTTCCAGGCGGATTTGTTTCGAAGTTTCAGTGCTCTTCAGCGAGCCGAAAATTTCTCAATATGTCTGATGTGGGCTGGGAGCATGTCGTTGTGTCAGTTTCAGTGCTCTTCAGCGAGCCGAAAATTTCTCAATCCTGGCCTGAGAGCGCGATCGTCGTGAACGCTGCTGTTTCAGTGCTCTTCAGCGAGCCGAAAATTTCTCAATTCAACAAGAGCGCCGAGTCTGAGGAGTACCCGAGCGAGTTTCAGTGCTCTTCAGCGAGCCGAAAATTTCTCAATCGACGCGTACTCATAGATGAGCGCAGCATCAGAGGGTTTCAGTGCTCTTCAGCGAGCCGAAAATTTCTCAATCGAGCGAGTGCGGGAGGTCGAGTCCCATCGTGATGACGGTTTCAGTGCTCTTCAGCGAGCCGAAAATTTCTCAATCACGCCCCGGAAACGCCTCGACCAGCAGCGCCTCAGTTTCAGTGCTCTTCAGCGAGCCGAAAATTTCTCAATCCATCAGCGGAAGACGTGCTCCAGCGAGCGCTGGAAGTTTCAGTGCTCTTCAGCGAGCCGAAAATTTCTCAATTAAGCGGACAGGAGAATATCAACGTGCGCATAGTACAGTTTCAGTGCTCTTCAGCGAGCCGAAAATTTCTCAATCTATAGAGTGTTGTGACACTGCTGACGATCCGACAGTGTTTCAGTGCTCTTCAGCGAGCCGAAAATTTCTCAATCGACGTTGACGCCGACCTCGTGCTCGACGACGAACGGTTTCAGTGCTCTTCAGCGAGCCGAAAATTTCTCAATGCCCGCGGTCGATGCGAATCCAATTTCGAAATATTGGGTTTCAGTGCTCTTCAGCGAGCCGAAAATTTCTCAATCGACGTTGCGCCCGCCGTCGTCTCGTTTCCGGCGTGTTTCAGTGCTCTTCAGCGAGCCGAAAATTTCTCAATTCCAGATCGTTGACGATCTCGCACTTTACCGGCTCTGGTTTCAGTGCTCTTCAGCGAGCCGAAAATTTCTCAATCGAGCAGTCCGCCAGGCGCGCTGACGGTTCGACCGCCGTTTCAGTGCTCTTCAGCGAGCCGAAAATTTCTCAATTCCCTATCCCGTTTGTCAAGCGTGTACATTACACCGGTGTTTCAGTGCTCTTCAGCGAGCCGAAAATTTCTCAATTAGAACGCTTGTGCTGCCACCGTGTTACTCCCCCGGGTTTCAGTGCTCTTCAGCGAGCCGAAAATTTCTCAATCCCGACCAGCCCGATCTGCGCCGCCAACGCCGCGACGTTTCAGTGCTCTTCAGCGAGCCGAAAATTTCTCAATTGATTTCTGGCGCTGCCCCAGTT
>Ga0308416_1000496_pt1 | contig 13804 bp, 14 predicted proteins | sample HotsprSampleOS60_FD_203468 | JGI IMG/M metagenome (GOLD analysis project Ga0308416, IMG submission 203468) | Hot spring phototrophic mat microbial communities from Octopus Spring, Yellowstone National Park, Wyoming, United States - 20090730_OS60 ... | reverse complement strand
GCCGTCAAGACCTTCGCACGCGCCTCGCTACGCTCGGCGGTCTTGACGGCGCTATGCCGCGCGCTGAGCCTCCGGCTGCGGTTTTCCGACAAACAATGCGCGCGCGGGCAGAACATTCGTTCGCCCGTACCACCACCCGTCCTGCCGTACCAGGCCGCGGGCAGGCATCACGGTTCCTGGCCAACGCCGGGCAACGGCGACGGCAACGCCGAGCAATCGGCGTCGGCGGCCCGCAACGTCGCAATCGCCCGACGGGCGAGCGCGACCGAGTCAGGATCACTAGCGTCATACACGACGCCCCAGATGACGCGCCGGCCGCGCCGCGCCTGGATGAACCACAGCCGGCGGTCCGCCCACGGGACAACGGTCACACGCCAGTCACGTACACTCACACTCACCTCTCACCCACCAGGATCTGCGCAACCAAACTCTGCAGCGCCGAAACCTGCGACCACGTGAAATACGCGAAAACTGCGGGCAGAACCACGCCCAACACGCGCAGCAGATCGAGCCACTGACCACCGCCACGCCACAGGCTGGCGAGCGCCGCCGCCTCGCGCGCCCTCTCCAGCGCCTGGTGCTCAATCAGCGCCGCAGCATCGCAGCGCGCGATCCAAACCAGTTCGCGGCCGACCCGGAGCGCCGGCAGGGACACGGGATACGTGACACCATCCGCAACAACGCCAGCGTCGCCATAGGACGCGGGCAGCACGCGCCAGCCGCCGACGGCGTCATACAGAAGCAACCACCCAGTTACACGCCCGGCACCGGCGTCACGTCGCCGCATGTACCAGACAGCCGCACCAACCGCACACAAAGCCAGCGCGATACTGATCTCCTGCACTGCTCACCTCACAAGCGCGCCACCAACCGCGCCGCCGCTCGGGCTGCGCCCTCGCGGACGGCGCCATGCCTCATCACCAGTCACCCGCACCGCGCGCGCGCCGTCCGCTGGCGCGCATGGTGGCGCGCGCACCGGCAGCCATACCAGCCCGCAGCACCGTTACGCGCCGTCATCGCCGCCAGCGGCAGCCAACCACACAGCGCGCAGCATCACATACGCAACCGCCAACTGGACAAGCGCAACCGGGAGCGCCCACAGCGGCAGCACGAGCGCCGCCGCCGCCGCGAGCGAGAGCCAAACGAGCACATACAGAGTCGCAATCACGTACTGCATCAGCTCACCAACACCACGCGCCGGATGACCAACCACGCACGGAAACCCAGGCCGACTACCACGATCGTCAGCTGCGCAACAAGCAGCTGACGAACGATCCAAGCGTACGCGACGTAATCCACAAGCATATACATGAGCGTCGTGTAGTCGACGATGTTCGCCAACCAGCCGACAATCCAGCGCAAGGCGGGAACAGACGGCATCGCCCGGGCTGGATGGAGCAACGAGTCCATCCAGCCGTTCCAAATTTGAATCAGCGAGTTAACCCACTCGATGATGCCGTTGTGGACGGCAGCGGAGATCTGGTCGAACCACGAGACAACCTTGCTCCAAAAATCCTCGAGCCAGTCCATACGCACCTCAACTCAACGACCTAAACACCCGCCACGCGGTCCAGAACACAAAACCAGCCACCAAAAGCGTTACGGGAAAACGAACAAAGTTGAGCACCGGCGACGCAACGCGGAAGAAATTGCACAAGCCCACGACAAAATCCGGGAACGCATCCCGAAAGCCGTTGCGCTCCGGCGCGTCGGCAAGGACCGGCGCAGGAAGATCACAGATACGTCCGGCCGGAGGGGAGACGGCACGCTGGAGCGCCTCGAGCCCGTTTATCAGGTCACCGACGAGCGATCCCTCCCAAGAAAGATCGTCGCCGGATGGAGGGGGGGTGACGGGCGCGAGCGTATAGCGCGGAACCGGGGACGGCGGTTGGTACGGCTCACGCGTGGACGTGGGGAGGGGAGTCCACGTCAGCGTCGGCGTGCGCGTCAGCGTCGGCGTGCGCGTCGGGCGCGGCGTGCGCGTCACCGTCGGCGTGCGCGTGACCGTCGGCGTCCCCGGCGTTTCCGTCGGCGTCGGCGTGCGGGTGATAGTCGGCGTGCGAGTCGGCGTGCGGGTGATCGTCGGCGTCACCAACACACCCGGGTCCGACTCGCAAAATCGAACACGGCCAGAGCCGGATACCCGCACAACGCCCCAGCCATCGAACACATACGGATAGACACCCGGGCCGTGGTACTGGCCGGACCACCAGAGGGAGCCAGACGCCACCTCAAGCCAGTAGACCCCAGCACGGGGGGGACGAAATATCACAGGAGCGTCGTCGTCGACATCGACCCAACGGGTGCAGTCGACAGGCACCGGGGTCAGCGACGGCGAGGGCGACGGCGAGGGCGAGGGCGAGGGCGACGGAGTCGCAGTCGGCGAGCCCTCGGCGTGGACCCAGATATGGAGCGCGCCCGAAGCGGAGCCCGGGACGTAGTACCAACCGGTCCGCACCTCGACCACCAACGGACCACTCGACGAGCCGACGAAGAATGCACGGTACACGCCCGGCTCCCAGTGCTCATTGACCGCGTTGCGCCACGGTCCAGTCACACGCTGGTTGTTGTAGTCGTAGGGCGACCAGGATGCGGTCCAGCCGTCGAGATAGTAACACAGCGTGGTGTAGGCAGGCACCACGCCATACGAGTACGTATACACCCGAGGATCATACGCGCCCAGACCCGCGAACCGCCAGACGCCAGCGTAGTGCCAGTAGCGGCCAGGAGCCGGCGTACCGCAACCCGACGAATCAGGAACCGTCGGAGTCGGGGAGGGAGTCAACGTCGGAAAGGGAGTCGGCGTCGGCGTCGGAGTCTGAGCAGCAACCGGAGCAGGCATCAAAAAAACGGCGCTCAGAAATAACAGGAATATCGGTGTGAATATAGATAACGCGCGCGCGCATATCCGCGTACGTGAGGAGGAGCGTATGCGCGGCGAGGGAATCATCGACATCACAGTATGCGTACAACGCGCCCTGACCGTAGCGCCCTTCACGCACTTCGAGACGCGCACCATCGGCGGAGCGGATGACGGAGAGCGCGGGAGCGCGGCCGGAGCCGCGCCCACGGCGAGTCACCCGGAACACGACCTACACTAGAACAGATTGACAATGCGGCCGAGCATGCGCGCGCCAAGCGTTACGCCGATGGCCAAGGCGAGCACACCGACGAACGGGTTGAAAATGCTCGTAGCCGCCTCCAAAATAGCAGTCATCGATGGAGCATTAAACTGGGGAGTCGAACACCTCCTACAACCACTAACCACCAATCACAAACGGCTCACAGAGCCTGGAGCAGGATGGACGGAATCGAACCGCCGGGGCGCGGAGACTACCCGCACCTGCAACCACTGCACCCTGCATGTCACGCAAACAACGAGATGAGCCGCGCAACGATGTACGTCACAACCGCCAGCGCCGCAGGATAGAGCACGTCAGCCGTCTCTACCATAGTCGACCCACAGAGAGCATAAAGCGCAGCACGACGACGACAATGACCACAACGACCAGCGTCACGAAGAGCGACTCAGCCACGACACCACCTGTCCACGACGTACACCATGAGCAGCGTCACGCCGTACACCATCAATTGCAGCATCGCGCGCTCATACTCCATGGCACCGATACTAGCACAATCGCCCGAAATCGTCAAGCACATTGCGCTCCTCACCGGCATTGACGATTGACAACCATTCATCACTGTTGAGCAACGCCAGCACATCCTCATCCGCAATCTCAGACCAGTTAAGAGCAGGATCAGCGAAATCGTACAGCCGGCGCAGACGGGGGGAGATAGTCAGGTGATGCACGCCGTGGAGCGCCGCGGCGTACTCGTAGATCAGCGCCGCATCCACAGACGATCGAAACCGACCATAGTCATACAGCAACTGCGGATACGCCCGGCCAGCGGGAACCTTAGCCGCGGGACTTGCGACCTCGCAGGACGCGCCGGAGATACCGTCAGTCGCCAGATAGCGCGCGACCGCCGCCACGCCATCACGAGCCACCCAACGCACGTCGGCACGCCACTCGGCACCAGCGACCTGCGACCAGCGTTCTGCCAGGGAGACGGCAACCGGAGTCAGGTAGGGGAGGCCGGGGGAGAGAAAAATCAGGGAGTGGTAATGCGGGTGCCAACCGTTAACGCCATGCACAACCTCCAACGCACGAACGTTGCCGACGTAAAACCCGCCCAGTACATCGCGCCAGACATGTTTGGCGTACCGACGCCACGTATCGGCCAGACGGGAGAGCACGACCGGGAGCGCCTCATCGCGCGTGTGGGGCACCGTGTACGTCGCCAGCAGCGCCGAGCCACCAGCGTCAACGTGTTGCCGCAGCGCCGACTCGATCTGGCGCGCGCGGCGGATGCCCAATGTGACCCGGCAACTCGGGCAGCGCCAGAAATCGCCGCAGCGGTAGAGACCACTATAGGCAGCACGCCCGTCGGGGAGCCGACGCACCACGACACCCGACGCGCCGTACCGGAGCGCGACGCCGCACAGCGCCAAGCGCTCACGGGGCATGAGCGCCCGAGCGAGACGGTGGAGATACGACGGACAGGGCGCATCGGACATATAGTGTCACAACGACAAAAGGCTTCAGGACGCTGGGGCAAATCGCGTATTAATTAACAAGAATCGTTACACACCACCAACATCGCGCGCCACGCGCGCCCGAGGATGCGCCATTCGGCGCGCCACCAACCGCGCCGCCGCTCGGCTGACGCCTCGCGGCCGGCGCCATGGCTCATCATGCCGACAGCTCTACCGCGCGCGCGACGTCCGCTGGCGCGTGCGGTGGCGCGCGCACCGACGGGCGTGCACGCCCGCAGCGCCGTTACGCGCCAGAACACCGACCAGCACACGCCTACTCAGCGCCGCCCAGCGACGGATCGGCGCGGTACTCGTGGACGAGCTGCAGGGCCGCCTCAACCACCCGAAGCGCAAACTCGGAGTGGTATTCCCACTGGCGATTGGCTTGCACATACGCCGACCGCAGCACCAGCGGAGGAGCATCCTCGCGGACCCGCAGGAGCTCGACGATCGCGTACGGGTAGTAGTCGAGCTCATACGTCACGCCGACATCGATATCATCCAGAGAGTCCAACAACGCACGCAGATGACTCGACCTCCGGTGCACGACAGACCACAACGCATCTTCACGCCGCGTCGGCATCACCGCACCCCCTCATCAACGTACAGCCTCAACGCCGGACGGCCAGACGAATCACGAACGAACTGAAGCCGCGCGGGGAGCTCGACGAGCTCACCGCGGGCGTAGTGCGGAGAGTCCACAAAAACGTCATAGCCGTCGACCGTACACAGGACAGCTTCACCAACCACCAAGTCACCGTAGACCGTTATCACGCGAAACAACCTGCCATCCTTGCGTGAAACGAACTCACGATAGGACGCCACCATGCCGCGAAGAATCAAACCATCAGGCCTCGCCATCGTCATCCTCCACATCCTCATCCTCGAAAGCGCCCGCAAACTGCCGCAGCAGACGAACCAACTCGACAGGAGTCATCGCCTCGTCGCCTGGAAATGCAGCAACAATGTACGAGCACACCTCGAGCGCCAAAACAACCGCATGCCTCTGGCGCGCATCGAGCACACGCGCAATACTCGTCGCAGCGGTGGTCAGCACACGCCTAGTACGGGGATCATCAACAATACTCATAGCGCCCTCCTATACTGCCAATACCATCAATAGCGCCAGTATAGCACGATAGCCACGACGTGTCAACCACGACGCCGCACAGGAGCAGGAACGGGAGAGAGGGAGGGGGAGGAGGGAGCAGGGAGGATGGCGAGCGTGTCACCGGCGCTCGCACCATAGAGCGTGTCGTACACGCCGTACCAATCCGAGAGACGCAACGCAAACCGGTAGCGCTCCACAAGCACATCGTCAGCATACGGGTGCTCATGCCACCGGTAGACCGCGTAATCAACGCCGGAGCGCCGGAACCGACCAGCGGTGACGTACACATACTGGGTCAACCGGCGCAACCGGACATCGACCGTCGCAAAACTGGGGCTCGTGTACACACACACAATGCCGCGCTTACCCCACAGAATCATGTCGCGAGTCAGGCGACGCGCATCATCCGACGCCCACTCTCGCGAGTCCAGCGACACCTGAACCTCGTCCCAGATCAGGACGGCGCCGCGCAATGCGGCCAGATCGTCGAGCGCGGCCACACGCCGAGCGCCGACGACCGGAATATTGCTGACCAGATCGAGACCGAGGGAGCGCGCCAACGTCACACCCAGTCGGCACGCCATCAGAGTCTTGCCGCTGCGGAGCGCGCCGAAGACACCGACAAACGCACCCGGATAATACCGCTCAAACGGGAGCAACCGGGGAGGGGGGAGATTAGCGGTCCGATCGGCGCTCATCGCGACGCCTCACATATTCCTCGAGCGAGAGCGCGCGCAACGCATCACGTAATGTGCGCGACGCGCCGGGAGATTGCCGGATCGCCGACGCCTCGATAATGGGCGCAATGCGCTCATAGAGCCGGGGCGTGGCGATCGAGAGCCACGCAAGCGCGCGGACGCGGGAGTCGGAGTACCCGACAACGGCGCGCGCGAGCGCGGCAGCAAGCGTCGCACGAGCATCCAGAAACATCATGTCATCGTCGTTGAGCGATGACGGCTGGCGCACATAGTCGCGCTCGGAGTGCATTCACTCCTCCTCTCTTATTTCGTGGCGCTTCTTCAGACTTCAACCCTCCAAACGCGCTCACTCTCGCGCTGCGCGCGACTCAGTTCGCGCGTTTGGAGCCAGTTCGCCCGTACCGGCGAGATAGGCCGTCCGGGCGGAGTTTACGATTTTTGCGGCGCATTGCGCCGGAAAACCGCATGTGATTGTAGCGCGCGGCATCGACGCGCCGTCAAGACCTTCGCACGCGCCTCGCTACGCTCGGCGGTCTTGACGGCGCTATGCCGCGCGCTGAGCCTCCGGCTGCGGTTTTCCGACAAACAATGCGCGCGCGGGCAGAACATTCGTTCGCCCGTACCACCACCCGTCCTGCCGTACCAGGCCGCGGGCAGGCATCACGGTTCCTGGCCAACGCCGGGCAACGGCGACGGCAACGCCGAGCAATCGGCGTCGGCGGCCCGCAACGTCGCAATCGCCCGACGGGCGAGCGCGACCGAGTCAGGATCACTAGCGTCATACACGACGCCCCAGATGACGCGCCGGCCGCGCCGCGCCTGGATGAACCACAGCCGGCGGTCCGCCCACGGGACAACGGTCACACGCCAGTCACGTACACTCACACTCACCTCTCACCCACCAGGATCTGCGCAACCAAACTCTGCAGCGCCGAAACCTGCGACCACGTGAAATACGCGAAAACTGCGGGCAGAACCACGCCCAACACGCGCAGCAGATCGAGCCACTGACCACCGCCACGCCACAGGCTGGCGAGCGCCGCCGCCTCGCGCGCCCTCTCCAGCGCCTGGTGCTCAATCAGCGCCGCAGCATCGCAGCGCGCGATCCAAACCAGTTCGCGGCCGACCCGGAGCGCCGGCAGGGACACGGGATACGTGACACCATCCGCAACAACGCCAGCGTCGCCATAGGACGCGGGCAGCACGCGCCAGCCGCCGACGGCGTCATACAGAAGCAACCACCCAGTTACACGCCCGGCACCGGCGTCACGTCGCCGCATGTACCAGACAGCCGCACCAACCGCACACAAAGCCAGCGCGATACTGATCTCCTGCACTGCTCACCTCACAAGCGCGCCACCAACCGCGCCGCCGCTCGGGCTGCGCCCTCGCGGACGGCGCCATGCCTCATCACCAGTCACCCGCACCGCGCGCGCGCCGTCCGCTGGCGCGCATGGTGGCGCGCGCACCGGCAGCCATACCAGCCCGCAGCACCGTTACGCGCCGTCATCGCCGCCAGCGGCAGCCAACCACACAGCGCGCAGCATCACATACGCAACCGCCAACTGGACAAGCGCAACCGGGAGCGCCCACAGCGGCAGCACGAGCGCCGCCGCCGCCGCGAGCGAGAGCCAAACGAGCACATACAGAGTCGCAATCACGTACTGCATCAGCTCACCAACACCACGCGCCGGATGACCAACCACGCACGGAAACCCAGGCCGACTACCACGATCGTCAGCTGCGCAACAAGCAGCTGACGAACGATCCAAGCGTACGCGACGTAATCCACAAGCATATACATGAGCGTCGTGTAGTCGACGATGTTCGCCAACCAGCCGACAATCCAGCGCAAGGCGGGAACAGACGGCATCGCCCGGGCTGGATGGAGCAACGAGTCCATCCAGCCGTTCCAAATTTGAATCAGCGAGTTAACCCACTCGATGATGCCGTTGTGGACGGCAGCGGAGATCTGGTCGAACCACGAGACAACCTTGCTCCAAAAATCCTCGAGCCAGTCCATACGCACCTCAACTCAACGACCTAAACACCCGCCACGCGGTCCAGAACACAAAACCAGCCACCAAAAGCGTTACGGGAAAACGAACAAAGTTGAGCACCGGCGACGCAACGCGGAAGAAATTGCACAAGCCCACGACAAAATCCGGGAACGCATCCCGAAAGCCGTTGCGCTCCGGCGCGTCGGCAAGGACCGGCGCAGGAAGATCACAGATACGTCCGGCCGGAGGGGAGACGGCACGCTGGAGCGCCTCGAGCCCGTTTATCAGGTCACCGACGAGCGATCCCTCCCAAGAAAGATCGTCGCCGGATGGAGGGGGGGTGACGGGCGCGAGCGTATAGCGCGGAACCGGGGACGGCGGTTGGTACGGCTCACGCGTGGACGTGGGGAGGGGAGTCCACGTCAGCGTCGGCGTGCGCGTCAGCGTCGGCGTGCGCGTCGGGCGCGGCGTGCGCGTCACCGTCGGCGTGCGCGTGACCGTCGGCGTCCCCGGCGTTTCCGTCGGCGTCGGCGTGCGGGTGATAGTCGGCGTGCGAGTCGGCGTGCGGGTGATCGTCGGCGTCACCAACACACCCGGGTCCGACTCGCAAAATCGAACACGGCCAGAGCCGGATACCCGCACAACGCCCCAGCCATCGAACACATACGGATAGACACCCGGGCCGTGGTACTGGCCGGACCACCAGAGGGAGCCAGACGCCACCTCAAGCCAGTAGACCCCAGCACGGGGGGGACGAAATATCACAGGAGCGTCGTCGTCGACATCGACCCAACGGGTGCAGTCGACAGGCACCGGGGTCAGCGACGGCGAGGGCGACGGCGAGGGCGAGGGCGAGGGCGACGGAGTCGCAGTCGGCGAGCCCTCGGCGTGGACCCAGATATGGAGCGCGCCCGAAGCGGAGCCCGGGACGTAGTACCAACCGGTCCGCACCTCGACCACCAACGGACCACTCGACGAGCCGACGAAGAATGCACGGTACACGCCCGGCTCCCAGTGCTCATTGACCGCGTTGCGCCACGGTCCAGTCACACGCTGGTTGTTGTAGTCGTAGGGCGACCAGGATGCGGTCCAGCCGTCGAGATAGTAACACAGCGTGGTGTAGGCAGGCACCACGCCATACGAGTACGTATACACCCGAGGATCATACGCGCCCAGACCCGCGAACCGCCAGACGCCAGCGTAGTGCCAGTAGCGGCCAGGAGCCGGCGTACCGCAACCCGACGAATCAGGAACCGTCGGAGTCGGGGAGGGAGTCAACGTCGGAAAGGGAGTCGGCGTCGGCGTCGGAGTCTGAGCAGCAACCGGAGCAGGCATCAAAAAAACGGCGCTCAGAAATAACAGGAATATCGGTGTGAATATAGATAACGCGCGCGCGCATATCCGCGTACGTGAGGAGGAGCGTATGCGCGGCGAGGGAATCATCGACATCACAGTATGCGTACAACGCGCCCTGACCGTAGCGCCCTTCACGCACTTCGAGACGCGCACCATCGGCGGAGCGGATGACGGAGAGCGCGGGAGCGCGGCCGGAGCCGCGCCCACGGCGAGTCACCCGGAACACGACCTACACTAGAACAGATTGACAATGCGGCCGAGCATGCGCGCGCCAAGCGTTACGCCGATGGCCAAGGCGAGCACACCGACGAACGGGTTGAAAATGCTCGTAGCCGCCTCCAAAATAGCAGTCATCGATGGAGCATTAAACTGGGGAGTCGAACACCTCCTACAACCACTAACCACCAATCACAAACGGCTCACAGAGCCTGGAGCAGGATGGACGGAATCGAACCGCCGGGGCGCGGAGACTACCCGCACCTGCAACCACTGCACCCTGCATGTCACGCAAACAACGAGATGAGCCGCGCAACGATGTACGTCACAACCGCCAGCGCCGCAGGATAGAGCACGTCAGCCGTCTCTACCATAGTCGACCCACAGAGAGCATAAAGCGCAGCACGACGACGACAATGACCACAACGACCAGCGTCACGAAGAGCGACTCAGCCACGACACCACCTGTCCACGACGTACACCATGAGCAGCGTCACGCCGTACACCATCAATTGCAGCATCGCGCGCTCATACTCCATGGCACCGATACTAGCACAATCGCCCGAAATCGTCAAGCACATTGCGCTCCTCACCGGCATTGACGATTGACAACCATTCATCACTGTTGAGCAACGCCAGCACATCCTCATCCGCAATCTCAGACCAGTTAAGAGCAGGATCAGCGAAATCGTACAGCCGGCGCAGACGGGGGGAGATAGTCAGGTGATGCACGCCGTGGAGCGCCGCGGCGTACTCGTAGATCAGCGCCGCATCCACAGACGATCGAAACCGACCATAGTCATACAGCAACTGCGGATACGCCCGGCCAGCGGGAACCTTAGCCGCGGGACTTGCGACCTCGCAGGACGCGCCGGAGATACCGTCAGTCGCCAGATAGCGCGCGACCGCCGCCACGCCATCACGAGCCACCCAACGCACGTCGGCACGCCACTCGGCACCAGCGACCTGCGACCAGCGTTCTGCCAGGGAGACGGCAACCGGAGTCAGGTAGGGGAGGCCGGGGGAGAGAAAAATCAGGGAGTGGTAATGCGGGTGCCAACCGTTAACGCCATGCACAACCTCCAACGCACGAACGTTGCCGACGTAAAACCCGCCCAGTACATCGCGCCAGACATGTTTGGCGTACCGACGCCACGTATCGGCCAGACGGGAGAGCACGACCGGGAGCGCCTCATCGCGCGTGTGGGGCACCGTGTACGTCGCCAGCAGCGCCGAGCCACCAGCGTCAACGTGTTGCCGCAGCGCCGACTCGATCTGGCGCGCGCGGCGGATGCCCAATGTGACCCGGCAACTCGGGCAGCGCCAGAAATCGCCGCAGCGGTAGAGACCACTATAGGCAGCACGCCCGTCGGGGAGCCGACGCACCACGACACCCGACGCGCCGTACCGGAGCGCGACGCCGCACAGCGCCAAGCGCTCACGGGGCATGAGCGCCCGAGCGAGACGGTGGAGATACGACGGACAGGGCGCATCGGACATATAGTGTCACAACGACAAAAGGCTTCAGGACGCTGGGGCAAATCGCGTATTAATTAACAAGAATCGTTACACACCACCAACATCGCGCGCCACGCGCGCCCGAGGATGCGCCATTCGGCGCGCCACCAACCGCGCCGCCGCTCGGCTGACGCCTCGCGGCCGGCGCCATGGCTCATCATGCCGACAGCTCTACCGCGCGCGCGACGTCCGCTGGCGCGTGCGGTGGCGCGCGCACCGACGGGCGTGCACGCCCGCAGCGCCGTTACGCGCCAGAACACCGACCAGCACACGCCTACTCAGCGCCGCCCAGCGACGGATCGGCGCGGTACTCGTGGACGAGCTGCAGGGCCGCCTCAACCACCCGAAGCGCAAACTCGGAGTGGTATTCCCACTGGCGATTGGCTTGCACATACGCCGACCGCAGCACCAGCGGAGGAGCATCCTCGCGGACCCGCAGGAGCTCGACGATCGCGTACGGGTAGTAGTCGAGCTCATACGTCACGCCGACATCGATATCATCCAGAGAGTCCAACAACGCACGCAGATGACTCGACCTCCGGTGCACGACAGACCACAACGCATCTTCACGCCGCGTCGGCATCACCGCACCCCCTCATCAACGTACAGCCTCAACGCCGGACGGCCAGACGAATCACGAACGAACTGAAGCCGCGCGGGGAGCTCGACGAGCTCACCGCGGGCGTAGTGCGGAGAGTCCACAAAAACGTCATAGCCGTCGACCGTACACAGGACAGCTTCACCAACCACCAAGTCACCGTAGACCGTTATCACGCGAAACAACCTGCCATCCTTGCGTGAAACGAACTCACGATAGGACGCCACCATGCCGCGAAGAATCAAACCATCAGGCCTCGCCATCGTCATCCTCCACATCCTCATCCTCGAAAGCGCCCGCAAACTGCCGCAGCAGACGAACCAACTCGACAGGAGTCATCGCCTCGTCGCCTGGAAATGCAGCAACAATGTACGAGCACACCTCGAGCGCCAAAACAACCGCATGCCTCTGGCGCGCATCGAGCACACGCGCAATACTCGTCGCAGCGGTGGTCAGCACACGCCTAGTACGGGGATCATCAACAATACTCATAGCGCCCTCCTATACTGCCAATACCATCAATAGCGCCAGTATAGCACGATAGCCACGACGTGTCAACCACGACGCCGCACAGGAGCAGGAACGGGAGAGAGGGAGGGGGAGGAGGGAGCAGGGAGGATGGCGAGCGTGTCACCGGCGCTCGCACCATAGAGCGTGTCGTACACGCCGTACCAATCCGAGAGACGCAACGCAAACCGGTAGCGCTCCACAAGCACATCGTCAGCATACGGGTGCTCATGCCACCGGTAGACCGCGTAATCAACGCCGGAGCGCCGGAACCGACCAGCGGTGACGTACACATACTGGGTCAACCGGCGCAACCGGACATCGACCGTCGCAAAACTGGGGCTCGTGTACACACACACAATGCCGCGCTTACCCCACAGAATCATGTCGCGAGTCAGGCGACGCGCATCATCCGACGCCCACTCTCGCGAGTCCAGCGACACCTGAACCTCGTCCCAGATCAGGACGGCGCCGCGCAATGCGGCCAGATCGTCGAGCGCGGCCACACGCCGAGCGCCGACGACCGGAATATTGCTGACCAGATCGAGACCGAGGGAGCGCGCCAACGTCACACCCAGTCGGCACGCCATCAGAGTCTTGCCGCTGCGGAGCGCGCCGAAGACACCGACAAACGCACCCGGATAATACCGCTCAAACGGGAGCAACCGGGGAGGGGGGAGATTAGCGGTCCGATCGGCGCTCATCGCGACGCCTCACATATTCCTCGAGCGAGAGCGCGCGCAACGCATCACGTAATGTGCGCGACGCGCCGGGAGATTGCCGGATCGCCGACGCCTCGATAATGGGCGCAATGCGCTCATAGAGCCGGGGCGTGGCGATCGAGAGCCACGCAAGCGCGCGGACGCGGGAGTCGGAGTACCCGACAACGGCGCGCGCGAGCGCGGCAGCAAGCGTCGCACGAGCATCCAGAAACATCATGTCATCGTCGTTGAGCGATGACGGCTGGCGCACATAGTCGCGCTCGGAGTGCATTCACTCCTCCTCTCTTATTTCGTGGCGCTTCTTCAGACTTCAACCCTCCAAACGCGCTCACTCTCGCGCTGCGCGCGACTCAGTTCGCGCGTTTGGAGCCAGTTCGCCCGTACCGGCGAGATAGGCCGTCCGGGCGGAGTTTACGATTTTTGCGGCGCATTGCGCCGGAAAACCGCATGTGATTGTAGCGCGCGGCATCGACGCGCCGTC
>Ga0308416_1000493_pt1 | contig 13836 bp, 17 predicted proteins | sample HotsprSampleOS60_FD_203468 | JGI IMG/M metagenome (GOLD analysis project Ga0308416, IMG submission 203468) | Hot spring phototrophic mat microbial communities from Octopus Spring, Yellowstone National Park, Wyoming, United States - 20090730_OS60 ... | reverse complement strand
CGAGCCTCTGGCAGAGATGCTCTCTGGTGTGTCTTGTTTGTTTCAATCCTCACCCGCCTTGGATAGCGGGTGCACCAGATGCATAGGACGACCCTTGCAGAGTCTATGGACGGCGCATCTCTGCCTGGGTTCCGAGCGTTTTCAATAATCTTCGGGCATTTCGCCGCGTCGTCCGCCCATCCCGCCGCCTGCGGGCGCTGCGGGTCCGCCCATCGGCGCGGTGGGCGGCGGGGCGGCTCCGAAACCGCCTGTCGGTCCACCCATCATCGGCGCGCCGCCCATACCCGCTGCGCCGACCGCCGCCGACAGCGGGTCTTCGATCTTGCGCGCCAAGCCGTTCAAATCGGGCATCTGCGGCGCGGGCAGTGGCTGCGGCATCATATTGTTGCTAAGCACCACCAGCACGATGAGCATCACCACGCCCAGCGCAATCACGCCTATCCCTATCGGATCGACACCCTTCTGCATGCGTTCGCCTCCGAGATGTATTGTACCTGACGCACAGTTCGTGCCCCGCCGCCGAACTCCTGCAGGAGTCGGCGTCGCAAAGGCGAATTCATCGGTGATGCACGCGCAACGAGAGACCGTCTACATGCTGCCGATTGGCGACCCGCGCCGTCAGTACCTGCTGACCGTGCGCCCCGGCGAGATTGTGGACACCCACCGTCGCCGCGTAGTGAACCTGCACGAGATGACGCGCCTGCTGGAGCCTGCAACCTTCATTCTCATCGGCGAATTGCACGATAACGCGCAGCACCACCTGTTTCAGGCGCAGGTGATCGACGCGCTCGCGCAAGCGGGGCGTAGCGTCATCGTTGGGATGGAGATGTTCGACCGCACGAAGCAACACGCGCTCAATCTCTGGACGCTGAATCGGCTTAGCGAGGCGGAGTTTATCGAGCAGAGCGAGTGGCGCACGCAGTGGGGGTTCGACTTCGCGCTGTATCGTCCCATCTTCGAGGTGGTCTCTCGCCATCGGTTGCGGCTGGTGGGACTGAATGTGCCCCGTGCGCTGGTGCGTCAGACGGCGCGCGGCGGCTGGCAAAGCATCCCCGAAGCCGAGCGATTGGGCATTCCCGACCCTGACCTTAGCATCGAGGCGCACCGCAAATTGTTCTACGCGCTGCTGGGCGGTGGACACCCCACAGGGCAGCAGGGCGACGACAACTTCTACGCGGCGCAGGTGGTGTGGGACACCGCCATGGCGGACACTGCGCTGCGCTATCTGGAGCGCACAGTACCCTCGCCACGACTGGCGTTTATAATCCTGGCGGGGAACGGGCATGTGATGTACGATGTGGGCATCTCGTTGCGGTTGCGGATGCGCACGCCGCTGGCGACGCGCGTGATTGTACCGCTGCCGCCCAGCGACCAGCCGATGCGGGTGCGCGGCGCACTGGGCGATTTCGTTTGGCTACCCCGCGCGCAGCCGAGTTAGCGCCGCGCGCGCCACTGCCGCCGCAGGCGGCATGATTGGCTCGCGAAACGCTGCATGCGGGAACAACACCTCGAACGCTCTCTGAAACGCCGAGCGAAAGATACGGCTCTTGAACATTCCGCCCGTCATGGCGACATCAAATTCGTCGTTGCGCGCGAACTGGCACGCGGCGCAAGCGAGCGCGTCGCGCGCCAAGTCCTCGCCTGCCTGACGCAGGATGATTTTTGCCCGTGTGTCGCCCGCGCGCGCCGTGTCCACGACATGCTGCGCGAAAGCGGCGACCGTGTGGCGCGGCACGCCCTGCTCGTAAAAGAGGGGGATGAGTTCGTGCAGGTCTTGCACGCCGAAGTAGTGTTGCACCGTTTCGATAAGCGCGGTTTGGCGGTCGCGTCCGTCCGAGGCGCGGATGGCGGCGCGGATGGCGCGCATGGCGACATCATACGCGCTGCCCTCGTCGCCTAACAGCGCGCCCCAACCGCTCATCTGCACCTTCAGTTCGTCGTTCACGAAACCGCCAATCAGCGCGCCCGTGCCCGCAATCACCGCCACCCCGTGCGCAATTGCCACCCCCGTGCTCAGCATCGCCATCCGCGCCTCTTCTATCGGAAAGGCAGGCGGGTTGCCCAGCCGCTGCAGTACCCAGTCCCAGTTCGCGCGTGTACCTGCCACGCAGTAGCCCAACGCTTGCACAGGCGCATCGACGCCCTGCAGCGCGCCGTTGAGCGCGGTCTCGAACGATTGGCGCTGCGTCGCCTCATCGACGAAGTTCAGGTTCGCAGGACCGCCCTCGGCGTATGCCAGCAGCTCTCCTTGCTCGCATAGCACAGCGCAGCCTGTTTTTGTGCCGCCGCCCTCCAGCCCGACAATCACGCCCATCCACACTATTATACTGCGGATGTCAGCATAGCGGGTCTAACTCTCCTGCTGAGAAGGCGGCTCTGGAGCAGCGGTGGGCTGGCTGCCTTCCAGCAGTCGATAGACCACCGCCCCCACCGTTGTCGCGAGCCAATACAGCCCCAGCGCCCACCCGAAAACGGGTATCCACACCACGCTGGGGATGAGTAGGCTCGCTGCTAAGATGCACCAGCCAGGATGCGGTTCCGCCACGCCGAACGCCTGCAGCACGCGCTCGCCGACACTCCACGCCGTCGCGCCGTAGCCAATCAGGAACGCCAGCCCCAGCAACAGCAACAGGAGCGCGATTATTAGCAACAGCCCGCCACGCGCGGGGGCGTCTTCGGGGTAGTTCTGGGCAGCCGCGCCCAACACGAGTGTTAGTACCGCCACAGCCACAATCGCCAGTGCGCCGCGTGTCCCCGCACTGCGCGGACTCCGAAGAAACAGCGTCAGGTAGTCTGCCGTCAGCCCGCGAAACAGCGCGACATCCACCAGCCCGACAGCCGTCAACGCCAAGCACAGAAAGAGCAGCCCTACGGGACCGTCCAACTGGAAATCACCTCCTGCAAGCGGTTCCACAGCGTTTCGGCGGGTGCAGTGAACGGGCGCGTAAGCGTCTGCACGGCGGCGCGCGGCAGCCACGACTCCAGCGGCGGCGGGCTAAACGAGGCGCGGAACGCAACGGTCAGCAGCGCGGTCGGCACGCAGAGCGCGAGCGCGAGGCGCAGCGCGCCACGCGGCTCCCGCGCAGGTTCAGGCGAACACGCGGCAGGCGCGGGCAGGCGGGGCAACTCGCGGAGCGCACGCCCCACCGCCTGCCACGCCTCCAGTTTCGCGCAGCAGGCAGGACACGCCCGCAGGTGCGCCTCCACGATTGCCCGCTCTGGCTCGGCGAGCCAGCCCTCCAGCCAATCGTGCAGCGCGGGTTCCAAATGCTCGCAGTCGTTTCTCATCCGAGTTCCTCCTCCAGCCAGCGCCGCAGGCTCTCACGCCCGCGATAGAGCCAGGTCTTGACCGTGCCTTCGGGCGCGTTCAAGGCGCACGCCACTTCCGCGATGGGCAACTCCTCGTAGTAATAAAGGAGCATCGCCGCGCGTTGGGGCGCGGGCAGGCGCATTAGCAGTCGCTGCACGGTGCGTCGCTGCTCGCGCGCGTACAGACGCTCCTCCAGCGTGGGCGCGGGCGGAGCCGCTTTGGCGGCTTGCTCCAAGTAGCGCTGTTCGGTTTCACGATCCCGCCGCGCGTTCAGGCACACCCGCGCCGTCAGGCACAGCAGCCAAGTCGCAAACGGCTGCGCAGGGTCGTACAGCGGCAACCGTGTGTAGGCGCGTAGGAACGCCTCCTGCATCGCGTCCTCCGCCGCGCTCGCCTCGCCCAGCATCCGAAATGCCAACGAGAACACTCGGTCTCGGTAACGCGCGACCAGCGTGTCAAATGCCGTTGCATCGCCCTGCAGACACCGCTCCACCAGAGTCGCGTCGTCGGACATCGCTACTTCACCATGCGCACCGATTGTACCAGCCAACGGTTGCTGGTAGGTCCGCTCTCCGTCAGTGCGCCCCAATCTGCCAGTGAAAGCATCTTGATTGTCGAGGCATTCAACTTGCCGTCGCCCTTGCCTTTGGTGTCGTCGGTTATCGTGAACTGGCTCCAGAGCAGCCGCTTCGGTTCGGGCTTGCTCTCGCCGCCTGCCTCGAAGGTCGCCGACCACCGCTCGCCGTCCTGTTCCTCTACAAAAACAGCCAGCGTGGTCGGCGTTTTGACCTGAAGGACTACCTCGATGCCTTTCGTCTCGCGCAGGGCGTTCGGCTCTACCATGCGCAGCGCGCCGAAGACATAGGGGAACGGCAGGTCGTACTCTACGCGCATGCCGCCCGCTTCGCGCCTAATGGTGGTGTAGGCGGTCGCCATCCACATCAGGTAGTCGCGCTGGAAGTCGTCGAGCGCGTTCGGCGTCGCGCGCCGCGCAGGGGCTTTCGAGAGGAACTCGAACTCGTCCAGCCACAGCATGCGTGTGCCTGTCTGGTCGCCGAACAGAATCGCCGCTTCGGGCGTCGCCAAAAAGAGCGCACTCACATCGATCAGGCCCAGCCCTTCTACCTCGTCCATGTCGAGTTTGTTGTTGACGGGTTTCGTGTCTTCCGCGAGCATGAAGTCGGCGAGGGCGATGCTCACCTGTTGCCATTCGTTACCGCTGACCCAAAAGGGCGCGTGCCACCGTTCGCCGCCTTGCTCCTGCATGCTCAGCGCAAAGAGCGCGGGGCGGTCGGCTTTAATCCAGAACCGAAACCCCTGCGCCCACAGTTCGGGCTCCAGATAGATAATCGCGTTCAGTTTGCCTGCCGCCGCCGTGTAGGTGTAGCGCAGGGCGCGCTTGCCCGATTTGACATCGTTCGGGTTTTCGGTCAGCTCCAGCTTGCCGCTCGCGCCTGGCAGCACGAGCCAGCCGTGCTGGGGCGTTTCGAAGTCAACAACCGACTTCGGCTCCTGCGCCCATAGCGCGCCCGCCAGCATTAACAGCCCCACAATCGTCCAGTCCCGCATGGTCATCTCCACACGGTATACACGCCGACGAAAAGGCAGGTTTCAGAAGGCTCCGACGATAGGAAAGTGAACATCCTTCGTGGCTGCGCGTCTATAGGCGACGGAGGATGAAATCCATGCGAGCGAAAACGATAGCTGTCGGTGTGCTTGCCGTGGCTCTGGCGTGTAGCGTGTTTGCGCAGGGCGTGTTCGGCGGGCAGCCCCGTCAAGGACAAGGCGGCGGGCAAGTGCTGCGCGGACAGGGCTTCGGCAGAATGATGGGCGCGGGCATGGCAGGCATGCTGCTCCAACGCCCCGATGTGCAACGCGAGCTGAACCTGACCGAGCAACAGAAAACGCAGATTCAACAGATGCTGGAGTCGATGCGCACTGCCTGGCAAGAAACGCGCAACCTGCCCCCCCAGGAGCGACGCCAGAAAATGGAAGAGCTGCGCCAGAAAAATGACCCGACCAAGGTGCTGAACGAGACCCAGAAGAAGCGACTGCGTGAGATTGAGCTGCAGGCGATGGGACCGATGGCGTTCCTGCAGCCAGAGGTTGCTGACGCGCTGAAGCTGACCCAGGAGCAGCGTTCGCGCTTGCAGGGCATCGTGATGCAGCAGATGCAGCAGCTGCGCGAGCAGTTCCAAGGCGGCGGCTTTGGGCAGGGGCAGGGCGCGCAAAACTTCCAGCAGATACGCGAGCAGATGGAGAAGCAGATGCTGGAGGTGCTGACTCCCGCGCAGCGGCAGCAGTGGCAGCAGATGCAAGGCAAGCCGTTCCAGTTTGAAGGCGGTCGTCCCATGTTTTGGGGCGGCATGGGCGGTTTCGGGCAAGGATCGCAGGGTCGCCCACGCGGCGGCTCGGGCTTCGGCGGCGGACGCGGATTCGGCAACTAAGGCTTGGTACCTCCTCAAGCGAACACCGGCAGAGCGCGCCCTCCCGAACGGGAGGGCGGCTCTGTTTAAAGGCTCTGCGGTTCGGACGGCTCCGCTGCATGCAGGGGCAACCGCACGCGGAACACGCTCCCGACGCGATACTCGCTCTCGACCTGTACATGTCCGCCGTGCGATTCCACGATGTGCTTCACGATTGCCAGACCCAGCCCAGTGCCGCCTGTCTCGCGCGAGCGCGTCTTGTCCACACGATAAAACCGCTCGAAGATGCGCGGCAACGCCTCGCTGGGGATGCCGATGCCCGTGTCCGCCACTTCCAGCACGGCGTGGTCTCCCTCGCGATACACGCGCACCGAGACGCTGCCCTGCGGCTTATTGTAGCGAATTGCGTTGCTGAGCAGGTTCAACGCGACTTGCAGAATCTGGTCGCGATTGGCGAACAGGTGCAGATTCGGCGCCAACTCGGTTGAGACCGACACTTGGGCGCGGCGCGCTTCCGACTCCATCTCCTGGACTGCTTGCTGAATCACGGGGGCAAGTTCGAACACTTCGCGCACGGGTTGCATCGACTCGGCGCGTGTGAGCGTCAGCAGGTCGTCTGCAATCCGCGCGAGCCGATCCGCCTCTTGAACAATCAAGTTCAGGAATCGCTGGCGCGTTTCGGCGGGCATTTGCGGGTCGTCATAGAGGGTCTCCGCCAGCGAGCGAATGGACGCCAGCGGGGTGCGAAACTCGTGCGACACATTCGCCACGAAGTCGCGCCGCACCTGCTCGAGGCGCACCAGCTCGCTCTTGTCGATGAGCGCGATGGCGAACAGTTTGTGCGAGTCCGCCTCGCCGAGATACCAGATGTATGCTTCCGTGTGTCGCTCTTTGGGGAAACTGAAGGTGATTTCGCCTGAAACTGCCGATTCGCGGTGCGCCGCCTTGAGCATTAGCAGAAACAGGTCATAGCTGAAGGTCAGCGCGAGCAGCGACTTGCCCGTCATGTGGCGGAAGCCGAACCATTCTAACGCGAGCCGATTCGCGTGGCGCAGCATCGCGTTCTCATCGCAGATGAGCAGGGGAATAGGCATCCCGTCAATCAGCGCGAGTCGTCGCCGTTGCTGGCGGGTCAGCTCCAGCGTAAGCGTTTCTAACTGCTCTGAGAGTTCGAGTGTGCGCTCGCGCAGGTCGCTGAATCGGGCGCAAAATCGCCGCACGAAGTAGAGCGCAAGCAGGATAGAGCCAACTACCGCCGCAATGATTGCCTCGCGCCACGCGGGTGGAAGGTCTACCAGCGCAGTGAATAGCAGCAGCCCCGCGCTCAGCCAGAGCAACGCGGGTAGCCAGCGGAAACTCATCCCTCGAAACGATACCCGCTGCCGCGCACCGTCTGGATATAGCGCGGATTCTTGGGATCTGGTTCAATCTTGGCGCGCAGCCAGCGGATATGCACATCCACCGTGCGCGGGTTCACATACACGCCTAATCCCCACACGCGGTCTAACAACTGGTCGCGCGTGAACACCTTGCCAGGATGGGTCGCCAGCAAGGTGAGCAGCGCATACTCTTTCGGGGTCATCGACAGTTCTTGCCCATCGCGGTAGACGCGCTTCGCCTCTAAGTCGATTTCGATGGCACCGAAACGGATTCGGGGCGGCGCAGGCGGTTGCGCGCGGCGTAGGACGGAACGCACACGGGCGATTAACTCCGCCACGCTGAACGGTTTGACGATGTAGTCGTCTGCGCCGAGCTCGAAGCCGCGTATTTTGTCCTCCTCCCCTGCCCGCGCCGTCAGAAACAGCACAGGCGTCTGGCTGTGCTGGCGAATAATCCGACACAGGTCAAACCCGCTGCGCCCTGGCAGCATCACATCCAGAATCAGCAGGTGCGGCTGGTGCTGGTGGAACAGTTTCAGGGCGTTCTCTGCATCGTTGGCGACGAAGACCTGGAGCCGCTCGCGTTGCAGGTTGTATTGAAGCGTCTCGCAGAGTACAGGGTCATCCTCTACGAGCAGCACGCGCACGGGCTTCTGCTCCTCCACTGCGCTGGAGCCTCGTTCCGCTGCAGCAGATGCGCCCATCGTCAGTCCTCCACAATGATTTCTACATTCGCGCGGGGTACGACGGCAATCGCCCCGCCGTCCAGCTCGGCTTTCAAGACGCGTGCATGCGTGCCCGATTCGATCTCCATCAGTTCGGGCGGCAGTTCGACGACTGTGCCCAGTCGTCCGAAGTAAGGTTCGCGGATGATGCGCACCACGCTGCCGATGTCGAGCGTCTGCGCCTCGCGCGCCGGCGGCGATTCGGGCAGGTGCGACGGGTCTTCTAACGGCACGATGATTTCGGGACGGATGACCCCCGCGCGGATTTGGGTCGCGCCGTTGATGGAGGCGGTTTTGCCTTCTAAGCTCTTGAGCAGGCGGAAGGTACGGGTCGCCATCTGAATTGCGCCGAAGCCTTCGGTAAGGATGATCGAGAGCGGAATATCTTCCGAGCCAGTGATGGCGACGCCGATGTCGCGCCCCAGATAGCGAACGAGGTCGGTATCGCGGATGCCTCCTGCGACGATACCGACCGCGCCGCGTTCGGCAGCGCAGGTAATCGCGTCCGCTTCTACCGCCGCGCCGCCGACCAGTATCTGCCCTGCCACATCGTCAGGGATATGTTGTGCGGTGAGTGTCTCGTCGGGGCGGCTGACCAATATGCGCAGCGCGCCGCGCCGCTCGCCGCCTACGCCGAAGATGCCCTGAATTAGCGCGCCTTGCGTCTCAACGACCGCGCCCTCCTGCGGCAGAATCTTCACGACGCGCCCTTGCACATAGGCGTTCACCTCGATAACGGTTGGCGGCTGGCGCACGCCCACATGCCCGGTGACATCCGAGATTAACTCCACGGTGCCTGGCACAGGCGACTTCGCGACGCCGCGAAACAGCCCCAGAAACCCCTTCGTCTCGGCGATGACCTGATCCTTCTCGACTGTATCGCCCTCCTTAACCTTCAGCACGCTGTGGATTTGCTTGGGTTCGATGCCCAGCGTTTGCGCCACGCGCACCGTCTGCAGGATGCCAGGCAGCAGGGCGCGAGCAACTACTGTATCAGGCTGCACCACTTCGCCCTCCTGCACCAGCACCTCGCCCTTGATAGGCAGGCGGCGCGTCTTCAAAATCACGGTGTTCGCGCTGACCGTCAATCCTGGGGTATATGCCGTGCCCATTTTACCGCTCCTGTTAGCCTTGTTTTGCCTCCACTCGAAGCGCTTGTTGGCGGCGCTTCTTTTTGGCGATGCGCCCGACCAACAGAATGCTCAGAAAGTAGAGGAATACCATCGGCAGTCCGATAGCAAGCATCGAGAAGGCATCGCCTGAAGGCGTCAGCAGCGCCGCCAGAAACCCTATGATGACAACGGCATGTCGCCAATACTTCCACATCGTCTCAGGCGTCGCCAGCCCCACCTGCGCCAGAAACATCAGCACTACGGGCATCTGAAAGCCCAGCCCAAAAGCGAACATCATCTTTACCACGAACATAATGTATTGAGCAGGGTTCTGGAGCAGCTGGGCATCGGGATAGTCGTCCAGGTAGCTCAGAAAGAACTTGAACGCGGCGGGCAGGATGTAGTAGCCCAGCGCGACGCCCGAAAAGAACAGAAACGCGCTAAAGGGGGCAATCAGTTTGACCGCGCGCTTCTCTTGTTTGGTCAAGCCAGGGGCGATAAACCCCCATACCTCGCGCATAATGAGCGGCATCACCAGAATCAGCCCCAAGACAAGCGCGAGCTTGAATTTCAGAAAAAACGGCTCGGTCGCGTGCGTGAAGACAAACTTTGCGCCCTCAGGCATCGTGCGCAGCAGCGGACCTGCCAGGAAATCATAAACATAGGGGGTAATCGCGAACGCGACGACCCAGCCGAGCATGATGTAGACAAGCGCGCGGAAGATGCGCTTGCGCAGTTCCTCCAGGTGTTCCATGAAGGTCGCCTTCGGCTCCTCTTCCGCACGCTCACGGGGTGGTTCCAAGTCAGCTGGGTAGGTCATCGCTTACAAGATCCGATGCAGCCGTAGGTCAGCTTCCGCAACGAAGCGGTTGATGATGTTGCGGGCGCCTGTTTGTGCGCCGCCGGCGAAGCCGCCGCGCGCCCCGCTGGGCTGCCCGCCAGGCGCGCCCAGTCCTCCCACGCCAGGCGCGCCGAAACCGCCGCGCCGACCACCGCGCATCCCGCCTTCGTCATCTGCGCCGAAACCGCCCTGACCGCGCCCAAAGCCCGGCGGCGCGCCAAAGCCCCCTGCACCGCCTATCCCGCCGCCATATTGCTCCTGACGCACGCGCCCTTCCAGTTGGAGCGTGGTCTTGACGCGAATCACTTGCCCTAAGTCGTAGGCGAAGTAGACCTCACGGCGGATAGAACTCTTGGGCTTCTCCAGTTCCACCCCGCCCACATCGATCGTGGTGGGAAGGTTGCCAGAGAACTCGTAGATAATCTTGGCGCATTTATACCCCTGTTCCCACTCGAACCGTTCCAAGCGTGCTGCGACGGGAATTTGCCTGCCGATTTCTCGGATTTCGCCAGAGCGCAGCGGGTTGCTTAGGTCAATCGTTGCGCCCCAGCGGTCGCCTGGCTTGTAGCGGCGCGGCGGCAGAATCGGAAGGTCTGCAACCCAAGAGTAGAATACTTCCGACTGCAGCGAATCGGCGCCAAGCGACACTTGGTAGCGCACGCGCCCTGTGGTTTCTACCTCTTGATACACTGGCGCTGTTCGGTCCGAGGTAATCACCTCTACCTGCCCGCCCCGAACTCGAATCGCTGGAGGCACTAGGGTCCATGAAATCAGCCCCAGGTTAGATCGAAAGTCCAGCACTGAGAGGTCGCCTTTGAAGGAGATGTCCACCAGAATCGTCTCCTCTGGGGTAAGCCCCGAATACTGAATCTCGTTGACTTCCTTGTACGCCGCTTTCAATTCGTAGCGGTAGGTTTTGCCAGGATCCCATCGGTAGCGTAGGAAGATGCCCTCTGCAGGCGCTTTGATTTCGTTTTCTACCTGCACTCGTATAGAACTGCGCCCTAAGATGCGCGCCTGTTCGCCGCCTTCAGGACTGCTGTAGAGGGTGAGTTCGATGGTATGCTCGCCGTCGGGCACATTTAGCTTCTTGGTGTCCCAGCGGTAGATATAGTGCCCGCGCTCGCGGTCAGTGCCCAGCGCGGCGGGCGCGACGGCTTCCACAAACTTGCCGTTGATACTCACGCCGATGAATCCGCCTTGGGGCACGCTGCGGATGGGAAAACGGACCTGCACCACCTCGCGCACGCGCGCGCCGTCCTGCGGGCGCACAATCGTGAACGGCGCTTGCGCGACCGCCGCCGCGCTCCAGAGCATCAGCAACCCAATCGCTGCACGCTTCCTCATCAATTTTGCCTCCACTCCCTGATTGTACCCCATCATTGGCAAGATTCCTGCCGTTGCGTCGTTTAGCCGACGGTCGCCTGCGCGCGTTCTGCCAGCATGCGCCGAATGTCGGCAACGAACTCCTCGATGAGCGTGCCGGGCGGGTAGACGCCTTTGACGCCCATCTGCTTGAGCGCTTCGGCGTCCTCGTCGGGGATAGTGCCCCCCGCAATCACCAGAATATCTTCCGCGTTGCGCTGTTGGAGGATTTCCAGCACTTTGGGGATGAGCGTCATGTGCGCGCCTGAGAGGATGCTAATCGCGATAATATCGGCGTCCTCCTGGATGGCGATTTGCACGACATCTTCGGGCGTGCGGCGCAGTCCCGTGTAGATGACCTCGAAGCCCGCGTCGCGTAGGGCGCGGGCGACCACTTTGGCGCCTCGGTCGTGCCCATCTAAGCCCACTTTGGCGACCACAACTCGCGGGATTTTCTCCATCGGGGGCAATTTTACCTGCTTGTGCGTTCGCGCTGGCGTTGCCACGCAGCAGTATAGTAGCGGCGCGCGGTCGGATTCGAATGGATGCGTTGCACATCATACACCGCTTGCAGCGCCGCTAAGCCGTCGCACCCGTCGATGAGTTCGAGCATCCGCTCCGCACGCGCCTGCCAGTCGGGGTGCGCCTCCAGAATTTGCCGCGCCTGCTCGCGCTGCTGCGCCGACCCAACCCCAAAAACGAGCGTCGTGCCCAGCTTGCTTTGAGCCAGCAGCGAGGCGTCCACCAGCTGCTTGATGAGTTGCTTCGCGGGCGAGTCGCGTCGCGCCCGCGGGCGCGACGGCAACGCATCGCTGTTTTGGAGCAGGAAAAGCTCTGACAGCAGCTGGAGTTCTTCCTGAGTCGGCGCGGGGCTAATTTCACTGTAGACCGCGACCACATGGAGTAGACACGCCTGCACGGGCGAAAGCGACGGCTCTGTGGGTTCGTAGACCTGCACTTCCACATCGGGCAGTGACGCGAACGCCTGCTCAATCAGCGGTTTTACCTGCTCCCAGCGCAGCCCACCGTGCCCGCAGCCCAGCGGCGGCAGCGCAATCGAGCGTATCCCCTGCTGCTGCACCACGCACACAAGGTCTTGCAGCCCGCGCTGGATGTATTCCAGCTTCGACCTCCCGCGCCAGTGCTGCTTGGTGGGGAAATTGATGATATACTGTGGCTGTAGGCTCTGCGTGGGGAACACTAGCATCTTGCCGATTTGTACCTGCCCCTGCTCGCACGCTTGGCGATAAAACTCGTAGTTGGCAGGGAACCGCTTTTTGAACTCCAGCGCGATGCCCTTGCCCATCACGCCGTGCGTATTGACCGTGTTTACCAACGCCTCGGCGTCTGAGTCGAACAGGTTGCCCCGCAGAAACCGTATCACGCGCGTTGCCTCCATACGAGTATAATACCTCGACTCTCAATAGTACCACCTGCGCTGTACCTGAACAGGGGGCTTATGCGACGCATGCGCCAGTAGGGCGTTCGCCTGCGCCAGATGCGCCTGATTGTACACACCAATCCCCAGAATCAGCGTCCACTCCACTGCCTGATGCACCAGAAACTCCGCCTGCCGTCGGCTCTTGCAGTCGGGATATTCGGGAATATCGTGCCAGTAACTTGACCGCATCACTTCCCAGTCCACATAGTGGTTGAGTTGGTTCAGGTCGTTGCAGAAGCGCGCCACGGGACTTAGCGGATGGCGGTCAGTAAACACGAACGACTTGCCTGCAGCGACAATCGCCTCTACAGTGGTCGTCAGGTACACAATCTCCGACTGCGTGAGACTGGCATCCACATAACCTGTGTGAATAGCAAACAGCATCGGCGAGCAAGGGGCGAAGTAGAACGGCACATAGTCCGCGACGACACCTTTCGGCGGCACAGGTACAGATTTGAAGCGACGCTTCTCCTTGAAGTTGACATAGGCAATACTACGCGCTTGACGCGCCTGCGCTTGCTTGTCGCAGTAGAGACACCCCGCGTTGATGATGCTCGGCAGGTTCTGTATGTGCGTCATGTGATACAGTAGTGTACTCATACTGGAGTCTATTATGAGTCTCTTCTGTCAAAAGTTTCTGGGGGTTCCCACTCACCGCCGCGCGCCACATGGGGCGTCGCGCTGCCCCGATACGCCTCGAATCGACTTAGCCACTGCCCCTGGCAGACTGCCGTGCCCCGCGCGCCTTCCATAATGGTTGCGAACACTGCGCGCCCCGTCTCGTACTCGTTCTCTTTGCCGTTCGGTTCGCGCAGGCGCACATAGTAGACCACCGGGTCGGGATAGTCGTGCCAGTAGTAGACGGTCTCGCCCGTCTGCTTGTCGACGGCGGTGCAGGCGACCACATAGGCGTTTTCGATGGTGCGCGGCTCGCCTCGAAAGCGGTTGCGGTGCTTCCACAAACCATACACCGACACGCCTCCCACGAGTGCCATCCCGCCGAACAAAACCACATAGCCCGTAATCGCGATGGCAAGCAGCGACGAGTCGCTCCACTTGGCGAAATTGACGACGCCGCCCAGCGTACATAGCCCCGCGACCAGCCCACCGACGACCATCATCGCCAGCCCCAGCAGGAGCAGTCCTGTCATCCCCTCATAACGCGGCATAGCGTCTCACCGAACAGTCCAATAGTAGCGTTAGTATACCATACCCAACTTGCCACCTGTCAATTTCC
>Ga0308416_1000488_pt1 | contig 13934 bp, 16 predicted proteins | sample HotsprSampleOS60_FD_203468 | JGI IMG/M metagenome (GOLD analysis project Ga0308416, IMG submission 203468) | Hot spring phototrophic mat microbial communities from Octopus Spring, Yellowstone National Park, Wyoming, United States - 20090730_OS60 ... | reverse complement strand
TGCGTCTGGGCAGCAGCAGCGCTTCTACGGCTGCTACAATCTCTGGTAGGGACGGGTAATGTCGCATAACTAACCCCCGTCCCTTATTTTCTACTTGGTGTCAAGTCCTTTTCCGAATTGGCGTAGTATTGAATCTGTGCCGATTTGTACGAGAGACATGGACAAAATTCGGTTGAGCAAGGCGAGGGCTTCTGAACCCGGCAACCGATCAGTTTAGAGGAGCATGGGTAATTTAGAGCGGTATTAGGAAAAAATGGCACAGTCCAACTTAGGAGAAAGGCTGTTCCGAGCTTATTTTTGCCACTGGGAGTAGCGTCAAAAATCGCGAAGGCCGCGATAAAGCGCCCTTTATCATTGAGCCGTTCGTAACTTGATTACTGTGTCCTGCACAGCACAGTTACCTCCTGGATGGGTTGCTATGCAGTGAGCTCGAGCACTGGCATACCATCAAAATACCGTTATTCGGCAGCCAAAAAACGGGCTAACCTTGCCTGCGACAAAACCCAGCGAGGGTCGGTTCGGGGTAGGCGCTCCATAGCCAGATGCCACAACTCTGGGTCGTTTTCCTGCAGGGCCATCTCGTAAATCTGTTCTGGGGTACCCAGGTCGCACAAGGCCTGCTTGAGCACGTTCCAGAGCTCCTCCCTCAGCTCCACCACCCCTGGGGCTTCGGAGCCGGGCAGAAGGGGAGCGCGGTACAGGGATAGGGCCCCAGCTAAATCCTTTTGCAAAAGCCGCTCTCGCGCGACCAGAAAATCGGCCCATACCACGGTAGCTAGACGATACGGGCGGGCCTGGAGGGGCAGCTTCCGCCGCAGACGCCGTATCTCGGCGCGGGCCAGTTCCGGCCTGCCCAACTCGCCCCAGACCCACAAGGCCAGTCCTTCGGCGCTGAGGCCGTCTGGATTCACAACCAAACCCACCGTGATTTCCTGCTGTCTTGGGCTCAAACCAATCTTATCCGAACCAAGCCAGGCTGTAGGCTTGCCCAGGAAATGTAGTCGCAGTTGGCTTTGGGGGCGCAGTAGGGAGAAAACCTCTTCGAACACATGGGCAGGCCCGGCCAGGAAAGCACGACCCGAGGGACTCAGGTTTTCCAGCACCGGCCCTGCCTCTTGCAAAACCGACTTCGCTTTGCTTTCCAGACCCAGGCGCAGATAAGCCTGGGCCAGGTAGAGTGCGGCCATGGCCGAACGGGGGGCGCTGGGGCGCTCTTTGAGTCGGTTGAGCAGGTTGTAGAGGGGGGTCACCGCCTCCGAGGGTGCCACCAAGGCCAGGGGAAGCAGATACGCCAGCTCACCCCAGTCGCGAAAAATGTCCAGGGTTCCCTCGCTCAGGGCCTGGGCCTCCCGTCCGATCCGCAAGGCCTCTTCGATGCGCTTTAACTCTAGCAAAACCCGTACTTTTCGGGCCAGGATGGGTAGCCTTCTTGGCCGCACTGGGGCCAGCTGTTGATCCAGGCGGGTGTAGGCTTCTAGTGCCGCTTCGGGGTCTCCCAAGGCCAGCAAAAAATCCCCTTGGGCCAGCAGGGCATCGGGCTGGCGCAGATCCAGCGCGGGCATGGACAAAAGCCGCCCACCCAGGATCTGGGCGTGTCCCAGGGCCAGGCGCAAGGTGTTCAACACCGCAGGGTGCGCCAGGCCCAGGTGCTCGGCTAGGCGCAGGCCCCACTGCGCCCAGGCCTCTGCTTGGGCGTAAGCCCCCTGGGAGATCTGGAGCAGGGCCAGCGCAGCAGCGGCCTGTACCGAACGCTGCAACTGCCCGGTCGCTTCAGCTAGACGCAGCGCCTCTTTGAGCCAGCCCTCGGCTTCCTGGGCGCTGCGCAGGGCCACCGCCGTACCCAGGGCATAGGCGGTGAGAAAGCTGGGGTGCTGTTGGTAGGCCTGCTGAGCGAGCTCCAGCGCCTCCCGCAGGCGGCCACGCTGCCAGTAAAGCTGGCTTTTAAGGGCTTGGAAATCCGGGTTTTGACAATCAGAAGCCAAGAGCCGGGCCAGCGCGGCCTCTTCGACGAGCTCGAGGGCAAACTCGAGGGCATAGCGTGCGTAAATTCCGTTGTTCGAGTGGCTAAGCTGTTGCAGACACCAGGAGAGCCCTTCTTCTTGCCGCCCAGCAGCCCAGATGGACTCCAAATCCATGCGTTCATGATAGTGCGCCCTTGCATGGTCTTCTACATAGGACGGGAAAGCCGCCAGGCGGCCAGCGCTAGCCCCAACCCACCCCAGGCCAGTAGGGTGAGCAGGGGAAACAGGGGCAGGCCGTCAGCCGCAATCGTTTGCCGGATCACGACAAACAGGCTCTGCAGCGGTAACCAGGGGAGTATGACCGTTGCCCAGTCGGGTAGCACCCCGCGCTGGGCGGCAGCCGAAAGAAGGAACATAGGAAGCAGGGTGGCGTTCACGAGGTAAGACGCCGCCACGGCGGTCTTTGCAAGGCTTCCCACCACCAACCCCCAACTTCCCAAGGCGATGAAGCCAGCCAGCAATCCCGGTAGCAGGCCAAATGTCCTTCCGGATGAAACGGGCAGACCCAGTGCCACCCCTCCCACCCCAAGCGTCAGCCCCACTGCGAGGACGCCCACAACCCCTGCCGCCAGCAACCGGGCCGAAATGTGGGTGATTAGGGGCAGGGGGGTGCTGCGAATGCGCTTGAGCACCCCCCCCTCCCGCGCCGCAGCCATCCCCATGGCCAGCCCAGCGTAACCCGCCATCGCCAGAGCCAGCCCAGCCACCAAGGCCGTGATGGCCAAGGGGTTCTCTTCCTGCCGGCTCCAGAAGAATAGTAGCAGCATGGGAAAGGCAAAGGTGAAGAAAACCGCCACCCGATCCCGCAGGTAAATGCGAATCTGCCAGGAGGTTTCTCTAGCCAGTGTGGTCAGCATGCGAAACACCTCCTCGGAGCAGGGCCAGGTAAGCCTCCTCCAGGCTGGGGCTGCGCACCTGCAGCTCCGCCAGACTGAGACCGCTCTTTTTCAATGCCAGTAGATCTTCCTCTGGTTGCAGGCTGTGTAGGGTGAGCCTTTCGCCCTCGTTAACGACCCTCGAGGCCAGGTCGGGAGGGAGCGGGGCCTCGGCGTTTCGAAAGCTGATGCGGTGGGGCAGTCCCGAGCGAGCAATCATGGCCTGGGACGGCCCATCGAACAAAAGCTTACCGTCTTTGAGGAGCAGCACCCGCTGACCCAGTCGCTCGGCTTCCTCCAGCGAGTGGGTCGTGAGCAAAAAGGCCATTCCGCCTTGGGCCAGGCCCTCCAGCAGCCCCCAGATGCGCTGGCGGGCTTCTGGGTCGAGACCGGCGGTGGGCTCGTCCAAAAAAACCAGCCGGGGTCGTCCAAGCAAGGCCAGCGCCAGTTCCAAGCGTCTTCGCTCGCCGCCACTCAGGTGATGCACCCTGCGGTTTTGCTTTTCGGCAAGCCCCAAGTGCTCCAGTAGCAGCGTAGGAGCGGTGGGGTTTGAATAGTAGCCCTGGAAGAGCTCCAGGGTCTCCCGTACGGAGAGCTCGAGGTAGAGGCCTGGCTTTTCCTGGAAGACAAAGCCCATCATTTGCCGCTCCCAGGGCGATAGCCTCGTAGACTCCACCCCAAAGACTCGAGCCTGCCCCGAGCTAGGACGCAGAAAGCCCCCCATAATCTCCAGGGTCGTGGTCTTGCCAGAGCCGTTGGGCCCCAAAAGCACCACGCGCTCACCGGGTGCCAGGCAGAAAGATATGCCGCGCAGAGCATGAACAGCGCCATAGCGCTTCTCCAACGAGACAACTTCGACCACGGGAGCACCCATTTCAGACCTCACCTTCATACGGAGCAAACTCCGGTCTCGCCTCTGAATGTCGAATACCGATCACAAACATCGCCATGACACCTTGCTGAGCACCGTCAATGCCCAAGTCATGTTCGATATCGGAAGCATTCACTGCTGCTGTAAAGAACCCACCAAGCTTGAAGTAGGTGCTTAGCAAATAAAGCGTTTGTCCTAGGTGGCCGATGTCCATCGCCAGCACTAGGTAGGTTCGCTCGTTCCTCCTGTACTTCCAATGGTTTCGGTAGAAGCGCGTGGAAAGAATAATTGCCGCTGCGCAGCTTCGCACATAGGGCTGACCCGCGGCATATTTAAGAGCCTTTTTGGAGGCCTCGGCTTCCGTTAAGTCCTTGAGCTTGTCTAAACGATGTCTGGCCGAGTTGTAGTGGTATAGACCTGGTTGTAAACCATCAACCTTGCGCACTAGTAAATATGCCTCTGTGGGGTGCAGCCCCCCACCCGACGGACTAGTTTTGTGAACGGCTGTATAAACTGATTGTGCAATGCCTTGCGGAGCAAAAGCATAGTAAAGAATAGAGGATAACCTGTCCAAGGGTAAGCAAGCTTCGTGGTCAAAATGGCGAGTTGAGCAACGTGACGTGAGTGTTTGCAAAAACTCACCAGCCCCATCCATGCATGGTGGAGGAAGCGGGAGACTGGTCAAAACATTAGGATGGCTCCAGAATGGATCCGGCGGGGGTGCAAACTTTTGCCAAGCATCAATGTTCCCTGCCAATTGCCGCACCACAAAAAGATACGGATCTTCCTTTTCGCCCGCGTCAGCAAATAGCGCAACACCTTTCCATTTGGCAAGAAAGTGAAAAATAGCGCTACGGCAATGCCACAAATCTCGATCAAGGGTCTCTTCCCTCTGACAGTAGGCACGAGCCCAGCCATCCTGTATATCGGTAAGTAGTAGTCCCGCCTTGGCCCAGCGGGTAAACCTTTCCTCGCTAAGTTCGTCCAAACTGGATACTTCAGTCCAGGAGTAGGTAGATATACAAAAAAGCTCATTGAATTCGTCTATCGAGAGCAATGTTTCAGCCTCGGCTATAGCCGAGGCTGCAATAACTTTGCGCTCAAGTTTCATTTCGATTTTTCCAGATAATAGGCCACTCAAGTCTGGAATCGAACCTTCTACGATGAAATAAGCCACGTACTTTGAGCGCTTGACTTTCATATAAGCAAAGTCTGTCATCCTTTGCACTGGCGACAATTAGTTTAGCTTCGTTTGCTCACTGGTTTTATGCGGGGCCAGAAAAACAAACACCCAAGCTGCCCAGCTACTCCAGCTACCCCATCCATCAAACTTTACAATATCGATTGTGTGCTCACTCGCAAAGTCGTAACTCTGCAATGCATTGTGCACCTCCTCCTTTGAGGGAAGGATGATTTGTTCAGTATTTTTTAGAGTGTTGTCACCAAGGGCAGCTAAGTAGGCAAGCATGATTTTAGGATTTTGCTGGACATCTTGTCTGAAATGATCGTCTTCGGCCAGAAGTACCAGCAAATCGCGAACATTTTGCACCCTCTGCATATTTGCGTTCAACATGCCCAACCACCTCCAACCTGAAGTATGGAGCACGAGGCGTAGCATCTAGGTAGCTTTTTGGGAAGACTGTCACTATGCCATGCAGCAACAAAGACCTTACAAATTCTCTAACTCCGCATGGTTATGAGCCTTTTTAGAAAGGCTGTCTGTACACGGCCAGATATGTGTGAGGCGTTAAACAAAACAAAATGGCGGGAACCACCTCGGAGAGAGTAGGCTTCCCGCAATACAACCAACCTCCGTCACAAGAGTGGTACTGGTGCTCGCGGCGTTAGTCTCCTATAGAATAGCAGCATTCATGGGACTATCTCCAGGTGGATGGTGTTCCACAACGGCTATATTGGGGGCTCTATCGGGCTTTGGCGTGATGGCCGCCTGCGCGGCGGGCGAGCTGCTGGCCGCCCATGTGACCGGCGCGGCCCTGCCCGGCTACGCTCCGGCTTTCCTACTGTCGCGCTATCAAGACCCCGCCTATCGGGCGCTGCTGCAAAACTGGGGCGATACCCAGCAGCTTTAGAATTGCTCAGCGTCGAAGCTGGCCAGGAGTCGCTCGAGCTCGGCGCCAATGACCCCGGGGCCGCGCGCGCTCGAGAACTCCCTGGCCAGCTCACGGTAGTACCACAAGGTCAGGCGGCGTTTTTCCTCAAGGCTATCTGCCTCGCTGACGAAGCGCTGCCACAACGCCTCACCATGGATACGGTAGTCGGCCACGATGGCCCGTAGGTTGTGCAGCTTATCGGCTGCCGAGACCCGTCGGGCAGGGGGCGGAGCCTCTCTGAGGCGGCTTAGGTAGGCCCGCTTGCGTTCCAGATAGGGCGGCTTGGGATCCGTCTCGGCGTCGCTGCACTCCTGTACGATGTGCGCCACCGCATCGCCAAAGCGCTCCCGGATGTACTCGAGCACCCGTGTGCCTGCCTCAGCCTGGGTAAGGTCTGGGTCTCCCAGCACCTCACGCACGCTCTGCAGCACCTTTCCGGCGTCCTCTACTGCGTCATGAAGCAGTGCAGCAATGGCCTCGTCCTCGCTGCCCCCATGCTCCATCACAATGGCGCTCACCGCCAGCAGGTGGGAAAGGTAGGGAATCTCAGTGCCCTTGCGGTACTGCTTCTTGTGAAGCTTGTAAGCCAGCTGCAATGCCTCTGCGTAGCGGTTTGTGAGCTCCATAGTTCTTTAGTTTAGCCGTTGGAAGCTTCAGTGTTTGACCATAATGTGCCGCGCCACGGTGTAGTCTTCCAGGGCATAGATGCTCATATCCTTGCCGTAGCCCGACTGCTTCAGGCCCCCGTGGGGCATCTCGTTAACCAGCATGAAGCGGGTGTTGATCCAGGTGCAGCCGTACTGCAGGCGGCTGGCAATCCGCATGGCCTTGCCCACATCCTGCGTCCAGACCGAGCTGGCCAGGCCGTAGTCGGAGTCGTTGGCCCAGGCGATGGCCTCCTCGGGGTCGGAGAAACGGGTCACCGAGACCACCGGGCCAAACACCTCGCGCCGCACAATCTCGTCGGACTGCAAGGCCCCCGCCACCACCGTGGATTCGTAGAAGAAGCCCCGGCCCTCCACGGGGTGTCCGCCTCGGTGATCTCGATGTGCTTTTGCATCCTGGCCCGCTTTACAAAGCTGGCCGCCCATGCCCGTTGCTGCTCGGTAATAGTTCCAGGGCACAGTGCTCGCCACCACCCTCACCGGATCCCGGCGGATCATGCTGGTATGTCCGGCCAGGTACTCGCCCGCCAGAGCCCCGGTCATCGAGCGCACCGCCCCCGCAAAAAAAGCGGAAGCAGTCCGAAATGGCCGGTATTTCGTCGTTCAGCGCGGCCAGGTAGGGTTTGCCGCAGTTGAGCGATTCCAGCCGGGCCAGCTCCTCGGCGTGCGCGTCGCTTGTATCGGCCAGCTTCAAGAGCATCAGCGAACGGTCTTTGGGGGTGGCTTGCGACCAAGCCTCAAAGGCCTTGTCCGCAGCCACAACCGCCTGCTTGACCTGCTCCACCGCGGCCTCGGGCAGCTTCAAGAGCACCTCGCCGGTGGCCGGGTTGTGGATATCCAGTGGGGTGCTCTCCCCGGCCATAAACTCGCTGCCTATTGGCATCTTGTCCTGCATTATAGGCGTTTTTACCATACCCGCTTCCTCGCTTCCGCTTTTGGGCCTTCCTGTCTTGCTTCCCCCGTGCAGTCGTCGGTGTCGCACCAAAGGCTCCCATGGGCAAAACCGATGATCCAAGTCTAGCCGCCCTGGTAGAGTCTTTACCAGCCTTTGAGCAAAACGAGTCTTGAGGTCGTAAAAAAGAGACCTGCCTCCGACCAGGCAGATCTGGTATGCCTCACAGTGGTAGACCCGCTGCTGCGGCTCGAGCGCGGCGGGGACCGCTATACCCCAGAACCCCGCACCACCAACGACCTGGCCTCCGCGTCTGGCCCGGTCGCTGGAAATTGCAAGACAACCCCCACAAAGGGCCCGGTAGGGCCGGGGTATGCTAAAGAAACTATGGTCAAAAACTTCGACTTTCCCAGCCTAGCCTACCTGGGCGGCAAGTGGCACCCCACCTCCAAAACCTTCCCGGTCAAAAGCCCCTACAGCGGCGAACTAGTGGCCGAGGTAGCTGACTGTGGCGAAGCCGAGGCCCAAATGGCCGCCGATGCCGCGGTGGCGGCCTTTAAGGAATGGAAAAAACTCACCGGCTTCGAGCGGGGCAAGGTTTTGCGGAAGTGGAATGAGCTGCTCGTTGCCCACCAGGAGGAGCTGGGGCGGCTGACCGCGCTGGAGATGGGCAAGCCCATCACCGAGGCCAAAGGGGAGGTGTTGTATGCGGCCAGCTTCGTGGAGTGGTGTGCCGAGGAAGCCGCCCGTGTAAACGGGGAGCTTATCCACTCGCGTTTTCCCAACAAGCGCCAGATGGCCGTGTACGAGCCGGTAGGGCCGGTGTATGCGGTTACCCCCTGGAACTTTCCCACCAGCATGATCACCCGCAAGGCCGCGCCCGCACTGGCGGTAGGCTGTACTGTGATCGTCAAACCCGCTGAGCAGACCCCGCTCTGCGCGCTGTACCTGGCCAAACTCTGGGAAGAAGCCGGCGGGCCTGCCGGAACCCTGCAGGTGCTGCCCGCCTCCGACCCGGTGCCGGTCTCGAGGGTCCTGATGGAGGACATGCGCATCCGCAAGATCACCTTTACCGGCTCCACGCCGGTGGGCAAGATTCTCTACCGCCAGGGGGCCGATACCCTCAAGCGAATCTCGCTCGAGCTGGGCGGCAATGCCCCCTTCATCATCTTTGAGGATGCCGACATCGAAAAGGCGGTGCAGTTTACCCTGCTCTCTAAGTACCGCAACGCCGGCCAGACCTGCGTAACCACCAACCGTATCTATGTGCACAAAAAGCTCGAGGCCGACTACACCGAGGCACTGGCCGAGGCCGTGGGGCAGCTTAAGGTGGGCGACCCCCTGGACCCTAGCACCCAGATAGGACCTTTGGTCGAACAGCAGGGGCTGGATAAGGTGGTTTCGCACGTGCAAGACGCGCTTGCTAAAGGCGCCAAGGTGGCCGTGGGCGGCAAGCCCCTGGGCGGGCTTTTGTACGCCCCGACGGTACTCACCAGCGTTCAGCCGGGCATGCGCATCTTGGAGGAGGAGACCTTTGGGCCGGTAGCCCCCCTGGTGTCCTTCGAGGACGAAGAACAGGCCATCGCCTGGGCCAACCACACCGACTATGGCCTGGCTGCTTACATCTGGACCAAAGACCTCTCCCGCGCCTTCCGGGTGGCCGAGGCGCTCGAGTACGGCATCGTGGGGGTGAACGACCCTGTGCCCAGCGCGATGGGCTCTAACCTGCCCTTCGGCGGCTACAAGAACTCTGGCCTGGGCCGCGAGGGTGGGCACTGGGGCATAGAGGAGTTCCTCGAGACCAAACTCATCTCCTTCCTGCTGCCCTAGCAGGAGAAGACCCTCTAAGAAACCCTCTCGCTTCGTTATCTTTCTGGGGCCCTTGTCTTGAGGGGCGAACAGTAAGGGATCGGAGGGAGCATCCTGCCGCTGAACTGCTCTCAAACAGAGCGATTTAGGCGGGGTTCGTATCACTCGCTGCTATGGGCAAAACCCATCCCGGAGGTTGTGCAGAGCCTTTGAAGACTTTGCGAATCCTCGCTACACTGTACCAACGCCAGGATAGGCTGCGAAGCCCCTTTAGAATGGGAGTGTGGAAGTGATAGGCCTGCGTGGTGCTCCCCAAAAGACCCTCCTAGCCCTCAAGGAGGCCCTGAAGGGTGTCGTTCTTCCTGAAGCTGTGGTTACCTACATCACCGATTGGCAGGACCAACGGGGCGAAGCCCGCTTCGCTATATTTGTGCGACAGGGCAGGCGTCGCATTCTGAGCATGGATGCGTTTGGTCCCCGCTTCGGGGCCGAGGGCGAGGCGGCCCTCGAGGAAATGACCCAATGGTTCCTCGAGCGCGGTGTGACCCTCTTCAGGGAGGCCGTGGTTTCCCCCTCAGAGTATGGAGCCCTCTTCGAACTTGAAGAACGTGCGCTCGAGCAGCAAATCGAGGCCAGTGGCAACCCCGCTGATCCCCTGCTGTACCTCAAGCGGGGGTTTACTAGCCACACCTAAACGTTGAAGCCAAACATGCGCATCTGACGCTTGCCGTCCTCAGTCATGCGCTCGGGGGTCCAGGGTGGCGTCCAAACGAATTCAACGTTAACGGCGCTGACCCCTTCCAAGCGCATCACGGCGATCTCGGCATCGGCTTTAACAATGTCCTGTGCAGGGCAGCCGATGGAGGTCAGGGTCATGGTGATGTCCACCACACCCCCCTCCTTGACCTCGGCGTCGTAGACCAGGCCTAAATCCACCACATTAACCGGAATCTCCGGGTCACGCACAACCTTGAGGGCTTCTAAAATCTGTTCTTTGGTGGGCAGTTTGGTCTCGCTCATGACCTTCATGCTAATTTAGGTCAGTCGCACATACCCTGCTCTGTCGCACTCTTCGCACCTTCAGGGAGCAACAAGGCCGTCCAGGACATGGCAATCGAGTTAGAAGCGACTCGAATTTGTGGAGAGCGCCCGATAACTCTAAATAGGCTGCCATCTATGGCGGTCTCGGGCTAGTGAGTTCGCAAAGCGTGCCTTTGGGTCGAACCCTGTAGTCTAAGCCCCTCGAGCTTTGCGGGGTGGCTCGGACTCTAGATACCCACCCCGCACGGTGGCCCCAAGAACCAGGGCAGCGGCGGCCAAGACCAGGTTCTTGATGATGTACTGACCCTCGAGGGTGGGCGCGTAGGGCAAGCGGGTAAACACCTCGGCGGGAAAAAAGAACAGCGGAAGTACCGTACCAATCATCTGTAGGGCCAGCAGCAACAGGGTAGCGCGCATAAACCAACCCGTGATTAGCCCAAGGCCAATTACCACCTCCCAGGCTGCCAAAATGGGGAGACTGACAGTAGGCTGAAGCAGCCCAAAGCTCAGGGTCTCAATGGTGCGACCGGCCAAGTCCTGCGCGGGCGAGAGACCGGGGAAGAACTTGAGTGCGCCGAACCAAAAAAACACAATCCCCAGACTGATCCGTAGTAAAGTCAGGCTGTTGCGGGCCATCCAGTGGGTGATGGTTTGGTCGAGTTGGTCGAAGTTTCTCCGTAACATAAAGCCACCTGCCCCTTAGTGTGCCAAAGCGGGCGGGGCCTTTTGTCCCAAACGGTGAGCCGCACAACTATGGGATCGTCTTTCAACAGTCCGCTGCGGACAGGGTGTCAACTCTACCCACCTCGAGCCAAACCCCTTGCACTTCCATACCGACCATCGGGAAATCCGAGCGGTTCATCAAGGCGCGTGGGGCTCGAATTTCTTATCCAGCTCTCCTTTTCCCGCCGCGCGAGAACGCGAATGCGTCATGGTCCAGCAGCGTGTCACGCACCCGAGCGCGGGCCACACGCGCCCGTGGGGCGTTTCGGGGCTCGAGTTCCTAAACATCTACTGAAACGCCAGCAGCCGCTCAAAAAGCCCCTCAAGAATTGTGTCAGGAACGCCCTAGCGACGTCCGCTGATCTTGCAGCCTTGCCCTAGCACCACATTGGAAAACAGCGGGAACCACGTAGGGTCAGGTGCTCCACAAACTGTGCGGCGCGATTGTGAAAGTCAGTAAGTTCACGCAAAACAACATCTAACGACACCCCGTGGGCTGTTTTGGCTAAAAGGGCCTTAACAACCCAGATTTATCCCAAATCATGAATCATGCGTTGCGAGGTCTGGAACATCCAGCCCGCAGCAGAGGAGCTATATTCCCTACATAAACCGCTTTCTGCGGCGGTAACTTTTTACATCCTTGAAACTCTTGCGTCCTCCTGACTTGGCCACCCCCAGATAAAACTCCTTCACATCAGGGTTGGTCTGTAGGTAATCCCCAGTGCCTTCTAGGGCAATCCGCCCCGATTCCATGATGTAGCCATAGTAGGCTACCGAGAGGGCCATCCGGGCGTTCTGCTCTACCAGCAGCACCGTCACGCCCTCTTCTGCGTTAATCTGGGTCACAATATCGAAAATTTCCCGCACCAGCATAGGGGCTAACCCTAGGCTAGGTTCGTCCAGCAAGAGAAGGCGCGGGTTCGCCAGCAAGGCCCGCCCGATGGCCAGCATTTGCTGCTCCCCACCCGAGCAGTACCCCGCTAGGCGGGTCCGGATCGCAGCCAGCTTGGGGAAGTAATGGTAGATGCGCTCGAGGTCTTCCCTAACCCTAGCCCCATCGCGCCGGGTAACCGAACCCACCCGTAGATTTTCCTCTACCGTAAGGTGCTTGAAAACCCGGCGCCCTTCCGGAACCTGCACAATCCCCCTAAGCACAATCTGTTCCGGTGGCTTGTTCGCAATGTTCTCACCCTGGTAGAGGATAGAGCCCGAAACCACCCGGCCATCCTCGGGCACCAGCAACCCTGATATGGCCCGCAAGGTAGTGGTCTTTCCTGCACCATTAGGGCCCAGCAGAGCGGTAATGTGCCCTTCGGGCACCTTCAGCGATACCCCCCGTAGCACCTGGATAATGTCCTTGTAGACCACCTCGATGTTGTTGACTTCCAACAAAATGGGACCCAGGTCTTCAGGGTACATATAGCCTCGCCAATCGCCTGTAGCCAGTAGCCGATGGCTTTTCTTCAGCCGTCAGCTACTGGCCCCTGGCCTAGCTTTAGGGGTTCCTCACCTGGCGGAAGAGGGCCGAGGTAAAGGGTTCGGTGACCGGAACAAACTTGCCACCCCTGACTTCCAGCACCCGTAAGCCCTCTGCCCCAGTCTGTTCAGAACGGGTAAAGTCGATCTCGATGCCAGCTTTGGTAGACACCGCAAAGCCTGGCTTGAAGGCGTTAGGGCCGTTCATGCCGATCAGGGCCTGGTAAACGGTTTCGTTGTCTATGCGACCATTAAAGCGCTGGGCAGCCCGGCGCATGGCCTCCACTGCAATAGCCGCAGCCAGCATCCCAGCAGTGTAATTGGTTGAGAATATCGGCGCTGCGGTTGTATCTGGCCGCCAGCTGCTTCTGCAGGTTAATGCCCGGGGTGTTCTCGTCCAGGGTGTAGTAGCTGCTGGCCCACAAGTAGCCCTCAGCCGCATCCCCAGCCAGGCGAATCAGGTCTGCACCACCGGTATAGACTGCCCCCATCTGCTTGATCTTTCTATCTAGCCCCAGACGCTTGGCATCCTTGAGGATGTTAGCTACCGGCCCGGCTACGTTTTGATGGATGATGAACTCAACCCCAGCAGCATCGAAGGCACGCAGTAGGGCGGTGTTGTCCAGGTTGCCCCCACCCACTTCCCGCACATCCACGATGGTCTGTCCCAACCGTTGGGCAGCTCGACGGGCATGGTCTACCACCGCACGCCCGAAGGGGCTGGGGTTCACCACCAGGGCAATCTTGGCATTTTTGCTGGTTCGGTTGATGTACTCCATCAGCGCCACCACCTGCTCGGAGTAGCTGCTCACCGGCAGGAACATGTACTGGTTGTTGGGCGGTTCAATCAGGCCGATGTGGGCCGAGGCGGGAATGGTGGGTATCTTCACTTCGTTGATGAGGGGCTTGAGTTGCAGCATGGCCCCGGTAGAGTAGCCCAGGTAAATAGCTGGCTTAGCCCGATCTAGAGCTTCCTCAAAGATGCGCTGGGTGTTGGGGTTCTGGTACTGGTCGTCCCGCACGCTGCAGTTGAGGGTGACGTTGGGAATCAGCTTTTGCTCGTTGGCATAGCGGCAATAATCCTCGATGCCCGCCCCATACGGCCCCCCCACGTCCGAGGTGGGCCCCGTAATGGCCCCGGACCACAGCAGGTTGACCGTGCGCCCCTGGGCCATAGCCAGCCCCAGGAGTGCTGCTGCTGCCAAAACAATTACTCGTTTCATGGTACCTCCTCCATCTTGAATTGCAACGCGCTCCACGCGATGTTGCTCGTGTTCTTGTGATCTCAATACCTAAACGGCCAGTTGCGGAAATAACTTCGCACAAGCCGCCACCAGTTGTATAGCCCTCTCGGTTCGAAAACCAGGAACAGCACAATCACCAGGCCAAAAGAAAGGGGCAGCAAGGCCGAGGCCACATCCACACCCGCCGGGGTGATGCTCTGAATGAA
>Ga0308416_1000480_pt1 | contig 13979 bp, 21 predicted proteins | sample HotsprSampleOS60_FD_203468 | JGI IMG/M metagenome (GOLD analysis project Ga0308416, IMG submission 203468) | Hot spring phototrophic mat microbial communities from Octopus Spring, Yellowstone National Park, Wyoming, United States - 20090730_OS60 ... | reverse complement strand
TGAGTTTCACCCTGATGATGTTGGAATCGCCCGTGACGAACGCGGCGCTGGCGCGTTTTGCGGAGCCGTCGGTGCAGATTGCGGGCTTCGGCGTGGCGCTGGGGCTGTCGTTGCTGATTGAAAGCCCTGTGATTATGCTGTTGGCGACGGCGATTGCGCTGGTGCAGGGGCGCGAGTCGTTTTTTGCGGTGCTGCGCTTCGTGCTGACGCTGATGGTGAGCCTCACGCTGCTGACCGCGCTGATTGCCTTCACGCCGTTGTATGACTGGATTGCGTTGCGGCTTCTGGGGCTACCTACGCGCGTGGCGGAGGCGGGGCGCGGCGCGATGCAAGCGATGCTGCTCTGGACGGCGGCGATTGGCTGGCGGCGGTTCCTGCAGGGCGTACTGGTGCGCTACGGCAAGGCGCAATTGGTCACTTGGGGCACGGCAATCCGCTTGGCGACGATTACGGCGGTGGCGGTCGCGCTCCTGTGGTGGAACGGGCTACCTGGCGCGGTTGCGGGCGCGTGGATTGTGATGGCGGGCGTGCTGGTGGAGGCGGCGGTCGCAACGCTGTTTGCGCTGCCCGTGTTGCGCAAGCGCGTGCTGCCCCATCATGAGGCGACACCCCCACTCACTCAGCAGGCGATTTGGCGGTTCCACCTGCCGTTGGCGGGCACGACGCTGCTGACGCTGCTGGTGCATCCGCTGACCGCCGCTGCGCTGGCGCGCCTGCCCCAGCCCGAATTAGCAATCGCGGCGTGGCAGGTGGTGTTCGGCTCGCTGCTGGCGGTGCGCAGTTGGGGCTTCGCGCTGCAAGAAGCCAGCGTCGCCGCGCTGCAGCAGAGCATCTCGGAGCGCGCGCTGTTTGCCTTTACAGGCAAGGTCGCGCTGGGCACGACGCTCGCGCTCGCGCTGCTGTCGTTCACCCCGCTGGCGGGGCTGTTCACCGAGCGGGTGCTTGCGCTCAAGGCGGAGTTGGCGTCGCCTGTGGTGTTCGGGCTGCAGATGTGCTTGCTACTGCCTGCGCTGACGGCGTATGGCTCTACCCTACGCGGGGTGCGTATCGCCGCGAAGCAGACCGCCGTCATCTACTGGGGAATGGCGTTGAACCTGCTGGTGAACGCGCTGGGGCTGGCGGCGGGCGTGGCGCTGGCGCGGGCGTTGGACGCGCAGTCGGTGCAAGCGTCGCTGCTGGTGGGCGTCGCTGCGTTCCAACTTGCCGCGCTTGCCGAGATTGTCTACCTGCGGCGCGGGCGTGCGCCTACTGCGTCGTAAACGAGGTGAAGTAGACCTCCAGCACGCTCTCCTTCTCGTGCGTTTTGTGTTCCAGCACCTCGTTCACGCGCTCGCGAATCTCCTCTTTGACCTTGTGTTTGCCTTCCAGCGTGTTCAGTTGCGAGCGCGTCTTGCCCGCGAACGCCATCAACACGGCGTCACGCAGCGGCGCAGTGTCTTCCTCAAGTTTCTTGGGGTCGATACCCTCCTTGAGACCGAGCGCGACGCCCGCTTTGAGATAATGCTCGTCGCCCAAGTTGATGATGAACTCGCCCAAGTCCAGCGTTTTGCCGACGGTGGGCGGTTTCGGAGGGGGCGGCGCTTTGGGCGCGAGGAAGTTTTTGCCCGCGAACACACCGCCTGCCAACCCCCCAATCAGCACGACAACCATCATCAGCATGGGGCTTTTGCCCTTGCCGCTGCCCCCACCGCCGTCGCCTTCCGACTTCTTCGCCTTACCAGCCATCGGTATCCCCATAGGGGTTATTCCATATTTTAGGAGTACCCTACGATGCCCCGACCCCATATGCGCTAATGGCGTGTGCGAAAGCAAAGATTCGATGAACGGCTTAGCTAATGACTCTACCCTATGTTCTCCGCAATCTCCACCAACACTGCGCCTTCCTGCACGAGGTCGCCCGCGCGGGCGTTCAGTCGCGTCACAACGCCTGCGAATGGCGCGCGCAGCGCCTGCTCGGTCTTCATCGCTTCCAGCACCAGCAATCGTTGCCCTGCCTCTACGGTGTCACCCTGCTGCACGAACACTTTGGTGATAATCCCCGGCATCGGGGCGGTCAGCACGCCTTCTGCACTGGAGTGTTGCGGGATGCCCCCCGCATGCGGCTCCACTCGCTGAAATCGGTAGACCCGCCCGCAATGCTGCAGTTCGACCCCCTGCGCCGTGCGCACGAAAAAGAGCTGCACGACCCCTGTGTCCGTATGCAGGGTAAGCATATTTTCGCCTGCGGTCGCCCGACGGATGTGAAGCTCGGTTCCGTCGGGCAGGCACACTTTCCAGCCTGCGCCTTCGGGCTGCGCCGTGAGCGCGAGCGTCTCGCCTCGATACCGAAACTCCGACTTATACATCGCCGTATCCTGCTATGCATCCGAACGCGCGGCGGTACTCCTGCGCCGTGCCGAAGTCCAAGGTCGGTGGTGTCTCTACCAGCCACGCGGGCATATGCGCCAGCAGCCGTTGCTGGGCGTGCGTGAGCGTCCACTCCCCTTGTTCGGGCGTATACTCAACATCGATTTGCGCCAGAACCTCCCAGAGCGCAGGGGGAAAAGCGTAAACACCGCTGTGCGCAAGAAATTCGTCGGAACCTAACCCCTCTGTGCGCAACTGTTGGCGTGCTTCGTTAGGCGACGGCTTTTCGCACAGGTGAATCAAGCGGTACACCCCGCCTCTGTCTGTAGGCGCGCCCTGTAGGATGCCGTATTGGGAGACCATGTCGAATGGAACGCGGTGGACGCCGTACACGGGCGTTTGGCGCTTTGCGTAGAGTGCAATCACCTCTGCAATCGCGGTGGGCGACTCTAGCGGAAGAAGAATATGGTCGCCTAGCACCACCAGCACCGCTTCGCCTGCGGCAAATTCGCGCGCACACCAGATGGCATGTCCCAATCCCCACAGGTCGCACTGCTCAATCCAGCAAATCCGCCCACGCAGCCGTTGGAGCGACTCGTAAGTTTGTTGTAAGCTGGGGCGCGTGGCTCGCGCAGCAGCGTACCGCTCGCAACCGCCTGCAAGAAACGCTTCGTAGACCGAACGATTTTCGGGCGAGACGACTACGCCAATCTGTTCGATGCCTGCATCAAGGAGCAGTTGCGTAATGAGTTGGAGTCCCGTCGTGAGTGAGCCGTCAGGCAAGACAAACGGCATCAACCCTTTTGGCAACACCACACTGATTGGGTACAAGCGTGTACCCAATCCCGCCATCGGTACGATGGCTTTGCGTATCATCGCAAATTATGGGGGAGCAAGCGCTCCCCCTTGCAGTGTCGCGTTTACTTGTCGTGTCCCGAGCAGCAAGACGCCTTCTCTGGGGTAGAAACCGCCGCCGCGGAAGTCGCGCCGCCGCCCTTTGCGCCGACAATTAACGCTGCAGCGCCTGCACCCAACAGCGCTGCCAAAACCAGAATCAGACCGAACTTGTTCATAGTCGCCTCCAAAGAGCATTATACCCCATTACGGGGCGATATTCAAGGTCTCCAGCGCGGCCTCGATGAACGGGCGGATGGCGTTTGCCCAGTCGGCAGGCATGCGCCCGATGACCGTGATGGACTTCTCGTTGAGCGAGGGCGCAGAGAACACATAAGCGTCGGGTTGCTCCGCCGCGCGAATTGTTAGGAATGGCATCTCAATCGCGACGGCGAAGTCGCACATCAGCCGATCTTTCTCGCTGGTCTGCTCGTTGGACACATGCGCATTATGCAAGTTGAGGTTAATCGGTAGTAGCACGATGCCATCAGAGTTCACTTGCGCGCTGACTAGTAGCACTACATCCACAGCGGAGCGAGCAATCTGGGGGGGCATCTGCGCCCGATAGCCTGTCGCGAATCCAAACGGCATCTGGTGGCAGCATTCAATCGGATAGTGCGGCATCAGCAGGTCTATCGCTTCGCGCAGCACTCGTTCGTGGAAGCTTTGCACTAGCCGTCCCTGCGGTACATAGCGCCGCTCGACGCGCTCCTCCACCCATGCCAGAGGCGCGCGCAGGGCAACCCCCATCTGCGCAATCGCGCAGCTCATCTCCAACCGTATACCTGCATTCTCACTGGCGAAATGGATCCCCGCAGGACCCTCGTACACCTCCAGCCACAGCACCTCACTCTCCCGATAGCACAGGCGCACCGACTCGCTTAACTGCGGCTCGGTCTCTATCACCAACAGCGGGCGCTTTTCCCGATCCTCGCGCAGGCAGAGGACACCGAAACAGGGCTTATTAAACTCAGGGACATACACGCTCGGACGATACAAGTTGTGAAAAAGGAATCGCCGCGTCGGACGCAGCAAAAGTTCGTAGCCTTCCCAGTACTTTGCTAACTCCACTATATACTTGTTTACAGGGTTGGTCAATAGACGATTCGGTTGATACATTTGTTGCCTCCTCTATATTAACGGCGCGGCAAGCGTGCTAGTCAGCCTCTCGGAACCCCGTCGAGCGGCTCGCTTTAAAAATACGCTCCGTGCGCCGATAATTCCTGCAGGAGTCTACCATGTACGGCGTCAAACGACTGGGCGAATGGCTACTGGACAAGGGCAAGATTACGCCCCAACAGTTAGAGGATGCACTGGCGTATCAGCGTGAAACGGGCAAGCGACTGGGCGAGTCGCTAATCGCGCTGGGCTACATTACCGAAGACGATTACTACGAAGCGCAGGCAGAGCAGTGGGAATGCCCCTACGAACCGTTGCGCGACGCGCAGATCCAAGAGGCGATGAAAGTGCGCCACTGGATTGGGCTGCAGGATGCCACGCGCTTTATGGTCGTGCCCTTGCGTGAAGAGGGCATCGTGCTGTGGGTGGCGTCGGCAGACCCGAACAATGTGGAGATGCTCGACCACCTGCGCCAAAGCACGGGCAAGTTTATCAAAGTCTCCTTCAGCCCGCCCGACCGTATCCTCCAAGCCATCGCGCGTATCTACAGTTTGCACGACGCCGAGGTGCCCGAACAGGGCAAAACCGTGGATGTTGAGGAGCAGGCGTCGGAAGACATTGCCGACATCTCCGACATCGACAAGACCGTCCACCAAGCGCCCGTGATACGCTTGGTAAACGGTATCTTGCTGGAGGCGGTGGAGCGCAATGCCAGCGACATCCACTTCGAGCCGATGGAGACCAAGATGCTGGTGCGTTTGCGCATCGACGGCGTGCTGTATACGGTACGCGAGGTGCCTCTCGCGCTGCAGTCGGCGGTGACGGCGCGTGTGAAACTACTGGCGGAGATGGACATCGCCGAGCGACGCCTGCCCCAAGATGGACGGTTTGCCATCAAAACGGGCGAGAGCAAACTGGACGCTCGCGTCTCGTCGCTACCCACCGTGTTCGGCGAACGGGTCGTTATCCGCCTGCTCAATCGCGAAAACGCGCTCAAATCGCTTGCGCAACTCGGCATGCCGCCTGCCGTCGAGCAGGGGCTGACGGAACTGGCAAGCAAGCCGTGGGGGATGATTTTGGTGACCGGTCCCACGGGGTCGGGGAAAAGCACGACGCTCTACGCCCTGCTCCAGCAAATCAAAAATGACCGCCGCAACATCCTGACCTGCGAAGACCCTGTGGAGTTCACGATTGAGGGCATTGGGCAGTCGCAGGTGAACGAGCGGATTGGGCTGACCTTCGCGTCGCAACTGCGCGCGATGCTGCGCCAAGATCCCGATGTGGTGCTGGTGGGCGAGATTCGCGACGCGGAGACCGCTGAAATCGCCTGCCGCGCCGCGATGACGGGACACCTCGTGCTATCGACGCTGCACACGAACGACGCGACCAGTGCGCCTGCCCGCATGCTCGATATGGGCGTGCCGACATTTCTGATTAACTCCGCCCTGATTGGCGTGCTGGCGCAGCGATTGGTGCGCCGCCTATGCGAGCGATGCAAGGAGCCTATCACCGTCGCTGACCCCGCGATTACGCGCCTATTCGGTGTGGACGCGCTGCAGACCTATCGCGCCGTCGGCTGCGACGCTTGCAATCAAATCGGCTACAAGGGGCGCATAGGATTGTATGAGCTGTTCGTAATTAGCGAGCCTGTGCGTCGCCTGATCGCCCGCGAGGCGGACAGCGACGCCATCCGCGCCGCCGCGCCCGACGGCACGCTCTTCACGATTCAGCAGGACGCGCTCCAAAAGGTGCGCGACGGCGTCACGACTGTTGAAGAGGTGCTGTCGCAGATTCACTTGGACGCGCCAAGCGCGCGGGCTGCCTAATATAAAAACGCCCCCCAGATACGGGGGGCGAAAAGTGCAGTGCATTCCAGAACAGAATCTTACTTGCGGTTGCGGCGGCGCAGTCCCACCAAACCCGCCAACCCCACGCCGAGTGCGAGCATGCTCGCAGGCTCGGGCACGACGCTCACGGATAGGATGTAGCTGCCCGTCTCGTTGTGAGTCGCGCCCTCGTAGTAGCTGAGCTCGTCTTGCCCATCACGGTATCGGGCACGAAATAGCTCGTTTGTGTCGGAAAAGTAATCACTAGTTTCGCCTGACCTGATTTGACAAGAGGTCAAGGCGCACGCGCCGACATGCAGGCGGAGCGGATAAAATTCAGCGCGCTCCTGCTCGCCCGAAGAAGGGCTGCGTAAAAAGCGCGTTGCGAGCGCAAGGCGGGGGATGAGGGCTGAAAACTATTTCCGAAACGGCATCCCAAGCGCCTTGAGCAACGCGAACGCCTCCTCGTCGGTTTCGGCGGTCGTGCAGATGGTGATGTCCATCCCGCGAATGCGGTCTATTTGGTCATACACGATTTCGGGGAACAGAATCTGCTCGCGTAGCCCCATCGAGTAGTTGCCGCGTCCGTCAAACGAGCGAGGCGAGACGCCCGCGAAATCGCGAATCCGCGGCAGCACCACATTAATCAGCTTCTCCAGGAAGATATACATCCGGTCGCCGCGCAGGGTGACCTTGCAACCGATTCGGTGTCCCTGACGCAGGCGGAAGTTGGAGATGGCTTTTTTGGCGACGGTGACGACAGGCTTCTGTCCCGAAATGAGCGCGAGGTCGCGCACGGCGTTTTCGAGTTGCTTGGGTTCCTGCTCGCCCTTGCCGACACCCATGTTGATAACGATCTTCTCCAGGCGTGGGATTTGCATCGGATTTTTGTAGTTGAACTGTTGTTGCAGTTGTGGGCGCACGACCTGCTCGTAGTGGGTGCGCAGGCGCGGTGTGATGCGCGCGATTGCGCCGTCGCCTGTCTCGAACAGCTTCTCGGTTTTCTGTTCCTTCGTTGCCTTCTTGCCCTGTGGCTGCTGAGGCGGGGGTGTTTTCTGTTTTGCCATCGTTCATCCCTCACTTCGTAGCGTCGATCATCTCGCCGCACTTTTTGCACACGCGGTACAGTTTGCCGTCCTGACCGCGGATGCGCCCCACGCGGGTCGTCTTATCGCAGTGGGGGCAGACCAGCATCACCTTGCTAGCAAATAGCGGCGCGGGCATCTGAATCTTCGTGCCCTTTTGTGTGATGAGGCGCGGTTTCTGGTGTTTCCAGACGAGGTTCAAGCCGTCGACGACGACGCGGTTCTCGCGGGGCAGCACGCGCTGCACCCGCCCGCGTTGCCCCTTGTCCTTGCCTGAGATAATCTCGACCGTGTCGCCCGTTCGGATTTTCATCCGCAGGGGTCGCTCTCGTTTGCGTACCATCGTTGTTCCTCCTTACAGTACTTCTGGCGCGAGCGAGATGATGCGCATAAACTGCTTATCGCGCAGTTCGCGGGCAACGGGTCCGAAGATGCGCGTGCCGCGCGGCTCGCCTTGGTTGTTAATAATCACGCAGGCGTTGTCATCGAAGCGCAGGGTGCTGCCGTCGGGTCGGCGGATGGCTTTGCGCGTGCGTACAATCACCGCGCGCACCACATCGCCCTTCTTGATGGGCATATTCGGCGTGGCGGCTTTGACCGACGCCACAATCACATCCCCTACATGCCCATAGCGTGCGTTCGAGCCTTTCAGCACGCGGATACACATCACCTCGCGTGCGCCTGAGTTGTCGGCGACCTTGAGTCGTGTGAACGGTTGTATCATCGCACTCCCTCCTGTCTACTGGGCGCGTTCTAAGATGGCGCGCACGCGCCAGCGTTTGTGTCGGCTGAGCGGGCGCGTCTCGACAATCTCAACGCGGTCGCCCACGCGACAGGCGTTCTGCTCGTCGTGCGCCATATACTTCTTGGTGCGCCGAATGGTCTTGCCGTAGAGCGGGTGGCGGTAGCTGCGTGTGACGGCGACCACGACGGTTTTGTCCATCTTATCGCTGACTACCACGCCGACGCGCACCTTGCGTCGCCCCTTATAGGGCGTCGTCTCGCCGACAGGCGCGCCCTCCGTAGGTGTTTCCTGCTGAATCGCTTCCTCGTTCATATTTAGCTACCTCTTAGATGCCTGCCTCGCGTCGTTTCTCGTTGATAATCGTCAGAATGCGTGCGATGTTGCGCCTGATTTGGCGCATCGAGTCGGTGTCTCTGAGTTGTCCGATACTTTTTTGCACGCGGAGCCGATACTGCTCGTTGCGCAGATTGTCTAACTCCCGCTGCAGTTCGGGTAGGCTCATGCGGCGCAGTTGGTCGGGATTGAGCGGTTTCATCCGCGTTCACCTCCAGCGGCAACCGTTTCGGTTTCGACGCCGAGTTGGAAGTCGGCTTTGGAGACGATTTTGGTTTTGATGGGCAGTTTGTGGCTGGCGCGTCGGAGCGCTTCGCGGGCGCGCGCTTCGTCGACGCCGCCGAGTTCCATGATGATGCGTCCGCGTCGCACGACGGCGACCCAGCCCTCCACGCTGCCTTTTCCTGACCCCATGCGGGTTTCGGCGGCTCGCTTGGTGTAGGGCTTATCGGGGAAGATTCGGAACCAGATTTTGCCGCCGCGGCGCAGGTAGCGCACGATGGCGACGCGAGCGGCTTCCATCTGGCGGTTGGTAATCCACGCGGGCTCCATCGCCACCAGTCCGAAGTCGCCGAAGTGGAGTTCGCGTGCGCCTTTGGAGACGCCTTTGCGTCGTCCCCGTTGCTGTTTTCGGTACTTCGTTCGTTTGGGCATCAGCATAGCGTTTCACCTCACTCTGCGGCAGGCGTTTCGGGTGTGGTCGTTTCTGTGGGGCGTCCGCCTTGGCGTCGGCGTCCGCCCCCGCCTTGGCGTCCGCGTCCGCCCCCGCCGCGTCGTCGGCGCGCGGACTTGCGTTCGCCGCCGCGTCCAGGCGCGCCGCGCCTCGCCTCGCCTGGCAGCGCCGACTCAGGCGTGGTTACTGAGGAGAGCAGAATGCGTCGCTCCGTCAGCGGGATGTCGCCCTTGTAAATCCAGACCTTGACGCCGATGGTGCCGTAGATTGTGTACGCGGTCGCGAACCCGTAATCGATTTCGGCGCGCAGGGTCTGCAGCGGCACGCGCCCCCAACGATCCCACTCGGTACGGGCAATCTCCGCGCCGCCCAGCCGACCCGCAACCATCACCTTGATACCACGCAGGTTCGAGCGTTGGGCGCGTGCAATTGTTTGGCGGATGGCGCGCCGATGTGAAACACGGCGCTCTAACTGGCTGGCGATGTTCTCCGCCACCAACTGCGCGTCTTGGTCGGGATTGCGCACATCTTCGACATCGATGCGCAGTTCGGGCTTATTTGGATGGAGCGCCTTGAGTACCGCGCGCGTGACCTCCTCGATGCCTTGACCGCCGCGCCCGATAATCTGTCCTGGGCGCGCGGCATAGATAATAATGCGCACGATATTCGCCGCACGCTCGATCTCGATGCGCGAGATGCCCGCGCCGTACCAGCGTTGCTTGATGGTGCGCCGTATCAGGTAGTCTTCGTAGAGTGTGTGGCGGTACTGCTTCTTGGGCGCGTACCATCGGCTCTCCCAGTTGCCCGTAACGCCCACACGAAAGCCAATTGGGTTGATTTTCTGACCCATTAGTTCTGCTCCTCCTGCTGCGGTTGCGGTTGTTTACGGGTAGCGGGGCGTACCCCCATCGGCAAGAGAACCCCCAGCTCGATAGTGATATGGCTGGTGCGCTTGAGGATGCGGAACGCGCGCCCGCGATCTTTGGGCAGGATGCGCTTCCAGCGGGGACCTTCGTCCACATAGGCGCGCGCGACAAACAGCATGCGTGAGTCGAGCCCCGCGTTGTGGACAGCGTTCGCGACGGCAGACTCCAGCACTTTCCGCGCGATGCGTGCGGACTTGTTGGGCATTTGCTGGAGAATCACGAGCGCCTCATCAACCTGCTTGCCGCGCACCAAGTCGATGGCTAATCGCGCCTTGCGTGGTGGGATTCGAACATAGCGTGCAACCGCTTTCATAGTTACCTCCTTACTTCTTCTTCACCTTCGAGGTCTTCTCCGAGCCTGCGTGCCCGCGGAAGGTGCGCGTCAGCACGAACTCGCCCAGTTTGTGCCCGACCATTTGCTCGGTCACATAGACGGGCACGTGCTTGCGTCCGTCGTGAACGGCGAAGGTCAGCCCGATCATTTCGGGCACGATGGTGGAACGGCGCGACCAAGTTTTGATGGGGCGCCTCTGTCCGGGCGGCGCGTCCATCATCGCCAGCACCTTCTTCATCAACTTCGGGTCGACATAGGGTCCCTTTTTTAGCGAGCGCGCCATAGGTTATTTCCTCCGCTTGAGAATGAATCGGCTGGTGCGTTTGTTGCGTCGGGTTTTGACGCCGAGCGCGGGCTTGCCCCACGGGGTTTTGGGGTGGGGCAGTCCGATAGGCGCCTTGCCCTCGCCGCCGCCGTGCGGGTGGTCGCGCGGGGTCATCGCCGAGCCGCGCACATGGGGGCGGCGTCCCAGCCAGCGCGACTTGCCCGCCTTGCCCCACACCTCGTTCTCGTGGTCTAAGTTGCCGACCTGTCCCACGGTTGCGCGGCAACTAAGGTGGACGAGGCGCATCTCGCCCGAGGGCATGCGCAGAGTCGCATAGTTGCCCTCTTTCGCGAGGATTTGGGCTGCCGCGCCCGCACTGCGCACCAGCTGACCACCTTTGCCTGGATAGAGTTCGATGTTATGCACTAGCGTGCCGACAGGGATATTCTGCAGCGGCAGCGCGTTGCCAGGCAGGATGTCGGCGTCGGGCCCGTTCATCACCGTCGCGCCGACCTCCAGCCCGACAGGCGCGAGGATGTAGCGCTTCTCGCCGTCTTCGTACTCCAAGAGCGCGATGCGGGCGGAGCGGTTCGGGTCGTACTCGATGGCGACCACTTTCGCCGCGACGCCGTCCTTGTTGCGCTTGAAGTCGATGATACGGTACAGGCGTTTGTTGCCGCCGCCGCGATGACGCGCCGTCACGCGCCCCATATTGTTGCGTCCGCCCGTCTTGCGCAGACCAACCGTAAGGCTCTTTTCAGGCTCGTCTTTGGTAATCTCCTCGTAGGTCGAGGTCTGCATAAAGCGCCTTCCAGGCGAGGTCGGTTTCCATTTCTTAATCCCCATCTCTCTGCCTCCGCTTACAGGTTGAAGTCTTCGATGGTCTGGTCAGGCTTGAGCGTCACGATGGCTTTTTTCCACGCGCGAGTGTAGCCCCGACTGCGCAGTCCGACGCGCCTCGGCTTGGGCTTGACCCACAGCGTGCGCACCTTGACCGCGTCCACATTATACAGTTGCTTGAGCGCGTGCTTGATGTCGATCTTGGTGGCGTCATCTGCCACTTCGAACATGTATTGGTTCTCCAGCATGCGCAGGCGTGTGCCCTTCTCGGTGATAAGGGGGCGAACAATGACTTGTGCGGGATGTTTCATTGCGCCCACACCTCCTCCATTTTGGCGATGGCTTGCTGCGTGGCAATGACGCGCCGCGCGGGGATGATTTCGTGCAGGGCGAACGCGGGCGCGATACGCACCAGCACATTCGGCAGATTGCGGAACGACTTATAAACGACCTCGTTCGGCTCGTGGATGAGGATAAGTACGCGCTCGCTGCCAATCCCCAGCGCGTTAAGGAACGCCACTGCGTGCTTGGTCTTGATTTCGGGGAAGTTCAGCTCCTCGACGACAAGCAGCGCGCCGTTTTCGGCTTTGTCGGCAAGCACAGTGCGGAGGGCGAGCCGTCGCTCTTTCTTGTTCACGATGGGGTTATAGTCGCGCGGGGTCGGTCCGTGCACGATTCCGCCTTTGCGCCAATGCGGGGCGCGGATGGAGCCTTGGCGGGCGCGTCCCGTGTGCTTCTGGCGCCACGGCTTGCGTCCGCCGCCGCGCACCTCGCCGCGCGTCTTGGTGTCGTGCGTGCCCTGACGCAGGTGCGCCAATTGCGCCACGACCGTGCGATGCACCACACTCGGCTTGCCCTGCGTTCCAAACAGGCGGTCGCTCAGTTCAATCTCGCCTATCGCTTGACCTTGCGCGTTATACAAACTGGCTTTCGGCATAGGAATCACCTCTCCTGCTTCTGCACATAGACGATGGAGCCGCGTCCGCCAGGCACGGCGCCTTTGATGAGCACGCGGTTCTTGTCGGCGAGGATTTTCACGATGGTCAGGTTGCGCGTAGTGACTTGCTCGCCGCCCATGCGCCCGGGCATGCGTTTCCCCTTGAACACGCGCTGGGGACCTGTCGCGCCGCTGGAGAGCGGTCGGCGATGGGTCATCGAGCCGTGTGTCTTCGGTCCGCCGGCGAACCTGTAGCGGCGCACCACGCCTGCGAAGCCCTTCCCTTTGGAAGTGCCCGTGACCTTTATCGTTTCGCCCTCTTGGAACACATGCTCGACGCGCACTTCCTGTCCGCTGGCGGCTTGCCCATCAACGATTCCGAACTCTTTCAAGTGGCGCAGGGGCTTCTCCAACTCGGCTTTTTTGAACACGCCTCGCATCGGCTTGTTCACGCGCTGGGTCTTCATTGGCTCAAAGCCGACCTGAGCCGCGTAGTAGCCATCCTTTTCGGGGGTGCGCACCTGCACCACATAGCACGGACCCAACTCCACGACGGTTACGGCGACCATACGCCCGTTCTCGTCGAAGATGTGCGTCATGCCGAGTTTGCGTCCGATTAAGCCTGTTAGCACAGGGGGTGGAGGCAGTTCGCGTTTGGGTTTGGCAGGCGTGGCAGGCGCGGCTGGCTCCGCTGCAGTTGCGCTCGCCGCCTCCGACACATCTTCCCCTGTCGCCTCTTCGGAAGCCTCTACGGGGGCAGCCGACTCGCCTTCGACCGCCGTTTCACTTACCGCCTCAGCAGACGCTGTCGGCTCGCTTTCGGCGGTCGATTCGCCCGCCGCTGCAGCAGGCGCCGCCGACGCATCTGGCTCGGCGCCCGTCTCAGGTTGCTCGCTGCTGGCTTGCGTGGTCTCCTCCGATACTTGTTTCTCTTCTTGCATCGCTACTGCCTCCTTAGAGTTTAATCTCAATATCTACGCCACTGGGCAAATCCAATCGCATAAGCGCGTCAATTGTTCGGTTGTTCGGTTCCAGGATATCGATGAGCCGTTTGTGGGTACGGATCTCAAAGTGTTCCATGCCGATTTTGTCGATGTGCGGACCGCGAATGACGCAGAATCGGCGGATGTCGGTTGGCAGCGGCACGGGACCGCGCACGCGCGCGCCCGTGCTCTGCACCTGCTCGACAATCCGCTTCACGGAATCGTCCAGCACGCGATGGTCGTAGGCTCGTAATCGTATCCTGATTTTGTCGCGTCTCATCGTCCTCTCCTCCAGGACTGGAGCGAAGGAGAATTATACCCTATCCGCTCCAATCGGCTGGCGCGCATTAGTCCAGCATCTCCGTGACAACGCCTGCGCCCACCGTCCGACCACCCTCACGAATGGCAAAACGCAAACCTACCTCTATCGCCACAGGAGACACCAACACTACCTCCATATTCACATTATCCCCAGGCATCACCATCTCCACACCAGACGGCAACTTAATCTCACCCGTCACATCCGTCGTCCGAAAATAAAACTGCGGACGATACCCCGACACAAACGGCGTGTGACGACCGCCCTCCTCCTTGCGCAACACATACACCTCCGCCTTGAAATGACGATGCGGCTTGATACTCCCAGGCTTGGCTATCACCATCCCACGCTCCA
>Ga0308416_1000474_pt1 | contig 14059 bp, 20 predicted proteins | sample HotsprSampleOS60_FD_203468 | JGI IMG/M metagenome (GOLD analysis project Ga0308416, IMG submission 203468) | Hot spring phototrophic mat microbial communities from Octopus Spring, Yellowstone National Park, Wyoming, United States - 20090730_OS60 ... | reverse complement strand
TCACCGTTTCCCGCACCGCTTCCCTCAGCAAGGCCCGCAAGGTATCCTGGTCCATGGGGCACCTCCTCCTGCTAAGGTGTGCCCCCCTATTAAACACAGACCCTTACACATAAATGCTTACACGACCGCCTGGGGGTGCGGCTTGGCCACCCCAAGCGAGGTGGAGGCGAAGAAGCCGTCCACATAATGGGCTAGGCCGTGGTAGGCCAGGCTTTCCCGCAGGCTGGGCAGGGTATTGGAGAGGACCCCGATTTTGAGGCCCCGGGCTTTGAGGGCCTTAAGGAGGGTTTCCGCCCCGGGGGCCTTTTTCATGAAGCGGTAGTAGCGCCAGGGCAGGAGGTGGGCTTGGGGAAGGTGGAGCTCCTGGGCCACCTTCGCCACCAGGCGCCGCCAGAAAGCTTCTTCCTCGAGGGGGGTCCGCACCTTCAGGTCCCGCACCGCCTCCTCTATCTCCCGCATCGCCCGGACCAGGACGGCCAGGCTCCTCTCCAAGCCCGTTCCGCGGACGGCCAGCTGCAAGGCTTTTTTGTAAAGGGCTTCTTCGTCCAGCAGGAGCAGGACCCCGTCCCGGTCCAAAAGGGCACCCCGCATGGGGCAAGTGTAGCACCTTAGAGGTCTGGAGGATGTTCAGGGGACACGCCGCACCCCCCTTTCCGTGACCAGATGGCCCACGGGCACGTCCCATGGGTCCCGGGGAAGGCGGGGCAGGAGGAGGGCCTCTGGCACCACCCCTGCGGTTACCGCCTGGACCGAAGCCAGGAAGTGGTCATAATAGCCCTGGCCATGCCCCAGGCGGTATCCCTCCTGGTCAAAGGCCAGGCCAGGCACCACTACCAGGTCCAGGTCCCCGGGGTCCACCGGCGGGGTGGTGGGTTCCAGGAGGCCGAAGGGTCCCGGGGCTAGGGGGCCGAAGGGGTGGACGGAAAGCTCTTCCCCTGCCACCTTGGGCAGGTAGTAGCGGGCGGGGTGCCGCTCCAGGAGGGGGGTGAGGTCCAGTTCATGGGGCAGGGGGTGGTAGAGGAGGATGTCTTGGAACCCCCACCGGGCCAGCCAGGGAGCCAGGTTCTCCACCACCTGCCGGGCCAGGGTCTCCCGGTCCAGGGTTCGCCAGACCTTGCGCGCCCAGCGCCGGAGGGCAGGCTTGTCCACCGGAGGAGGGTACCATTCCCGGGTCTTGACACTCAAGACATCTGATTGTCAAACTGGACCCGGGGAGGGAAGGGTATGCCGGTCTACGTGTACAAGGGCTTGGAAACCGGAAACTACTACGAGTTTGAACAGGGTTTCTACGATGAACCCCTGGAGGCCCATCCGGAGACGGGAGAGCCCTTGAAGCGGGTCATCACCCCGCCCGCCATCATCTTCAAGGGCTCGGGCTGGCACGTGAAGGACTACGCCAAGAAGGACGCGGGAAAGTCGGAGGAAAAGAAGGAGTAGGACCTTTCCCAAAAGGCCTGGGGCTGGCCCCAGGCCTTATACTTTTTTCATGCTGAACCTGGTGGGCCTTGTCTTGATCCTCCTGGGGGTGGGCCTCCTCTTCACCCCAAGGAGGCGCCTGGCCCCGTCCCTCCTGGGGCTTGGGGGTTTGCTCCTCCTTCTGGCCAACAGCTTTGTGGTGGTGCCGGCGGGGCACGTGGGGGTGGTGTTCAACATCTGAGATCAACCGCCGCAAGCAGGCGGAGATCGCCGCCGAGCGCCGGGTCATTGAGGCCAAAGGGGAGCGGGACGCCGCTATCCTTCGGGCCGAGGGCGAGGCCAAGGCCATTGAGCTCAGGGGCCGGGCCCTGAAGAACGCCCCCGAGGTGGTCCAGCTCACCTTTGCCGAGAAGCTGGCCCCCGGGGTACAGACGGTTTTTGTCCCCGCCACGGGAAACTTCCTCCTGGACCTCAGGGGCCAGGGGGAGAGGCCGGCCCGCTAGGGACCACCCGGTCCCCGGGGCTTAGGGAGAGGAGGCCCTCCCGCACCTCCAGGACCCCCCGGTAGGCGGTACCGGGGCTCACGCTCTCCCCGGGCCGCAGGTGGGCCACCTTGAGGACCCGCCCCTCCCCGTCCAGGAAGGCCACCACTACGGGGAAGCGGTACCCCTCGGCGCTGAAGGGGGCGTCCGTGGCCTGAGGGAAGAGGTAGAGGAGGGCCTCGAGGTCCTCCCCCCTCACCCCCAGGCCCCGGCCCCAGGCCTCGGGGGTGCGGGCGATGCGGCCCTGGAGGTGGCGGGGGCCCTCCTGGGTTTCCACCAGGATGCCCGTGGGCGGGGGCGGCCCCGGGTAGCGCCGGGCGGCCAGGAGGTAGCCCAGGAGGGAGGAGACGGAGAGGAGGATGAGGAGGGCGAAGGCGGCTAGGGGGAAGAGGGGGTTCCGTTCCACGGTCGCGGCCACAGCTTCAGGGCCTCGCCCCCCACCCGGGCCCCCTCCTTGAGGCCCCGGCGGCGGAACCAGCCCTGGTTCACCTCCAGGGCTCCCTGGTAGACCACCCCGGGGTGGTAGACGGGGCAGGGGTCGGCCCGGCAGGGATCCATGTCCAGGATGCGGAGGATCACCCCCTGGCGGTCAAAGAAGGCGATGGATAGGGGGATCAGGGTGTTCTTCATCCAAAAGCCCCCGGCGGTGGGGGTGGGAAAGAGGAAGACCATGCCCTCGTCCTCGGCCAGGGCCTGGCGGAACATGAGGCCCCGGGCTTGGCGCTCGGGGGTGTCCGCCACCTCCACCTTGAGGAAGTGGCGCTTGCCCCCCTGCTCCACGTAGAGGGTGCTTCTGGGAAAGGCGAGCCCCTGGGCCAGGGCCACAAGAAAGCCCAAGGCCGCTAGGGCGCGGATCCAGGGGGTCATAGGGCCATTATGGCAGAAGGGGCAGGAGGTGGGCTTGGATGGCCTGGGCTACCCTTTCCGCTTCCTGCCTGGCGTCCAGGACCACGAAGCGGTGGGGTTCTTCCTGCGCCAGCCGCAGATACCCTTCCCGCACCCTTTGGAAAAAGGGGAGGCCTGCCCGTTCCATGCGGTCCGGGTCCTTCACCCGCCTTAGGGCCTCCTCCGGAGGGAGGTCTAAGAGGAAGGTGAGCCTTGGGGTGAGGCCTAAGGTGGCCTCCTTGGCCACCTCCAAGAGCCAGGGGAGGGGGAGGCCCCGGCCAAAGCCCTGGTAGGCCAGGCTGGAGTCCAGGTAGCGGTCGGAGACCACCCAAGCCCCAGCCTCGAGGCTCGGGAGGATCACCTTGCGCACGTGCTCCGCCCGGTCGGCGCTGAAGAGGAGGTACTCCGCCTCCGGGGAGAGTTCCCCTCTAAGGAGGAGGTCCCGCACCCCGGGAAGCCCTCCGCCGGGCTCGTGGGTGAGCCGGACCTTTAGGCCCCTTTCCTCCAAGAAGGCGGCGAGGAGCCCCGCCTGGGTGGACTTGCCGCTTCCGTCTAAGCCCTCGAGGGTCAGGAAAAGCCCCGCCATCTAAAGCCCCGTGGGGTGGTCCAGGAAGACCCAGGGGAGGCCAAAGCGCTCGTAAAGGTGCTGGGCCAGCGCCTTGACCCCGAAGGTCTCCGTGTCGTAGTGCCCGGCGTAGATGACGTTGAGCCCCCGTTCAAAGGTCTCGTGGAAGACGGCGTGCTTGGGCTCCCCGGTGACGAAGAGGTCGGCGTCCACCTTGGCCAGAAGGCCCGTTCCCGAACCCGAAACGAGGATCACCGTCTCCACCGCATCCGCCCCTCCCTGGTGCACCAGGGGCTGCATCCCGGTCAGCTGGCCCAGGCGGTCCGCCACCTGGACCAGGGGAACGGGCAAGGGAAACCGCCCCTTGACCCCCACGTCCCAGGGCTCGAGGTCCTCAAGCCCCAGCGCCCGGGCCAGGACGGCGTTGTTGCCCACGCCCGGGTGGGCATCCAAGGGGAGGTGGGCGGCGTAGAGGTTGATCCCCCCCTGGAAGAGGAGCGCAAGCCGCCTTTTGTGGTGGCCCACGATGGGGAAGGGCCGGCCCCAGAAGAGGCCGTGGTGGACCAGGAGGAAGTCCACTCCCTCCTCCAGGGCCTTGCGGAAGATGGCCTCGCCCGCGTCTACCGCCGCCCCCACCTTAGTCACCTCGGGCTTTCCCTCCACCTGGAGGCCGTTGAGCGAGGGGTCCTGGGGGAAGTCCCCAAGGCGCAGGTAGTTGTCTAAATAGCGCACCAGCTTGTCCCGGTCCACGGGGCTAGCTTACCGGAAAAGGGCGCCCCTTGCGGGCGAATGACCGGTCAGTATTATGGGGGCATGGAGCTGGAAATCCTTTACAAGCTTCGCTTCCTCTCGGACCTCACCCCTGGCCCTGGGGGCCTGCCCCTTTTCCTTCTCACGGACATCGTGGAGGGCGACCCGCCCCGCTACCGCTCCCGCCTGGCCCTCTTTGACGGCACCTTGCGCTTCCTCACCCAGGAGGAGGCCAAGAAGCCCCGCTACCAGGCCCCTTACGTCTACTTCCTGCGCAAGGTGGGGGAGAAACAGGAACTCTTCCGCCTGGACCTTAGGGGCGGGGAGGCGGAAAGGCTCACGGAGACGGCTGGGGTCCTGGACTACGCCCTGGGGCCCAGGGGCGAGGTGGCCTTTCTGGCTCTGAAGGAGGCCCCCAAGCCGGGAAGCCCCCGGATCTTTGAGGGCTGGCCCTTCAAGTTTGACGGCAAGGGCCTTCTCCCCGAGGGGCAGGTGGCCCTTTACCTCCTAAAAGACGGGGAGAAGCGTCTCCTTCTTTCCCGCTACCCCGCCCCCAAGGAGATGGTCTTCGCTCCCGAGGGCCTCTACCTGGTGATGCCCGAGGACATGAGGGCCCAAGCGGAGGTGCGGGACAGCCTCTTCCTCCTCAGGGATGAGGGTCTGGAGAAGGTCTACGGGGGAGAGGGCCCCATCTTTGCCCTGGAGTGGAGCCCGGAAGGGCTTTTCTTCCTGGGCCACGCCTTTGAGCGGGGTGGGGGGACGGAGGCCAGGCTCTACCACCTGAAGGAGGGGATGGCCCGGGTCCTCTTTGAGGGGAGCCTGCAGAACTCCCTCAACTCGGACCTGCGCTTTGGCGCCCACACCCAGGGGCCCAAGTGGGGTGGGGATGGGGTCTATCTGGTGCGCACGGAGGAGGGGGTGGCCCGGCTTTACCGGGTGGGCCTGGAGGGGGAGGCCGAGGCCCTGCCCGCAGGGGGGAGCGTCCTGGCCTTTGCCAAGGGTGAGAAAGGCCTCTTCCTCCTCACCGAGGACTTCACCCGCCCGGCCCGGTTGGAGGGGCCCTTGGGGGTCCTGGATCCTAACGAGGCCCTTCTTCCCTTGGCCGAGCCCCTTTACACCGAGTGGACAAGCCCCGAGGGGCACAAGGTCCCGGGCTGGGTCCTCCTGCCGGAAGGGGAAGGTCCCCACCCCGTGATCCTCTACATCCACGGGGGGCCCCACACCGCCTTCGGCCGGGCCCCCATGCTGGAGTTCGCCTTCTTCCAGAAGGCGGGGTACGCCGTGGCCTATTCCAACCCCCGGGGCTCCACGGGCTACGGCCAGGACTACGCCCTCCTCGAGGGGGCCTGGGGGGAGCGGGACGAGGGGGACCTCCTGGGCTTTTTGGACCACGTCCTGGCCCGCTTCCCCCTGGACCCTGAGCGGGTGGGGGTGGCTGGGGGAAGCTACGGGGGGTACATGACCAACTGGCTCACCGCCCGCCATCCCCAAAGGTTCCGAGCGGCGGTGACCGACCGGAGCATCTGCAACTGGTTCAGCTTCTTTGGGGCCAGCGACATCGGCCCCCGCTTCACCTTCCTGGAGCTTTTTGCCAAGCCTTGGGAGGCCCCTGAGGTCCTCTGGGAGAAAAGCCCCTTGCGCCTAGTGCACCGGGTGAGGACCCCCACCCTGGTGGTCCATTCCGAGCAGGACCACCGCTGCCCCATAGACCAGGGGGAAACCTGGTACACCGCCCTCCTCCACCTGGGGGTGAAGACCCGGTTTTTCCGGGTACCCGAGGAGGGGCACGAGCTTTCCCGCTCAGGAAGGCCCGACCGCCGGGTGGCCCGGCTCAGGGCCTACCTGGACTGGTGGCGGGAGAACCTCTAAGGCCACCCATCCTGGCTTGCGCCAGGATGGGGGCCCCGCTAGTCCGTTAAAAATGGCCTTCTTGGTCTAGGCGACTGGAAGAAAGGGTATAACTCTAGGAAAGGTCCACTCCTGTACCCCGGTTGACCCGTCGCGTTGCGGAGTCTCTGGAAAGCTAGGCCTGGCTTTCCGCCACGGGCTCGGGGATGGGGCCAAAGGTCTCCTCGTAGCGGGCCACGTTCTCCGCCAGGCTCCGGAGGAGGGCCTTGGCGTGCTGAGGGCTGGTGATGATGCGGCTCACCACCAAAGCCCCCCCCTGGGGCTGGAGGAGGGCAAAGTCCAGGATGAACTCGTTTTTGGTGTGGGCGATGAGGGCCAGGTTGGTGTAGCGGCCGATGGCGGCGTCCTTGTCAATCTGGATGTCTAGCTTCAGCTCGTTCATGCTAAGGCCTCCGTGATCTGGGGGAGTGCCCGCTTTAGGGCCAGCCGCACCCGGCCCAGGCTCCGCACCCCGTCCAGGAAGAGGAGGAGGTGGTGGCCGGGCAGCGGGGCAAGGAGGAGCACCCCCTCCGGGTACTCTACCATGACCTCCTCCAAACCCTCCTGGCCCAGGGTCTGGCCCAGGGCCTTGGCGGTCCCCAGGACGGTGGCCGCCCGGGCGGAGAGGAGGCTGGGATCGGGGGCTCCCTCCTCCCGCACCTCTTCCACCACGAAGCCGTCCTCGCTGAGGAGCGCGGCCACCCGCACCCCCTTGGTGGCCTTTAGTTCCTGCAGGGCTTCTCTCATCCTGCCTCCTAGAGATTCTCTAGCTTAAGGGCGATGCGGGAAAGCTCCTGGCCGATGGCCTTTCGGTCCATCCCCCGTTCCAACACTGCTCCCAGGAGGTACTCCCCCACCCTTAGGGCCAGGAGCTCATGGGTTTCCGTGGTCAGGGTGAAGCGGCGCACCTCCCCTTCTAGGGCCTCCGCCAGGGGGGCCATGTGCCGGGCCAGGGAGGCCAGCTCGGCCGCCAGGACCTCGGCAGGGGGGGCTCCCCGGCCCAGGGTCTCTATGACCAGGCCGTCCAGGCCCGTGAGGACGGCCCGCTTTACCCCAAAGAGGGCGAGGCCTTCTAGGTAAGCCATCCCGTCACCTCCAATAGGGCCAGACCCAGGCGCCCCGCCTGGAGCCGGGCCTGGCCCAGGTTGGCCTCCGGGTCCATGAGGAGCAGGAGAAAAAGGTCCTCCCGGGGGGGGACTCCCAGCATCCGGGCATAGCCTACCACAGGAGCTCCCCCCACCAGGATTTCCTGGATCATCGAGGTGCCCAAGCTCCCGGCGTAGGCAGCCTTGGCCTGGCGGAGGAGGGCGGCGTGCTCGGCGACGGCGGCCTCCAGGTCCACCCGGCGCCGCCGCACCCCCTCCACCAGGAGGCCCTCGAGGGTGCCGATGGCGGCGGCGAAGCCCCCCTCCACCCGGTCCAAAAGCTCCTGAAGGAGGCTCTCCGTGGCGGGCTCCCGGGGCATCATAGGGGCTTCCTCCCCTCCAGGGCCCGGCCCAGGGTCACCTCGTCCACGTACTCCAGGCTCCCCCCCACGGGCAGGCCGTAGGCCAGGCGGGTGGCCCTCACTCCCCGCCGCTTCAGCTCCTCGGCCAGAAAGAGGGCGGTGGCCTCCCCCTCCACGGTCATGGAGGTGGCCAGGATGACCTCCCGCACGCCCTCTAGCCTTGGCCAGAGGCCCTCCAGGTTGAGGTCCTTAGGCCCCACGCCCTCCAAGGGGTTCAGGGCTCCGCCCAGCACGTGGTAGACCCCAAGAAACTCCCCGCTCCGCTCCAGGGCGTAGAGATCGGCCACGGTTTCCACCACCGCCAAAAGGGTGCGGTCCCGCCCTTCGTCCTGGCAGATGGGGCAGACCTCCCCCTCCGCCAGGTTGCCGCAGACCCGGCAGACCCCGAGAGCCCTTAGCCCTTCCAGGGCTTCCCGGAGCCCCTCCGCCTCCTCCCTCCCGAAGGCCAGGAAAAGGGCCAGCTTCTGGGCGGTCTTGGGGCCGACGCCGGGAAGGCGGGAGAGGGCCCGGGTGAGCTTGAGGAGGCTTTCCGGGTAGCGCATGGGCTAGAGGAGCTTCCCCAGCATGTCCCCCACCCCGCCCAGCTCCCGGGCCATCTCCTTTTCCGAAAGCTCGTGGGCCTTCTTCTGGGCGTCCTGGATGGCCACCAAAAGGAGGTCCTCCAGGCCCTCAGGGTCGTCCTGAAAGGCCTTCAGGGCCTCGGGCTTGAGGCGCAGGGCCAGGATCTTGCCGTGGCCGTTGGCCTCCACCTCCACCAGGCCCTGGGCCGTGCCCACCACGGTCATCTTCTCCAGGCGCTCCTGCACCTCAGCCGCCTTCTTCTGGGCTTTCTGGGCTTCCTTCAAGAGCTTCTGCAGGTTCATGCTCCCTCCCCTCTGAGTATAGTGGAAGCCATGGAGCGCCCAAGAAGGCTACGTTCCCCCCTCTTAAGGCCCCTGGTGGCTGAGGTGGAGCTCTCCCCCAAGCACCTCATCCTCCCCCTTTTCGTGAAGGAAGGCGGGGAGAGGGAAGAGGTCCCCTCCATGCCCGGGGTCTTCCGCCATCCCCTAAAGGACCTCCCCAGGGTGGGGGAGGAGGCCCTGGAGGCGGGCCTTGGCGGGGTCATCCTCTTTGGCGTTCTCCCCGAGGCGGCCAAGGACCCTTTGGGCCAGGGGGCCTACGCCGAGGAGGGGGTGGTGCAGCGGGCCATCAGGCTCCTCAAGCAGGAGGTCCCCGGGCTTTTGGTCATGGCGGACACCTGCCTCTGCGAGTACACGGACCACGGCCACTGCGGGGTGGTGCGGAAAGGCCCCCTGGGCTTTTACGTGGACAACGACGCCACCTTGGAGCTCCTCGCCAAGACCGCCCTCTCCCAGGCCCAGGCGGGGGCGGACGTGGTGGCCCCGAGCGCCATGATGGACGGGCAGGTTAAGGCCATCCGCCAGGCCTTGGACGGGGCGGGGTACGCCCACGTGCCCATCCTCTCCTACGCGGTGAAGTACGCCTCCGCCTTCTACGGCCCCTTCCGGGAGGCGGCGGGGAGCGCCCCCAGCTTTGGCGATCGCTCGGGCTACCAGATGGACCCCAAGGCGGGGCTCTGGGACGCCCTGAGGGAGGCGGCCTTGGACGAGCTCGAGGGGGCCGACATCCTCATGGTCAAGCCCGCCCTGCCCTACCTGGACGTCCTGCGGGAGCTCAAAGGCCGCTTCGCCAAGCCCCTCTTCGCCTACCAGGTTTCCGGGGAGTACGCCATGCTCAAGGCGGCGGCCCTGAGGGGGTGGCTGGACGAGCGCCGGGCGGTTTTGGAAAGCCTCTACGCCTTGCGCCGGGCCGGAGCCCAGGGCATCCTCACCTACTACGCCCTAGAAGTGGCCCGCTGGCTCAGGGAGGCCTAGGTTTCCGAGGTCTTTAGGCTTTCCCGGGGAGCGGGGATGCCCCCGGTGAGGAGGGCGTAGCCCGCCGCCAGGCTCACCATGACCCCCGCCAGGAGGAAGACCATGGGGGCTCCGATCCGGCCCTCCAAGGCCCCGCCCAGCATGGTGCCCATGAGGACGGCGGCGTTCATCACCGCGCTGAAGGCGGCGAAGATCCGCCCCCGCATCTCCTGGGGGGTGTTGAGCTGGAGGATGGAGCGGGCGGGGACGATGAAGGCCATGTTGAGGAACCCCCCCAGGAAGAAGGCCACGAGCACCCAGGCGAAGACGGGGAAGGCCCCGATGGAAGCCTCAAAGATCCCGAAGAGGAAGAGGGCGTAGAGGAAGAGCCGCTCCCGGGGGAAGCGCCTTAGGAGGTAGGGCATGGCAAGCCCCCCCAGGATGGCCCCCAGGGCCATGGCCGCCTCCATGAAGCCGAAACCCGCGGAGCCTACCCCCAGCCACTTGATGGCCAGGACCACCCCCAAGGCGGTCTCCACCGAGCCGAAGGCGGCGGCGGCGAAAAGGGTACCCACCGCCCGCCGGATGGTGGGGTGGCGGGTGAGGTGGCCCAAGCCCTCCTTAACCCGTTCCAGGTACCCCGCCTTGGGGAGCCGATCGGGCTTCAAGGGGGGAAGGCCCGTGAGCAGGAGCCCGGAGGCCAGGTAGGTGAGGGCATCCAGATAGAAGGCGAAGGCCGGGCCCACTGTGGCCACCAAGACCCCGGCGGCTCCCACGAAGAGCACCTCCGAGAGGCGGTCGGTGAGGAGGACGAGGCTGTTCGCCTCGTCCACCTCCTCCTTGGGCACCAGGTCGGGGACCACGGCGTTCTGGATGGGGTCGTGGAGGTCGCGCAGGAGCTCTATGACGAAGACCAAAAGGAGGAGGACGGGCAGGCTCTTGGCCCCGAGGAGGGGGATTAGGGCCACCAGGGGGGCGCGGAGGAGGTCCGACCAGACGAGGAGCCGCTTCCTATCCTGGGTATCCGCCCAGGCGGAGAGGAGGGGAGAGAAGACCACGGTACCCAGAAGCTGAACCCCCAACACCAAGGACACCCAAAGGGCGTTTTCCGTGAGGAGGTAGACCAAGACGAGAAGGGCCACCCGGTGAATCTTGCTCCCCGCCTGGGAGACCAGGTAGGAGAGGATGAGGCGGGCAAAGGCTTTGTGCCTCAGGACTTTCATAGGCCTCCTTGCCCGGGATTATACCAAAGAGACCCTTTGGGTCAAGGCGTTCCAACCACCAGGTAGGCCAGCCGCTTCCCTTCCCGGGCCAGGACCAAGGCGCCTTCGGCCAGGCGGTAGACCAGGAGGTCCTTAAGCCGTCTCGCCACCTCCCCCGCCTGGCCCACATAGACCCCGTCCTCCCGAAGGCGCAGGGAGAGGACGGCGTTCCCCACCTTCAGGCTGGTGGGCTCGGGGGAAAGGGAAAGAAACTGCACTTCCCCGCCCAGGGTTTCCCGGGTAGGGGGGCGGCGGCCCAGATACGCCTTGAGGGTTTCCGCTAGGGTGCGGGCCTCCCCTTCCAGGCCCAGGGCCTGGCCCACCTCCAGGAGGAGGGGTTCCGGGTCGGTGGGGCCTAGGCGCTTGAGGGTGAGCTCTAATCCCTTGCGGGCGAAGTCCTGTAGAGCCTCCTCTGGGGCCAGGCGGTACTTCTCCGCCAGGTGAGGGCCAAAGTCCTCGAGGCGGAACCCCCCTTTGAGCCTGGCGGAGAGGGCCCTTAGGAGGCGGAGGTGGGCGTAATCCCCCTGGGGGCGTAGGAGGAGGGCCAGGACCCGCCCCTCGGAGAGGAGCTCGTAAAGTCTGAGGCCGCTCCGCGCCTCCAGCCTGAGGTGGAGGAGGTCCCCTTCCCGCACCGCTAAGACCTCGAGGTCCTCCCAGGGTAGGAGCAGGCTTTCCTCCAGGACGTGGTCCTCCCCCGCCAGGCCCAGGTGCCACTCTTCCCCCACCTGGCTCAGGGTGAGCACCACAGGGCCCAAGGGGATGCGGCCTGGGGCCAGGCGCACCGTGGCCAGGCTCTCCCGCACCTCCCCGGGCTTGGGCACCTCGGGCCAAGGGGTCTCCCCCTGGGGGGTGGGCAGGAGGTTCAAAAGGGAGAGGACCTTCTCCTGGGCCACCCGGAAGCGGCGCCGCTCCTCTTCCAGGAGGAGTTCCCGCCGTCTTTCCTCTCGGGCCTCCTGCCGGAGGCGCTCCTCCAGGCGGGCGATTTCCTTTTCCCCCGCCCCCATGCGCCTTGCCTCCTCCAGGGCCCGCCTCAAGGCCAAGAGGTCCCGCCTAGGGGGTAAGCCGTAGGCTTCTTCCCAGTCCAGGAGACGGCCCAGGAAGCGGCGCACGTAGTTCATGGTCTCCTCCGGGGGAAGGGGGAGGTCCTTGGGGATATGGAGGGCGGTTTCCAGGTACTCCAGGAGGAGGGCCTCCGCCACCTTGGGGTCCTCGAGGTCCATGAGGCTGTCCGAGAGGGAGGGGATGGGGTGGGTGGGCGCGAAGCGGGAGAGGTTGTAGTCCCGTTGGAACCCCTCCGTTTCCCGGTATTCCAGGTAGTTTTGCAAGAAGGCGTGGATGAGGCGGAGCTCCTCCCGCCGGCCCGAAAGGAGGTCCTTGGCCCGGGCCCTGGCCTCCCGGGAGGCGAGGAGGCGCCACACCTTCAGGGCGAGGGTGCGGAGGTTCTCCTGGCCCTCCTCCCTGGAGGGTGCCGGCTCCTCGGGAAGGAGGGTGGGGAGGTCCAGGGCGGGAGGCGGCTCGGTCCTTTGGCCCCGCAGGGCCCGGAAGCGGGCATCCGCCTGGCGGAAGCGTTTGGCCAAGGGCCCTGGGAGCCGGGTCTGGGCCAAAAGGGTGCGGAGCTCCAGGAGGGCCTTCTTCCCCCCTTTGGGGTTGCGGCCTTGGGCCAGGTCCTCCACCCGGTACTCGTAGAGGTCCACCAGGTCGGCCAGGCGCTCCACCCTTCCATCCTATACAATGAGCCCGATGCGCCTCGCCCCCCGCTTCCAGGTGGCCGCTGTCTCCCACGTGGGCCGCCGTCGGAACAACGAGGACTTCCACCGGGTGCTCCACCTTTCCCTGCCCCAGGGAAACCTCTTTTTGCTGGCGGTGGCCGACGGCATGGGGGGGATGGAGGCGGGGGAGTGGGCCAGCAAGGTGGCCATAGAGGCCCTCTCCGAGGCAACCCGGGCTTACGGGGAGCGCCTCAGGGAGGGCCGCCCCGCCGTGGGCCTGAAGCGGGTCATGGAGAAGGCCCTGACCCTGGCGCAGAGGAGAGTGGAGAAGGAGGCGGAGAAGCCGGGGAGGAAGGGGATGGGCACCACCCTGACCGCCCTCCTCTACGCCGACTGGCTCAAGGAGGGGGTGGTGGGGCACATCGGGGACTCCCGGGCCTACCTCTTCGGCCCCGGGGGCCTGCGCCGCCTCACCGAGGACCACTCCTGGGTGGCGGAGCGCCTTAAGGAAAGGGTCCTGACCAAGACCGAGGCGGAGCGCCACCCCTACCGCAACGTCCTCACCCGGGCCCTAGGGCTTCCCGAGGCCCGCTTTGACCTCGTGGAGGTGCGCCTGGCCCCCGGGGAGGGGGTGCTTTTGGTCACCGACGGGCTTTACGGCCTGGTGCCCGAGGAGGAGTGGCAGCTGGGCAAGGACCTCCAGGGGAGCCTCGAGGCCCTCGTTTCAGAGGCCTTGCGCCGCGGGGGGGATGACAACGTGACCGCCGTGGCTCTGAAGGTGGCGTGATGGCCCTTTTGCTCGCCCTGCTTCTGGTCCTCCTCACCGCCCTTTTGGCGGTGCGCCTTGGCCCTTGGTCCTTGTTCTTTCTCCTGGCCCTGCTTACCGGGGCAGGGGTGGCCCTGGGGGCCCGCCTCGAGGCGGTTTTCCCCTGGCTTTTCCTGGTTCTAGGGACCCTGGTGGCCCCCCGGATCTACCTGGGCCCGAGGCGTCGGGAGAGGAGGCGGAAGCTCTCCAAGGAGAAGCGGTCCGCCCGGGCCAAGACCACGGAGGAAGTGGAGAGCCTCTCCCAGCGCTACGAGATCCTGGAGAAGGTGGGGGTGGGGGGGATGGCCACGGTCTACAAGGCTAAGGACAAGAAGACGGGCCGCCTGGTGGCCCTCAAGGTGCCCCAGGAGCGCTTTGTGGGCGACCCCCGCTTCGTGCGCCGCTTCCACCGGGAAGCGGAGGTCCTGGCCAAGATGGACCACCCCAACATCGTCAAGGTCTACGACCACGGCCAGGTGGATGGGGTCCACTTCATCGCCATGGAGTTCCTGGAAGGGGAGGGCCTGGACAGGCTCATTGAGGAAAGGCGTTTGAACGTCGGTCAGGTGGCGGCCATCCTGGCCCGGGTGGCCGACGCCCTCAAGCACATCCACGCTCAGGGCATCGTCCACCGGGACATCAAGCCGGGGAACATCATGGTCCTTAAGGGGGCCCTGCGGGAGGAGGGGGTGGACCCCAGGGGGGTGCGCCTCATGGACTTCGGCATCGCCGCAGGTAGGGTGCTCACCCGCCTCACCATCACCGGGGCCCGGATCGGCACCCCGGTCTACATGAGCCCGGAGCAGGCCAAGGGGCAGAAGCTGGACCACCGTTCGGACATCTACTCCTTGGGCATCGTCCTCTACGAGGCCTTGACC
>Ga0308416_1000468_pt1 | contig 14163 bp, 13 predicted proteins | sample HotsprSampleOS60_FD_203468 | JGI IMG/M metagenome (GOLD analysis project Ga0308416, IMG submission 203468) | Hot spring phototrophic mat microbial communities from Octopus Spring, Yellowstone National Park, Wyoming, United States - 20090730_OS60 ... | reverse complement strand
CGCTCTCCTACGGGGCGGTCTGCATGGGCTACTACTGGCTGGTGGGCGCGCCGAACCCTGTGCTGTTGGGCGTGCTGGCAGCGATTCTCTACCCGATTCCGTATCTTGGCTCGTTCCTGATTGCGCTCAGTGCATTCGGGACGACGCTGCTGTTTGGTCCGTCGCACCCTGTATTCTATGTGCTGACGCTTTCGAACTTCTGGCATGCGTTCGTGGTGGTGGTCGGCGCGCTGACGATTAACAACATCTTCGACCTTGTTGTGACCCCGCGCTTGCTGGGCGGGGCGGTGGGCTTGCGTCCGCTGGGCGCGCTGATTGCGATTGTGATTGGCGCGAACTGGGGCATTTGGGGCATGCTGTTGGCAGTGCCCGTCGCGACCACTTTGAAGATAGTCATCGAGCGGCTGTTGCACTTTTTCTATGGCGAGGCGGAGTTTTTAGAGTTGCCCCAACAGGCGGCTGCGCCCGCGCCTGACGGCGCGGCGCCTACCGAACCTGCGCAGGAGAGCGTACCCGCCGCAACCGAGTAGCGCTACAGGGGAGGCGCGTTCAGTCCTCGCCTTGCGCTTTCGTGTAGCCCATCGCGCCGTCAAACTCCTGCAACTTTTCGATGTGCATCCAGCGGAATCGGCTGCCCACACGCTGAATCAAGTCCAGAATCTGCGCGTCGGTTGCGTCGCCGCTGGCATCCCGCAACATGAATCGGCAGCGGTAGTGGTCGACGACATCGGTAATCGCGCCTGTGGGCGGGTAGACCTTCGTGCCGCGACTGGAAACCATCTTCAACTGGAACGGCGATTCGGCGACCAGTGTCTCCAGCGCGCGTCCCAGCAGTTCGGGGAACAGGTCGGTCTCTACGAAGATGTCCACGCCGACCACGCGCCGCGTCTGCGGGCGCACGAACACGGGATCGGCAGGAACCTGCGGCAGCCGAATCGGGCGGTACGCGCGCACCTGTGTCGTGGACGGCTTCTTGCCCAAGTTGGCGATAATCGCGTCGGTGTACTCGGTCGTCTTCGCGCCTTTATCGTAGCCGACCACATCGCCCGTGCGCACCTTGCCCACCTCCAGCGTGTAGAGTAGCGCGTTCTCAATCGTCGCCGCCGCCTCAAACTCGCCCAAGTAGCGCAGCATCATCACCATCGACAGGATGACGGCGGTCGGGTTGATGACATTCTTACCCGCATATTTTGGCGCGGAGCCGTGTACCGCTTCGAAGATGGCGACCTCGTTGCCGATGTTCGCCGACGGCGCAAAGCCCAGCCCGCCCACCAGCGCGGAGGTCAAGTCGCTGAGGATGTCGCCGTTCATGTTCGTCGTCACAATGACTTCGAACTGTTCAGGACGCTTCACCAGTTGGTGCGCGCAGTTGTCCACGATGATGTGGCTCGCCTCGATGTCGGGATATTCGGGCGCAATCTCCTCGAAGGTGCGCTTGAGCATGCCTTCGGCGAACTTCATGATGTTCGCTTTGGTGGCGCAGTGGACTTTTTTGCGTCCTTCGGCGCGCGCGAGTTCGAACGCGAAGCGCACAATCTTTTCGCAGCCTTTGCGCGAGATAATCTTCAGTGTCTGCGCCACGCCAGGCGTTTGCATATGCTCAATCCCAGCGTACAGGTCTTCCACATTCTCGCGCACGACGACCAGATCGATGCCGCGCCCGCTGTAGGGGGTCGGCACATTCGGGAACTCGCGCACAGGGCGCACATTCGCGTAGGTCTCGAACAGTTTGCGTAGCGTCACATTCGCGCTCTTTTCGCCGTAGCCAACGGGCGTCTCCAGCGGACCTTTCAGCACCACGCGCGTCTTGCGAATCGACTCGATGGTCTCTTGGGGCACGCCCGATTCGATGCCTTTCTTAAAAACGCCTGCGCCCGCCTCGCGGACTTCCCACGCAACGGGCGCGTTGACGGCTTGCAGCAGCCTCAAAGCGGATTCGATGCATTCGGGTCCAATCCCATCGCCTGGGATGACCGTGATGAGTTTTTTGCCTGATTCGGTTGTGTACGCCATCGTCGCTCCTCCAATCAGCGAGAGTATACCCACTTTCGGGCGATGTGCGAGTTTACCACTCCTGAACACGCCATCCCCTTTAGCGGAGAGGATTGCGATGCGCTGGTTCCGCAAACGCACAGTGAACTGGGAACGCGAGTACGCGCCTGTGGAGATCGAAACGCACGGCGAGCGCGACCCTGCCGAATGGGACGACCTTCTGAGTCAGCACGGCTATACGATTTACGAACGGATGCTTACCGACGCGCATGTGAAGGCGTGTTTCAATCTGAAGCGGTGGGGCGTGCTGAGCGTCCCGTGGCGGCTGGAGCCTGCCGACGCCAGTCCAGAAGCGCAGCAGGTTCACGAGTTCGTACTCTACTGTTTGCAGACGATGCAGGGGGGCGTGTTCGGGTTGCTCTGGCGCGTGCTGGACGCCCTTGCGAAAGGGTGCGCCATCTTAGAGAAACTCTACGCCTACCGCGCGGAGCCGCCCTACGCGGGCTACTGGACGCTCGTCGGCTTCAAGGCGAAAAACCCCGCCCTGTTCCGCTTCGAAGTGGACGCCTATCGGAATGTGCGCGCGCTGATTTTGGACGCGCCCGACGGCAGACGACTGACGCTGCCCCGCGAAAAGTTTATCCTGTATGCCTATAACCCGCGTTATGAGTCGCCCGCAGGGGAGTCGGATTTGCGCGCTGCGTATCGCGCGTGGCGCAGCAAGGAGCGCATCCTGCAGCACTGGGATCTCTTCCTCTCGAAGTACGCCTCGCCGACGCTGATTGGCGTCTACAAACGCGGCTTGCCGCCCGCCCAGCAAGAGGAGCTGCTGCGCGCGCTGGACAAGGTGCAGCAGGAGACGGCGATGATTGTGCCCGAAGAAGTGCAGGTCAGCGCGTTGGAGTTCAAGCAGTCGGGCGCGGAGAGCTTCGCGCAAGCCGTCACCCATCACAACGCCGAGATTGCCAAAAGTATCTTGGGCGAGACGCTCACCACTGACGAGGGGCAGCGCGTCGGTAGCCTCGCGCTGGGGCAGGTTCACCTCAAGGTGCTTCAGACCCAACTGCGCGCCCTGCGCGCCGAGTTAGCGGAGCGCATCATGCACGACCAAGTGATTCGCCCGCTGGTGCAGCTCAACTTCGGCGATGCGCCCCTACCGCGATTCGTGTGGGAGGAAGATGAGTGAGCGCCCCTTGGTAAGGGTACTTCGCTTGGGTTCGCAGCGTTCGGTTGGTATAACCGCCTAACGCAACCACACAGGTACGCTAAGCCGATTGCCTGTGGGGCGTTGCGCTTCGGGGAGCGCGTTTTCGGTTATCGGCAACAGGTCGCCCTGTCGCCGATTCGCACTCAGTCGCCCGCCGTCGTCTGTGAGGTTCTCGCCCACCGAGTAGAGCTGAAAGCCGCGCTTGGGGTGGGTGCGGTACACGAACGGCTTGCCCGTGAACGGGTCGATAATCATCTCGCCCAGTTCGGGGTGCAACGCCTCCAGCGAGGGGGGATACGCCCCGCGCTGTTGATAATACCGCTTGATGGTAGCGTAGCAGGCTAAAAGGCGGAGGGTAGCCATGCTGCTCTGCTCCCGCTTGGTTGCCCCATCAAATACGGGAAACAATAGCTGGTTTAGAAATCGCTTCGGGTTTGCGGGCACAGGCTTGCGTTCCCAAGGCGGCTTCTCCAACTCCGCGAACAGCTGATCGTAGTAATGCTGATACTCCCTAAGCGAGGGCTTCACGACGAAGGGCGCGCCGACGCCACTCCGCAGCAAGAGCGCGTCGAGCGTGGGCGGGTCGAGACTGCTAAATCCCCAATCTCGTTCCAAGTCTTGGAGCTTGAGCCTGCCCTGTGCGAGGTCGCGATGGAACGCCAGACCGAGGTAGTATTCGTGTGTGAAGATACTACGCAGGGGAGTTCGTCGCTTCTCGGCGTCGTGCGCCAGCGCAACAAGCGCTTCGAGCGTTTTCGGCGACTGGAGTTTAGGCAGCCACTCGCGCAACGGCTCCAATCCCATTTCGGACACGGCAACGCCAACGAAGTAGTGAATGAGTGTCCCCTCGGTGCGTATCTGTTCGCTGAAGCGCAGTAAGGCTTGGAGGCGCATCAGCGCTTCGTCCTCGCGCCCTGCGGCAAGCGCGTCGCGTATCATCAACGACTCGGCGCGGGCGAGCCGACGGAACTCAGCCATCTCAGGGAACAGCCAGTTCATGTCATACTCGTAGACCGCCACGCAGGGCTGCTCCGTACGCCTGCGGTAGGCTTCCAGGAACGGCTGCATCTTCTGGAGAAAGTACCGTCGCTCCGCCTGCGAGACGGGCGCGCCGCCCCTAAATAGGCGCGATTCGATGTCGCGCAGGCGCGCGTCTGTGGCGAACAGGTCACTGACGCCTTGCGCAATCTGCTTGTACGCGTCGTAGGCGTTGTTGGGCGGGTACTGGCGCGGCGGGACGACGATACTTGGTGGTCGCTGCGCCGCCCACCACCACAGCGCGCCGCCAAGCAACAGCAACGCCAGCGCGCCCAGCACCCACACCGTTTTCCGCTGTCGCATTTGGCGCAATTCTACCCCAGCGCATGCTATACTTATGGGCGTGTATCAAGGAGGTTCAAACCGTTGGCACTCGAGATCATCCCGCTGGGCGGCACTGGCGAAATCGGCAAGAATCTGAACTTAGTCCGCTGCGACGGCGAAGCGGTGATTGTGGATTGCGGGATTTCGTTTCCGGGCGAAGATCTGCCTGGTGTTGACTTGGTAATTCCCGACCCAGAGTATCTGCTGACCCTTCGCGACGAGTTGCGGGCGATTCTGCTCACGCACGGGCACGAAGACCATGTGGGCGCGCTGCCGTATCTGCTGCCCCGTCTGGGCGAACTGCCGATTTACGGCACGCCGCTGACGCTCGCGCTGATTGAGCAAAAACTCCGCGAGCGACGCCTCGACGCCGCGCTGAACCCCATCAAGCCTGGAACGCCGTTTCAGGTGGGGCACATTACGGTAGAGCCAATCCGCGTGACGCATAGCATCCCCGACTGTGTGGCGTATGCGCTGCGCACAACGGAGGGAATTGTGGTCTTCACAGGCGACTTCAAGTTCGACCACACGCCCGTCGACGGCGAGCGCACAGACTTCAACCACTTGGCGCGGCTGGGCGACGAAGGCGTGCTGCTGCTGCTGAGCGACAGCACTAACGCCGAGCGCCCAGGCTGGACGCCTTCTGAAAGCGCGGTCAGCGACTCCTACTACACCCTTTTCGCCAACGCTCAGGGACGGATTTTGATTACCACCTTTGCTTCCAACATCCACCGCCTGCAGCAGGCGATTGATATGGCGCAACTCTATGGGCGCAAGGTCGCCGTGCTGGGCAGGCGCATGGAGCAGAATGTGGACATCGCCGTGCAGCGGGGCTACCTGCGTGTGGAGTCAGGCACACTGATTAGCGCACGCCAAATCGACGACTACTCGCCCGATCGGATTCTGGTGCTGACGACGGGCAGTCAGGGCGAGCCGCTCTCGGCGCTGAGCCAAATCGCCGCTGACGAGTACCCACGCCTGAAGATTAGCCCTGGCGACACGGTGATTCTCTCGGCGACGCCCATTCCAGGCAACGAGAGCCTTGTATGGCGCACGGTGAACCGCTTGGTGCGCCTCGGCGCAAAAGTCTACCACGACGGGATTGCCCCTGTGCATGTGTCGGGGCACGCGAGCCAAGAGGAGCTGAAGCTAATGATTAGCCTGCTGAAGCCGCGTTACCTTGCGCCTGTGCATGGCGAGCCGCGCCATCAGGCGGCGTATTTCGAGCTGGCGCGCCAGATGGGCTACCGTGACGAGCAGATGTTTATGTTAGAAAACGGCGCCGTGCTGCGCATCGAGAACGGGGTTGCCACGCTGGGCGAGAAAGTGCCTGCAGGCAGGCTGCTGATAGAGGAGGGCGTGGAAGGCGGCGTGCCCGAAGCGCTCATCCGCGACCGACGGCATATCGCAGAGGAGGGTATCCTCGTCGCGCTGATTAATGTGCGTGCGCAGACGGGCGAACTGGTGGACGACCCGCAGTTTATTCTGCGCGGCTTCGAGTGGCAAAACGAGGCGCAGCCCGAGCTGGCGCGCGAGGCAGTGCTGCAGACGCTGGGCAAGATGTCGCCCGCCGAAATCAGCGACTGGGACAACATCCGCGAGGAGCTGACGCAGGTGCTGCGCCGATTCTGTCGCAAGCATCTCAGTCGCCGCCCGATGGTGATTGCCGTCGTCACAGAAGTGTGAGGGGCGTCGGCGGCTGAAGAGTAGCACCGCCGCGCTACCCCAGCACCGCCTTGAGCCGCTCGATCACCCGTTCGGGACGCACGCTGAGCATGCACTGGTGGCGCGGCAGCAGGCACTCGGCGTTGCGGAAGCGATTCTCGTAGCACTTGCTGCACGGCTCTTCGGGCAAGATTAGGTACAGGTGGGGTACAGGCGGCGTCCACACCATCCACGGGCTTGCCCCGAACAGCGCGATCGTCGGCGTGCGCACGCTGTAGGCAAGGTGCATAATCCCGTTGTCCACCGACACGCACGCGCGCGCCCGCGCCAGCGCGCCCGCCACCTGCGGCAGCGTGAACCGCCCGCGCAGGTCGATGAGCCGCGTGTGTTCCAGTAGCCACGACTCGGTGTCCCCCGTGTGATACACTGCGCTCTGGCGATGGGGCTGGTCGCCAAGTAGCCCCACACGGTAGCCCTGCGCGAAGCACCAGTCGATGACCTGCTTCCAGTAGTCGCGGCTCCAGAGTTTCGCGGGACGCCGCCCGCCTGTGGAGATGAGCACTTCAGGGATGTCGCAGGCGGGGTCTTGCGTGGGCGCTTCCGTGCGGTAGAAGTCGGTCTCCACGAACGCCAGTCGACACCAGATTTCGCCGATGTAGGTGCTTTTCAGGATGTCGCCGTAGCGTCGCAGCAGGTCGGGCGCAGACCAGAACTCGTCGTGCAGTTGGTGGATTTTGCCAGGCGCACGGGGCACTTCCGCGCGCAGATCGGCAGCGAAGCACTTGCCCACCACATAGCGCGGCTGTAGCATATGCGCGACAAACGCCATCGTCGGGTGAAAATCGCAGTTGATGACCAAGTCGTACTCGCCCGCGACGGCGCGCCGCTCGGCAAGGAACGCGGGCAACTGCATAAGGGCATTAGGGTTGCCGAACACCGAGAAGCGGGCGTCGATGTAGGGCAACGCCTCTTCCAGCTCGCGCGTGCGCTCGCCGCTAAAGTAATCCAGCGTGCAGTCAGGGTACTTCTCCTTCAGCCCGCGTAGCAGCGGGGTCACAATCACGAAGTCGCCCAGCGCGTCGTAAAACAGCACAGCAATATGCGGACGCGGGCGCAACGGCTGGTCGTTGAACCACTCCATCGCGCCGAAAGTGTACCTGAACCCCGTATCTTTACAATAACCTATGCCCCCGAAGTGTGGCAAGAATCTGTTGGCGGGGGCGAATGATGACGACTACACTGAACGAACTGCGCACGGATGCACTCCGCGAGATTGGCAACATCGGGCTGGGCGGCGCGGTGACCGCACTGTCCGACCTGACGGGCGTTCTGTTCACGCTGGAGGCGCCCCAGGTGCATCAGATAGACACGCGCACGCTATCCGAGCTTTGCTGGATGGCGCCCGAGTCGCTGGTGGTGGGCACAGTCTCGCGGGTGAACGGCGACTGGCCTGGCGAAGGCGCGTTCCTGTTCCCGTGGGACAGCGCGTGTGTGCTATGGCAGATTCTTGTGCAGATGCAGCCCAGCGGGCTGGACGACCTCAACGAACTCTACCAGTCGGTCATCAACGAAGTGAGCAACATCATGCTGGGCAACTACCTGCAGGCGATTAGCCAGATGACGGGATTCACCATGCACATGGAGCCGCCTGCCTTCGCCGCCGATATGGCGATGGCAGTGCTGGGTTCAATTCTGGTGGAGGCGCTCTACGGGCAGCGCGAACTGCTGGCGATTGAAACGGCGTTTAAGACCCCTGAACACGAGTTCAAGGGCTACTTCCTATACCTGCCTGAGACAGGCAATCTGGAGAAACTGTTTGGCATCTTGGGCATTTAGGGGCGGAAGCGATGGGGAGAATGGAGGTCAAGTTAGCGGGCATGGGCGAGATTGTCTTTGCCAAAGGCGCTGGGGTGTTGGGCTGTATCGGGCTGGGGTCGTGCGTAGGCGCGCTGCTGTATGATTCACGCACGCAGGCGGCGGCGTTGGCGCATGTGATGCTCCCCGACGCTAACGAAGGGGACGCTTTCGCGCTGCCAGGCAAATATGCAACCACTGCGCTGCCCGCGCTGCTGCGGACGCTGGACACACCGCCTGCGCTGGCTGCGCGTCTCAAGGCAATTCTGATTGGCGGCGGCGAGCTGTTCCAGAACCGCAGCCAAGCGCTGCGGATTGGCGAGCGGAATGTGGAGACGCTCCAGCGACTGCTGCGCGAACTGCGCATCGAGGTGGTCTTCGAGCATATTCTGGGCAGTTCAGGTCGCTCGTTCGAGTTCGATGTGGCGACGGGGCTTATCCGCGTGCGCGCTGTGGGGGGCGCACCTATGGAAAAAGATTTATCGGCGGCGCTGGGCATCCTGCGCCGAGCCGCTTAACGGAGGGAAACGATGCGGAAACTGCGCGTACTGGTGGTGGACGATTCGATGTTTATGCGGCGGATGATTACCGACCTGCTCCAGCAGGACGCCGAACTGGAAGTGGTCGGCACGGCGAAGAATGGGCAGGAAGGGTTGGAGATGGCGCGGCAACTCAAGCCCGATGTCATCACGCTCGATGTGGAGATGCCCGTCATGGACGGCGTGACGATGCTCCAGCGCCTGATGCAGGAGCAGCCGACGCCCGTGCTGATGCTCAGCAGCCTCACCAAAGAGGGCGCGGAGGTCACGCTGAAGTGCTTGGAACTGGGCGCGGTCGATTTCGTGACGAAGCCGTCAGGCTCCATCTCGATGGACCTCTACAAGATTTCGTCACAGATTATCGAGAAGGTAAAGGTGGCAGCGCGGGCGCGCGTGGTGGTCGCGCCGACGGCGGCGCGTCCAGCGGCTGCGCCGCCGACGCCTGCTGTCTTGACGGGACGCTCGACGCCCAACGCGCCGCTGGTGGTCATCGGCGCGTCCACAGGCGGACCGCGCGCGCTCAATACTGTGTTGAGTGGGCTTCCACCTCAGCTAAACGCCAAAATACTGCTAATCCAGCACATGCCCGAAGGCTTCACGCGCTCGCTGGCGGAGCGGCTGGATCGCAACAGCGCGTTCAGCGTGCGCGAATCGCAAGGCGGCGAGACGCTGGAAGCAGGGGTTGCGTACCTCGCGCCCGGCGGCAAGCACCTCAAACTCGAGCGCGGGGAACGAATCGCGCTCACGGAAGACCCGCCCGTGCATGGCGTGCGCCCTGCCGTCGATGTCGCCTTGCTCTCAATAGCGCAGAACTACCAGGGAGCTGTGGTTGTGGCGATTCTAACGGGCATGGGTTCCGATGGCGCGGCGGGAGTGCGCGCACTCGCCGCTAAGGGCGCGTATACCATCGCCGAAGACGAAAGCACCTGCGTCGTGTTCGGCATGCCACGCGCCGCCATCCAGACAGGCGCGGTCAAGCGCGTCGCGCCGCTGCACCACATCGCCGAAGCGATTACCGAGGGGGTGAAGCAAGTATGCAACAAATCCCATGCGGCATAAATGTGCCCAGAACACCCGAACTGCTGCGCGATTTCGAACAGTTCAAAGCGCAACTCAAAAAACGCGCTGGGTTAGACCTCGACCAATACAAGTTCGAGCAGACCTATCGGCGCATCTACACGATGATGGAGCGCGCGGGCTACCATAAGTTCACAGACTATTTCAATCACCTGGTGCAGGACGAGTCGCGCCTGCGCGGGTTCATCGACCGATTGGCAATCAATGTCTCGGAGCTGTTCCGTAACCCAGAGCAGTTCCAGATTCTCAAAAACGAGGTATTGCCTGAACTCCTGCGCGGCAGTTTCCAACTCAAGTGCTGGAGCGCGGGCTGCTCCTATGGGGCGGAAGCGTACAGTATAGCAATCCTGCTCCACGAGTTATCGCCGAATCGGGGACACCAGATTCTGGGCACGGACATCGACCAGGAGGTACTGGAGCGTGCGCGGCGAGGCGTATTCGCCGAGAGCGATATGCGCAATGTGCCCGCCGAGTATCAGCAGCGCTATTTCCGCGCGTTCCAAGAGAGCGGGCGCACCCTCTACGAGGCAGACCCCGCGCTCAAACGCTACCTGAAGTTTGAACGGCATAACCTGCTCTCGGACCCCTTTCCGAAGGGGTTCCACCTGATTGCTTGCAGGAATGTCGTCATCTACTTCTCGGATGAGGCGAAGGAGCGCATCTTCCGAGAGTTCCACAGTGCGCTCGTGCCAGGCGGCTACCTCTTTGTCGGGAACACCGAGCGCATCTTCACCTACGCGCAAATCGGGTTCGAGAACCCCAGCGCGTTTTTCTACAAGAAACCAGCACAGGAGGTTCAACGATGGCGAAACGCATCATGATTACGGACGACGCGCTCTTTATGCGCGTGACGCTCAAGAACATTCTGACGCAGAACGGGCTGGAAGTGGTCGCGGAAGCCTCCAACGGGCGCGAAGCGGTCGAACTCTACGAGCAGCACAAACCTGACCTGGTATTTATGGACATCACGATGCCCGAGATGGACGGGCTGGAGGCGCTCAAAGCCATCCGCGCCAAAGACCCGAACGCGAAGGTCGTGATGTGTACCGCGATGGGACAGAAGCAGATTGTCGTGGAGGCGATTCAGGCAGGCGCGAAGGACTTCATCGTTAAGCCGTTCCAGCCTGAGCGCATTATAGAAGCCGTGCAGAAGGTCGCGTAAGGAGGCAAACGACGGTGAAGGCAGAATACATCAATCCGTTCATCAGCGCGGCGATTAATGTCTTCCAGATGATGGTGGGCATTACGCCTCAAAAGGGGCAGCTAAGCGCACGCAAGGGGATTTTCACCTCCCAGCAGTGCAACATCGTGCTGGGCGTGACGGGGCAACTGGAGGGGCAGATTATCATCGGCATGTCGATTTTTACCGCCGACAAAATCGCCTCCAAGATGCTGGGCACGACGATTCGCACCTTCGACGAGTTGGCAGCGAGCGCAATTGCCGAGCTAGGCAACATGATTTCGGGCGCCGCGCTGACCGAGCTGGCGTCGAAGGGCATCCAGTGTAACCTGTCGCCGCCCAGTCTCATTCGCGGCACGAATGTGCGCATCAGCACGCTGGAAATCCCGACGCTGGTGGTACCCCTGCAGACCGAGATGGGGGACATCGAGGTGAATGTCGGTCTCTCGGAGCGTGCGAAATAACCGCCTCTTCAGGGGTAGATTATACCAATCGCGCGTTCGGAGTTCACAATTGCCCCCCTCCTGCAGGTTCCCCCCGCTTCGCGAGGGGAACCAGACCGCGCGCCCGTTGGGTTCCCCCTGCGCGCAGGGGGAACTTTAAGGAGGGGTCTTCAATCGCGCTTGTTTTCATAACCTTTGCCCACGCGATTGGCATCACTTCATCTGGAGTTCCTCTATGCTCCAGCTGGGCGCGTTGCGGAAGGCGCGGGGCGTTTTGCCGAACCGCTCGCGGAACACGCGCGAGAAGTGGCTCAGGCTCAAGTAGCCCACCTCCAGCGCAATCTCGGAGACCGAGAGATTCGTGCTGACCAGCAGGGTGGCTGCGCGGCGCAGGCGCAACTCGGTCAGGTACTCCGACGGCGAGCAGCCCATCGCGACGCGGAACAGCCGCTGGCACTGGCGCGGACTCACACAGAGCCGCTCGGAGACCTTCTGTAGCGCGTGCGGATCGCTTAGGTGCTGCTGCAGGTATTCCAGCGCGTCGCGTAGGCGAGCGTCGTCCTGCGCGGCGACTATTTCTGGCTCCGCGAAGCACAGGAACGCCACCAGCTCGCGCAGTTTGCCCTCGTAGAACAGGCGTAGGCTCCCGACGGGCGGCGGCATCAGCAGCGACTCCGCCACGCCTTGCAGCAGGGGGTTATCCACCAGCAGGTAGAGCGTGCGCGGGAAGGGCGCGTCGCCGCGCACAAAGGGCTGCAATTCGGGCAGAACGCGCTCACTGTCGGGCGCCAGCAACAGACGCAGGTAGCCAGGTGACAGCCGCACCACCAAGTGATGGTGCAGGTAGCGCACATCGCTGCGCAGCGTGCGCGGACACACCAGATGCTCCGCGTCGGGCGGGCGCAGACTCAACACGAACTCTGCCCAGCCCGTGTCGCTCTCGAACTCCTGCGCGGCGAGCGGGTCATCCGAGTAGAAGCGCCGCTCGTAGATCAGCGCATGCTCGCTGCGATACAGCAACCTCGCCCCTGCAGGCGCGTGCGCCTCGACAGGCGGCAGTAGCGTCGCGTGCATCGTCTTATAGGATACCCTGTGCGCGCAGGTGTTCGCGTACCCACGCGCGTTGCTCGTCGGAAAGCGGTGCGGGCGGCTCCACCGAGTAGTCCAGCAACTCGTGCTACCGTCCGTGCGCGTACACGCGGCAACGGTCGGCAAGTCAGATGGCACAAAAGTTGCTGAGGAGAATGCCGTGAAGTGTTCGATATGAGAACCGCTCGTTATGTTCTGGGATGGTGTTTCGCGGTTGTTCTCTCCGCTGCTGCGTTTTCACAAAGTCTGACTTGGCTGGGCACGCTTGGAGGCAGTCGAAGCGAGGCGTGGGCTGTCTCGGCAGACGGAACCGTGGTGGTTGGCTCCGCTCAGGTTGGAAATCAGCTGCGCGCGTTCCGCTGGACGGCGCAAACGGGCATGCAGGATCTTAGTACGCTCAGCGGGGAGTTTGCCGCGCGTGGCGTCTCGGCGGACGGCAGCGTGATTGTGGGGTACGCGCATCCGGCAAACACCGACCGATACGCCTTCCGCTGGACACAAGCCACTGGGATGGTGAATCTGGGCACGCTGGGCGGCAATTGGAGCGAGGCGCGCGGCGTCTCGGCGGACGGAACCATCGTTACAGGGTATGCCATCGACACACGGTTCCGAAGACGCCCGTTTCGATGGACGCAAGCCGCGGGCATGCAGGACATCGCCCCAGAAACCTTCGCCAGAGGCGAAGCCAACGCGATTGCCTTCAACGGCAGTGCGATTGTGGGCGAGGTCGAAGCGCGCGCGTTCCGCTGGCGCAGTAGCGACTTCGATATGCTCGGCACGCTCGGAGCCCCGAATAACTACAGCATCGCGTATGGCGTTTCCCCAGACGGCGCGATTGTCGTGGGGGAGTCGAGCCGCGTGGATTAGCTCCAGCGCACCTTCCGCTGGACGCAGGCGTCGGGCATCGAAGACATCGGCTCGCTGGGCGGCACGCGCAGCGTCGCGTATGGCGTCTCGTCGAACGATGTGATCGTTGGCATGAGCCTTGAAATACCCGGAAACGTCCGCCGCGCCTTCATCTGGACTCGCGCAACGGGAATGCTCAATCTCAACGATGTCTACTCGTCGCTGCTGCGAGACGGCTCGATTCTGACGGAGGCGTATGCCATCACACCTAACGGGCGGTATATTGTCGGGCGCGGCTTCAACAGGAGCCGCTCGCGCGAGGAAGCGTTCCTGCTCGATAGGGGACCTCAGTGCGTCTCGCATAATGGCGATGTGGACGCCAACGGCTGCGTCGACGACGCCGACTTACTGGCGATTCTGTTTGCGTTCGGGCAGTCGGGCAACAACTTGGGGCGCGTGGATGTGAACTGCGACGCCGCTGTCGACGACGCGGATCTGCTCGTCGTGCTGTTCAACTTCGGCAGCGGGTGCTGAATCTGCGCTCGCCCCTCACACCTGACACACAGGGCGCGCCTTATAATAAGTGCCTATGCAATGAGATTTAGGCATCAAGCCCCCACCCCAACCCTCCTTAAAGGGGTAGTTTTTTTCTGAGGGTGCGGAAACCTACCCCTCAAATCTACAAAGAAAACCTATCCGCACACAAATCAACACAACAACCACCAACACCAAGCCCCACTCGCTGCCGTACACAACCCCCAAAAAACACCCACAACCCACTGACAACACCCCAACACACGACCAACACCACACGCACCCGACCCGAACCACACGGCGGCGCACACCCAAGACACCCACCAACCACGCCCCACCTCACACAGGCGGCGAACGCTCCCCCAACCAATCCCC
>Ga0308416_1000466_pt1 | contig 14204 bp, 15 predicted proteins | sample HotsprSampleOS60_FD_203468 | JGI IMG/M metagenome (GOLD analysis project Ga0308416, IMG submission 203468) | Hot spring phototrophic mat microbial communities from Octopus Spring, Yellowstone National Park, Wyoming, United States - 20090730_OS60 ... | reverse complement strand
TTTGGACACCAAATCGTGGTGGGGTCCACAGGTACGCCGCGGCAACCTTTATCTCTTGCGCGGCGCGCAGCTTATCCCGCTGACGACCACAGGCGATGTGCAGGCGTTCTGGGTGGACAAGTCAGGCGTGGTGGTGCGCTGGGCGCGCGTGGAACACGAGAAGTTCCTTGCGGTGTTCGAGCGACCGCTGCAGGGGGGCGTGCCGCGTCGCGTTGCGCTTATCCCCAACGAAACGCTGGAGGCGAATGCCAGAGTCGACCAAACCTACTACCGCTTCTCGCCCGACGGGCAGCGGCTGGCATGGTACGCTGATGAGGGCTTTTATGTGCTGGACATCGCCACAGGCGTCGTCCACACGCTCAACGCTTACACCCCGAAGACCGTCAAGCGGGGTGCGCTTTTGGAGATGGATTCGGCAGGCGTCGCTGGCTTCGACTGGCGCGATGCGGAGACGCTGGTCATCCAGCGCGGCGGACACCTTGAGCTCCACACGGTAGGGCGTCCGCTGCAGTAGCCCCCTGCGCAAAAGCCCGTGCAAAAATGTAGGGCAGCCGCCGATAATTGCGCCTGATGCTGCCGATCGAGGTCTCGCATCTGGTGGTGGCGTATCGTCGCTGGTTCAAGCCGCCGTTCCGTGCGGTGGACGACCTCTGTTTCATCGTGCGCGAGGGGGAGATTGTCGGCTTTCTGGGCGCGAACGGCGCGGGCAAGACCAGCACTATCAAGACGCTGATGGGCTTCCAGCCGCCGACGGCGGGCAGGGTGCGCATCTTCGGGATGGACGCGACCGACGCCCGCGCCCGCCAACTGGTCGGCTTCCTGCCAGAGACCGCGCTCTACTCGCCGTACCTGACGCCCTACGAGACGCTGCGCCTGTACGGGGAACTGCACGGGCTGCGCGAACGCCAACTCAAAGCACAGATCGACGCGCTGCTGGACGCCGTCAAACTCAGCCACAAGGCGCATGTGCTGAACAAGAGCCTCTCTAAAGGCATGCTGCAGCGCGTGGGGATTGCGCAGGCGTTGCTGGGCGACCCGAAACTGCTGATACTGGACGAGGTCTCGTCGGGGTTAGACCCCATCGGCAAGCGGGAGCTGCGCGACCTGCTGGCGACCCAGCGGGCACGGGGCGCGACCATCTTCTTCTCATCGCACGAACTGGCGGAGGTCGCCTCCATCTGCGACCGCATCTTGGTGATTCATCAGGGGCGGCTGATTGCCGAGCATCGGCTCAGCGAGCTGACGGGGCGCGTCGAGTCGCTGGAGGACTACTTCATCCGCACAGTTCAGGCGGGACGCGACATCTTGCTGGAGGAGGCAAGCGCAGCATGACACGCACGCTACAGATTACACGCGCGCTGATGATTGCGGGGCTGCTGGAGACGCTCCGCCGCAAGGACCTGTATGTGGTGCTGATTCTGACGCTGCTGCTGACGCTGGGCGCGTCGGCGTTCCGCGTGTTCGGCGTGCAGGGACTGGAGATTTTTGTCAAAGATGTCGCGCTGACGGCTATCGGCGTGATGACCACTGTGCTAACCGTGCTAATCGCCGCGCGGCAGATTCCCGACGAGATGCAACGGCGCACGATTTATCCGCTGATGGCGCGCCCGATTACGCGCGGGCAACTGCTGCTGGGCAAGTGGGCAACGGCGACGATTACGGCGAGCCTGTGCTTTGTGATTCTCGCGCTCACGACGCTGGGGCTACTGCTCATGCTGGGCATTAGCGTCAAGCCCATCTTCGTGCAGTATGTGATTCTGAAACTGCTGGGCATTGGCTGGCTGTGTGCGATGGTGATTGCGCTGTCGCTGTATATGACGCCAGCGGCGAATGTGACGCTGTCGCTGATTCTGGCGTTCGGGTCAGGGCTGTTTGGACGGCTGCTGCTGATGGCGCACTGGGAGCATGATCTGAGCGCGTTGTGGGTAAACCTATTGTACGGTGCGCTACCCCACTACGACTATTTTGACATGAGCAAAAAGGTCGTGTTCGACTGGGACCTCGCGCCGTGGTGGGTGTTTGGGGCGATGGCGGGCTACGCGGTTCTCAGCGGCGGCGCATGGCTGCTCATCGGCTGGCTGCGGTTCCGCAAGCAGACGATTGGCTAATCGCGCACTTGATTTTTCGCCAGAGGATAGGGTATCATTTATGGACGCCGTATGGCAGGGGCACATCGTGGGCACTCACACGCACGCGACGGGAGCGCGGCGCGCTTCCGCGCGTTCTGACGCATTCAGAAGCCTTCTAAACCCAACTCAGGAGGACGGTGACCGTATGATTTATCCAGAAACGGATGAACTCAATCAGTATCCACGCTACATTTTGACGCTGTTGGCAGCGGAGCGGGCGCGCCTGCTGCGCGAGGGCGCGAAACCGCTCGTGCCCGTGAATGGGCTGGACTTCAACCCGTTGACCGTTGCGCTCCAAGAAATCGCAGCGGGCAAAATCAAGCCGCGCATCATCGATGACCGCACTGTGGAAGTAATTATTCAGGGACCCGAACACACCTGGCAAGTCGCGCGCGATCTCAAGCAACTACGACAACGAACAGAGGAAGAGGAAGAAGAGGAAACGATGGAGCTGATGGAGTTCTATCAGCAAGAGACAACGCTGCGCGACTATACCGAATCGGAAGATGAGTAAACCCGATTATTACGAGGTGCTGGGCGTTGAGCGGAACGCGAGCCAAGATGAAATCAAGGCAGCATTCCGCCAGCTGGCGCGCCAGTACCACCCCGATGTCAACAAGGACGACCCCGAAGCTGAAGAGAAGTTCAAGCTGATTAACGAGGCGTACCAGGCGCTGTCGGATCCCGAATCGCGCGCGGTGTACGACCGGTTCGGACACGCGGGGGTGCAAAGCGCGCCGACTGCCGACCCGTTCGGGATGGCTGAGAACCTGTTCCAGATGTTTTTCGGCGGCGCAATGGGCATGACGACGCGCAGACCCATCGACGGCGCCGACCGCCGCGTCGATGTGGTCATCACGCTGGAAGAGGTGCTGCACGGCGCGACCCACACGGTGGAGGTGGAGCGGCTGCGCCTGTGCCCGCGCTGTAAGGGTGTCGGCGCGGAGCCAGGCGCCAGCCCCGAACGCTGCCCCGACTGCGCAGGCTCTGGGCGCGTGCGCTACACGCAGACCACAATTTTGGGCACGGTGACGCGCGTCGTACCCTGCGAACGCTGTCACGGCGAGGGCGAGATTATTCGCACCCCGTGCCGCCAGTGTCGCGCTGAGCGGCTCGTGCGCCAGCGTGACGCCATCACGGTCAACATTCCGCCTGGCGTCGCCGACGAGACCGCGCTGCTGCTGCGCGGCGAGGGCGATTCGGGGCTGCGCGGCGGGCGCGACGGCGACCTGTATGTGGTCGTGCGCATCGCGCCGCACCCGCGCTTCAAACGGCGCGGCGACGACCTCGCCACACAACTGAACCTCACCTACCCGCAACTCGCGCTCGGCGACGAAGTGGAACTCGACACGCTGGACGGCAAAGCAACGCTGGAGATTCCCGAACTGACCGAGCCGTACAGCGAGCTGATTTTGCCCGGACGAGGCTTGCCGAACCCGCGCACGGGCAGGCGGGGCGACCTCTATGTGCGCATCGGGCTGAAGATGCCCAAAAAGCTCACCGACGCACAGCGCAATCTGCTGCGCCAGTACGCCGAACTGAGCGGCGTGCGCCTCAAAAAGTACGCCAGCGCGGAGCCGACCAGCTTCTTCGAGAAGGTCAAGCGCAGCGTCAAAAAGGAGGACTGAGCCGTGCGCCCGATTGCCTCGGTCGGCATCCTCGTCGCCGATGTGGTCGCCAAGCCTGTGAGCCACTACCCAGAGCGCGGCGTGTGCGCCCATGTGGAGCAGATGGAACTGCATGTCGGCGGGTGTGCGTCCAACGCAGGACTCGCGCTGGCGAAGTTGGGGCTGCCCGTGCGCATCGTCGGCAAGGTCGGGCGTGACCCGTTCGGCGACTTCCTGCTTGCCGAACTGAACCGCTACGGCGCAGACACGCGCGGAGTACGACGCAGCGACACGGCGGGCACCTCCAGCACGATGGTGATGGTGCATCCCGACGGCGAGCGGTCGTTCATCCACTATCGCGGCGCAAACGCCGAGTTCACCCCCGACGACATCGACTGGTCGCTGCTGAGCGACTGCGCCGTGTTCCACTTGGCGGGGGTGTACCTAATGCCGCAGATGGACGGTGAGCCTGCCGCGCGCGTGCTGCAGGAAGCCAAACGGCGCGGAATGACGACCTGCCTCGACACCACTTGGGACTCCAGCGGGCGATGGATGCGCTTGTTGCAGCCGTGCCTGCCCCACCTGGACTACATCACGCCGAACTACGGCGAGGCGTGCATGCTTACAGGCGAGACCGACCCCGAACGGATTGCCGACCGCCTGCTTGCGGAAGGCGTCGGCACAGCGGTTGTCAAGATGGACGCACAGGGCTGCTTTGTGAAGAACCGCGAGACCGCCTTCCACCTGCCCGCTTGCAAAGTGGCAGTGGTGGACATGCTGGGCGCGGGCGACTGCTTCACGGCGGGTTGGCTGGCGGGCGTCTCGATGGGCTGGGACTTGCGCCGAACCGCGCGCCTTGCTAACGCTGTGGGCGCACTCTGCGTCTCCGCGCTCGGCGCAACCACAGGCGTGCGCCCCCTCAACGAAACTCTGCAGTTTATGGAGCAGCAGTGCCCCGACGAGTAAAGGGTAGCTCGCATCAGGTATAAGACTCTCTGGAGGCAACGAAAATGAGCTTGACCGTCCTTGAAGGTCGCTGGGAAGAGATTTGTGCACGCGCGTTGGAACTGCAAGGGCGACGAGTGCGCCTGATTGTACTGCCAGAGGCGGAGGAGGCGACGACTATTGCGCACGCTTCTATGCTTGAATTTCTCGGCGACTATGTGGGCAGCGTGCAAGGGAGTAACGAGCCTGTGTCCGAGCAAGCGGAGGCGATTATCGGGGAGATTCCCGCCGAAAGAGCGCGGGGGGAAGGGTTGGATGTATGATTCTGTGCGACACGGGACCTCTGGTAGCGCTGCTGAATCAGAACGACCCGCAACACACACCCTGCGTAGAAGTTTTGCGCAGTCTCCCAGCGCAACCTCTCCTTACGACGCTCCCCTGCGTTGGGGAAACGATGTACCTGTTATACCAATCGCGTAGGCAAAATTTACGAAAACAACGAGGTTGACGACCCCCTCCTTAAGGTTCCCCCTGCACGCAGGGGGAACCGATGGGCTTGGTTCCCCTCGCGAAGCGGGGGGAACCTTATGGAGGGGGGAATTTGTAAACTTCACTTGCGCGATTGGTATTATACCAACTGCGCGAGCAAAGTTCGTGATTTATCCCCCCTCCGTTGGTTCCACCCGCCAGCAGGGGGAACCTTAAGGAGCAAGGGGGGTGCAAATTTGAACCTGATTGCGCAGTTGGTAAGTGCTTATGCAGTGGATTTTCAACATGCGACCTTTGGCAGGCAGGCGCACAGAATGTTGCTCCCTCCCAACCTCCCCTGTGGACGGGGGAGGAGCCGCGACTCCCTCCCCGCCCGCGGAGAGGGTTGGGGTGGGGATGCGATGTTTACTACGCATAGGCACTTACTGCAGGCTTCGAATCCCCCCTCACTCCAGCCCTCTCCCCACTTACGAAGGGGGAGAGGGTGCAGGAGTGAGGGGTCAGGAAAGCCGCTACTCCAAGTCCATTAGCTCGTCGGTCTGGGGATTGCCGTCGCGGTCGATATTACCTAAGTTGTAGCGACGGTGCGGCTCGTAGGCAGGCTCAGTGCGCAGCACGGGCTTGAACACCTTCGCATGCCCGTCGCACCACAGCACATTCCCCATGCTGTTGTGCCGCCCATGGAAGGTAGGGTTATTGTAGGAAGGCGGCTCTAAGAAGCCTGTGCCTTCGAACGCGGGCGCGCCTTCACCCCAAGTGCGCCACTGCGCCACATCCGCCAGCCATGCGGTCTCGGCAGGGGCATTAATCTGCGCCAGCGTGACCGCTATCGGCGTATAGTGTGGCGGTTGCATCGGGCTAAGGTACGCATAGTTGTAGCCATAGCCAAGCAGCCCGTACTGGTAGGCGCGACTCTCGCGGAACGACGGGCACGCCTGAATCTCCGCGTTGCGCATGTACGGATACAGGAAACTGCGCTGCGTGTCCAGCCGCTGGTTCTGGCGGTCGACATAGCCCCACCAGTAGTGCGACCAGTCGTCGTAGGCAATCGGGAACAGCCGCTCGTCGTAGTCTTGGGCGTACATCAAGCCTGCGGTTCCGATTTGGCGCAGGTTGCTCAAACACGCAGTCTGACGCGCTTTCTCGCGCGCTTGGGCAAACACGGGGAACAAGATCGCCGCCAGAATGGCGATGATCGCTATCACGACCAACAGCTCAATCAGTGTGAAGCCGCGTGCGCGGCTTGCGTCCCGTGTGTATCGCATCATGCCATCCCTCCACATAAGCGTTGCGCTCTGTGGTCGGGACGAAAGCTTGCGCGGCAACCCCTGCCGCTGGACGCCTCCAGCCGCAGGCGAGCCTTGCGCGCGCTCTTTCGCCCAACCCGCGAGGCGAAACGAGCGAGACACGGCTGAATCGGTCTTCGGGCTTCTGGATCCTCCTACTAGCGACGCCTTCCCAGCCGAAGCCAGTGGCATGTTGTCGCGTTCGTCCCCAGTTACCGCTGCGCGTCAGCGTCGGATTTGCATCGACTTCCCGTGCATTCAGCCGCCGCGAACTCGTTTGCCAAAAGCGCAGGTATTATACCGACTCCGATGACGGTTCGCGAAGCCGTTGGGCGGGCGCAGGCGCAGTTGCAGGCGGCGGGGCTACCAGAGCCGCTGCGCGAGGCGCAGGCGTTGGTCGCGGCGTGCCTTGGCTGGGAACGGGCGCAGCTAATAGCCCATCCCGACGCGCCCGTTTTGGCGCGGCACGCGCGGCAACTGCATCGCTGGGCGCGCCGCCGCGCGGCGCGTGAGCCGCTAGCGTACATCACACACCGTGTGTGGTTCTACGGGCTGGAACTTGCCGTCGGGCGCGGCGCACTTATCCCGCGCCCAGAAACAGAGTTGCTGGTGGAGGTGTTTTTGGAGTGGGCGCGGGAGAAGTCCCTCACCCCCGACCCCTCTCCCACTCTGTGGGAGAGGGGAGCCGTTTTCCCCCTCTCCCGCCTTGCGGGAGAGGGGGACACAGGGGGCGAGGGCAACTTGCCTGTGCTTGTAGATGTCGGCACAGGCACAGCCGCGATTGCGCTTGCCTGCCTGACGCACGCGCCGAGCTGGCTGGGCGTCGGCATCGAGCGCAGTCGCCGTGCGCTCCGCTGGGCGCAGGCGAATCGGCGGAGGCTGGGACTGGAATCGCGCCTGTTGCTGGTACGAAGCGACTGGCTGCGCGGGCTGCGCTCTCACTCAGTAGACGCTGTGCTAAGTAACCCGCCCTATGTGCTGCCCGACGAGTGGGACGCGCTGCAGCCCGAAATCACGCGCTACGAGCCGAAGCGCGCGCTGCTGACGCCTGCGAACGATCCGTTGCGCCCTTACCGACGCATTGCGCGGGGCGCACGGCGCGTCTTGCGCACGGGCGGTCTCCTTGCGTTCGAGACCAGCCCACGCCTCGCCCCACTGTTAGCCGAACAGCTGCCCGCGTGGGGCTTTCCGCAGCCACGAATCATCTGCGACTACGCGGGGGCGATGCGAGTCGTATGGGCAATTCGGGGGTAGGCGCGGTTCAGCGGCTCTCGCAAGTGTGGCGGTACGCCTTGCGCTTGATTCGTGCCAGCGCGTTGTCCACCGCTTTCGGCGAGCATCCGATTCGCGCCGCAATCTCTCGGTAGGTAAGGTGCTGCCGATACAAAGCGACCACTTGCGCCTCCAGCGGGCTGAGGCGCGTCGCGAGGAACTCGCGCCGCCGTTGCGCCGTCTCGCGCTCGCTCAGCTGCTCGTACAAGTTCTGGCGCGGGTCAGGCACCTGCTCCAGCCACGAGCGCCCATCCCCCCCTTCCGAAAGGCTCACACTTGGCGCCGCCCATCGCTGCGCGCGCTTGAGCTCCGAGAGAATCTGTCGACGAATGCACACCCGCGCGAACGCCGCAAACCCCGCCTTGCGCTGGGGGTCAAAACACTGCACGGCGCGCCACAGACCAATCAACGCGACCTGATACACATCTTCAGGATCACAGCTGGGCATATAAAACCGCCCTGCGAGGTTCTGCGCCAGCGGGCTGAACAGCGCCAGCACCTGCTCTGCCGCGCTCTCGTCCCCCTGCTGCGCCCGCAACACTAAATCATCCGCCGTCAAATACTCGCCATACGCCTCCATCGTGCGCTCACCCACCCTATTATAGCCCACTTTTTCACCAACGAGGGCGTGAAGGGGACAAGTGTAGGTTATTCCACCCAAATTCCCCCCACACACCAGCAGATTACACAGTATGGGGCGTTTTCGTCGCTCGATTCGACGCGAAGTGGGGTAAATTATAGGCAAGCGCAGTTTCAGCGAGGAGTTGCCGACGAAAGGACACTTCCAGCTCGTCCTGCCACGCGCGGAGTAATCCACCTGAAATTTTTCCGAAGGAGGTCAGTCATGATTCCTGTAGGTTTATTCACGATACGGCAGGCGGAGTATGCCGATTTGGGTCGGATTGAGGAACTGGACCAGTTGTTTGGCAACGCGGCGCTGACGCGCGAGTATTTTGAAGCGTGGTTGCGCCATCACCCAGAGGGCTTCTTGGTCGCCGAGTATGACGGGCGCGTGTACGGCTACAGCATGGTCATCTACCTGCACGCGCGTCAGATTCGCGAGAACTGGTATCACGACACGGGCGGCGGCACTTGCAGCACGCACGCGCCGCTGGGCGAGTATCTCTACGCGGTCAGCATCGCTTCGAAGAAGCAGGAGGCGGCGCGCGCGCTGTTTATCGCCAATCGGCGACTCTTCATCCGCTCCCATGTGTATCAAACGGTTATCTTCGGCAGGTTGCCGCGATTCCGCAAATGGGTCGAGGCGCAGGGCTACACTCCCGAAACGCTGGATCGTGCCGCCAAGCGTCGCCTGCTCGATGTCTATGTGAACACCTTGCACGATCCGTATCAGGTGTTCTACGAGGGACTGAGTTTTATGCCCGAGTACGGCGTTGTGGACTACTTAGAGGGCGACGACGAGTCGCTTAACTGCGCGTTGAAGCTGGTGTGGCGCAATCCGTACTACAAGCCGCTGACCGTGGATCGTGCGGTCGCCGAAGTCGCCACGCCTACGCCTGCAAGTAGGTAATGACCCGCCCATCGTGGAGTGTGGAAGCGGTAGCTGCTGCCCAGTGCTGTGGCTTTGCTTCAGCACTCCAAGGGGCGTAGCTTCCCTAAAAACCCGTACTATATACGGGGGTTTTCGTTTTTCAAAAGCACGGCAGGAAGCTTCTCCTGACAGCCGAAAATTATCGGCGTCGATGCAGACACTGTACACGAGGTGAATGGCTATGGATCGGAATTTGGGTATGGATTTTGTACGCGCGACTGAGGCGGCGGCGCTCAGTGCGGGGCGTTGGGTTGGCAAAGGCGATCGGCACGCGGTCGATCAATCGGCTTGCGAGGCGATGCGCCGCACGCTTGGCGACATCGACATGAAGGGCGTTGTGGTCATCGGCGAGGGCGAACGCGACGAGGCGCCAATGCTCTACATCGGCGAGGAGCTCGGCACGGGCAACGGTTACGCTGTGCAAATCGCTGTTGACCCCGTGGAGGGCACGAACCTCGTCGCGACGGGGCAGCCCGGCGCCATCAGCGTCGTCGCCGCCGCGATAGAAGGCGAGGGGAAACTGTTGCGCGCCCCCGACATCTACATGGACAAACTCGTCGTCGGTCCCTCCGCTAAAGGCGCGGTGGACATCACCCTCCCCCCACGCATGAACCTCAAGGTCATCGCCAAGAGCCTCGGCAAGGAGGTGCAAGACCTGACCGTCGGGATGTTGGATCGCCCGCGCCATGAGCAACTGATTCGCGAGATAAGGCAGGCAGGGGCGCGCATCCGCCTGGTGTCCGACGGCGACCTCTCGCTTGCGCTGGAGGCGTTAGACCCGCAGGGCGAAATCGATGTGCTGATGGGCATCGGCGGCGCGCCCGAAGGGGTACTCTCCGCCGCCGCCGCGCTGTGCATGGGCGGCGAGATTCAGGCGCGACTGGTGTTCCGCAACGAGCAGGAACGCGAACGCGCCAAGCAACTGCTCGGCACCGAGGATGTCGACCGCGTGCTGACGATGGAAGACCTCGCGTGGGGCAATGTGGTGTTCGCCGCGACGGGCATCACGGGCGGCAACTTGCTGGGCGGCGTGCGCTACACAGGCTGGGGCGCCATCACCCACTCGGTCGTGATGCGCTCGCGCAGCGGCACCATCCGCTGGCTGGAGACGCACCACCACTTCCACCATGACCCGCGCTACTGACGCGGTACACCCCCGCGTGGGGTAGAATGATTCGGCGTGCGCGCCGCCCTGGCGCGCGGGCAGCGAGAGGCGTCGGCGTGATTACGATTGACTCCGTGGGCGACGCGCTCCAGCGCGTGGAGGCACAGATTGGGCGCGTGATTATTGGACAGCAGCGCGTCATTGAGCAAGCGTTGTGCGCCCTGTTGGCGGACGGGCACATCCTCATCGAGGGTGTGCCTGGCATCGCCAAAACGCTGTTGGTGCGCGTGATTGCCCAGACGCTGGGACTGCAGTTCCGCCGCGTGCAGTTTACGCCTGACCTGATGCCCTCCGACCTCATCGGCACGACCATCTTCGACGCCCAGTCGGGCGAGTTCCGCGTGCGCTACGGACCGATTTTCGCCAACATCGTGCTGGCGGACGAGGTGAACCGCACCCCGCCGAAAACGCAATCTGCGCTGTTAGAGGCGATGGAGGAGCGCAAGGTCACCATCGATGGCGTCTCACACGCGCTGCCGCGCCCCTTTATGGTGTTCGCCACCCAGAACCCCATCGAGTACGAGGGAACCTACCCGCTGCCCGAAGCGCAGTTAGACCGATTCCTGCTCAAGGTGGTGATGGACTACCCTGCTGAAGACGAGGAGCGCGCGATTTTGCGCCTGCACGATGCAGGCTTCCGCACACACCAATTGGAACAGGTCGGGCTGGAACCCGTGATGGGCGCGGAGGAGTTGGAGCGGCTACGCGCCGTCGTGCGCTCGATTCAGGTCACTGACGAGGTGCGCGACTACATTTTGCAGATTGTGCGGCACACGCGCCAAAACGAGTACCTGTTGGTGGGCGCAAGCCCGCGCGCGGGCGTCGCGCTGCTGCTGGTCAGCAAAGCGTTAGCGGCGATGCGCGGGCGCGCCTTCGTCACGCCCGACGATGTGAAACAGATGGCGACGCCCGTGCTGCGCCACCGCCTGATTCTCAAGCCCGAAGCGGAAGTGGAGGGGCTGAACGCCGATCGAATCCTGTCGAGCATTTTGGAGGCGACGCCTGTCCCGCGATGAGTAGCCTGTTGTTGGAACGCCCGCCCCGCCTGCGCGACGCGCCCGACGATTCGGGCGACGGGCGCGAGCGGGCGCCCGTGCTACTTGTGGTGCGTCCCAGCAGCAGCGGCATGCTGCGCCATGTGCAGGGGCTTATCAAGTACCTCCCCGAATTCGGCTACGCGCCCACGCTCACGGGACCAGAGTTTATTCGCGATCGCGCGGGTATCCTCGCCGACTCGCGCGCCGTGAACCTCTTGCGCAGCCACGCGGAGGAGTTCCCGTTCGTCCACTGCCATGGCGTGCGGGCAGGCTGGATATGCGCATGGGCGTTCCGCGACAAGTATCCCTGGATGTGGACAGTTCACCACCTACTGTTGAGCAAAAGCGCGCTGGTGCGCGCCCTGTGGCGCTGGATTGCGAAGTTCCCGCGTGTGATTAGCGCTGTTTCGGAGCAGGTGAAGGCAGGGCTGGCGCGCGGCGGCGTGCCCGCCGAACGCATCGAAGTGGTGCCAGGCGGCATCGACCTGGAGCGTTTCGAGAAACTTCCCCAACGCGAGGTGATGCGCGAGCAGTTTTTCGTGCCTGCGGAGCGCCCGATTCTGCTGTGCGTCGGGCGGTTCGTGCGCCACAAGGGGTTCGATGTGGCGATTCAGGCGATGGAGCGCATCTGGGAGTGCCTGCCCGACGCCGACTTGTGGTTGGCAGGCGATGGACCTGAGAACACGCGCTTGGTGAAGCTTGCCGTGCGGTGCCGTCGTCCACACCATGTGCGCTTTTTCGGTTATTGGAGCGCGGTCGAGGAGTTGTACGCCGCCGCCGATGTGCTGCTCGCGCCTGCCCGCGACGCAGGGCTGGGGCTATCCACGATGGAGGCAATCGCTTGCGGGCTGCCCGTCGTGGCGACCGACATCCCCGCGATGCGCCGCTTGGTCGAACACGAGCGCACGGGACTATTGGTTCCACCTGAAGACCCCGCCGCGCTGGCAAGCGCCGCGCTCCAATTGCTCAAAGACCGCGCTCTCGCGCAGCGACTGGCGCACAATGCGTTCCAAACCGCCGCGCGGTTCCACATTCGGCACACTGTAGAGCAGACCACGCCCCTCTATCGCAGGCTCCTGTATCGATAACGCTCGGCTACAGCGCACGCTGCGCAATCGTGTTCCCGTCGCAACTGAGCAACACCTGCTCGTCGTCGATTACGGTCTCCAAATGCACGGGGCGTCCCCACAGCCGCACCAGATAGCGCATGCAGCGCGTCGTGCGTTGCATATCGAGCGGCTTGCCGTCGTAATGGTGCTTCAGGTACAACTCGCCGCGATGCTCCCAGTCGCCGTCTTCGACTGTAATCACGGGCGCGCCGAAGTTGGTCATGTTGTCTACCAGCGTGTTGCGCACCACGCGCCAGTCGGTCTCGTCTACCACCCACACCAGCTCGCCGTTATGCTCTTCTACGCGGTAGGTGTAGAGGTCTAACTCGCGTACCAGCTTTTCCGTGAGATACTTATGCAGGAAGGTCTGGTCGCACTCCAGCGTGCGCACCTCAAAGAGCTTCTGCATCCCCTGTCCGACGGGGCGTTCGATTCGAGCGCCCAGCCAGTCGGTCTCTTCCTCGTCGGGGTCAACTTCGCCGTTCCAGCGTCGCTCGATGTCGCGCAGCACTTTGTAGCCGACATAGTAGGGGTTCAGGCTCATGCGCGAGCCAGGCTGAATCACCGCCGAGTGCATTTTTCGGAACTGCACATGCTCGTCGGGAGTGAGGGGCAGTTCTTCAAGTATTCTCTCATGCCAGTACGAAGCCCATCCCTCGTTGGTGACCTTAGTTTTAATTTGCGGTAAAAAGTAAAGCATCTCTTCGCGAATCATGCTGATAATGTCGCGTTGCCAGTCTTCCAGCACGCGCGAGTGGTCGCGAATGAACAGCAGCAGGTCTTTCTGCGGCTCTTCGGGAATTTTGTGCCGCTTCGGTTCGGGCTTTGGTTTAGGCTGCGCCATGTAGAAGAGGTCTTCGAAGGTGTCGCCCGTTGGTCGGGCTTCTTGCGTTTCTTGCTGGCGTGGGGGCGCGCCGTAGGTCGGCAGCACAGGGTCGATATGCTCTTCAACCGACAGCACGGCGTCCAGAAACTGCTCCACCACCAGCGGTCCGTGAACCATCTCGTAGTGGCGGATGCGCTCGGCGTGCAGGCGGGCGCGCTCAATCATCTTGCGGTCGGTATGCTCGAAGTAGATGTTGTTTTTGAAAAAGTCCGAGTGCCCGTACACATGGGCGATGACCAGCTTGTGCGCCACCATGTCGTTGACATCGAGCAGGAACGCCTGCGCGGGGTCGGTGTTGAAGACCAGTTCGTAGATGCGGCTGACGCCGTACTCGTACATGGTCTTTTGCACATGGTAGTCGCGTCCGAAGGTCCAGTGCGAGAAGCGCGCGGGCAGCGCGTAGGCGCCCAGCTCGTAAATCACATGCGCGGGCACGACTTCGAAATGCACTGGGAACGGGTCTAAGCCCAGCTCCAGCGCTTTCTCGTAAATCATTTCGATCCAGCGTTCCAGTTCGGCGCGTTCCGCCTGTGTCATAGGCATCCCCACTCATGGATATTAACGCAGATAATTGTCGGCAGGTTCCTGTGGTTTCGTGAGGCGTTGAGAAAACTTCGCCAAGCCCGATGCAGGCTTGGCGAAGGTAAGAGGAATAGATGCGTATTTAGCAGCCGATGTCTTCCGAGTCGGTCACGCCCGTGCCTGGCACGCCGTGCAGGTCGTTGTA
>Ga0308416_1000464_pt1 | contig 14225 bp, 18 predicted proteins | sample HotsprSampleOS60_FD_203468 | JGI IMG/M metagenome (GOLD analysis project Ga0308416, IMG submission 203468) | Hot spring phototrophic mat microbial communities from Octopus Spring, Yellowstone National Park, Wyoming, United States - 20090730_OS60 ... | reverse complement strand
GACGTACACGGTGCCGCACACGCGCGATGAGTCGCTCCCGGTCGTGCTCGCCCGGCTCGCCGACACGTGGCGGCGGTATGCCAAACATGCCTGGCGTGATGTGCTGGGCGCGCACTACGTCGGCAACATCCGCGCGCTTGAGGTCGTGCACGGCGTCAACGGCTGGCATCCTCACTACCACGTTTTGGTTTTCGTCTCCCCTGGTCTCCCCTACCTGACTCCGGTCGCGGTCTCCCTCGCCGAGCGCTGGTCCCGGGTTGCGGGCGCGGAGTGGCGCGCCGACGTGCGCCGGGTCGCGCATGATGGCGTCGTGGCGGTGGCGCGCTATATGACCACGGATGGCGTCGCCGGCGCTGCGTTTGAGACGGCTAGTCCTGCGGCCAAGGTGCCCGCAGGCCGGTCGTATACGCAACTGCTCTGGGACTACGCGCGTTATCGCTCCTCCGCCGATGCCGCGCTCGTCTACGAGTACGCGGCCGCGCTGCATGGCGTCCATCATCTCACGGTGTCTCCCCGCCTGCGCCGTCTGTATGATTTTGTTGACCCGGCGCTCAACTGGTCTGAGATCGCGGATGAGGACGTACTCGCGCTGCTCAACTCCGACGAGTGGTTGTCAATCCTTAACTCTGGTGAGGAGCGCAACCTGCTTGACGATCTTGGACGGTTGTGCTAATATCGGCGCTATGGAGTATGAGCGCGCTGTGTTGCAACTGCTTGTGTACGGCGTGACGCTGATCATGCTGTATGTAGTGGATAGGTGGTATCGTGGCTGAGTCGCTTGCTGTCATCCTCGCGGTCGTGGTCATTGTTGTGGTTGTGCTGCGGGTGATGCTAGGCGTGGTGCGGCTATGGTAGAGACGTCGGATGTCCTGTATCCGGCCGCGATCGCGGTTGTGACATACGTTGTCGCTCGCCTGGTTTCGCTGTTCGTATAGGAGGTTTTTCGGATATGGAGTTCAACAATTCGCCCCAGTTCAACGCTCCCGGTATGACCGACATTCTGAACGCCGCAACGTCGATCTTTAATCCGTTCGTGTCTGTGATTGCGCTGGCGATCGGCGTCACGCTTGGCGCCAGGATGTTGGGTCGCATCGTTCGCTTGTTCTAGTCGTGTTTCGGGTCGCCGTGGCGCGGTCGCGGCCGCGCTCGGCGCTGCTCATGCTGTGATGTCGATGACACGCTCGCGTCGCATGTTCTTATCCGCGTCGACATGCGCGCGTGTGGTGATTGTATTCGCGATTCTCTGTATCTCACTGGGTGACGCTGTGGCGTTCGCCCAGACTCCCTCCCCGACTCCCTCCCCGACTCCGGCGCCTGATGCTGGCGGGTGCGGTACGCCGGCTGCTGGGCGATACTGGCATTACATGGGCGTCTGGGAGTTTAGCGGTTTCGGCGCGTATGAGGAGCGCACGTATAGCTACAACTACGGCGTGGCTCCTCCGTTCACAACGTTGTGCTATTACTTGGATGCTTGGACCGGGTCGTGGTCTCCGTACGACTACAACGGTCAGGCGACGGCTGGTCCCTGGCGTAACGCTGTGCGTGATCACTGGACGCCGGGCGTCTATGGGCTGTTCTACGTCGGACGTTCTGCGCCTACACCTCTGGTCCTCGAGATCATAACGGGATGGTACTACGTGCCGGGCTCTGCCAGCGGCGCGCTGCATATCTGGGTGCATGCCGAGGGCTCTCCGACTGTGACGCCCTCCCCCTCCCTCTCCCCCTCTCCCTCGCCGACCGCGTCGCCGTCGCCGACCGCGACGCTGGGTCCGTCGGTCGATTGCACCGACTGGGAGGATGTGACCGATGAGTTCCCCGTCATATTCAGGCCCCCTCGTGCGGGCTTGTATTGGATGGAGGTTGCGTCAGGCTCGTTGTGGTGGTCCGGCGAGTACCACGGGCCGGGCATTTACCCGTATGTGTTCGACGGCTGGGGTGTTGTGAGGGTGTCCGGCAACGGGCGCGCGCGATTCTGTTTGTCGGACCCGGGTGCGGTGGCGACGCCGACGATCACCCGTACCCCGACGCGCACGCCGACCGCGACGCGCACGCCGACGCGCACCCGCACGCCGACGCCGACGCCTGACACCCGCACGCCGACGCTCACCCGCACGCCGACGCGCACGCGCACGCCGACCGTCACGCGCACGCCCTCGCTCACGCGCACCCCGACGCTCACGCGCACGCCCTCGCCGACGTGGACTGCGCTCCCCACGTCCACGCGCGATCCGTACCGGCCGCCGTCGGCCGTGCCCAGGTACACGCTCGCACCCGTTACCCCTCCTCCGAGCGGCGACGATCTCTCCTGGGAGGGGTCGCTCGTCGACGATCTGATGGACGGTTTGGAGGCGTTGCAGCGTGCGGTGGCTCCCCCGGCGGCGCGCATCTGCGATTTGCCCGCGCCGGTCCTGGCGGATGCGCCGGAACGGTATGGCATGCGGGATGCGTTCCCGGATTTCGTATTGGGTCTGTGTAACTTCTTTTCTATTGCCTCGCCGGTGCTTGGGTTTGTGCGGCTGCCGGTCACGCTGCTTGTTATCGGATTTGCGTTCTGGACCGCGTGGCGGGTGTTTAGGTCATTGAGCTGAGGTGCGCCTATGGATTGGCTTGAGGATTTCTTTAGCAAGATTGTGTCGTGGGTTGACGAACTTTCGGCGTCGGTTCATAACGCCGTCATCGGGTGGATTAATGATTCGCTGATTGCTACTTGGAACGGGTGGATGGACTCCCTGCTCCATCCGGCCCAGGCGATGCCGTCGAACCCGGCCCTGCGCTGGATGGTGGATTGGCTCGGCGGTATCGTGGATTACACGCGGCTGATGTACATGCTGGTCGATTACGTTGCGTACGCTGCTATCGTGCAGCAGGCGCTGATTGCGCAGCTGGCGATCGTGACGATCGGGCTGGCGTTTCGCGCGTGGTTGGTCGTCCGGCGTGTGGTGTTGGTGAGCTGACAATGCACTACGTCATTGCGACGCTCTACGTCCTGCTCTGGCTCGCGCTTGCTGCTGGCGCGGCGTTGGTGTTGCCGATCTGGGCGTTGCCGGCGGCGCTCGTGCAGCTCGCGGTGGCGTACGTCATGCTGCGCTCGTGGTTGACCGCCGCCGTTGGCGGCGATGATTAGGCGCGGAACGACGCTGCGTGCGTGTACGGCCGTCGGTGCGCGCGCCGCCGCACGCGCCTTAAACGGCGCGCGCGCGGTACGGCTGTCGGGATGATGAGGCATGGCGCCGTCCGCGAGGGCGCCAGCCCGAGCGGCGGCGCGGTTGACGGCGCGCCGGAGGCGCATCCTTGGGCGCGCGTGGCGCGCTTGTGAGGTGAGCAGTGCAGGAGATCAGTATCGCGCTGGCTCTTTGTGCTTTCGCTGCCGCGGTCTGGTACATGCGACGTCGTGAGGCGTCTGGGCGCGTGCGCGGCTGGTTGCTGCTGTACGACGACGTCGGCGGCTGGCGCGTGTTGCCGGCTGTGTACGGCGACTCCGGCGTTGTCGCCGACGGCGTGACGTACCCGTCGTCGCTGCCGTCGGTGCGCGCGGGTCGTGAGCTGATCTGGATTGCCCGCTGCGACGCTGCCGCGCTGATTGAGCACCAGGCGCTGGAGAGGGCGCGCGAGGCGGCGGCGCTCGCTAGCTTGTGGCGCGGCGGTGGTCAGTGGATCGATTTTCTGCGCGTCGCCGGGGTTGTCCTGCCTGCGGCATTCGCGTATTTTACGTGGTCTCAGGTTGCCGCGTTGCAGGCGCTCGTGGCGCAGATACTGGCGTTGGTAGGTGATAAGTGAGTAGTGTGCGCGACTGGCGAGTGACGATTGTCCCGTGGGCGGACCGCCGGCTGTGGTTCATCCAGGCCCGGCGCGGCCGGCGCGTCATCTGGGGTATCGTCTACGACGCTGACGATCCCGACTCCGTGTCGCTCGCTCGCCGGGCGATTGCGACGCTGCGTGCTGCCGGCGCCGATTGCTCGGCGTTGCCGTCGCCGTTGCCCGGCGTTGGCCAGGAACCGTGATGCCTGCGGCCGGTGGCCAGGAACCGTGATGCCTGCGGCCGGTGGCCAGGAACCGTGATGCCTGCGGCCGGTGGCCAGGAACCGTGATGCCTGCGGCCGGTGGCCAGGAACCGTGATGCCTGCCTGCGCCGGCGTGGGCAATCGGAATGGTACGGCTGAACTGGTTTGGGCGCTGGCGAACGAATGTTCTGATGCCGCGCGCGCATTGTTTGTCGGAAAACCGCAGCCGGAGGCTCAGCGCACTGCGCAGCGCCGTCAAGACCGCCGAGCGCAGCGAGGCGCTCGCGAGCGCAGCGAGGTCTTGACGGCGCGTGAGCGCAGTGCGCTACAATCACATGCGGTTTTCCGGCGCAATGCGCCGCAAAAATCGTAAACTCCGCCCGGACGGCCTATCTCGCCGGTACGGGCGAACTGGCTCCAAACGCGCGAACCGAGTCGCGCGCAGCGCGAGGGTGAGCGCGTTTGGAGGGTTGAAGTCTAGAGAAGCGCCACGAATTAAAGGATGGTGCATGCGCTCCGAACGTGACTATGTGCGCCAACCGCTCAACGACGACGACATGATGTTTTTGGACGCCCGGGCCACGCTGGCCGCGGCGCTCGCGCGTGCTGTCGTCGGGTATTCGGATTCTCGCGTCCGGGCGCTCGCGTGGCTCGCGGTCGCAACGCCGCGACTCTACGATCGGGTTGCGCCCATCGTCGAGAGTGCCGCGATCCGGCAATCTCCCGGCGCGTCGCGCACGTTGCGTGATGCGCTCCGTGCGCTCTCGCTCGAGGAGTATGTGAGGCGTCGTGATGATCGCCGATCGGACCACTGATCCCCCTCTCCGATTACTCCCGTTTGAACGGTATTATCCGGGTGCGTTTGTCGGCGTCTTTGGCGCGCTCCGCAGCGGCAAAACGCTGATGGCGTGCAGGTTAGGCGTGACGTTGGCCCGCTCCCTCGGTCTCGATCTCGTCAGCAACATCCCGGTCGCCGGTGCCCGGCGTGTGTCTACGCTGGACGATTTGGCGGCGCTCCGTGGTGCGGTCCTGGTCTGGGACGAGGTCCAGGTGTCCCTGGACTCTCGTGAGTGGTCGTCCGAGGCGGCGCGCTGTCTGACGAGGGATATGATCCTCTGGGGCAAACGCGGTGTTATTTGCGTCTACACGTCTCCGTCATTTCAGACGGTCGATGTGCGCCTGCGCCGGCTCACCCAGTACGTGTACGTGACGTCCGGTCGGTTTCGGCGCTCCGGCGCGGATTACGCGGTCTACCGCTGGCACGAGCACCCGTACGCCGATGATGTCCTTGTTGAGCGCTACCGGTTTGCATTGCGGCTCTCCGACTGGTACGGCGTGTACGACACGCTTTACGGCGCGGCTCCCGGCGACACGCTCGCCATCCTCCCCGCTCCTGCGCCTGCGCTCGCTCCCGCGCGGCGGCGCGCTTGACACGTCGTGTCTATCGTGCTATACTGGCGCTGTTGACGGTATTGGCAACATGGTGTGACGGAGGCGGATATGGTGACGCTGCTCACGGCGGATGGCGTCGAGGAGATCGATTACACGCCGTCTGATGCGGAGATCCGGGCGTCGCTCGACGATCCCGGGCTGTACGGCATGGTGCTTGGCGGCGTGACGTGGATGCGCCTGATCTCCGTCCCCGGTTGGTGGACGGTGCTGTTCGGCAGGCGACTCATTGCGACTTTGGCTCCGGCGGGCTGGTGCTGGGTGATGGACGGATTCGGCCGTGGGTATTGGTCTCACGCACTCTCGGCTGTCGTTGCTGATGTGTGCGCGGTGTACGGTGGTTGTGTGGAGGAGGATTAGGAGGGCGCTATGAGTATTGTTGATGATCCTCGTACCGAGCGTGTCGTGGTTACGGCTGGCTCGAGCATTGCCCGCGTTCTCGATGACCGCCAGCGGCACGCGGTTAACCTGGCGCTGCAGGTGTGCTCGTACGTTGTTGCTGCGTTTCCGCCCGACTCGGCGATGACTCCCGTCGAGGTGGTGCGGCTGCTGAGACGCTTTGCGGAGTCGTGTTGCGTGGAGGGTGATGATGCCGGTGACTAGTGGGCTGGTATTGCGCGGCATGATCGCCGCGTACCGGGAGTTTGTCGCGCGCAAGGATGGCAAGCTGTACCGGGTTGCTACTGTATTCGGTGATTTGGTGTTAGGTGAGACCGTTCTGTGTTCGGTCGACGGTTACGACGTGTTTGTCGACTCGCCCTACGCGCGCGGCGAAATGGTCGAGTTGCCCGCACGGATGCAGTTTTTGCGCGACAACTCTGGGCGACCGGTGGTCAGGCTGTATGTCGATGAGGGGGTGCGCTGATGCCGACTCGCAGAGAGGATGCATTGTGGTCCGTCGTGCACCGGCGCGCGTCTCATCTGCGCGCGCTGCTCGACGGTCTGGACGACGTCGACGTGAGTATTGCGTATGAGCTGCACTACTACCCGTACGCGATCGTCGAGCTGTTGCGCGTGCGTGACGACGCTCCCCCGCTGGTCCTGCGCTCAGTGTATGTGCAAGCTAATCGCCAGTGGGAGTACCATTCTGAGTTCGCGCTGCGTGTTGTCGAGGCGGCCCTGCAGCTCGTCCACGAGTACCGCGCCGATCCCTCGCTCGGTGGTGCCGAGGCGGTGTTCGTGTGATGGAGGGATGACCGTGCGGGCAATCGATCTGTTCTGCGGCGCCGGCGGCTCGTCTCTGGGCGCTGCGGCCGCCGGCTTCGAGATCGTCGCGGGGTTTGACATTTGGCCGGTCGCTGGACTGGTCTACCGCGCGAATTTCCCGGCGGCGCGGTTCCATCTCTGCGATCTGGCGGCGCTGGACGTGTCTGATATCCGGAGCATCTACGGTGATCTGGGCGACGTCGACTTGATCCTCGCGTCCCCCCCGTGCACGGACCATAGCTTGGCGCGCGGTGCCGCGCCGCCGTCTCCGGCGGGTCTGGATCTCCCGTGGTGTGTCTGGGCGTTCGCACGGGTGTTCCGGCCGCGCTGGATTGTCGTGGAAAATGTCGTCCAGATGCGCCGGTGGCATGGCTACCGTGCGTTTATGTGGTCCCTGTGCGGGCTGGGCTACTGCATTCGTCAGGAGATTCTGGACGCGGCCGATTTTGGTGTCCCTCAACGGCGGCGGCGGCTCTACATCGTCTGTGATCGCGAGACCGATCCGCCCGAGATCGCGCCGCGCGCGTCTGATTGCGTGCCCGCTGCGTGTGTTGTCGATCTGGACGGATATGCGTATACGCCGCTCTATACGCCGCGTCGCGCTCGCGCGACGATCGAGCGCGCCGAACGCGCGTTTCGGGCGTTGGGGCGTGATGCGGTGTATCTGATGGTGTACTACGGATCCGGTCCGCAGTGGCAGACGCTGGATGTGCCGCTGCGCACGGTTACGACGCGCGGGCATTTCGCGCTGGTGCGGCCTGGACGTGGCGGTCATGAGATGCGCATGCTGCAGGTGGATGAGCTCCGGCGCGCGATGGGGTTTCCCGCGTCGTTCGTCCTGGATGGATGCACCCGCACCGACGCGATGCGTCTCCTCGGGAATGCGGTCTGTCCGCCGGTCATGCAGGCGATCGTCGAGGAGTTGATGCGATGCGCGTAACGGCGCTGCGGGCGGGTACGGCCGTCGGTGCGCGCGCCGCCGCACGCGCCAGAAACGGCGCGCGCGCGGTACGGCTGTCGGGATGATGAGGCATGGCGCCGTCCGCGAGGGCGCCAGCCCGAGCGGCGGCGCGGTTGACGGTGCGCCGGACGGCGCATCCTTGGGCGCGCGTGGCGCGCATGATGGTTTGGATGGGTGCAACGATTCTTGTTAATTAATACGCGATTTGCCGCGTGGTTCTGAAGCCTTTTGTCGTTGTGACACTAATAGAGAGGATGGGTAGGATGAGGTCGGTTGTCTCATACGGCGGCGGCGTCCAGAGTACGGCGCTCGTCGTGTTGTCGTTGTTGGAGGGATGGGATATTGACGATGTCGTGCATGTCGATCTGATGGATGCGGAGTCTCCCGCGACGCGCGAGTATGTCTGCTATTTTCGGGAGTGGTTGCGTCGGGAGCATGGACGGGACATCACGATTATTGAGCGTGATCTATACGGCGATATGCTTGCGCGGCCTGGGTTCACGCCGGTCCCGTGGCGCGGCAAATACGAGAGGTTTATGTTGTCCCGGCAGTGCACCCGGCAATACAAGGTCGCCCCGTTGCAGCGCTATTTGTACGACCGGTGCCCGGGCGAGTGCATCAGGTTGATGCTCGGCATCAGCGTCGACGAGTACCATCGTATGCGCGACTCGTCGGCGGCGCGGATCGAGCATGTCTACCCGCTGGTGGACCGACGTCTCACCAGGTGGCAGTGCCGCGAAATTGTTGAGCGCGCGGGTCTGGCGGCGCCGTCCAAGTCATCCTGCTGGTTTTGCCCCTACCGCTCCTCTGCGAGCCAGTGGGCGCTGGTCCAACGGTATCCGGGTTTGGCTGGGATGGCGCGCGCGCTGGAGGATCGCATCAATGCCGAGAGGCGCAGTCGTGGCAAGGATGAGATAGTGGTATTGAGGGCGGATATAGAGGTTGAGCAGGTCGATTTCTGCGAGGCGGGATTCTGCGATGTGTGATGGAGGTGCGTATGCTTCCTCGTCCTATTCATCCCTTTCCGGCGCGCATGGCGCCTCATATTGCTCTGAAAGCAATAGAAGCGCTCGCGCCCGGCTCGACGGTCCTTGATCCGATGATGGGGTCTGGGACGGTCGTGCGGGTGGCTGCTGAAGCAGGTCATCGTGCGCTTGGTCGAGACATCGACCCGCTGGCGGTGCTGATGACCAGAGTATGGACGACGCCGATCGATCCACAACGGTTGCGTGTTGCAGCGCGTGAACTGGTCGATGAAGCGCGTGAACTGCCCCCTGCACGGATCGATCTTCCCTGGATTGACGGTGATGCGGAGACGGCAGCATTCAGCGTCTACTGGTTCGCAGAGGAGCAACGACAACATTTGCGTCAATTGAGCTCCTGTCTTCACCGGCGCAACGACGTGATTGGTGACGCGCTGCGAGTCGCTCTCAGTCGGATCATTATTACCAAGAATCGCGGCGCGTCGCTGGCGCACGATGTTTCCCATAGTCGACCGCACAAAGTCGCTCAGACGAATGCCTACCGCGTCTTTGAAGGATTTCTCGAGTCGGTGCATCGATTGGCCCGTCGTTTGGAAGAAGAGCCGCCACGCGGTTGGGTCGATGTGTCATACGGTGATGCTCGTGCGACCGGCATACACGCTCAAACCGTCGATGCGGTCATCACGTCGCCGCCGTATCTGAACGCGATCGATTATATTCGTGGTCATCGACTGGCGCTCATCTGGTTTGGCTATCGACTTCGCGATCTTCGCGCCATCCGGCGGCGCAGCATCGGCGCGGAGCGAGCGCCTGAGCATATTGCTGATCCGGAATTGCTCGATGAGATCTTCCGTATCCTGAAGATGCCGCCTGATTTTCCACGGCGTGAACGCCGTGTTCTTGCACGCTACGTGACAGACCTCGACGCTATGCTGCGCGAAGTGCATCGGGTGCTGAAGTGCGGCGGTATCGCCGTGGTTGTTATTGGCAATTCATACATCAAAGGCTCTTTTGTGCGTAATTCACGTATCATCTCCCACATGCTCCGACGACTTGGATTCAAGCATGTCTCTCACTTTTCGCGTCCGATTCTCCCCTCGCGTCGTTATCTGCCGCCGCCGGCGCGGGCTGGAATGAATGACCTTGAGCATCGCATGCGTCGTGAGGTGGTGCTGACGTATGTGCGGCGGTAGCGGGTGACGCCGTATGCCCGATGCGCCCTGCCCGTCCTATCTCCACCGTCTCGCCCGCGTGCTCATGCCCCGTGAGCGCTTGGCGCTGTGCGGCGTCGCGCTCCGGTACGGTGCGTCGGGTGTCGTGGTGCGTCGGCTCCCTGGCGGGCGCGCGTGTTACTCTGGGTTGTACCGGTGCGGTGATTTCTGGCGCTGTCCGTCATGTCGGGTGACCCTTGGTGTCCGGCGTGCGCGCCAGATCGAGTCGGCGCTGCGGCAACACGTTGACGCTGGCGGCTCGGCGCTGCTGGCGACGTACACGGTGCCGCACACGCGCGATGAGTCGCTCCCGGTCGTGCTCGCCCGGCTCGCCGACACGTGGCGGCGGTATGCCAAACATGCCTGGCGTGATGTGCTGGGCGCGCACTACGTCGGCAACATCCGCGCGCTTGAGGTCGTGCACGGCGTCAACGGCTGGCATCCTCACTACCACGTTTTGGTTTTCGTCTCCCCTGGTCTCCCCTACCTGACTCCGGTCGCGGTCTCCCTCGCCGAGCGCTGGTCCCGGGTTGCGGGCGCGGAGTGGCGCGCCGACGTGCGCCGGGTCGCGCATGATGGCGTCGTGGCGGTGGCGCGCTATATGACCACGGATGGCGTCGCCGGCGCTGCGTTTGAGACGGCTAGTCCTGCGGCCAAGGTGCCCGCAGGCCGGTCGTATACGCAACTGCTCTGGGACTACGCGCGTTATCGCTCCTCCGCCGATGCCGCGCTCGTCTACGAGTACGCGGCCGCGCTGCATGGCGTCCATCATCTCACGGTGTCTCCCCGCCTGCGCCGTCTGTATGATTTTGTTGACCCGGCGCTCAACTGGTCTGAGATCGCGGATGAGGACGTACTCGCGCTGCTCAACTCCGACGAGTGGTTGTCAATCCTTAACTCTGGTGAGGAGCGCAACCTGCTTGACGATCTTGGACGGTTGTGCTAATATCGGCGCTATGGAGTATGAGCGCGCTGTGTTGCAACTGCTTGTGTACGGCGTGACGCTGATCATGCTGTATGTAGTGGATAGGTGGTATCGTGGCTGAGTCGCTTGCTGTCATCCTCGCGGTCGTGGTCATTGTTGTGGTTGTGCTGCGGGTGATGCTAGGCGTGGTGCGGCTATGGTAGAGACGTCGGATGTCCTGTATCCGGCCGCGATCGCGGTTGTGACATACGTTGTCGCTCGCCTGGTTTCGCTGTTCGTATAGGAGGTTTTTCGGATATGGAGTTCAACAATTCGCCCCAGTTCAACGCTCCCGGTATGACCGACATTCTGAACGCCGCAACGTCGATCTTTAATCCGTTCGTGTCTGTGATTGCGCTGGCGATCGGCGTCACGCTTGGCGCCAGGATGTTGGGTCGCATCGTTCGCTTGTTCTAGTCGTGTTTCGGGTCGCCGTGGCGCGGTCGCGGCCGCGCTCGGCGCTGCTCATGCTGTGATGTCGATGACACGCTCGCGTCGCATGTTCTTATCCGCGTCGACATGCGCGCGTGTGGTGATTGTATTCGCGATTCTCTGTATCTCACTGGGTGACGCTGTGGCGTTCGCCCAGACTCCCTCCCCGACTCCCTCCCCGACTCCGGCGCCTGATGCTGGCGGGTGCGGTACGCCGGCTGCTGGGCGATACTGGCATTACATGGGCGTCTGGGAGTTTAGCGGTTTCGGCGCGTATGAGGAGCGCACGTATAGCTACAACTACGGCGTGGCTCCTCCGTTCACAACGTTGTGCTATTACTTGGATGCTTGGACCGGGTCGTGGTCTCCGTACGACTACAACGGTCAGGCGACGGCTGGTCCCTGGCGTAACGCTGTGCGTGATCACTGGACGCCGGGCGTCTATGGGCTGTTCTACGTCGGACGTTCTGCGCCTACACCTCTGGTCCTCGAGATCATAACGGGATGGTACTACGTGCCGGGCTCTGCCAGCGGCGCGCTGCATATCTGGGTGCATGCCGAGGGCTCTCCGACTGTGACGCCCTCCCCCTCCCTCTCCCCCTCTCCCTCGCCGACCGCGTCGCCGTCGCCGACCGCGACGCTGGGTCCGTCGGTCGATTGCACCGACTGGGAGGATGTGACCGATGAGTTCCCCGTCATATTCAGGCCCCCTCGTGCGGGCTTGTATTGGATGGAGGTTGCGTCAGGCTCGTTGTGGTGGTCCGGCGAGTACCACGGGCCGGGCATTTACCCGTATGTGTTCGACGGCTGGGGTGTTGTGAGGGTGTCCGGCAACGGGCGCGCGCGATTCTGTTTGTCGGACCCGGGTGCGGTGGCGACGCCGACGATCACCCGTACCCCGACGCGCACGCCGACCGCGACGCGCACGCCGACGCGCACCCGCACGCCGACGCCGACGCCTGACACCCGCACGCCGACGCTCACCCGCACGCCGACGCGCACGCGCACGCCGACCGTCACGCGCACGCCCTCGCTCACGCGCACCCCGACGCTCACGCGCACGCCCTCGCCGACGTGGACTGCGCTCCCCACGTCCACGCGCGATCCGTACCGGCCGCCGTCGGCCGTGCCCAGGTACACGCTCGCACCCGTTACCCCTCCTCCGAGCGGCGACGATCTCTCCTGGGAGGGGTCGCTCGTCGACGATCTGATGGACGGTTTGGAGGCGTTGCAGCGTGCGGTGGCTCCCCCGGCGGCGCGCATCTGCGATTTGCCCGCGCCGGTCCTGGCGGATGCGCCGGAACGGTATGGCATGCGGGATGCGTTCCCGGATTTCGTATTGGGTCTGTGTAACTTCTTTTCTATTGCCTCGCCGGTGCTTGGGTTTGTGCGGCTGCCGGTCACGCTGCTTGTTATCGGATTTGCGTTCTGGACCGCGTGGCGGGTGTTTAGGTCATTGAGCTGAGGTGCGCCTATGGATTGGCTTGAGGATTTCTTTAGCAAGATTGTGTCGTGGGTTGACGAACTTTCGGCGTCGGTTCATAACGCCGTCATCGGGTGGATTAATGATTCGCTGATTGCTACTTGGAACGGGTGGATGGACTCCCTGCTCCATCCGGCCCAGGCGATGCCGTCGAACCCGGCCCTGCGCTGGATGGTGGATTGGCTCGGCGGTATCGTGGATTACACGCGGCTGATGTACATGCTGGTCGATTACGTTGCGTACGCTGCTATCGTGCAGCAGGCGCTGATTGCGCAGCTGGCGATCGTGACGATCGGGCTGGCGTTTCGCGCGTGGTTGGTCGTCCGGCGTGTGGTGTTGGTGAGCTGACAATGCACTACGTCATTGCGACGCTCTACGTCCTGCTCTGGCTCGCGCTTGCTGCTGGCGCGGCGTTGGTGTTGCCGATCTGGGCGTTGCCGGCGGCGCTCGTGCAGCTCGCGGTGGCGTACGTCATGCTGCGCTCGTGGTTGACCGCCGCCGTTGGCGGCGATGATTAGGCGCGGAACGACGCTGCGTGCGTGTACGGCCGTCGGTGCGCGCGCCGCCGCACGCGCCTTAAACGGCGCGCGCGCGGTACGGCTGTCGGGATGATGAGGCATGGCGCCGTCCGCGAGGGCGCCAGCCCGAGCGGCGGCGCGGTTGACGGCGCGCCGGAGGCGCATCCTTGGGCGCGCGTGGCGCGCTTGTGAGGTGAGCAGTGCAGGAGATCAGTATCGCGCTGGCTCTTTGTGCTTTCGCTGCCGCGGTCTGGTACATGCGACGTCGTGAGGCGTCTGGGCGCGTGCGCGGCTGGTTGCTGCTGTACGACGACGTCGGCGGCTGGCGCGTGTTGCCGGCTGTGTACGGCGACTCCGGCGTTGTCGCCGACGGCGTGACGTACCCGTCGTCGCTGCCGTCGGTGCGCGCGGGTCGTGAGCTGATCTGGATTGCCCGCTGCGACGCTGCCGCGCTGATTGAGCACCAGGCGCTGGAGAGGGCGCGCGAGGCGGCGGCGCTCGCTAGCTTGTGGCGCGGCGGTGGTCAGTGGATCGATTTTCTGCGCGTCGCCGGGGTTGTCCTGCCTGCGGCATTCGCGTATTTTACGTGGTCTCAGGTTGCCGCGTTGCAGGCGCTCGTGGCGCAGATACTGGCGTTGGTAGGTGATAAGTGAGTAGTGTGCGCGACTGGCGAGTGACGATTGTCCCGTGGGCGGACCGCCGGCTGTGGTTCATCCAGGCCCGGCGCGGCCGGCGCGTCATCTGGGGTATCGTCTACGACGCTGACGATCCCGACTCCGTGTCGCTCGCTCGCCGGGCGATTGCGACGCTGCGTGCTGCCGGCGCCGATTGCTCGGCGTTGCCGTCGCCGTTGCCCGGCGTTGGCCAGGAACCGTGATGCCTGCGGCCGGTGGCCAGGAACCGTGATGCCTGCGGCCGGTGGCCAGGAACCGTGATGCCTGCGGCCGGTGGCCAGGAACCGTGATGCCTGCGGCCGGTGGCCAGGAACCGTGATGCCTGCGGCCGGTGGCCAGGAAC
>Ga0308416_1000458_pt1 | contig 14294 bp, 16 predicted proteins | sample HotsprSampleOS60_FD_203468 | JGI IMG/M metagenome (GOLD analysis project Ga0308416, IMG submission 203468) | Hot spring phototrophic mat microbial communities from Octopus Spring, Yellowstone National Park, Wyoming, United States - 20090730_OS60 ... | reverse complement strand
GACGCGCCTTTGAGCGTGCGGTTGAACCCCACCAGCGGGTTCGCCCCGCCCAGTGACGCCGTTATGTCCCCCACTTCCAGCGTAAAGTTTGGCGACTCGTAGGTGTAGGTGATTCGCGCGTCATACGGGTTGCGGAAACGGCTGTTCGTCCAGCGCCAGTCGAAGCTGAGAAAGCCCAGAAACTTGTTCACGCGGATGGTCAGCTCGGTGTTGTCCGTGACGCGCCGTCCGCCCTGCCCGAAGTAGTTCTGGTCGCGGAAGGCGGCGAAATCGCCTTCGATGGCGTGCAGGTGGTAGCCGATACTTTTGCGCCCGCTGATGGTGACCGTGCGTCGGAACTCCTCTTCCAGCGTGTCCCAGCTGCGCAGGGCGCGCATGGCGTCGAAGGTGTCGCGTCGTTGCGGGCGCGGTCGGGGAGTCTCGGCAGGTTGGGTTCGGGGCAGCGCTTCCTGCGGAATCTCGATACTGGGCACAACGCCTGCGGGGGTGAGGAGGGGCGGCGTTTTGAGTTGCGCCGATGCGGGCGCGCCGAGTGCGACAGTAATTCCAAGAATCGCTGCGAGGCGGAAAATAAAGTTCTGGACTACCCCCTCCTTAAGGTTCCCCCTGCAAGCAGGGGGAACCGAGCCGCGCACCCATTCGGTTCCCCTCGCGAAGCGGGGGGAACCTAAAGGAGGGGGGCAATTCGCGAACTTTGAACGCGCGGTCATCGCGCCGTCAGAGATCACAACTTCCTGGGCGTGCAGAATCCCCCCACTCCCGACCCTCTCCCCCCTTGTCAAGGGGGGAGAGGGTCGGGGTGAGGGGGGATTCGAGTCCTGCACATTCACAAACTTTGGCAACGCAGTCAGTATAAGGGCAGCCCCCCTCCCAACCTCCCCCGTACACGGGGGAGGAACATCCCCCTCCCCGCGTGCGGGGAGGGTCGGGGTGGGGGCTGCTCCGTCATAACCCGCGTGCCGTTCACTGGCTGCTTTGCTGCGCATTCGTCGTCTTCGGCTCCTTGCGGGTGAGCGAGGCGGTCAGCTGAACCTCTGAGGTCTCCCGCTCGTAATCCTTGATTTCGGAGCCGTCCTTTTTGATGGGTTCGGTCGTCTGGTTCAGGCTGGCTTGCATCGTCATGCGCTGCACCAGCCCGTTGTCGGGGTGATACCACATGGTCATCGTGCCCTTCATCAGCCCTTTGGTGACGCGCACGGCGGCTTCTTTGTCGGTGGTCGGCTGGTAGAAGGCGTCCTGATACGACTCGATGGTCTGCTCAAAGGTCTGGGTGATTTTGTGCAGTTTGACGCCGTTGTAGTCTTCCATACCTTCGTAGCGGGCGGTCATGGGGATTTGGAGCGCGTCGCTGCCCGCGCCGATGGTGCGCGTGAACTGCCAAGTCATGCCGTTGGTGAGCGGTTTGTCGGGCAGCTCGGTGGGAAACAGCAGCGTCGCCATGTTGCGCGGGTCGAAGCCGGGCAGTTGGAAGCCCATCAGCCCGCCGCCGCCTTGCAACCCTGACAGTTTACCAGTGGGCGAAACGACTGCCGTCGAATCGGGGATGACATTCCGCGCCATGTCCAGCCCAACGGGGAAGGGCTGTCCGTTGAACTCGGCGTCGAACGCTTCCAGTCCTGTTTTGACGGTTGCCTTGCCGTCTTCCTCTACCTTCTCCACTTGCAGAAACAGGGTCATCATCATCTTCAGCGAGCCTGCCATGCCCGCTGCGCCTGGAATGGGCAGGTTGCCGTTCAGCTCCACGGTCGCATCGAACAGTTCGCGCTGCTTCTCGGTGAACTTGAACTGCAGAGCGCTGGACGCCTCTTGCGCCCAGAGCGCGCCGACAAACGCGCTTACCGCCAACAGAGTCGCAAGTCGTCTCATAGTGTGCCTCCTGCATAGGGGCGCGATGCGCCTTATTGAAGTATACCTCTGCTTTTTGACGCTTGAGGGCGGCGAAGGTTTTGAAGGGGGGCGATATTCAGTCGCGTGCGGCGCGTTGGAGGCGGTCGCGAAGGGCGCGCGCCAGCCCCTCTTCGGGAGGCAAAGGGCACACGATGGCATGCACGCCCGCCGCTTCCAGCGCACGCAAGCCCAGAAAGAGCCGCTGCGCGAGCGTCTGCCAATCGCCCCACGCGCCCCATTCGAACACTTGCAGGCGGTCTGAGTCAGGCAGTCGCCATCCGTCGGGGCGCATCGCGCCGACGAAGGCGTAGCGGCTCAGCGCGTCTTTGAGCGCACCGTAGAACGCCTCGGGCAGCGGAGCGCACAGCACCACCTTCGCGCTGGGGGCATAGTGGCGCGCGCTTAGCCCCGGCGCGGGCAGCGGCTCGCCTTCCTGAAACGCTTCGCCCAGCACGCGCACCTCACCGATGAGGGCTTCAATCGCCTCACGGGATATGCCGCCAGGGCGCAGCAGCGTCGGCGGATCGGTCGTCATGTCCAAAACCGTCGACTCTACGCCCATCGGTGTCGCGCCTGCATCCAACACGGCGTCGATGACCCCACTCAGGTCGTGCAGCACATGGTCTGCGTTCGTGGGGCTGGGGCGTCCGAACTTGTTCGCGCTCGGCGCGGCGATGGGCGTCCCGCTGTAGCGGATCAGCGCGCGCGCCACAGGATGCTGCGGAATGCGAATCGCAACCGTTTCGCGCCCCGCCGTGACCACCTCCGAAATCACCTCGCGCTTGGGCAGCACCAGCGTCAATGGTCCGGGCATAAAGGCGTGGATAAGTTTCTCGGTTAAGATCGAGTGGTCGCGCGTGTAGCGACGGATGTCGTCAGGCGATGCGACATGCACAATCAGCGGATCCCACGCGGGGCGCCCTTTCGCGAGAAAGATGCGCCGCACAGCTTCCGAATTGAGCGCGTCCGCGCCTAACCCGTAAACCGTCTCGGTCGGGAACGCCACCAACCCGCCCGCCCGAATAATCGCCGCCGCTTGCTGAATCAGTGGCGTGTCGTGCGACTCATCCCCTGTAAGTATCAAACGCTGCGTGAGCATGGGAATTCTACGGGCGCGACCGTATGAGTTTGACCCCCGCCAGCTCCGTGATGGTTCCTGTCGGCGGCAAGCGTTTGGCAAGGAACAGTTCCACCCGCTGAATCTGAGGGAACTGCTCCAGAATTGCGGCGCACATCTGCTCGGCGAGTCGCTCCAGCAGGCGACACTGCTGGGAAGTACCGATTTGGATGACCAATCGCGCGAGGTCGCCGTAGCTGACGGTGTGGCGCAGGTCGTCTGTGCGTCCCGCCTCGCGCAAATCGAGATCGACGATCAAGTCCGCGCGGTAGCGATGTCCAATCTGCTGCTCGGCGTCGGGAACGCCGTGATAAGCGTAGAACTCAATCCCCTGAACGATAATCTGGTCAGACTCTGTGCGCACAGGCGAATTGTACCTTGTGGTTGCGAGGATGGATTTCAGAGGCGCGGAAATGGACGCCTACTCCTCCAGCACGCGGTAGATGTCCTGCAGCAGCTGCTGCACGGCGTTTTTGTCCATCCCCGAATAGTAGCCGCGAATACGCCCCTGACGGTCGACCAGCACAAGACGGTCGCTATGCACGATAGAATGGCTCTCGTCGCCTGGCTGCACGCCGAGCTTGAACACCTCGCGCGAGAGTTTGTAGAGCGTTTCGCGGTCGCCTGTTAGAAAGTGCCACTTGCCGCGTTGAGCGCCGTGTTTGTCCGCCCACTTTTTGAGCTGCGCGACGGTATCGTTTTCGGGGTCCACAGTAAAGCCTGCCATTAGCACCTCTGGGTTGTTCGCGAACTCGCGCTGCACATCGATAGCGTTGCGGTTCATCGTCGGGCAGATACTGGGGCAGGTGGTGAAAAAGAAGTAAGCGACCCACACCTTGCCGTTGAAGGTCTCGCGCGTGATGGTCTCGCCCCACTGGTTCTTGAGCTCAAACGGCATGTCCACCGTGCCCATGATGGGCAGCGGCGGCTCTTTAGTAGCGGTATAGCGTGCGTAGAGCGCGAACATGAACGCCGCTACTGCCAGCGCCAGCAAGCCCCACGCGAACAGCATCATCGCGCGCATATGCATCGCCTCATTTGATGAGCATTACGCCGAACAGGACCGCCCATAGCACGCCCAGAAAGTGCCAGTAAATCGCGCCCAGCTCCACCGACTGCGGGTCTACGCGCTGCAAAACCTGCGCCTGGTAGAGCAGCAGAGCGACGAATACCAGCCCGCCCAGCAGGTGTAAGCCGTGAATCGCGCTAATCACATAGAACATCGCCGTGAAGAAGTGCGCAGGCGCGCCCTGCAGTTGGCGGGCAATCTCACCCCAGCTGCCGAGTTGCAGCGCCAGGAACAGCGCGCCGAGCATCAGCGTCAGCAGCATGCCGCGCCAGACGCCGCGCGCATGTCCTGTGCGCGCCGCAATGAGCGCCATCTGGCAGGGGATACTGCTCAGCAGAATCAGCGCGGTGCTGAACCACGCGAGCCTGGGCATCTGGAACACAAACTCCGCGCGGGCGGGCGTGCGCAACAGGTACAGTACCGCCAGCGCGCCGAACATCGTCGTAATCGCGCCGAGAAAGATATACAATCCTAAGCGCGCCGCTTGGAAGCGGTCGAACGGCTGCTCGTGCCCTTCGCCGTCGCCGCCGCGATAGCGCGGGGGCACATTCCCTTCGCCTACGCCGCGCCCCTGCGGACGCGCGGGCGTCTTCAGCTTCGTCATAGCGTCCTCCTATAGGCTTAGAATCATCCACAGCAGCAACAGCGGCAGATATAGCACCGAGCGACGCAGCACACTGCGTGCGCCCTGCGCAGGGTCAGACGAACGCAGGAAGCGAACCGCCGCGTGCGTTGCCCAATAGCCCAGCGTCAACGCGCCCAACAAGTAGAGCCAACTGTGCGTGACGAACGGCGCGAACATAAAGCTGATGGCGACCATCGCCAGCGTGTACCCAAGCGCAAGTCGCGCCGTTGCCTCCGCGCTGGCGTCTGGGTAAGGCAGCATGCGGAACCCCGCACGCGCATAGTCTTCCCGATAGAGCCACGCAATCGCCCAAAAATGCGGGAACTGCCACACAAACTGCAACGCGAACAGCAGCCACGCCTCCAGCGAGAAACTGCCTTGCGCTGCAACCCAGCCCGCCATCGGCGGAATCGCGCCTGGGATTGCGCCGATTGCTGTGCTGAAGTGCGTCTGCGGCTTGAGCGGCGTGTAGGCGAACGCATACATCAGAATCGAGATTGTGCCCAGCCACGCGACCGCCCCGTTCACCCACACTGCCAGTGTCAGCACGCCCAGCACACCCCACCCTGCCCCGATCAGCCAGCTTTCCAACGGCGAGAGCATCCCCGACGGGATTGGACGCAGCGCCGTGCGCGGCATCTGCGCGTCGCGCCGCCACTCTATCGCCTGATTCAGCGCGTTCGCCGACGCAATCACCAGCCACGAACCGATAAGCGTCGCCGCTATCAACTCGCCCTGCAGCGCCTGACCCCAGCCCCCCAGCACCAGTCCGGCAACCGTCGTGAGCCAAACCAGAATCGTCACGCGCGGTTTGCTCAATAGCCAGTACGCACGCAGCTTCTGCATAGATAACCCCGATAGCGGCGCGCTCGCCGAGCGCAGGGCGGTTCTCATACAAGCGTATTGTACCCCAATCGCCCCCTCGAACGCAAGAGTCTGTGCATTTTTTCACAAGAAGCGAAGGCTTGTTGACAAAGCCTTCCCTCATGGTACAATTTGTCAACAGATATGATTGGGGAACGCATTCGCGCCGCACGGAAGGCGCAACGGCTGTCGTTGCGTGCATTAGCTGAGCGTGTCGGGCTGAGCCACGAGATGATTCGTCGGTACGAGCAGGGCAAGGCTACGCCTGACGGTGCAACGCTCATCAAAATCGCCGACGCACTCGAACGCAATCTCGACTACTTTTTTCGCCCCGCGCTCGTGGGTGAAATCAAGCCAGTATTCCGTACCAAGCACAAGATGCCCGCACGCCCACGCTCTCAACTCCTCGCAGAAGTTCAGGACTGGCTCGAGCGCTACATCCTCATCGAGGAGATACTGAAGCTTGAGACCCGCTTCGAAATGCCCGAAGGCTTCCCGTACCCTGTGCGCCAAATGGAAGATGTTGAGGACGCGGCGGTAGCCCTGCGCAACACCTGGCAGATTGGCTTGGACCCTATCGCCAACCTTACGGAGCTTCTGGAAGAGCGCGGGCTGCGCGTTGGCATGCTCTCAGGCTTCGAGGCGTTCAATGGGTGCGCTTTCGAGGTGGAAATTGGCAGCCATCGACAACCTGTCCTCGTGTACGCCGAGGGCTGTCCGGGCGATCGGCAACGGTTTAGTATCGCCCATGAACTGGGACATCTGATGCTTCGTTTGGAGAGCGACCTGGATGAGGAAAAAATCGCCAATCGCTTTGCAGGTGCGTTCCTTGCACCGAAGCCGAGCGTGTTTCGCGAAATCGCAGAAATGGGCAGCCTGCTGACCTTCAGCGAACTATTGCGCTTGAAGCAAAAGTACGGTATGAGCATGCAAGCCTGGATCCACCGCTTGCGCGAGCTACAACTCATCAGCAAAAAGAGCGCATCCCGCGCATTCAAGCTGTTTCGGGAGCGCGGCTGGCTCAAAACCGAGCCTGGCGCACCCTACCCAGCCGAGTCGCCGCGCCGCTTCTTGAATCTCGTGCTGGCAGCTTACGAAGAGGAGGTGATTACTACCTCGCGCGCCAGTGAGCTGTTGAACATCCCGTATCACGAGTTTTACAATCACTACGCATGTTTGCGGGGAGGTAATGAAATTGCTTTGCGTTGTGGATACAAGTGTGTGGATCAACCTTCACAAAGGGAGTATACTGCCAAAAGCTCTGTTGCTGACTAACGAAGGTTGGGAATTTTATCTGACCGACTCAATCGCTAGAGAACTGAAAGAACCTTCTTGTGACATCCTTGAACAGCTGGGGGTAAAACGCTACTCGCTTTCGGAGAGAGAGGTTGCTGAAATTCAGGCGCTTCGGAAACAAAAGCGTGCCCTTTCGGTAGCAGATGCCAGCTCTGTCGTCGCCGCACGAGCACTTGGAGCGTTAATCCTGACAGACGAGCGTTCGCTACGGGAAAAGGCGCAGGAACTCCAAATTGAGGTTCACGGAACACTATGGCTGCTTGACCAACTCGTTGCAGCACAGCTCATAAACGATGAAACTGTATGCGATGCGGTCGCCAGGATGATAGCTGCAAATGCGTGATTTCCTAAGCAAACAGTAAACCGTCTCAAAACACGCTACAACTGCCCCTAACGGGTAGAATTCCGCCATGACGCCGCTTGCCTATTTGAAGCAGCAGTTAGGCGCACTGCCGTGTGAAGACGCGCTCTATGCGTATCAGCAGTGGTGGGAGACGACAGGACGCGCCTTGTCGGAAACCATCGACCGCTGGGGTACGCCGACCTTGCGTCGGCACGACCGTCTTGGACAGCGCGTGGACGAGATTGTTCTGCCCGCAGGCTATCCCGAACTGGTGCAGGAGGGCTATAAGCACGGCGTCGTGTGGCGCGTGATTGAGCAACATGATTGGGTGGGCAGTTTCGTGTTGGGCTACATAACGGCGTTCTACGACGCGGGGCTGTATTGCCCGCACACAGTGAGCCTCTCCACTGCCGTGCCGCTGGCGAAGTACGGCGCCTCAACCTTGAAGGAGCGCTACCTGCCTTTCCTGCTTCGTCGGGACGGTACAGCGTGGCAAGGCGCGACCTGGATGACCGAAGTTGGCGGCGGGTCGGACCTGGGCGCGAATGTGCAGACCGTCGCTATCCCTGACGACGACGCCTACCGACTCACGGGGGCGAAATATTTCTGCAGTAATGTGCAGGCGGAGCTGGCGGTGGTCGCTGCGCGTCCGCAGGGCGCGCCCAGCGGCGTGCGCGGGCTTGCGCTGTTCCTTGTGCCCCGCTATCGTGAGGACGGCAGCCTGAACTATACCATCCGCCGCATCAAGGACAAAATCGGCACGCGCGCCGTCGTCACAGGCGAGGTGGACTTCCACGACAGCGTCGGCTACCTGCTGGGCAGTGCGGAGGCAGGCGTCTACCTGATTCTGGAGGTGCTGAACATCTCGCGCGTGGCGAACAGCGTCGGCAGCGTCGCGCTGATCCAGCGCGCGGTGGACGAGGCGGAGTCGTTCGCCCGACAGCGAATCGTATTCGGCAAGCCCCTCGCGGAGCAGCCGCTGATGCGCACGCAAATCGCTCGTTGGCGCGACAGGCTCGAATGCGCGTTCGCCCTCGCGTGGGGATGCGTGCGCCTGCTTGCCGAAGTGTGGACGCAGACGCCCCCCTACAGCCCGCGCTATCACCTGTTCCGCCTGATGACGCATTTGGCGAAATACTGGACGGCGGAGCAGGCGGTTCAGGCTGCTAAGTGGTGTATGGAGGTTCATGGCGGTGCAGGCGTGCTGGAAGAGTACGGCATCGAGCGGCTGCTGCGCGAGGCGATGGTGTTGCCCATTTGGGAAGGCGGCAGCCATCGGCAGATGCTCGACGCGCTGGAGGCGATGCAGCGACGCAACGCGCACGCCCTCCTGCTGGAACATCTCGCGCCGCTTGCCGACCCTACCGAACTGGACGAATGGCGCACACGACTCGACGCCTACCTCCAACAACCATCCGAAACGCAGGAGGCGGAACTGGAGACGCTGATTCCGCCGTTGGCAGCCTGGGTCGGTCAGACCCTGCGAGGCGCACAGGCATAGGGGTTGACATCCGTGTCTTCGATGGGGTACAATATAGAAGTCGTCAGGAGGACGACCTTTGTGGAGGGTACCATAGGCCACCTCTACGAAGCATCTGGGACACGGAGGTCCCACCGCGTTTTCGGGGCGAGCAGGAATGCTTGCCCCGATTTTGTTTACCGCGCCCCAGTGCCGTAGAGCCGATCGCCGAAATCGCCTAAGCCTGGCAGAATGAATTTTCGGTCGTTTAGCCCGCGATCTAAAGAGGCGGCGACGATTCGAACCTGCGGGAACCGCTCGTTCAGGAGGCGCACGCCTTCGGGCGCGGCGACCACGCAGATATGCACGATGTCCCGCGCGCCTGCGTTCAGCAGCACCTCTATCGCCTGCGCCGCCGAGCCGCCTGTCGCCAGCATCGGATCCAACAGCAACACGCGGCTTTCGCCAATCGGGGGCAGTTTGCAGTAGTAGGCGCGCGCAACTGCCGTCGTCTCGTCGCGCTCCAGACCGACATAGCCGACGCGCACTTCCGTGAACAGCTCCGTGATGGCTTCCAGCATGCCCAGCCCTGCCCGTAGGATGGGCACGGCGACAATCGGCTGCGCCAGCGAGTGCCCCTGAGTCGGCTCCAGCGGCGTCTGCACTGGCTGTTCGCGTAAAGGCAGGTCGCGCGTGGCTTCGATCGCCAGCAGAAGGGTCAACTGCCGCGCCAGCGCACGGAACTGGGCAGGCTCCGTCGTCGCGTCGCGCAAACGCGTGAGAATGTGCTTCACCAGCGGATGATGGACAACTTCGATCTGCATCCTTGCTCACCATCCAGATTGTACCTGCTACGGCGTCTCGGCGTGCTGGAGGATAATCGCCAGCGCGGCGTAGTCATCGTAGGGTTCGGGGGGGATGCGCATGCCTTTGGGCAGTAGGCGTCGCCAGCCGCGCGGGGGATGGTGCTGGAAATAAAGCTCGCGGGCGCGCAGGGTCGTGTCGCGCTCCGCGACGACCTCCCACGACGCCTGCGGGAACCACGCCTGCAACTGGGGTAGCAACCGTCTCGCGCCCGTGCCCGCGCCCACCAAGAGACGGTCAGGCGTATACTCCGTCAGGAGCGCGTGCAAGGTCTCCTGCAGGCGTTCCAGCGGAACCACTGCACGGTACAGGAGCCGCCACTCGCCGTCTCTTTGCTCGGCGAGGGCAATCCCCACCTTGTGGCTGCCAGGGTCTACCGCTAAGTACCGGATTCGGGCATCTCCTCCTGCAAAGTGCTGAAGGTCGCAGGGTTCAAAAAGGCGTCCACGATGAGTGGGTCGAACTGCTTCCCGCGTTCGGCGCGGAGTATCTCGACGGCTTGTTCTTGCGAGAGAGCGGGTCGGTAGGGACGGTCGTTGGTCATGGCGTCGTAGGCGTCCACGACGGCGACGATGCGCCCCCACAGGGGGATTTCCTCGCCGCCCAACCCTTGCGGATAGCCCTTGCCGTCCCATCGCTCATGGTGCGTGAGGGCAATTGTGCGCGCCATCTGGATGACGGGATAGGCGCACCCCTCCAAGATCCGCGCGCCGATTTCCGTGTGCTGGCGCATCAGCGCCCACTCTTCCGCAGTGAGGGGCGCGGGTTTGCGCAGTACTGCGTCGGGCACGCCAATCTTGCCAACATCGTGCAACGGGGCTGCATGGCGCAACTCGAACAACTGCTCCTCGTTCAGCCCCAATACGCGCCCAACTTGCTCGCTCAAACGCCCAACGCGGATGATGTGCTGCCCCGTCGTATCGTCGCGATACTCGGCGGCGCGCGCCAGTCGCTCCAGAATCTCCAGCCGTGCTAACTCCAGCTCCCGCTCGCGCGCCTGATAGAGCCGACGCATCTCAAGGTAATTCCCTATACGCAGCAACGCTTCCGTGACATCGAACGGCTTGTTCAGAAAGTCCGATGCGCCCGCCGCCAACGCGCTATGTCGAGCCGTAGGCGAGATGTCCGCCGTCAACACAATCACAGGGATAATCTCGTCCGCATGAGTCACGCGCAGATGACGAATGACTTCCGCGCTATCGTCAGACCCCAAATGCCAATCCAACAGCACCAAATCAGGCCGCTCCGAGTCCAGGCATGAAATCGCCTCCGCAACTTTGCTCGCCGTCGCCACGCGCTTGAAGCCTGCCTCGTGCAACAGAGCCGAAAGAAATTCCCGAGCGCTCGGCTCATCGTCTACAACCAAGATCACTGCATCTTGATGGCGCTGGCTCTTGAGCATATGAACACCACCAACTACTGAGCAAGTACGCTTCCTGCTCTCGATTGCTCCTGCGCCCAGTGCCTGATAATTGTACTGAGCCGAGGCTAATTCCTACCAGCTTTTTGGGAAGAGAGTGGCTAATTTGGGGTATTATCGATGGGGAGGCGAGCGTGATGGCACTCACAACGACAGGAACACAACCGAAGATCGAGTATCCCTCCACCGACGGCGAGCCGATGGCGCAAAACACCAAACAGTACCGCTGGATTACCACCATTCAGGGCGGGCTGGCGGCGATGTTCCGCAACCGCGATGATGTGTTCGTCGCAGGCGACCTGTTCTGGTACCCCATCGAAGGCGACAACACAACCCGCGCCGCCCCCGATGTGATGGTGGTGTTCGGACGCCCCAAAGGCGACCGCGACTCGTACCGCCAGTGGGAAGAGGGCGGCGTCGCGCCACAAGTGGTGTTTGAGATCCTCTCGCCCAGCAACACGCTGAGCGAGTTGTTGGACAAGAGTTTGTTTTACGAGCACCATGGGGTGCAGGAGTATTACATCTACGACCCAGACGGCGGCGAGTTGTATGGATTTGTTCGGGACGAGTCGGGGCGATTGTGTGGCGTGCATGAGATGCAGGGGTGGGTTAGTCCACTGTTGGGGGTTCGTTTCGAGGTGGAGGGCGGGGAGCTGGTTCTCACGCGCCCTGATGGGGAGCGTATTGTGGGGTATGAGGAGTTGGTTGCGGCGTTGGAGCAGGAGCGCGAACGCGCCGAGCGCCTCGCGCAAAAACTCCGTGAACTCGGTGTGGAACCCGAGTAGGTATCCTATACCGTGATGCGGCAGGCACTTTCCCAGCGGGCGCTACAGGCACAGCCGTCGCCGACCTTAGCGCTCACGGCGCGTGCGCAAGAGCTGCGGCGGCAAGGCATCGATGTGCTGAGCTTCACGGCAGGCGAGCCAGATTTCGATACGCCCGACTTCGCCAAAACGGGCGCGCTGGAAGCCATCCACGCAGGCTACACGAAATACACGCCGACGCCTGGCATCCTGCCCCTGCGCGAAGCCATCGCCGAAAAGCTCGAACGCGAGAACGGGTTGCGCTATACGCCTGAGCAAATCGTGGTTTCTTGCGGCGCAAAGCATTCGCTGTTCGGCGCGTTTATGGCGATTTTAGACCCTGGCGACGAGGTGATTATTCCCACCCCGTGCTGGGTGTCGTACCCCGAACAGGTGCGCTTGATGGGGGCGACGCCCGTGTTCGTGCCCGCCGACGAGACGACCGATTTCCTACCCGCCTACGACGCCTTGCGCCGCGCGATTACCCCGCGCACGAAGGCAATCGTGCTGAACACCCCGTGCAACCCCACAGGCGCGGTCTACGGGCGCAAACACCTCAAGGAGATAGCCTCGCTCGCGCTGACGCATGACCTATGGATTGTTGCCGACGAGATTTATGAGCATCTGGTCTACGACGGGCACAAGCACGAGAGCATCGGCGCGTTGAGCAAGGAGGTGTTCCAGCGCACCATCACGGTAAACGGCGTCTCGAAGAGCTTTGCGATGACGGGCTGGCGGATTGGCTATCTGGGCGCGCCGATGGAGGTCGCGCGTGCGGTCAGCCGCCTGCAAGACCAGATGACTTCGAACGCCTGCACGATTGCGCAGTACGCCGCGCTGGCAGCCCTGCGCGATGCCACTCCCGACTGGCATGCCCAAGTGCAGGCGACCTTTGACCGCCGTCGGCGGCGGATGGTGGAGGGACTGAACCGCATCGAGGGCGTCCGCTGCTGGACGCCACGCGGCGCGTTCTATGTGTTTGCGAATGTGCAGGGGCTGCTGGGGCGCGCCTACGAAGGGCGCACACTCGCAAGCGCGGCGGAAGTAGCGGAGTTCCTGCTGAACACCGCGCGCGTGGCGACCGTGCCTGGGGAGGGCTTCTGCGCTCCTGGCTACATTCGCCTCTCCTACGCGGTCTCCGAGACGATTATCGAAGCGGGGCTGGAGCGAATCGGAGCGGCGGTGCAACAGCTAACAGCGAGGACAGAACCCGCACCTTCTTAAATGCGTCGCGACGCATGCTATAATTTGCCATCACACGATAGGGAGGTATTCCACGATGCCGTGGTATGTACGCATGGGACAAGTGCCGCCGAAGCGGCATACCCAGTTCCGCCGACCTGACGGCGGACTGTATGCCGAAGAGGTGTTGGGCACAGAGGGCTTTTCGGGTATCCAGTCGATCCTGTACCATTACTACCCGCCGACGCGCGTGAAAGAGTTCCACACCTGCTACGAACGAACCATCGAGCCGATCGAAGAGCCGATTCTGCAACACCGCCACTTCCGTACAGCAGAGATGCCCCCAGCGGGCGACGCCGTCACAGGGCGCGTGGAACTGATGTTCAACGAGAATGTAATCTTCTCCGTGTCCCGCCCCATCGAACAGATGGACTACTTCTACAAAAACGCAGACGGCGACGACCTGGTTTTTGTTCACGAGGGCAGCGGAATGCTCCAGTCGCAGTTTGGGCATTTGCGCTTCCGCGAGGGCGATTACTTGGTCATCCCGCACGGCACAATCTGGCGTCTGGTGTTCGACGCGCTGCCTGCGAAGCTGATCTGGATTGAAGCCATCGGCGGGCAGATTGAGACGCCGAAACGCTACCGCAACGAGTACGGGCAACTGATGGAGCATTCGCCGTTCTGCGAGCGTGACATTCGCGTGCCTGAAACGCTGGAGACGCGCACGGATATCGGCGATTTTGAGGTGCGCATCCATCGCCGAGGGCGCGTCTATGCCTACCACTACGAACACCACCCGTTCGATGTGGTCGGCTGGGACGGTTATGTCTACCCATGGGCGTTCAACATCCACGATTTTGAACCTATCACGGGACGCATCCACATGCCGCCGCCGATTCACCAGACTTTCGAAGGACCGCAGTTCGTGGTCTGTTCGTTCTGCCCGCGGATGCTGGACTACCACCCACAGGCAATTCCCGTGCCCTACAATCACAGCAATCTCGACAGCGATGAGGTGCTGTATTATGTCAACAAGAAGTTCGGCAGTCGGCGCGGGATCGAGGTCGGTTCCATCACGCTGCATCCGTCGGGCATCCCGCACGGTCCGCAGCCCGGCGCGGTGGAGGCGAGCCTGGGCGCGACTCGCACCGAAGAGCTGGCGGTGATGATGGACACCTTCCGCCCGCTGCAGGTGACAAAAGCCGCGCTGGAGCTGGAAGACCCGAACTATCCCTTCTCTTGGCTGGGCGCGCCGATTCAACCCGACTCGTCAGGCAAGACCGATACTTGGTGAGGGAAACCTTTGGGGGCTTGTATTGCCCGACGCTTCTATGGGAGGGGAAGGGCGTACTTAGCCCCCCC
>Ga0308416_1000451_pt1 | contig 14405 bp, 14 predicted proteins | sample HotsprSampleOS60_FD_203468 | JGI IMG/M metagenome (GOLD analysis project Ga0308416, IMG submission 203468) | Hot spring phototrophic mat microbial communities from Octopus Spring, Yellowstone National Park, Wyoming, United States - 20090730_OS60 ... | reverse complement strand
CTGCACCAGAGCCGCTACCAGATGAGGAAGAAGGATGGCTAGCGAGAACCTGATCCGCTTGGTCCGGCTGGCCCAGCGCCTCCTGCCCCCCATCATCGCCCTGGTGGTGGTGGCCTTTGAGCTGGCCTTCCTCCCCTACCGCCACCAGGACTTCACCCTTTGGCTCCGGCTGGGCTTTTACGGCCTGGTGGGGCCTCTGGTCACCTATGCCATCTTGGAGTGGATCGCCCAAGAGGTGCTGGAAAGGGCCCGGGCGGAGAGGGCCTTGGAGGAGGCGAACCGGAGGCTTTTGGCAGCAGGGCGGGTATTCCGCGAGGCCTTGGAGAGCCAGAACCTCGAGGAGGCCGTCCACCGCGTGGCCCGGGTCCTGGAAGAGAGTCTGGGCCATCCCTTGGCCCTGGAGGTGGAGGGGGTAAGGGCGGGGAGCGAGTGCGAGGGCCTTAGGGTGGAGCTTCCCGGGCTCAGGGGCCACCTGGAGGCCTGTGCCCCCCACCCCGACCGGGGTTTTCTGGAGGTCCTGGCCCACGAGGTGGGGGGGGCCTTGCAGGCGGTGGTGGCCCGGAGCCGGGACCTCCTCACCCTTTACGAGGTGGACCAGGCCCTGAAGGCGGAGGCCAACCTGGACCGCCTGTTGGAGGGGCTTCTGGAGCGCATCCGCGCCTGGGCTGAGGCGGAGGGGGCGGGGGTGCTCCTTTTGGACGAGGAGGGCTTCCTGGTGCCCCGGGTGGTGCGGGACCTGGGCCTTCCCGCCCACCCCTTTCTTCCCGAAGGTCCTTGGAAAGGGGCCCTGGCGGGACCGGTCTTCGTGGCCCCGGATACCTTGGCCCTGCCCCTCAAGGCCCGGGAGCCCGTGGGGGTCCTGGTGGTGAGGGGAAGGGGGCTTTCCCGGCGGATCCCTTTTCTCTCCTTCCTGGGCTCCCAGGTGGCCCTGGCGGTGCGCAACGCCCAGGCCTACCTGCGGGCGGAGGAGCTGGCCATCAACGAGGAGCGCACCCGCATCGCCCGGGAGATCCACGATGGCATCGCCCAGAGCCTGGCCTTTATGGCCCTGAAGCTGGACCTGGTGGAGAGGCTCTTGGACAAGGACCGGGAGTCCGCCCTCAGGGCGCTTCAGGAGGTGAAGGAGACCCTCAGGGCCCAGATCCGCGAGGTCCGGCGGAGCATCTTCGCCCTGAGGCCCGTTGACCTGGAGCGCTACGGCTTTTTGGAGTCCGTGCGCCGCTACGCCCAGGCCTTCGCCGAGCAGGCGGGGTTTAGGGTGCAGCTGGCCTTGCCCGAGGGGGTGGGCCTCTCCCAGGCCAGCGAGCTGGTCCTCTTTAGGGTCCTGCAGGAGGCCCTCACCAACGCCGCCAAGCACGGCAAACCCACCCGGGTGGAGGTGGTCTTGGAGGCTTTGGGGGAGCGGGGGGTGAGGCTTGCGGTGCGGGACAATGGCCGGGGTTTCGCCCAGCCGGAGGCCGGGGGGCTTGGGGGGTTTGGTCTCGTCCAGATGCGGGAGAGGGTGGAGGCCAGGGGGGGGCGCTTCCTGGTGCGCTCGGAGCCCGGGGGAGGTACGGAGGTGGTGGCGGAGGTGCCCTATTAGGAACGTATCATGGGGGCATGGACCGCCCGGTGCGGGTGCTCTTCGTCTGCTTGGGGAACATCTGCCGAAGCCCCTTGGCGGAAGGGGCCTTTCGCAAGCTCCTTAGGGAAAGGGGCCTCGAGGGCCTTTTTGAAGTGGACTCCGCGGGTACCGGGGCCTGGCACGCGGGGGAGCCCATGGACCCCCGGGTCCGGCGGGTCCTGGAAGAGGAAGGGGCCTATTTCCCCCACGTGGCCCGGCAGATGACCCGGGAGGACGCCCTTCACTACGACCACATCCTGGTCATGGACCGGGAAAACCTGCGGGAGGTTCTCCGCCGCTTTCCCGAGGCCCGGGGCAAGGCGCGCCTCCTTTTGCACCACCTGGGAGGGGGGGAGGTGCCCGACCCCTACCACGGGGACCTCCAGGACTGCCGGGAGGCTTACTGGACGGTGGAGGCCGCCTGCCGGGCCTTCCTGGAGAGGCATGGACCCCCTGTCCCTCTTGAGGAAGGCGGGGCTTGAGCCCCTGGGGCCCGTCACTCCCCTGCACGGGGGGGATATCTCCCGCGTCTATCGCGTGGGGCCCTACGTGGTGAAGACGGCGGACCAGGCCCCCCCGGGCCTATTCCGGGCGGAGGCCAGGGGGTTAAAGGCCCTGGGGGAGAGGGGGGTGCGGGTGCCTGGGGTTTACTGGTGGGGGGAGGAGGGAATCGTTTTGGAGTATCTGCCCCCCGGGGCGGAGGACTGGGCCTCCTTGGCCCGGACGCTGGCCTTTCTGCACCAGAGGCGGGAAGGGGCGTATGGGGCCGAGGCGGGCTTCTTGGGCACCTTTCCCCTCCCGGCGCGGGAAGGGGGGGAGTGGACGGAGTTCTTCTTCCTCCGGTGCGTGGAACCCCTGCTTAGGGCCACCTGGGGCCGGTTAGGGGGACTGGGCCCCAGGGTGGAGGCCCTTTACGCGAGGCCCCTTCCCGTGGAGGGCCCCACCCTCCTCCACGGGGACCTGTGGCGGGGGAACGTCCACTTTGCCGAGGAGGGCCCGGCCCTTCTGGACCCCTCCTTTTTTCTGGGGGAGCGAGGGGTGGACCTGGCCATGATGCGCCTCTTCGGGGGGTTTCCCCGGGTTTTCTGGCAGGCTTACGGGGAGGTTTACCCCATTCCCGAAGAGGTGGAAAGGGCCCTCCCCCGCTACCAGGTTTACTACCTCCTGGCCCACGTGCACTTCTTCGGCGAAGGGTATTTGGGAGCCTTATGGAAGGCGATTTCCGCCTCTTAGGACCCATTGACCTCCTGCAGCTCCTCGCCCACGGGGGGAAGACCGGGGCTTTCCGGGTGGAGGGGGGTGAGGTGTACCTGGAGGGGGGAAGACCGGTCCACGCCTCTTACCAGGGAAAGGTGGGCAAGGAAGCCCTCCTGGCCATCCTCTCCCTGAGGGAGGGGAGGTTTGCCTTCCTCCGGGGGGAGAGCCCCCCCCAGACCTCCCTGCAGGGGCCCCTGGAGGGGTACCTCCTCGAGGCCCTCCGCCTTCTGGACGAGGGGGTGGAGGTGGGGCCCTTTGACCTGGTGCGCCCCACGCCCCGGGCCAGAGGGGCCACCCTCGAGCCCACCGAACTGGGCCTCCTCCTGGCCCTGGGGGAGGGGAAGAGCCCTCTGGACCTCCTCCCCGCCACCGGCCTTCCCCTTAAGGAGGTCCTGAAGCGCCTGGGACACCTGGCCCGGCTGCGCCTCGTGGAGGTCCTCCCCCGGATACCCCACACCGCCCGCCTGCGGGTGGCTTTGGGCAGGCGGGGGGGCCAGCTGGACGCCCTCCTCCTCGCCGCCTGGCGCGCTCACTACGGGGGGTTTGCCCGGGTTAGGGTGCGGGGAAAGGAGGAGGCCTCCTTGGCGGTGGAGGGGGTGGAGGGCCTCGGGGTGGAGCTCAGGCTGGCCCCCGAGCTCCTCCTCTTCCACGGCCTCAAGGTGGGGGAGGAGGTTTTGGTCTGGCCTGAGGTCTAGGCGTATACTGCCCCCATGCCGGAAGCCTTGGTGGCCCTGGAGTCCGCTGTCCTCACCCACGGCCTGCCCTACCCCATGAACCTGCGCACCCTAGAGGCCTTGGAGGAGGCGGTGCGGGAGGAAGGGGCCGTGCCCAGGACCATCGCCCTGGTGCGGGGCGAGGTGCGGGTGGGCCTCACCCCGGAGGAGAAGGAGCTTTTGGCCCGCGGGGGGGCGGACAAGGCCAGCCTTTGGAACCTGGCCGCCCTCCTAGCAGGGGGAAGGAGCGCCGGGACCACGGTGGCGGCCACGGCCCACCTGGCCCACCGCCACGGGATCGCCGTCTTCGCCACCGGAGGGATCGGCGGGGTCCACCCCGAGCCCTACGATGAAAGCGCCGATCTTCTCGCCCTTTCCCGCACCCCCATCCTGGTGGTCTCCTCCGGCCCTAAGGCCATCCTGAACCTGGAGGCCACCCTGGAGAGGCTGGAGACCCTGGGGGTGGCCCTTCTGGGCTACCGTACCGACCGCCTTCCCGCCTTCTACTCCCCCACCTCCCCCTACCCGGTGCCCGCCCGGGTGGAGACCCCCCTCGAGGCCGCCCTGGTCCTGAGAAAGGTTAGGGAACTGGGCCTGGGGGCGGTTCTTCTGGCGAACCCCGTTTCCCAGGGACTCCCCTACGAGGAGGTCCTCCAGATGGTGGAGGAAGCGAACCGCCAGGCCGCTCGGGAAGGGGTCCGCGGTAAGGCCCTCACCCCCTACCTTCTCCGCAAGCTGTCCGGGCTCTCCCGGGGGGAGACGGACCGGGTGAACGGACGCCTCCTCCTGGAGAACGCCCGCCTGGCGGCCCAGGTGGCCCTGGCCTGGGCCGGGCTAGAATAGCCTTGTGTGCGAGCTAGGGGAAAGGTTGCGGCGGGCCCGGGAGGAGAAGGGGCTTTCCCTGAGGGAGGCCGCCTCGCGCCTGGCCTTGAAGGCCAAGGTCCTCCAGGCCTTGGAGGAGTGCCGCTTTGAGGACCTTCCCGAACCGGCCCTGGCCCGGGGGTACCTGCGCCGCTACGCCCTCCTCCTGGGCCTGGACCCCGGGCCCCTCCTGGCCCTCTACCCCGCCCCAGAGCCTCCCCCAGCTCCCCGGGAGGGACCAAGAAGGCGGCCTTTTCCCCTGTGGCTTCTCCTTCTGCCCCTAGCCCTTCTCCTGGGCTACGGGGGCTACCTCCTCCTGAGGCCAACCCCTTCCCAGGTGGTGGAGGTGGAACCGGCCTCTCCCCCAAAGAGGCCAGAGCGCTACCCCTTGCGGGTGGATTCTGAGCCTTCGGGGGCCAGGGTGTACCTGGACGGCTTTTACCTGGGCCAGACCCCCTTGCAAAGCCCCCCCGTGGAAGGGGGGAAGCGCCTCCTCCGCCTGGAGCTCCCCGGCCACGAGGCTGTGGAGGAGGCCATTCTTCTGGAAAACCCCCTTTCCCTTTCCTACCGCTTAAAGCCCCTGCCCGAGGCCCCACCCCCTGCCCAGGGGCGGCCAGGCAAGCTGGTGCTAAGGCTGGAAGGCCGGAGCTGGCTTCGCGTGACCCAGGGGGAAAAGCGCCTCTATGAGGGGATTCCCCAGGTGGGAGCCGAGCTCGTCTTTGACCTTCCCGTGGAGGTGCGCGCCGGCAACCCGGGGGCGGTGCGGGTGGTGTTGGAGGGCAAGGACCTGGGCCCCATGGGGGAGCCCGGCAAACCCCTCACCAAAAGCTTCCCCTGAAGCTTTTGCTATACTTTCCCTTTGTCGGGGCCCAAGGCCCCAGGAGGGATATGGCGAAGATCGGCTTTGTGAGCCTGGGGTGCCCCAAGGCCTTGGTGGACTCCGAGCAGATCCTTTCCCGGCTGAAGGCGCTGGGCTACGAGACGAGCCCCACCTACCACGAGGCGGAGCTGATCATCGTCAACACCTGCGGCTTCATCACCCCTGCGGTGGAGGAGAGCCTACAGGCCATCGGGGAGGCCCTGAGGGAGAACGGGAAGGTGGTGGTTACCGGGTGCCTGGGGGCCAGACCTGGGGTCATCCTGGAGAACCACCCGGCGGTCTTGGCGGTGACCGGCCCCGGGGAGGTGGACCAAGTGCTGGAGGCGGTCCAGGCGACGCTTCCCGCCCCCCGGGACCCCTTCTTGGACCTCGTCCCGCCCCAGGTCAAGCTCACCCCCCGCCACTACGCCTACCTCAAGCTTTCCGAAGGGTGCGACCACCGCTGCAGTTTCTGCATCATCCCCAAGCTTCGGGGAGGGTTGCGCTCCCGGGACGCCGCCGAGGTATTGGCGGAGGCCAAAAGGCTGGTGGCCACGGGCACGAAGGAGCTCCTCCTCATCGCCCAGGACCTGTCCGCTTACGGGGTGGACCTTGCCCATCGGGAGAGCTTCTACGGCGACCGCCTGGTGCGAGCCCACCTAAGGGACCTCCTGGAGAACATGGCGGAGTTTGGGGCCTGGATCCGGCTCCACTACGTCTACCCTTACCCCCACGTGCGGGAGCTTCTCCCCCTCATGGCCGAGGGGAAGGTCCTCCCCTACCTGGACGTGCCCCTGCAGCACGCTTCGGAGAGGATCCTCCGCCTCATGCGCCGCCCGGGGGGGTACGAGAGCCATCTGAAGACCCTGAAGGCCTGGCGGGAGGTGGTGCCGGAGCTGGCCATCCGCTCCACCTTCATCGTGGGCTTTCCCGGGGAGACGGAGGAGGACTTCCAGCGCCTTTTGGACTTCCTCGAGGCGGCCGAGTTGGACCGGGTGGGGGTCTTCGCCTACTCCCCCGTGGAGGGGGCGGAGGCCAACCTTCTGCCCGACCCCGTGCCCGAGGAGGTCAAGGAGGAGCGCCGGGCCAGGCTGTTGCAGCACCAGGCGAGAATCAGCCTGAGGAAGAACCAGGGTTTCGTGGGCAAGACCCTGGAGGTCCTGGTGGACGAGCTTCCCGAGCCCGCCCTGGCGGTGGGGCGCACCTATCGGGACTCCCCGGGCATTGACGGGGTGGTCTACGTGGAGACGGACGGCACGGTGCGGGTGGGGGAGAGGGTCCGGGTGCGCATTACCCGGGCGGACACCCACGACCTCCACGGGGTCCTGGCGTAGGGGGCATTAGCCAAGGCCCAGAAGGACCTTGAGCCTCGAGGCCGCCTCCACCCCTTGGGTGCCGTAGTTGTTGTTGAAGATGACGAAGACCTTCTCCGCCTCCTGCTCCAGGGCGCGGGCGGCCTGGGCCAGGTCCTCTAGCTCCTCCTCGCTGTAGCGCCAGTTGAAGCGCTCGTAGGGCCTGGTGTGGGGGCCCTTCCAGGTTTCGGCGTTGCGGCCGTGGCAGCGGAGGACGGCCACGGGGTGGGTGGCCTCCAGGACCCGGGGCGGGGCCTCGGGGTGGGGAGGGGCGTCCACGCTGACGTGGATGAGGCCCAGCCGGGAAAGCTCCCGCTTGACGAAGCCCCAGGCCACGTACCACTTGGGGTTGCGGAACTCCACGGCCACCCAGTAGCCCTGGGTCCTTTCCGCCAAGTGCTCCAGGTACTGGAAGCTCCGGGGCTTGGGCTCGGTCCAGGGGGGGAGACCGAAGTGGAGGTAGCCCAGCTTGCCAGAGGCCTTCAGGGGCTCCAGGGCCAGGAAGAAGCGCTCCCAGGCCTCCTCCACCACCTCCTTGGGCACCTCCCGCTGGGTTAGGTGGCCCTCTTTTCTGGGAAGCAGGGTCCTCAGGTCCTTGGGGAGGGCTCCCGCCTCGAGGCCGTGCCCGGTGAAGGCGGAGTAGGCCTTGACGTGGAAGAGGAAACCTTCCGGGGTCCTCTCCGCCCACTTGGCCACCACCTCAGGGCGGGGCAGGGCGTAGAAGGTGCTGTCCACCTCCACGGTGTCAAAGAACCGGGCGTAGTAGCGGAGGCGCTTCTCCGGGTCCCGCCGGGCCTCGGGCGGGTACCACCCGGACTGAAGCAGGGTCTCGTCCGTCCAGCTGGCCGTGCCCACCCGGATTTCCGCCACGCCTTCAGTTTAGGGCCTGATGAGGAGGCGGACCCTCGTCCTTACCTCCTTTTCCCCCTGCCAGGCCCGCACCTCGAGGGGCAGGGCGAGGAGGCCCGCCAGGGGAGAGGCCCTGGCCGCCAGGGTCTGGGTAAGGGCAAGCTTCCCCACGTAGACCCAGGGAGGCCCCCCGCTTACGGCCTCCAGGGCGAGAAGCCTTTCCCCCTCCAGGTAGACCTCGGCCCCCTGGGCGGGGAAGAGGGCGAAGAGGCGCACCTCCACCTCCTTCCCCAAGGAGGCCCTGGGGGGCGAAAGCCTCACCTGGAGGAGGGGCCTTCCCGGGTCCACGGGCACGGGGCGGCTTTCCACCTTCCCGCCCGCCGCCACCCTGAGGGCCAGGGGCTCCTGGGCCTCCCACGACCCCTGGAAGTACAGGAGGACCCCTTCCTCGGTCCTCTCCCGCCGGAGAAGGGGTAGCCCCAAAAGCTCCGCCTCGGCCACCTCCCGCACCAGAACCCGCCCCACCTCCCCCGGGGCCAGGGCCGCAGGCCACTCCACCCTGAGGGGCCTCGCCTCCAAGAGCCTCTCCTCGGGAACGGGGGAGAAGGTGAGGGCGAGCTCCTCCTCGGTTAGGGGAGGTAGGTCCAGGGAAAGCCCCTCCGCCCGGTAGCCCCTAGGGGCCACGGGCTCCACCCGGTAGGCCCCCGGGGGCACCACCGCCCGGTTCCCGCAGGCTACGAACACCCCCACTTCCCCCACCAGGTAGGCCCCCTGGCCCGGGCCCTCGCACCGGAGGCGCACCGCCCCCGCCGGGGTGAGGGCCACCCGGTAGGGGCCTCCCCCGGGGCGGACCCGGACCTCCCCCAGCAGGGCCAGGAGGCCTGGGGGCGGGTCTATCCGCAGGGCCTCCCCCTCCCGGCGGACGTAGAGGCGGAAGCGCCCCTCGGCATCGGTGACCGCCTGGCCCCTCCTCCCCCCTACCCGGGCACCCGCTACCGGCTTCCCCAGGACCTCCACCCGCCCCTCCACCGGCGCCTCCTCGTACCCGCCAAGGGCCAAGGTGACGGGTTCGGGCACGGGGAGGCGGAAGGCGTAGCTTCCTGCCAGGGCCAGATGAAAGTCCCCATCGTACCGCCCTTCCAGCTTCAGGGCGTAAGGGGCCTCCCGCCACTCCAGGAAGAGAAGCGCCCTCCCCGGGCTCAGGTCCAGGCTTCCCGAAAGCGCTCCCTCCCGGTACCCCAGGCCGAGGCCAAAGGAGGCCTGGGGCAGGAGGCTCCCCCGGAAGGCCAGGGTGAAGGGGGAAAGGGGGTAGGCCAGGGCGAAGCCCAGCTCCGGCCCTCCGGCGTACCCTCCCTGAAAGGCGTAGGTGAGACCGGAGAGGGTGCCCGTGTGGGCCATCCGCAGGGAAGGCCCCGCCGGGCCGTACCCTGCCTCGCCCCGCCACCCTCCCCAGGCCAGGCCCCCGTAGAGCCCCCCTTCGTAGCGGGCGTAGAGGTAGGGCTCCCCGTAGCGCTCCAGGCGGAGGGAAAGCTCCTCGGGCCTCGCGAAGGGGAGGGCGCCGGAGAGGGCCCAGGTGCCGTCGGCGTAGCCCAGGGCGAGGGAAGTGGGGGAGAGGCGCAGGCGGTAGGTCTCTCCCGGCGTGTAGGTCCATTCCAGGGCCCAGGGGTAGGCCAGGGAGAGGGCGTGGGGGCCCTCCTGGTAGGTCATCCCTCCCTCTAAAGCGGGGAGGAGGCTGAGCCTCCCGCTCCAGGGGCCTGCCCGCAACGAGAGGCGGAGGGCATCGGTTCCCCCCAGGAAGCCCATCCCCACTTCCCGGGAGAGGGGGCCTTCTAGGGCCAGGTGGAAGGCGGGGATGCCCTCGCTGTAGCCTCCTTCCACCCGCCCCTGGAGGGCGTAGGGGAGGGGGCTTCCCTCTTCGGGAAAGACCCGGACCAGGTAGATGGCCTCCCTGTCCGGGGAGGCCACGGCCAACCTCAAGAGGCCAAAGCCCGAGAGGTTTAGCCTCACCTCCCTCTCCTCCCCCGGGGCCAGGGTGAGGCTCACGGGGCTAAGGTCCACCTCGCTCCCCTCGGCCCGCCTCAGGTGGACCCTTTCGGGTACGTTTCCCCGGTTGCGGAGGTAGAGGAGGAGGTTCTGCCCGTAGACCTCCCGGGGGAGGCGGACCTCGAGGGCCCGGAAGGCCCCCACCTCCACCTTCTGGCAGACCTCCGTTCCCCCCCTGGGCCTCAGGCACACCCGGTAAGAGCCCGGCGGGGCCTCCTTGGGGACCTCCACCACCACGAGGAAGGGCCCCTCCCCGGGGCTCGGCGTGAGGAGGAGGGGGAGGTCCGAGGCCACCTCCACGGGCCCAGGGGGTAGGCCCAGGAACGGGAGGACCAGAACCTCCCCGGGCCTCGCCGCCAGGGCCAGGGAGAGGAAGAGGAAGAAGAGAGGGGGAGTTGGACGCATGGGGGTTAGTCCCCCTGAACTTGGTACGTGAGGGTGAGGGTGCCTGTGGCGGGCAGGGTGGGGAAGAGGTCGCCCGGGGCCAGTTCCACCCAGTAGTAGATGTGCAAGGTGGCGGTGGTGTTCCTCTGGACATCGGCTAGGCCCCGGTTGTCGGGGACGGCGGAGAGAAGGGTGGGCGTGGGCGCGAAGCTCGTGGCGTTCCCCGAGACCACCTGGACCAGGACGTAGAGCCTCGAGGTCCAGTCCACGGGGAGGGAACCGGAAACGCCCGTCACCCGCAGGCAGAAGTTCCTGCCCGCCCCGCAAAGCGTCCCTCCCCTGATCGGGTTCCGGTTTGGGGTCCGCACCGTGCAGGCCACCCGGTACAAAGTCCCCCCCGTCACCGCCGTGGGGAGGAAGCGCATGGGGCCCGCGCCGTCCAGGAGGAGGAGGTAGGAGGCCTGGTTGGCCACGTAGTAGTCCTGGCCCGCCACGTTCACCCAGGTGAGGGAGCCGGGGGCGGAAAAGTCGTATAGCAGGTCCGTGGCCTCGCAGTTCACGCTCTGGCCCAGGGCCTTGGGAAGGAGGAAGGCGAGGAGGAGAAGGCTCAGGGCACGGCCCATGCGCCCTCCGCCGCGTAGCGCCCGTAGGCGCTTTCCAGGATCAGGACCACCCGGTACCGCCCTGGGGGAAGGGGCGCTTCCGGCTCCAGGGCGACCTCCCGGTATCCCCCGGGGAAGACGGGGAGCTCAACGATGGGGAGGCGGGCCACCTCCTTCCCCTCCCCGTCAAAGACCCGGGCCTCCCCCGTGAGGCGCTGGAGGACGTTCCCGGGGTTTTCCAGCAAGACGGGAAGGGCCTTCCCCTCGCCCCCTACCTTGGCCCGGAGGGCGGGGCGCTCCGTTCCCCTCAGGGTGAGGTAGACGGCGAGGCCCAGGGAGGGGCTGGCGGTGATCTGGAGGCCTCCCAGACCCGTGGGCCTAGGCCCTGCGGTGAAGACCACCAGGCAGGCCAGGGTGCCCTCGGCTCCGGGCGGGGCCTTCAGGGTGAGGCGGACTTCGGCGGTCCCCCTTGGGGGCACGGTGAAGGCCGTGGGGGTCACGGTGAGGTGGGGGCAGAGGTTGCGCTCGGGGCTTTCCGCCACGTCCCCTTTGGGCGTGAGGGCGAAGGGCCTTAGGGCTACGCTCAGAGGCTCCTCCCGGTCCAGGCCGTTGGTGAGGCGGACCACCTCCGCGACCTCTCCCCCAGGGGGCAGGACCAGCTCCAGCCGGGCAGGGGAGAGGGCGAGGTCCACCTGGGCCAGGGCCAGGGTTAGTAGGCTTGCCAGTAAGGTCCAGGGGCGCTTCATGGCTTCGTTTCCCCTTTTAAGCATACAGGCCGCTTCCGGCCTGGGCAGGAAGCGACCGTGAAGAAAGCCTAGGGCCTAGGGCGAGGTGAGGAGGAGGTTGACGGTAATCTGCTCGTTGATGCCCGCAAGGGGAATGTCATCGTTGACGTTCATCTCAAAGAGGTAGTAGAGCCTGTAGACGCTCCTCCCCTGGCCGCCGCTACCAGCGTTGAAGAGGGTGAGGGGGGCCGTGATGGGGGTGGGGGTGGTGGTCCAGGAGTCCCCCTTGCCGCTCACCTTCTCGGCGAAGACCTTGACCCGGCCGTTGCCCAGGGTGAGGGTCCCGCTAATGGAGTTGATCCTCACCGTCCACTGAGCCCGGTTGGTGCGGACGGTCACCGTCCCGTGGTCGGCCCCGCCCGTCCCCGTGAGGGACGTGGGGGCGAAGTCCTGGGCACCGCTAGCGGTGTCCAGGAAGGCGTAGTAGGCGGCCTGGGAGGCCTTGGTGTAGGGGGTGCCCCCCACGGTCACCGTCTCCGTACCCGTCAGGCTGGTGTCGCCAAAGTTGAACAGGTAGTCGGTGGCGTCCAGCGTGAGCTGGAGGACGGAGGGGATGTTCACGGTGACGGTGTGGCTGTCGGTGGTCTGCGCCAGGCTCAGGCTTGCCAGAAGGGCCATGAGGGCAACCAGCTTCCTTTTCATCTCTATACCTCCTAAAAGGTCTTAGGGGCCGGTTGCGCCACTGGCTCCCCCTCGTCCCATGGCGCCCATCTTGGGCTCGAGGGTTCATCGCCTCCCCTCAGAGGACAATATTACAGGGCCGTGTGAAAGCCGTGTGAAAATGCGAGGCCAGCCCTTACCATAAGGCCATGGAAGCCCCGAACCCCTCCCTGGAGGCCTGGCCCAGGCCCCGCCTGGTGGTGAGCGCCTGCCTGGGCTTCGCCGCCGTGCGCTACTCGGGAGAGCTGATCCCCGACAAGGTTGTGGCCGCCCTGAAGGCGCACGTGGACTTCGTGCCCGTCTGCCCCGAGGTGGAGATCGGCCTGGGGGTGCCCAGGCCCACGGTGCGCCTGGTGCGGGGCGAGGATGGGCCCAGGATGGTCCAGCCCAAGACGGGGGAGGACCTGACGGAAAGGATGCGGGCCTTCAGCCGGGCCTTCCTCTCCGGCCTGGGGGAGGTGGAGGGCTTCATCCTGAAAAACCGCTCCCCCACCTGCGCCCTCAAGGACGCCAAGGTCTACGCCTACGCCGACCAGGGGGGCGCCGTGGGCCACGGGCCCGGCCTCTTCGCCCAGGCGGTGATGGCGGCCTTTCCCCTCCTGCCCAAGGAGGACGAGGGGCGGCTCACCAGCGCCCGCATCCGGGCCCAGTTCTTCACCCGCATCTTCGGCCTGGCCCGGCTTAGGCGACTTAGGGACCTGGGCGAGCTCATGGCCTTCCACGCCCGCTACAAGCTCCTCCTCATGGCCTACAACCAGAAGGAGACCCGGGCCCTGGGCCGGCTTCTGGGCGAGGCCCGGGGGAAGGCCTTTCAGGAGGTGCTTCGGGCCTACGAGGCGGGCTTCCTCAGGGCCACGGAAAAGCCCTACCGCCTGGGGGCCATGGCCGATGCCCTCCTCCACGCCTTTGGCTACTTTAAGAAGGGCCTAAACGCCCGGGAGAAGGCCCACTTCCTGGACCTTTTGCTGGACTTCCGCGAGGAGCGGGCGCCCCTCGAGGCCCCCCTGGCCCTCCTCCACTCCTGGGCGCTCCGCTTCGGCCAGGGGTACATAGAGGCCCAGGCCCTCCTGATGCCCTACCCCAAGCCCCTCATGGACCTGAAGAGTTCCTGAGCGCCCCGCCGTGGCTAAAGCCCCGGCGAAGCCTCCACCTTTCCCCTGGCCTCCACCGGCCTCCTCGCCCCCACGGCGAAGAGGGCCGTGCGGAGCTCCTCCAGGTAGTCGGCTATCCAGGCTGCGGCGGCCTCAGCGCCCATAAGGGCGGGCCTGAGGAGGGGCCTGGCCACGGCCACCAGGTCCGCCCCCAGGGCCAGGGCCTTGGCGGCGTCCGTCCCCGTGTAGACCCCTCCGGAGGCGATGAGGGGCACCTCGGGGAGGACTTCCCGCACCTCGAGGATGGCCTGGGCCGTGGGAACGCCCATCTCGCAGAGCTCGGGGTGGCGGACCTCCCCGTAGCGCACCCACTCCTCCACCCTGGCCCAGCTGGTCCCTCCGGCCCCGGCCACGTCCACCGCCGCCAAGGGGAGGCTCTTTAGGGCCAAGGCCGCTTCCCGGGAGAGGCCGTGCCCCACCTCCTTGACCAGGACGGGAAAGGGGAGGGGGAGGAGGGCCCTAAGCCTCGCGAGAAGCCCCCTAAAGTCGGTGTCCCCCCGCTGCACCGCCTCCTGGAGGGGGTTCACGTGGAGGGCGAGGGCGTCGGCCTCCAGCATCTCCACCAGCCTGATGAGGTCCTCCCGCCCGTAGCGCCTCAGCTGGGCCAGGCCCAGGTTGGCGACGAGGAGGGCTTTGGGGGCCACCTTCCGCACCTGGAAGCTCCTCAGGGCCTCAGGGCGCTCCAGGACGATTCGGCCCGAGCCCAGCATCATCCCCACCCCCAGGGCCTCGGCGGCTTCGGCCAGGGCCAGGTTGATGCGCTCGCCGTTCTCCTCCCCGCCGGTCATAGCCCCGATCAGGAAGGGGGCCTTCAGGGTCTTGCCCAAAAAGGGCGTGGTGAGGTCCACCTCGCTTAGGGCGAGGCCCGAGAGGGCCTGGTAGCGGAGGCGGAAGCGCTCCAGGCCGGTGGTGGTCTTCTGGAAGGCCACCTCCCCGTGGAGGCAGGCCTCGAGGTGCTTCCGCTTCCTCTCCAGCGTGCTCAAGCCCTGGCCTCCAGAAGCTCCTTGGGGGCCCGTTCCAGGCCCAGGTCGTGGGCGATGAGGCGGGCGGTCATCTTGCCCGACATCATCACGCTGGGAAGCCCCGCCCCCGGCTGGTAGCTCTGCCCCACCAGGTAGAGGCCCTTCACGTCCTCGGAGCGGTTGTGGGGCCTAAAGGAGGCCGTCTGCCACAGGACGGGCTCGGGGCCGAAGGCGTTGCCCAGGTGGCTATTCAGGGTCCACTGGAAGTAGTCCGGGGTGACGAAGTGGGTGTAGACCAGCCGGTCCATGAGGCCCGGCAGGTAG